>Ga0114129_10012884_pt1 | contig 11900 bp, 12 predicted proteins | sample RhiMetdeltSRZDD1_FD_80071 | JGI IMG/M metagenome (GOLD analysis project Ga0114129, IMG submission 80071) | Populus rhizosphere microbial communities from Tennessee, USA - Rhizosphere MetaG P. deltoides SRZDD1 (version 2) (version 2) | ecosystem: Host-associated > Plants > Roots > Rhizosphere >... | reverse complement strand
GGTTGATGGATCTTGCGGAACAGCCAGCCGATGAGCCGCGCGGCAACCAGTATCGTTAGGATCTGCGCGATCAGCAGCGCAAAACTGGGCATAGGTCGTGAGGCGCCAGTTGAAAGGATCAATCAGAAATGAGACCCGGTCTCTCGTAGATCGGGTCTCAGTTTCAAGAAATGCTGCTACGGAACGTAAAGCCAGTTTTCGGTCAACAGAGTCCCCGCGCTATTGCGAACGCGGAGAAAGTAGATAAAAGAAGTACCCTGAGGCAGCGGCTGCGAGCAGCGGATCTGCCCCTCCAGGTTCTTGCACGGGCTAATCCTCTTGTTGACCACGCTCCTTGTAGCGCAGATTCTCTTGCAAGTCTTCGCGTCGAAGACTCGCATCTCGACGACCCCAACCGTGATTGCTGCGAGGCCCAGGTTCTGAAGTTCGTACGAGATCAATTCCGGCGGCGGGCCCGCCTTCATTCGCACCGCAGGATTCTGAGCTTGAGCGACAACCGCGAACGTTGTCAGTAATATTAACCCCGCTATCGAGCGAGTAATGGTTTTCATACGATGATCCTCCTTTAGCGAACGTTTCAGTCCGAAAGAAGATTAATGACCCTTACCGTTGTTCGATTGCGGCCGGTGTTACAGTCCCGTAGCGTTTTCTAAAAACACGGAACTCCTGCCGGAGTCCCGCGAAGCGAGCCTCTTGCTTACTTTGATTCCTGCTTTGCCGCGCGGTCGTCATAATACTGGTACTGCGCGGAAAGAATTTCATGAGGCGCTGCCGCTCTCGAACCGTTGCCGCTGACTTCCGACGCCGGAAGCTGTTCGTAGAGTGGCGGCGGAATCTCCGCGAATTCAGACAGAGGGCCGTACACATCATCAACCCCGTCTTTGAACACGTCGCCGATCAGTAGATTGATGATGTTGACGCGCTGGTCGGGATATTTTTGCAGAAACTTCGAGAAGCTGAAGTCCTCATCGTAAAACGCGTAGACCAGCTTGCGCATCGACTCGATTCCGCGATCCAGCTTCGGCTGAAACTGTCCAAGCCGCGACGACGAGAAGTCGTCGTTCGCAAAGCAATCGTGAATCGCATCAGCCGCAAGCTCGGCCATCTTGAGCGCCAACAGCACGCCCGATGAATAGATCGGATCGAGAAAGCCATAGGCGTCGCCTATCAGAATGAAGCCGTCACCCGCGCACTGACGCGACCGGTACGAGTAATCGATGATCGAGTAGATCTTATCCACGCGCTCGGCCCCGGCAACGCGACGACGGCATGCTTCGCACTTTTCAACCTCTTCCTGAAATATCTTCGCCAGGTCCTTCCCGCGACCCTTGTGAAGATAATCGGGATCAGCGACGACGCCGACGCTTGTGATGTCGTTTTCGAGCGGAATGTACCAGAACCATCCCGCGCTGCCCGGCTCCGTTCGCAGCACGAGCGTCGCGCCGCCGTTAAGATCCGGCTCGCGGCTCGCGCCTTTGAAGTATGAATAGAGCACGGCCTTCTTGAGCTTCGGATCGCGAACGCGCCAGCCGAACTTGTTCGAGAGAACCGCTTGCTGACCTGTAGCGTCGATGACTACTTTTGCTTGAAAAGTCTGAAGCGAGCCGTCCTTCATCCGGACTTCGACGCCGACGGCGCGGTCGCCCTCGAACAGCACTCGTTTGACCGGCGTGCCTTGATTGATGACGGCGCCCTGTTCCGCGGCGTGTTCGAGCAGGAACTTGTCGAAGGGCCCGCGAGTCACCTGCCAGGTGACAGCGCTTTCGTGATGATTGGCTTCGAAGAAATAAAACGGGCGCGACTCGCGGCCCGCCGAGTTTGCGAACTGCACGCTGTACTTCCGAACAAACGGGCTCTGCTTGAGCTTCTCGAGGATCCCCATTCGCTGAAAGGTCCAGTAGGTATCGGTCATCAGCGATTCGCCGATATGATGACGAGGGAATTCGTCTTTCTCGAAGAGGATGACGCTGCGCCCTTCGCGAGCGAGGATGCTCGAGACGGAGCTGCCGGCGGGTCCGCCACCCATTACGATGACATCAAAATTCTTTTCCATTTATGAATTCGTCCACTCCTGATACCAAATCAAAAAGCCTGAAACAGCAATGCCGGTTTCGCGCAAAAACGCAAAGAACCGCGAAGACCGCAGAGATCACGCATAGCGAGCGGTTCTCAACTCCGGCTCGAAAAACTCCGAAAGAAATGTGTCGACTTCCAGGAGACCGCGACGCGTCAGCTCTATCGCACCGTTGTTGCGCGCAAGCAAACCTTCCCGCGCGAGCCGTGAATAAGTCGGATGAAACTCCTCCCACACATCGACCGCGAACTTCTGACTGAAGTATTGAGTATCGATCGCACCAGTCTTGAGCTGAAGGATCATCTCGCGTATGAGCTTTTGTTTCGCGGTCAGAGGCAGCGCTCGCAGCAACGGCAAGCGATCGTCGTCAAGATAGCGAATGTACTCCTCAAAGCTATGCGCATTCTGGAAGTGCACTCCTCCAAAATGCGAGAACGATGAAACGCCGAGCCCGATCATATCGCCGCCGTGCCAAAGCGCGTCGGTGTAGATGAACCTGCAAGGCTTTTTCGTAGTCGCGATCGTGTAAGCGCTCGCGATTCGGTAGCCGCGCTCCACAAACTGCTCGAAGGCATAATCGAGCCACCGCCGCTTCGTCGGCCAATCGGCGATCGGTGAGTCGAGTCGTTTCTGGATCATCTCGCGCGAGATCACGGTGTTGTAAGGCAGCTCCATCTGATAGATCGTCACCGAATCGGGTTCTAGCTCGATCGCGCGGCGGACGGTGTCACGCCATTTCTCTTCCGACTCGCCCATCATCCCGGCTATCAGGTCGATATTGATTTGCGGGAAATCGACTTCGCGAGCCCATTCGTAAGCCTGATAAATCTCGGGCGACAGGTGAGCGCGGCCATTCGCCTCTAAAATCGCATCATCGAAATGCTCTATGCCGAGGCTCAACCGAGTTACTCCGATTTGCTTCAGAGTTTCCAGCTTGGGCTTTCGAATCGTGCCGGGCTCGCACTCGAAGGTGACTTCCTCGGCGTTTTCCCAGCTCACGTGGCGATTCAGACCCTCGACAAGATAATCGAGCTGCCTTTCGCTGATGTATGAAGGCGTGCCCCCGCCGAAATAAGCGAAGCGAAGCTGCCGGCCCTGAAACGCATGAGTGCGGCTGTAGATCTCGTTTTCTTTGATCAACGCGTCGAGATAGCGTTCGATCTCGGATGCGTTCTTGTCGGTATAGACTTTGAAATAACAGAACTTGCAGCGTTTCCGGCAAAATGGGATGTGGAGATAAAGCCCTAATGGCTCGTCGGTTCTTGGAGGCTGGGCGAGCGCTTCAATGGCACGAGGTACGTATTCCGGTTTCCACTGCGAGAAAGGCGGATAGTTCGACACAAAGTAATTGCCGACCTCGGTCTTGCTTGGCGTTGTGTCGATCATCATCGGCCTCTTTTAGAATCTGAAGCAAGGCGCGCCTCCTCGCAATCGACATTCATTCTAACAACCGCGCGAGCCCGTTGCAATTTTCTCGGGCCCTATGCCATAGTACGCAGACATTTTGGGGATGGCTACAAGCAAAGCCGAATGAAGCGAGCACTGCTGGTGATCATGCTTGGTGCTCTTTATATCTTGCATCAGGATTTCTGGTTCTGGCGCACGGCAAATCCGCTCGTCTTTGGGTTCCTCCCAATCGGACTTTTTTATCACGCCTGTTACACGATCGCGATCGCCTTTGCGTTATGGCTCCTGGTGGAGCACGCGTGGCCGTCAGAACTTGAAGACGGAGTGAGCGACGGGGAGACAGTGAGAGGCGGCGAAACAGCAACCTATCGCCCCGTCGCCGAGTCGCACGGTCGCCCCCTCTCTTCCACAGAGGAGGGCGCTAAGCATTGATCCCAGCCCTCTTTGTCTTCGGGTATCTCGCAGTCGTTCTCTACATCGGCATCTTTGCATTCCGAAGGTCGGCCCACCGGGAAGAGGCCGAAGACTATTTCCTCGCCAACCGCTCGCTCGGACCGTACGTGTTCCTGTTCTCGCTATTCGGGACTAATATGACCGCATTCGCGATTCTCGGGTCGTCCGGTCATGCCTTCAACAACGGGATCGTGACATTCGGTCTGATGGCGTCGTCATCAGCGCTGATCATTCCTCTCTCTCTGTTCTTGATTGGGACTCGCGTGTGGGCGCTTGGCAAGAAGTATGGCTTCATTACACCGGTGCAGATGTTTCGCGATCGCTGGGAGTGCAGTCACATCGGCACGGTGATCTTCGCCGTGCAGGCCGCGTTCCTGGTTCCCTACATCATCATCGGTGTAATGGGCGGAGGCACGGCGTTGAGCGCGATCAGCGGCGGACGGATTCCCTACTGGGTCGGCGGAGCGGTGGTTGCGATGGTGGTGATGTGTTACGTCTTCTTTGGCGGGATGCGAGGGACTGCGTGGGTGAACACATTTCAGGCTTCGCTGTTCCTGTGTTTTGGAGCAATCGCGCTGGTTGTGATCGGGGCCGGCATGGGCGGGTTTCGCGAGTCAGCCGAAGCTCTGCTCGCATCGCCCGCAACCGCACCGCTTCTAACGCGCGAACGAGTGTCGCCTCTGTTCTTTTTCAGCTACACATTCATTCCGTTGTCGTCGATCGCGTTTCCTCACATTACGATCTTCTGTCTGACCGCGCGCAGGGTGAGTCAGTTCAAGAAGACCGTGGTCTTATATCCAATCTGCATGCTGGCGTTGTGGCTGCCGTGCGTGTTTCTGGGAGTGATGGCGAATCGCGCGACCGACGTTCCCAAGATTCAAGAGAAGATCGAAGCACGGCGCGCGCTCGCGGTTCAAGGTCCAACACTGACATCTGATGAACGCGACGCTCTGCGTGACAAGACCGCAGGGGACGACGTGTTGCTGTTGCTGCTCGAGCGTTACGCGCCGCTCTGGTTGGCGGGATTGCTCGGCGCGGGGATCATGGCTGCGGTGATGGCAAGCGATTCTCAGATACTCGCGCTATCGACAATGTTCACGGAGGACGTGTTCGCGTTCTATGGCGGGAAGAAGCGTTTTGGCGAAGCAGCTCAGGTTCACACCGGGCGCCTGTTTATTGTCCTGATAACGGTTGTCGCGTATGCAGTCGCGTTGCGCGCGCCTCAAAACATCTTCGATCTCGCGGTTCAGTATGCCTTCTCGGGCTATTCAGCTCTCTCGCCGCTTCTAGTTGCGGCTCTGTTTTGGAAGCGGAGCACGAAGTGGGGCGCGCTCGCGAGCACCGTTTGGTGCGCGGTGTCAGTAGCTGCCGTCGCGATTCTTCAATACGTGGTTCCGGCTCCCGCGCCCGGACCTCCGGTAGTGATGTGGTCGATCGCGGGAGTCGAGGTTCTCTCACGGACACCGGGAGGAACGGCGATCTTCGGATTGATGCCGGTGGTTCCGATGACGATCATCTCGGCGATGTTTTTAGTTGTGGCGTCTTCTCTAACTTCGGGTCCGAGCTCAACTACTCTCAAGCGTTACTTCCGCCCTTAACTAGCTTTTTGGATTTTCTCTTTGAGCCAGGAATTGACTAGAGATGCTGGGGAAGTCTTTTTGGATTTGGCAATCGCGCTGATCCGGTCGGCGACCTCTTCATCAATCGCGATCAGGTGGGTTCTTTTCTTAATGTTGATTTCAAATTGCGCCTCAGGCATTTGATCCCAGTATTCACCCATGTCGTGCGTTTCAAAAAACTCGACCAAATCGTCCACGTTTTTTGGTAGAGGACGCTTGTGACTACTTCTTGCCATATTGCCTTCTTTCCTTTTGAGCCATGTCTCTTGCGCTCAAGATTAATGCCTCTTTGGTCCTCTTGTAAATGAATAGGACGGCCAGGTATCGGCCTGCATCAGTTTGTGCTAATGCCAAATACACATCCTCGCCTTTGCGAGTGCCGTTTTCAACGAAGCGAATCTTCGGACGGTTGTTGAGCGCTTCTTCTACTTCTGCCGTCTCAACGTGATGTTTGCTGACCAGCTTATCGACGACATAGCTGAGCCAGATCACGCCCGCAATTTTCACTCGTCACCTCGGCCGCTCACGGTTTGCGTAACGAGCTAAGTGTATTATGCGCTTAGTGGATGAACAAAGGTCCTAGCGCCCTCTCGTGAGTTCTCACCACGAAAGCAGTTTGGTGCTAGAACGTGGCTTGACTGTCCGGTGCTCCTTCCCAAAGAATGCTTTCCCATTATGACATCATCCTCCGCTATGCAGCCGGCGTCTCCTCTCACCAGAATCCAATGGCTCATTTGCATTATCGCCGTCATCGGGTTTGCATTCGATACCTACGAGCTGCTGATGCTGCCGCTCATTCTGCGGCCGGCGATTGAACAACTCGGAGGACTGACTTTCGGCACTCCGGAATTCACCCGGTGGCGAGATCTGATGTTCTACGTTCCGGCGGTGTGCGGAGGCGTCTTCGGATTACTCGGCGGGTATCTGACTGACCGGCTCGGGCGAAGGCGAATACTCACCTGGAGTATTTTGCTTTACGCGTTCTCGGCGCTGGCTGCAGGGTTTGCGACTTCGCTGCCGATGCTGCTCGTGCTGCGAACGACTACGTTCATCGGCGTGTGCGTGGAGTTCGTCGCAGCCGTCGCGTGGCTCGCAGAACTCTTTCCCGATCCGAAGCGACGTGAAGCAGTCATTGGCTACACGCAAGCATTCTCTTCGCTCGGCGGGTTTATGGTGAGTCTGATGGCGCTGCTGATCGCCAGGGTCGCGGCCTCGCTGCCGGCGATTCACGGCGGCCATGACAACTGGCGCTACCTGCTGATCTCGGGTTTGATCCCGGCGATTCCGCTGATCGTCGTTCGGCCCTTCTTGCCTGAATCGCCGGTGTGGAAAGAAAAGAAGCTTGCGGGAACACTCAAACGCCCGAGCTTCCTCGAACTGTTCAGGCCCGAGTTTCGTCGAACGACTCTGGTCACCGCGTTGATCTTCGCGTGCAGTCTGGGTGCGGCATTCGGTGCGATTCAGCAGCTACCGCAGATCGTTCCGGCGCTGGTTCAAGTAGACCCCAGCGTACCGCCGCCTCAGCGCCAGCAGATCATCCAGGGCACAGTCGCCGGTGTTCAAACGCTTCAAGAGCTCGGCGGTCTAGTCGGCCGTTTCTTGCTCGCATTCCTGGCTATTCGAATCGTGTCACGCCGCAAGCTTCTCCGCGTATTTCAAGTCCCGGGACTGATCATCGTTCCGCTGGTGTTTCTTTATCCCGCGGTGCACGATCTCGCGCTGTTGAAGTGGGGCATCTTCTTCGCGGGGCTATTCACGGTTGCGCAATTGAGCTTCTGGGGAAACTATTTGCCGCGCATGTATCCCACACATCTGCGCGGAACCGGCGAGAGCTTCTCTGCAAACGTAGGCGGTCGAATGATTGGAACATCGGCGGCGTTATTGACGACTCAGTTCACTAATTTGTTCGGCGGCGGCGATATTGCGCTCAGTCCCGTTCAGAAGGCGCACTATCTTGCGTACGGAGCAGCAGCGGTCGCCTTCCTAGTCTATGCGATTGGATTGATAGCGAGCTTCTGGCTGCCGGAGCCCAAGAAAGAGGAATTGCCGGAGTAACGCCCTTAGACTCTAGCGCCCGTGCCAGTATCCCGGACGGCGCTTGGCGTGTGCGACAGCGATGATGACAATCTCATTGCGCTCTTCGGAATAGATGATAGAGAACGGGAATCGTCGCAGCACTCCGCGCCGGAAGCCACCGCCGACGGACTGGCCAATCCTAGGGTACTCACGCACTAAATCAATTATCCGCTGCACGTCGTCGAGAAACTCAACGCCGAGACCCTCAGACCTAGCCTCGTAGAACTCGGACGCCTCGATCATTTCTTCCTCGGCAAGTGGAAGAAACTGGTAGCCGAGCATTAGCTATCCCTCGCTCCGAGGCGATTGCGTGCCCGCTGCATTACCTCCTCGCCCGGACGAGCGTCACTCTCACCGCCTAGAAACGCGTCATAACGTCGCTGCGCTTCCTCAAGCCATAACCGATCGGCGTCGGGATCGACGGTTGTGTCGAGTTCTTCGATAAGGATGCGAGCCAACGCAGCCTTCTCTTCGAGGCTCAACGCCCTTGCGTGTTTTTCCAACTCTTCAAAGGCCATACTCATAGCAGGCATTATACTCCTCACTGACCAAAGCAGTAGAGCCTTCCATCCTCCGACCCGATCACGACGCGGCCCGAAGCGATCGCCGGCGACGCCGAAAGCGGAGCGCCGGCGTTGAACTCCCAAACCTTCGCGCCGGTCTTATAATCCAGCACGTACAACCTTCCATCATTCGAACCTACAAACGCGCGCCCGTCCGCAAGCGCGGGCGAAGACTCGACTCGCGCGTTCGTCATGAACGTCCACAGTTCCTTGCCCGTAGCCGCGTCCATACAGTGCACCATCTTGTCGCGTCCGCCGACCACAACCCTGCCTTCGATCACGCCGCACGATGAATAGTAAGGGAACTGACGCTTGCGATTGCGATAACGCCAGCGGATTCGCTTGGTCGTAAGATTCACCGCGAGCACTTCGTTGTTGAAGGTTCCATAGTACGCGGTTCGGCCTACAAGCGCGGGCGAGGCCCCGGTGTATGCGCCCGAGGCAACGGCGAAAAGCTGCCGGCCGTCGCTGATGCGAATCGCGCGAAAGGTTTCGTCGCAACCGGCGATATGCGCTACGCCGGTTGAAACACCTGCCGTGCAGTGCACCGGGCCTTGAGTCCTGAACTTCCAAATCAGCGAGCCGCTCGAAGCAGAAAGGCAATACAAGTGCTCATCGTAAGAGCCGATCAAGACTCGGTCGCCGACGACGACAGGCGAAGACTTGACCTCGCCGTTTGTCTTGAAGGTCCACGCCGCACGGCCGTCACCAGCTCTGACAGCGTGAACCGTTCCGTTGAGATCTCCGATGTACACGACGCCGTTTGCGACGCATGGCGAGGACTCGCCGATCGGACCGGTCGCGCGGTACTTCCACCGCACCGAACCGTTCGAGAGGTTGAGCGCCGTGAGCTCTCCGGATTGGGAGCCGACATAGACGACTCCGTTAGAGATGGCGGCGGAAGACTCGATCGATTCGCCCGCTTCGTAGGTCCACAGCAACCTCAAGTCATGCGGCACGCCCGAGACCGAAACGCCGATCAGCCGGCTTTCGCCTCGGAACTGAGCCCAGGTATCGGGAGGAAACTGTGAAACCGATGGGCAAACGTCAACGAGATAATAGGCGGTCAGGAGTAGAACCGAGAACGCGGTTCTTATCGCTCGGTTATTCACGCGCGTGTTGCCTCCTTCGATTCATGTAGGGCGGCCCTCCGGAGGAAGCCGTCTCAAAACTTCAATTGTTCGTAGTACGCTCGCCGGTATAGCTCAAGCGCCTGTGCAGCGCCAAACTCACGCGGGTTGAATTTGCCCGTCCACTGGGCAGCAGCTTCTTCTGCAAGGCGAGGCAAATCACTCTCGAGAACGCCGACGGATTTCAGACCGCTCGGCAGGCCGCCGATCTGAATGAAGCGCTCAAGCCTCCGAGCGAGAGCTTCACCGGGATCATCGTACTCACCGTCCTTACCGAATGAAGAGCGCTGAACCAAATCACGGTAGCGATCGACAACCGCGGGGCCATTCCACCTGACCACGTGCGGTAGCATCAATCCGATCGCGATTCCGTGCTCAGTGTTGTAACTGGCTGTCAGCGGATTCGCGCAAGCGTGCGCCGCTCCCAGCATCGAGTTCTCGATAGCCACTCCCGCCCAGTATGCGCCAAGCTGCATCGCGCCGCGCGCTTCGATGTCTTGCGGATTCTCAATGACGCGTTCGTAGTTAGGTTCCAGCAGCAGCCACGCTTCAAGCGAAAAAGTTTCCGAGACGGCGTTGCGCCTGGTTGTGACATAGGTCTCGACTGCGTGCGAGATCGCGTCAAAGCCCGCGGTTGCGGTGACGTTGGCTGGCTGCGAGACGGTGAGCCGCGGGTCCAGGATCGCGATCTTGAACGCGGCGCCCGGATCGCCGCAGGCCATCTTGACGTGGGTCTGGGCGTCGGAGATCAGCGCATACGACTGGGCTTCGCTGCCGGTGCCCGACGTCGTCGGAATGCCGATCATTGGCAGCATCGGCGCGCGGGCCTTTCCGTACCCCCAGTAGTCCTGCATCGCTCCGCCATTCGTCAGCAGCAAGTTGATTGCCTTGGCTGTGTCCATCGAGCTCCCGCCACCCAGCCCGATGATCGAGTCGGTCTCGAGCGGCGCACCGAAATCTCGCCCGGCCTGAATCATCGACGTGTTTGGGTTCGAATCGAAATCGTGAAAGGTGAACACGGTGATTCCGGATTCGGCTAGAAGCTTCGAAGCTTTATCGACGTAGCCACAGGCGAGAATACCTTTGTCGGCAACCAGCAGTGTGCGGTGAAAGCCAAGCTCGGAGGCCAGGCCGCCGAGCCGCTCCAACGACCCCTCGCCGAATATCAATCTTGTTCGTTGGTGAAAATCGAATGGCTGCATCGGTAGGCAAGTTTGTAGTAGCGGTGCATGGAGTTCAACGGTGCATGGAGTTCAGGCTTTAGCCTGGTTTGAGTTTCATAATCCGCTTAATCACAGACCAGGCTAAAGCCTGAACTCCATGCACCTAACTCCATGCATCACTTCTTCTCAGCGAGCGCGTAAAGCTGATTGCGATTGGCTATGAACAGCGCTCCGTTGGCGGGAATCGGCGTGCAGTACACCGAGCTTCCCATATTGATTTCGGCAATCACCTTCTTCTCTCGAGCCGCCGCGAGAATGGCCACGTCACCGTCTTCATCGCCGAGATAGACTTTGCCGTCCACCACCATCGGCGAGCCCCACACCGCCGCGAACATGTCATGAACCCAGAATACCTTGCCCGTCTTCGCGTCCAGGCAATGCAGGAAGCCGCTGAAATCGGGATAAAAAAGCATGCCGTCGAAAATGGCGCCCGTCGAAATCGAGCGCCGAATCTTGTCGTAGTGCCACACTACTCCGCTCTGAGTAATGTCACCGCGCTTGGTCGCGTCTATACAGTAGAGATGGCCGACACCTTCGCCGTGCTCAGGGTCCTGGCCATTAGCGATGTACACTTTGTTATCGAAGATGACCGGCGTGCTGATCAGCTCGTTGCGTGTCTTTGGCCACACTGAATCCTTCGGGTTGCAGTCGAACTCCCAGAGCTTCTTTCCGGTCATCGCTTCGTAGCCTCGGACCCAGCCGTCGCCTTGTCCGTGAACCACCTGGACCACGTCGCCGATTTTGCCAACTGAAGGCGAGGACCACTGGCCGTGCAGAATGCGATCGCCGACCGAGTTGTCTTCCCAGATTAGCTTGCCCGTCTTCTTGTTGATCGCGATGAGAGCCGGAGCCTTCGGCGAAGGAATGTTCACGTGACTCTCGTCCTGGCCGTTCGAAGTGCAGATGTAGAGCAAATCGCCGAACGATACCGGTGAGCAGTTCGACATGTTGTGAGGATGCGAGCCGACCTCCTCCATCATGTCGTACTTCCACACTATGTCGGCGTCGAATTGTCCGGTCAGCTTTTCATCCTTGAACGGGCCGTCGTTCTCGTTGTCGCGAAAGCCCTGCGTGTCTAGACAAACCACTTCGCAGCGATTCGTGACGTAATACAGACGATCGCCCTCAACCAGCGGGGAAGAACAGACGCCTTGAAACGGCCAGTCGTTGACGCGCCCGGCGGCGAGTTTCTCATTGGTGTGTTGCCAGAGGAATTCGCCGTCCGATTCGCGGAAGCACATCAGCACGCCGCGGTCGCCGGCTTGTTTAGGGTCTCGGGTCGCTTCGTTGTTAGTTCCGACGTAGACCTGGCCGCCCGCGACGACCGGGTTGCCGTAGCTCTGAGAGCCGAGCGT
>Ga0114129_10012883_pt1 | contig 11900 bp, 10 predicted proteins | sample RhiMetdeltSRZDD1_FD_80071 | JGI IMG/M metagenome (GOLD analysis project Ga0114129, IMG submission 80071) | Populus rhizosphere microbial communities from Tennessee, USA - Rhizosphere MetaG P. deltoides SRZDD1 (version 2) (version 2) | ecosystem: Host-associated > Plants > Roots > Rhizosphere >... | reverse complement strand
GACGGCCGAGCTCGGGATCATGCGCATCACCGAGCAGATCGACGCGCTCGAGGTGATGGCGCTCAGCCCCATGCGCTACCTGGTGGCGCCGTCGATCTTCGCAGGCATCATCACCTTCCCGCTCATGACGGCGATGTTCGACGTCATCGGCATCTTCGGCGGCTATCTCGTCGGCGTGGAGCTGCTGGGCCTGTCGCCCGGCACGTACTTTGGTGAGATGCAGACGTTCGTGGACCTGGCCGACATCGGGCTCGGGTTCTGGAAGTCCGTGTCGTTCGGCGTGATCGTCACCTGGGTGTGCGCCTACAAGGGCTTTCACGTCGGTCATGGCGCCGAAGGCGTCGCGCGCGCGACCACGCAGGCGGTGGTGCTGTCGTCGGTGCTGATCCTGGTCTGGGACTACTTCATCGGGTCGATCTGGTGAAGCGCGCGTGATCAAAATCGAGGGCCTCACCAAACGCTTCGGCGCGCAGCCCGTCCTGCGCGGCGTCGACCTCGAGATCCCGACCGGCTCGATCACCGTGATCATCGGCCGCAGCGGCGGCGGCAAGTCGGTCTTCCTCAAGCACCTCATCGGCCTGCTGCAGCCCGACGCCGGCCGCGTGCTCGTGGACGGCCAGGAGATCACGCGGCTGTCCGGCGAGCCGCTCGACGCCATCCGACGCCGTTACGGCGTCGTGTTCCAGGGCGGGGCCCTCTTCGACTCGATGCGCTGCGCCGACAACGTCGCGTTCCCGCTGCGCGAGAAGATGCGCCTGCCGAAGGCGGAGATCGCCAAGCGCGTCGAGTCCGCGCTGGCCCAGGTCGGCCTCGAGGGTGTCGGTCAGAAGTATCCCGCCGAGGTGTCGGGCGGCATGCGCAAGCGCGTGGCCATCGCGCGCGCGCTGGTGATCGAGCCGGAGATCGTCTTCTTCGACGAGCCGACCACGGGTCTCGACCCGGTGCTCGTCAACACGATCCACCACCTGATTCTCGATCTGCACCGGCGGCATCGCTTCACCGCGGTCATGGTGAGCCACGAGATCCCCGAGATCTTCGAGATCGCCGACCGTGTGGCCATGCTTCACGACGGTCGTATCGTGGAGGTAGGGCCGCCGGCGCAGCTGCAGGCCTCCCAGAACCGGGTCGTGCAGAAGTTCATCCGTGGGGAGCCGGAGGGAACCTGATGGAGCGCACGCGCGTCAACATCGTCGTCGGCGTCTTCATGGTGCTCGGCATCGTGGCCCTGGGGTATCTTTCCATTCAGCTCGGTCGGGTGTCGTTCCTCGGGAGCCGGGGCTACCCGGTGACGATCGACTTCCCGTCCGTGGGCGGACTCAAAGCCGGCTCGACGGTCGAGATCGCCGGCGTCGAGATCGGGCGGGTGGAGTCGATCGGTCTGGACAACTACCAGGCCCGGGTGAAGCTGCGGGTCAACAAGGGCGTCAAACTGCAGGAAGATTCGATCGCTTCGATCAAGACGAAGGGGCTGATCGGCGAGAAATACGTGCGGATCAGTCCGGGCGGATCGGACAAGATCATCCCGCCCGGCGGCAAGATTCGCGAGGTGGAAGCGCCCGTGGACTTCGAGGAGCTGCTGTCGAAGTACATATTTGGCAAGGTCTGATGCCGGGATCATCGGGAGGCCGATCATGAGATGGCTGATCACGACCGCGGTGGCCCTCACGCTGGCCACGGCCCTGGCCGTGCCCCCCGTCAGCGCCGGTGCGCCGACCGACCAGCTCAAGGCGCAGGTAGACCGCGTGCTCAAGCTGCTGGACGACCCCGCGCTGAAGGACAAGCCCAAGGACAAGCGCGTCGCCGTGCGCAAGGTGGCCGAAGACATCTTCGATTTCGGCGAGACCGCCAAGCGCTCGCTCGGGCGCCACTGGGCGGATCGCACGCCGGCCGAGCGCGACGAGTTCGTGAAGCTCTTCGGTGATCTGCTCGAGCGCTCGTACATCTCCAAGATCGAGCTGTACGGCGGCGAGAAGATCCAGTACGTGAGCGACAAGATCGACGGCGAGCAGGCCTCGGTGATGAGCAAGCTCCTGACCAAGACGAACACCGAGGTCCCGATCGAGTACCGCATGCTCAAGAAGGGCGAGCGCTGGCTCGTCTACGACGTGATCATCGAAGGCGTGAGCCTCGTCTCGAACTACCGGACGCAGTTCAACAAGATCATCCAGACGTCGTCCTTCGCCGAGCTCGTGAAGAAGATGAAGTCGCGGCAGGAAGAGATGGGCTCGGCGACCGATACGGCGCGGCGGGTCTGAGCGGCGCGCCGTGACCGCCATCGTCCTCGTGGCGGGTGTCGCCCGGCGGCTGGCGCCGCTGACCGACAACACCCATAAGGCGTTGCTGCCGGTGGGCGGCCGCCCGATCCTCTCGCGCATGCTCGACGCGCTGGCGTGGGCGGGTATTCGACGCTCGGTGCTCGTGGTCGGGCACTGCGCCGATCAGGTGCGTCAGCTGGCGGGCGACCGCGTGGGCCGGATGGCGATCGACTACGTCGTGAACCCCGAATACACGCGCGGGTCGGTGCTGTCGCTGTACGCCGCGCGCCACCACCTGCGCGAGCCGGCGCTGGTGATGGACGCCGACGTGCTCTTCCCGCGCGAGTTCCTGCGCCGCCTGCTCGCTGCGCCCGCGCCGAGCGCGCTGCTGCTCGACCGCGGCTTCGCCGACACCGGCGAGGAGGTCAAGCTCTACACCCGCGGCGAGCGCGTGATCGCGCTCGGCAAGAAGGTGGTGCCCGAGGCGTGGGACGTCGTCGGCGAGGGCGTCGGGTTCTTCAAGTGCGGCGCCGAGGCGGGCCCGGCGTTCGTGCGCTTCCTGGAGCGCGTCATCGAGGAGAGTCAGGGCCTCGCCGAGTACGAGGACGCGCTGCACATGCTCGTGACCTCGCACCACGTCGGCTGGGTGGACGTCACGGGCCTGCGCTGGACCGAGATCGACTTCGCCGAAGATCTGCGCCGCGCCGAGGCGGACGTGCTGCCGCACGTCGTCCGGCTGGACGGCGCGTGATCGACCGCGCCGCCCTCTACTTCTCCACGTCCGACGACGCGACCGCGGCCCAGGTGGCGGTGGCTCACCGACCGCTCGGCTTCCGTGCCGTCGCCTCCGCCGTGCGCGCTGGCGCGCGCGCCGTGTACGTGCCGGCGACGCTGCGCGACAGCGCCATCGGCGCGGCGGTGGCCGCGTCGCCGCGGGTACATGCGGCCGTCGTCTGGCTGAAGGACGGCGACCTGCCGGAGCCGGGACCGCTGCTGCTCGTCCCCGCGGCCGTCGTAATTCCCGTCGACGTGCTGCGCGAGCTGCTCGGAGCCCCACCCCGGACCGCGATCGCGGCGCCCGAGGCCGCCGACGCGCCCGCGCTCGCCGTCGACGCGCCGCTCGCCCAGGCGCTCGGCGGCGCGCTCGCCGCGGCCGCCCCGCTCGGCGGCCAGCTCGCGCGAGTCGGCATCCGGCCCGCGCTCGACGCGCGCTGCATGGTCGCGCGCGACGCGGCGGGGCGCGTCGCGGTGGATCGGCGCCTGCACGCCTCGCTCGGCAGCGCCATCGACACACGTCTCGACGTGCATCTGCACCGGCGGTTTTCGCGCCACGTCACGCGAGCGGCCATCGCGGCCCGGATGTCGCCCAACACGATCACGCTGGCCAGCCTCGCGCTGGGACTCGGCGCGGTGTGGTGCTTCTGGCGCGCGAGCCCTGTGAGCGCGCTCGTCGGCCTGTTCGTGTACGTCATCGCCGTCATCCTCGATCACGCCGACGGCGAGGTGGCGCGACTCACCTTGAGCGAGTCGCGCGTGGGCGAGTGGCTCGACACGGTGGCCGATACCCTCGTCCACGCGCTGAGCGCGGTCGCCATGGGCGTCACGTCGCAGATGCTCACGGGCTGGGGCGCCGGCCTCGGGCTCGTGGGCGCGGCCGGCATCGTGGCCAGCGCGTTCGTCGCGAAGTGGTGGCCGCCGCGCGGCACGGCCGGCATGGGCGGCGCCGTCGAGGATATGGGCTCGCGGGACGGGTTCTACGCGCTGCTGCTGATCTTCATCGCCCTGCGCGCGTTCATGCCGCGGGCGCTGCCGCTGCTCATGGTCGTGGTGGCGCTCGGCTCGAACGCCTATTGGGTCATGCGCGCCGCCCTGGCCGTGCTCGGCCGGCGCTAGTCGCCCCGCTCGCCGCGGCGCCGACGCTCGAAGGCGTTGGCAAACACCCAGTCCGCCACGCGCCGTCCCTGCGCGATGCCCTCCGTCTTGTCGAACGACCAGTGGATGCCGAGATAGATCCGGCTCTGACCGTTTTCCTCCTCGGCCTGCGAGAGCGACGAAAAGCTGCGCGACACGAGCGGCCGCACGTCGCCCTCGTTGTCGACCGTCTCGCCGTTGAACTCATCCGACACGAACGTAAACGCAATGTGATCTGTCCCGTAAAAGTGGCGCAGCGTCTGGAAGAGCGCGGCGCCGAATCCGGCGTGCCCCGAGGGATAGGCCGGGAACGGCGGCGTGAAGTTCGGCCCGGTGAGATTGCTGGCCGGCGCACCGAGCGGCGTGAACGTCTGATCGGCGTCGAGCTTCGGATCGGCTTCCCGGATCCCCGTCACGGGACGCCAGAACTGGTAGTAATACTTCGACTCCCAGATCGCGATCCCGGCGTCGGCCATGGCCACGTTCACGAGCGCGAGCAGACGCGCCAGGTCGATGGCGCGGGTCCCGCGTTGTTCGGCGATATGCACGGCGATCTGGTTGAAGAGCCGAGGCGGCGCACAGAGCGTCGGCGTGCCATCGTAGGCCCAGTAGACGCCGATGACGGATTGCTCGTCGGTGCGGGTGGTCGGCGTGACGACGCCGTCGCCGCCGAAACGCTTGACCTCGTCGAAGGCCGTCTCGTACGCCACGCTGTCGAGAGCGGGCGGCGGCGGAAGGCGGAACTGATCGGCCGATCGCAGCACGAACGGGCGGACGCCGCCCCACCGGGCGCCGAGCGCCAGCGGGATCCGGCTCACCGGATCCTGCCGCCACTTGCCCGGCTCGTTGCTCGTGATGAAATCGATACCGACGCGCGGCTCGGCGTGCTGCGAGCCGTCGTTGGCGCGTCGCGCGAGGATCTCTGCGGCGGCCAGGCGGCCGAGCTTGATGCCATCGGCCTTGGGGCGGCTCTCCCGAATGCCGGCGAGATCCTCGGCCAGCGTCTGATCGAGCTCGTCCCGCTGCGAGGGAAACAGCGCGACCAGCGTATCGTGCGCGGCCAGCGCGATGGCGGCCTCGATCGACGTGCCGTCGGGCGCGGAGCGAAGATTCGTGTAGCCCCGATGGCCGCCGACGATCGCATTCATCGCGTCGAAGACCGCCGTGTGGACGATGGCCATCGCTCGACTCGAGCGCCCCGGTCCGAGCTGCTCTCCAAAGATGCGACTCTCGCCCGGCATTACCGGCGTGTGGTCGAGCCCGCTGGTGTCGACCGCGACGTCGTTCCAGTGCCGTAGCATGTCCATCGCGCCCGCGCGGCGCCGGCGCCGCGCTCTGAGGTCGCCGGCGGTCCGGCCGGAGCCGAAACGCGGGCCGAGCGCGTCGCCCAGGCCGCCGGGAAATCCGTCGGCGCCCGCGCACACCGGAACGCCCCAGGCGAGCATTCCGAGCACAAACGCGCGGCGCCCGAAGCGCCGGTGTCGCTCCCTCGGCGTGCGGTCGTGTGACGGCCGAGTGTTCATGAGCGTCTCCTCTGTCGGCGACGATGGCCAGCCGGGCGGCTGAGGTCAGCGGAGTGGACGAGAGGACAGTATCACCGTCCGCCGGCGGCGCGGGCGCGGCCGGTGAAGACGGTCTTGAGACCGAAGTAGGCGAACGAGTCCTTGAGGTTCGAGAACAGCCGCTTGAACGCGCCCATCGAGGGATCGGTCACGTACTCGAGGGTGAGGCTCACGCGCTCCTCGTCGTCACCGAGCGGCGTGATCGAATGCCACAGCTTGTCTCCGTTGAACGCGACCAGCGTGCCGGGATGGGTGGTGAGCCGGCGCTCGTCGATCGGCCGTCCGCGCGGGTCGTTCTTGAACAGCTGGCACACGAGTCGGCTCGACGAGCGCTCGATGAGCCCCACGAGCACCGTGTAGCGGCTGCCTTTGTAGTACGACGTGTCGAAATGAAAGCCGATGTGATCGCCCGGCTCCGTGTAGAAGTACAGGGCGCAGGCGTGCGGGTCGCTTTCCGGACACGGTTGTAGCGGCTGCCCGGTGACGTGCGCCAGGAAGCGGATGAACGCCGGCGCGCGATAGAGCGCCAGAATCGTCGGCGCCTGTTCCACGAGCGTGTAGTAGCTGACGCTGCCGCCCTTCTTGTGCCGCGGAATGTAGTTGCGATGGACGGCCGGTCGCACGCGCTGCACCTCGGCGACCATTCGGTCGACGATCGATGGGGGCAGCCACCGCTCGAGATGGAAGAACTCGTTCTGCTCCCAGTACGTCTTCTTGATGGCCTCGACGTCGAGGCGGGCGAGCGCGCGCTCGACCTCGGTCGCCACCAGCGTCGCCGTCGAATCGATCACAGACCCTCCCCAACCACGCGCACTTCGGCGATTCTACATGACGCGTGTGCTACACTGACTCGCGATCGGCCCCGCGCGGCAACGAGCGCGCCATCCGAGCCAGGAGGCCATCGTGGGATCCGTTCGAGTTGCCATTATCGGTGTGGGTAACTGTGCGTCGTCTCTCGTCCAAGGCGTCCACTACTATCGCCAGGCTCCCGACGAAGGCTTCATCCCCGGGCTCATGCATCCGCGGCTCGGCGGCTATCACGTCGGCGACATCGAATTCTCCGCCGCCTTCGACATCGATGAGCGCAAGGTGGGCAAGGACCTCTCGGAGGCGATCTTCGAGAAGCCGAACAACACGGTGAAGTTCGCCTCGGTCCCGCCGCTCGGTGTGCCCGTGCAGCGCGGGATGACGCACGACGGCCTCGGCACCTATCTGGGGCAGATGATCAAGAAGGCGCCGGGCTCGACGGCCGACATCGCGGGCATCCTGCGCGAGACCAACACCCACGTGGTGGTGAACTTCCTGCCGGTCGGCAGCGAGATGGCGACCAAGTGGTACGTGGAGCAGGTGCTGGACGCCGGCTGCGCCTTCGTGAACTGCATTCCGGTGTTCATCGCGCGCGAGACGTACTGGCGGCGCCGCTTCGAGGACCGCGGCCTGCCGGTGGTCGGGGACGACGTGAAGTCGCAGCTCGGCGCGACCATCCTGCACCGCGTGCTCGCCAAGCTCTTCATGGACCGCGGCGTGCGCCTGGAGCGGACCAGCCAGCTCAACTTCGGCGGCAACACCGACTTCTACAACATGCTGGAGCGCGAGCGCCTCGTCTCCAAGAAGATCAGCAAGACGGACGCCGTGCGCTCGCAGCTGGCCCACGAGCTCGTGGCGGACGCGGTGCACATCGGGCCGAGCGACTACGTGCCGTGGCTCGAGGACCGCAAGTGGGCGCACATCCGGCTGGAGGGGCGCTCGTTCGGCGATCAGCCGATCAACGTCGAGCTGAAGCTCGAGGTCTGGGATTCTCCCAACTCCGCCGGCGTGGTCATCGACGCGATCCGCTGCTGTCGCATCGCGCTCGACCGCGGTCTCAAGGGGGCCCTCGCCGCCCCTTCGGCCTACCTCATGAAGTCGCCACCCGAGCAGTGGGCGGACGACGTCGCCCGCGACCGGTTGGAGCGGTTCATCGCCGGCGAAGAGTAGTCTGACGTGACGTCCCGGACCGGGCGCCTCCTGCGCCGTCTCGTCCGGCTCGCGTGCCTGCGACCGGGACTGACGGTGACCGCCGCCGTGCTGCTGGCGGCGGTATCGGTCGTCTACGCCCTCACCTTTCTGGTCTTCGCGACGTCCCAGCGCGCGCTGCTGCCGCAGGGCAAGCGGTTCATCGAGCGCTACGTCGAGTTCGACCGCGAGTTCGGCGACCTGGACGACCTCGTCCTGGTCGTGCAGGCGCCGTCGCTGCCGGAGGCGACGGTATACGCCACCCGGCTCGTCCGGGAGCTGCGCACCAATCGCGTACCGCTCGACCGCATCAACTACCGGATCGATCCCAAGCAATTCGAGGGACGCGCGCTGCTCTACCTGTCGACCGACAAGCTCAAGGAGATCCGCGAGCGCGTCTTCGACTACCAGGAGTTCATGGAGAAGTTCGCCGAGCGTCCGACGCTCGACCAGCTCGTCGACGGCATCGCGACCTCCATCGCGCAGGCGTTCGTGACGGGGCTGCTCGATCTCGGCCTCGACACCGGCCCCGGCGCCTCGAAAGGCGCGCTCGACCTGCGCTTCGTCAACGACGTGGTGACGCAGATCGCCGGGCGCCTGGATCGTCCGACGCCGTACCGCTCGCCGTGGGGCGGTCTCTTCTCGGTGGGCGGCGACAGCGAGGGTGCGGGCTACTACCTCTCCGACGATCAGCGCCTGCTGTTCATCCTGGCCGAGCCCACGTCCAAGCACGGCAGCTTCACGGGCGAGGCCGAGGCGATCGAGGGCGTGCGGGCGACCGTGGCCGCGCTGCGCGCCGAGTTCCCCGACGTCGAGGTCGGGGTGACCGGCAAGCCGGCGCTGGCGAACGACGAGATGACGGCCGCCTTCCGCGACAGCGAGCGCGCGACGCTCTTGGCCTTCGCGCTCACTCTCGGGCTGCTCGTGCTCGCGTTCTTCCGCGTGGGCAAGCCGATCCTCATGCTGTTCGTGCTGGCCGTGGCGCTGTGCTGGTCGATCGGCGTTGCGACGGCGGTGGTCGGTCATTTGTCGCTGTTCTCGGTCATGTTCATCCCGATCGTCATCGGCATCGGAATCGACTACGGCATCTATTATTTGTTCCGCTACGAGGAGGAGCTGTTCCTCGGCCGCAGCCTGCGCGAGGCGATCGAGATCACCGCCATGCGCAGTGGCCCCGGCATGCTGCTGAGCGCGATCACGGCCGCCGCCACCTTCTACGTGCTGATCCTCACCGACTTCCGGGGCCTTCAAGAATTGGGCTTCATCGCCGGCTCCTCGCTGCTCCTGTCGTGGGCGGCGATGATGTTCGTGTTCCCCGCCGTGCTGATGCTCGTGGACCGGCGGCGCCTGGATCGGGTCGGCGTCACGATCCCGCGCGCGATCCGCCTCGAGCGCGTCCACGTGCCCTTCGTCGACTGGATCACGGGGCATCCCAAGACCGTGCTCGCCGCCGCCGCGCTTCTCGCCGCCGTCTCCGTGTATGCGTTCGGCAAAGTGCGCTTCGACTACAACCTCCTCAATCTCCAGGCGGAGGGCACGGAGTCGGTCGTCTGGGAGAAGAAGATCCTGGCGACGTCGGGCCGCTCCGGCTTCGCCGCGCTGTCGAGTGCGTCGACGTTCGACGAGCTTCGGCGCAAACAGCACGCCTTCCGGGCGCTGGACAGCGTCTCCGAGGTCGACTCGGCGCTGCTGCTCATTCCCGACGATCAGCCGGAGAAGCAGAAGATCATCCGGGACTTCGCGCCGATCGTGGCGCCGGTCCGCGTGACGCGGCCACAGGCCGTGGACATCGACCGCCTGATCACCGCGCTCGAGACGCTGAGACGGCGGTTCGACATCGCCGCCGGGGAGTCGCCGCCGGGCGACACGCAGCGGCGCCTGGCCTCGATTCGAGACGACATTGCGCAGCTGGTGGTCCGCCTGCGCCAGACCGACCGCTCGGTGAGCGAGCCGTCGCTGGCGCTCCTGCAGCGGCAGGTCTATCGCGACTTCGTCACGTCGTTCCAACGCCTGCAGGCGAACCTGAGCCCGCGCACGGTCGGCCTCGCCGACGTGCCACCCGAGATCCGACGCAAGTTCATCAGCGACAACGGCCATTTCCTCCTGCAGATCCACCCCGGCGTGAACATCTGGGATCGCGACGGCGCCGCGCGGTTCGTGAACGACCTGCGCAGCGTGGACGGCGACGTGACGGGCACGCCGGTGATCACCTACGAGGCGATCCGGCTGATGGAGCGCGCCTACAAGCAGGGCACGGTCTACGCCATCGTCCTCGTGAGCGCGCTGACCTTCCTGATGCTGCGCCGCGTTCGCGAGACGCTGCTCGCGCTGGCGCCGCTGGCGCTCGGCATGACGTGGACGGCGGGGCTCATGTGGCTCTTCGACGTCAAGCTGAACCTCGGCAACGTCTTCGGGATCCCGCTGATCCTCGGCGCCGCCGCGGAGTTTGGCCTCAACATCGTCATGCGGTTCATGGAAGGTCGCGACCACGGGGGACCGCTCGTCGCTCGCTCGACGATCATGGCCGTCTTCGTGAACGGGCTGACGACGATGGTGGGCTTCGGCAGCTTGATGCTCGCGGCCCACCGCGGCATCTATGGGCTCGGACTGCTGCTCACGCTCGGGATGTTCGCGTCGCTGGCTGCGGCACTCGTGGCGCTGCCCGTGCTGCTGCGCTGGTTCGGCGGCAAGCCGACGCCGGCGATGCACGAGCTGCGCGTGGAAGAGGCCACCGCCCACAGACCCGCGTCGTAGCCGCCGCGCGCGGCGCGGCGCGCCGCCGATCGCTGTCGGCTACCCCCTGCGCATCTGATCGACGGCGTCGACCGGCCACGCGCTGATGTTGACGACCGCCCAGCCGCACTCGCGGACCTCACGGTCGACGAGCGTGCGTTGGCGACGCTCCGCGGCGCGCCGGTCCGGGCCTCCGCGGGGAGCTGGCCCCCGCCGCCGCTCGCCTTCGCGTCGATCCAGGATGATCTCGCAGTCCATCTCGTTCCAGAGCGCGGCGCGGAGCGCTTCGTACAGGTCGGTCCGCTCACGCGACACGATGAACAGGAGCCGGCGCACGGGCGGCGTACGTGCCATCAGCCAGCATCATAGGCGACATCACCGCGTTGGCGATGCGGAATGCGCGAGGGCCGCTAGGCGCGGCTGACTTCCACGAGATTGGAGTGGAACGCGGGCCCCCCGCCCATGTCCGCGACCCGGTCGTCCGTGAGGACGTTGACGCCGTGGCCGCCGGGGTGGAAGCGATGCCACCAGATGCCCTCGATGACGGCCACGCCCGCCCGGGTGGCGTCGGTGATACGCGCGGTGAAGCGCGCGGCGCCGCGCGGGCTCTCGACGAGCACGGCGTCACCGTCGCCGATCCCGCGGCGCGCCGCGTCCTGCGACGCCAGCATCACCGTGGGCGTGCCCTGACGCCGCCGCAGCCGCTCGGACTGGCTGAAGGACGAGTTCAGGAAGAAGCGATTGGGCGGCACGATGCATTGCAGCGGAAAGCGCGCGGTGAGGTCGGGCCGTGCCGGGCCCTCCGCCAGCGGCGTCCACGTCGGCAGCGCGGGCAGCCCCTGGGCGGCGAGAGCGGCGGCCACGAACTCGACCTTGCCCGACGGCGTCGGCGCGCCGTCCGCGAACGGCATGTACGGCCGCGGCAGCGCGAGCCGCACCGATCGCTCGCGCTTGAGGCGCTCGAGGGTGACTTCGCGGACGTGCGGCTCGCCGCCCGCCAGCGCCGCGCTCAGCACGGCGTCGTAGCCGCCTGCATAGTGCGCGGTGGCCACGCCGAGCGCGCGGGCGAGCGCGGCGAAGACCTCCCAGTTGGAGCGCGCCTGTCCCTGCGGCGGGATCACCGGCTCGGCGTACTGCAGGTAGAACTGGCCGAACGAGCGATAGAGGTCGGCGTGCTCCATCGACGTCGTGGCCGGCAGCACGAGGTCGGCGTAGTGCGCGGTATCCGTCATCACCTGCTCGTGGACCACCGTGAAGAGATCCTCCCGCGCCAATCCCCGCAACACGAGCGTCTGATTCGGGCACACGGCCGCCGGATTCGAGGAGTACACGTAGAGCGACTTCACCGGCGGCGCCAGGTCCGGGTCCGTGAGCGCGCGCCCGAGCCGGATCATGTTGATCACGCGCGGCGCCGGCCGCGGCATCAGATCCGGCCGCTCGAGCG
>Ga0114129_10012882_pt1 | contig 11900 bp, 10 predicted proteins | sample RhiMetdeltSRZDD1_FD_80071 | JGI IMG/M metagenome (GOLD analysis project Ga0114129, IMG submission 80071) | Populus rhizosphere microbial communities from Tennessee, USA - Rhizosphere MetaG P. deltoides SRZDD1 (version 2) (version 2) | ecosystem: Host-associated > Plants > Roots > Rhizosphere >... | reverse complement strand
TACGACGAGATCGCCAACCTGGAAAACGGACGCTGACGACGAGCCGAGTGACGTAGAGGCGGACCTTTCCGCCTCCGCTAAGGCTACGGCGGACCCGCCGAAGCGCTTGCGCGAAGGCGGGCAGGTCCGCCTACTCTTCGGGTTCGCCTGTCCCTTCGGGTCCTTCCATTTCGGCGAGCGCTTCGTTGGCCCTGTCAACATCCTCGACGCGCACCAGCAGGTACGCGCCGTCCATAGCCGGATACATGCCGCCCGCGTTATCCGAGCGGACCATCGAGTCGATGCCCGCTTCTTCCAGAATGCCCTGCGCGATCAGCGCATCGGCTGTCGACCGGAACGTCGAGATCGAGACCAGTTCCGATGGTTTCGTGGTCATGGCCTTCTACCTGGTTGATCGACTCTCATCCGTCTCGAAAGCGAGCAGCACGTTGCCGCCGCGTCCGTTGCCCAGCCCCGTGTAGCCGGAACCGAGGAAGAGCATTCCGCCTGCGACGGTCGGTCCGGGCGCCCCCATCGCGCCGCCCCTGGCCGCGACACCGTTGGTCGTCATGAAGTCGCGAACCGTATCGAACTCCCAGATCTGCCTGCCGTCGGCCGCCGCGAACGCCCGCAGCACGCCGTCCTGACCGCCCGAGAAGACGACGCCGGGAATCACCGTGAGCGCCGCGGTCTGTCCCGATTGCCGCTGCGGGATTGGCGCAACGGGCGTTTTCCATCGCTGCTCACCGGTCTTGAGATCGAGCGCCCACACCGCGCCGCTGCGCGTGCCGAAGTAGACGCGCTGATCGTCGGCGGCGCCGCCGAAGGTGATTTCGCCGCGCGCGAGCTTGTCGACGAGAGTGGCCTTCCAGATCACCTTGCCGTCGCGCACGTCCTGCGCGAAGACCTCGCCGCTCTTCTGGCCCGAGACGACGATCGTGCGGCCGTCGTTCAACGTCCGCATCATCGGCGACATGCCGAAGTCGTAGTCCGGTCCGATGTTGGCGGGGCAGTTCTCCGACGGGTTGTTCGTTTCACAGCCGACCAGCCACGCATCGTCCGGCGTGTGCTGCACGGACCAGCGCGGCTTGCCGGTCGCGAGGTCGAGCGCCATCACCGCATCGGTCGTCGTCGCGGAGACCGGCCGGCTGTAGGCATCGCCGGTGCCGATGTAGAGCGCGCCGCGCGCCTCGTCAATCGTCGGCGTGTCCCAGATGCCGCCGCCCGACGGCGCGTACAGCTGCACCCCGCGCGAGTTCTTCTTCGTCGGCTTCGGCTCCTCGCCGATGATGTGCGTCTTCCAGATCTGCTTCCCCGTATCCGCGTCGAGCGCGACGACGCTGCCACGGAACGTGCAGCAGGGGTAATCGGGACCGCCCCCCGCGGCTTCCTCGCGCGATGCCAGCGGAACGTACAGGCGGCCCTTGTGCAGGATCGGGGATCCCGTGACGGCGGCGAGCGGATGCGGATCGACGCTGACGATCCAGAGCGCCCTGCCCGTCGCGGCGTCGAGCGCGTACACGTTTCCGCGGAGGTCACCGAAGTACGCCGCGTACGAAGACCCCGCGTGACCTTTCACCGGACCGATGCTCGGCGCATTGCGAACGCCGGCGGATGCCTGAAAGCCCCACGCGACGCAGCCGCTCTTCGCATCCAGCGCGTAGACGTAGCCCGTGTCCGCGCCGAGGAAGACGCGGCCTCCCGCCACGGTCGGCTGGCTGTACATCGAGGCGGCGTTGGGAAGCCCGAAGGCCCACTTCAATTTCAGGTTCGGCACCTGCGCGGCGGTGATCCCGGCGGCCTTCGCGGACTGGACGCGCGCGTTGGTCGCGTCGGCGCTCCAGCCGTTCCACGACGGGCCAGCGGATGGATCCGCCAGCTTTGCGCTCGCCGGGCACTGGTTGGGCATCGACTTCGGATCGCCGGAAGGCACGCTGCCGATCTTCCGTCCGCCGAGGAACTCGGCGTACCCGCGCTTGACGATGTCGGTGGCGTCCGCGACGGCCTTCGCATGCGCCGGCGTCGGGTTCATCGTGATCGCCGCCCACACGGTGTCCGGCGACAGCTTCCGCAGCGCATCGATATCAGGCGCCTGCTCCGCGCCAGCCGCGCGCGCGACGCCGGGATTGCGATGGCACGTCGCGCAGTGCTCCTCGAAGCTGCGAATCGTGCCGGAAGCGGTCTGTGCGCTCGCTGCCGCTGCGGCACACAGCAGCGCGGCAACAACGTGGGCGGAGAACAGCATTCGCGTTTTCATGGCCAGATATCTTACGTCCGCTCGTGCCGAAGCGGCATCGAGCGGCGAAGCTTGAGAATTACGCCACTTAGCGTAATGGTTACGCCGGTCAGCGTAATGGTCGCCCACGGGTGGTAATAGAGCGCCGCGCTCAGAAGTGCAAATAAGCCCATCGCGACAATTCGTGTGAAACCAGGTTATGCGGTGAAGGTTGCCGCGAATCTAGTTGAGCGCCGCTACGCGGCGGCGGAGCGTCTTCACGTGCTCCCAGATCTGGTCGTGCTCCTCGCGCGCCTCCTTGTCCATCTCGCTCATGCTCGACAGCTTCAGGTACGTCTGCAGATCCCGGAGCGCGCCGGTGACGTCGTTGAGGTGATAGGCGAGAAGCCCTCGATCGCGCAGCTCGCTGAGCGCCGACGGCGTGAGCGCGACGAGCAGCTCGGTGACGGTGCGCGCCTGCGGGAACGAGCGCATGTGGACGTAGATGCGCTTCAGGTTGAGCAGCATCCGGACGATGATTTCCTTGCGCGTGGCGGGCGCGAGCAGCGACTTGCTGAAGGCGATTTCGCTGCCGACGTGCTTCTGGAGCAGCACCCGGCAGTCGTGCTCCGAGAGCAGCGCGCCGCCATGGAACGGATCGATCAGCAGGCCGCTCGTCGTGCGCTTGCCGACGTCGGGGCTCCGCACGAGGAAGTGCCCTGGGAAGTTGACGCCGTCTATGTGGAGGCCCGCCCGCCGCGCGATTTCCATGTAGACGAGCGACAGCGTGATCGGAATACCGGTGCGGTGATCCAGCACCTCGTTGAGGCAGCTGTTGCGCGGATCCTCGTAACGCTCGTTGCCGGAAAAGCCCTGCTCCAGGAAGAGGTACGTGTTGAGCGCGCGGACGCACGCCAGCGTCGAGGTGTCGCCCGTCTCGTGCACGCGCGCGTGAATGAACTTCGCCGCGGCGGCGCCCATGGCATCGAGCTGCGTCAGATAGGGCTCGGGATCGATGCGCGGATACTCGATGCTCGCGATGACGAGCGCCGCGTGCGCGAGCGCCGTCCCAGGCGCGTTCGAGGCGGCGGTCAGGGCGTCTACGAGCTCTTTCTTCATGTCACCAGTTGTTCGAGCATCGAGAGCGTCAGCGCCGTCAGGCCGCCGACGACCAGCTCCGCACCCGTCAGCTCGGCTGCCGGGTAGCTCGTGGTCACTCCCACACAGCGTAACCCGGCTCCGCGCGCCGATTCGAGTCCCCACACCGAGTCCTCGATGGCGACACAGCGCCGCCGATCGAGCGGCCGGCCGCTCGCCTGCTGGAGCTGCTCGAAGGCGAGCAGATACGGCGCCGGCGACGGCTTGCTCTCGGGCGTGTCACCCGAGGCCACGATCGTGGTGAACAGATCCCCCAGCCCGGCCGCACGCACGATTTGCACGATTTCATGGCGCATCGCGCCCGACGCAATCGCAATCGGGACTTCAGCCGCCGCGGTCCGCACGAATGCGGCGGCGCCAGGGAAGAGCACCTCGTCGCCCTCGAGCAGCGCCTGGAGCTTCGTCCCCTTCCGCGCGACGAGCGCCGTGATGTGCCGATCCGTCCACGCGAGGCCGCGGTCGCGCGCCAGCGCCTGCAACATCCCGACGTCGTCGTAGCCCAGGTAGCGGGCGAAATACTCGTCGCGATCGAGCAGCAGGCCGTCCTCTGCGAGCGCCTGCTGGTAAGCCTTCAAGTGCAGCGGCTCGCTGTCGGCAATGACCCCGTCGAAGTCGAAGACGATCGCCTGGAGCGCGGAGGTCACGCGCCCGGGGCCTTCGCCGCGGGTGCTTCGGGTGGGGCCTTCTCGCCGGCCCGAATCGCCGCCTTGAGGCGGTTCGCCGGCGGCGGATACGGACACTCCCACGTCGGGTTGTACGCGCAGGTCGGGTTGTACGCGAGGTTGAAGTCGATGACGTAGAAACCGGTCGCGGTCGGCTTCAGGTCGAGATAACGCCCTGCGGAGTAGGTTTCCATGCCCGTCGTGAGATCGGCGAAGGGAACGAAGAGCGACGTGATCTGCTGCGTGCCGTTCTCGACGAACGATTCGAGCGACATCTGCTGGCCCTGGAGCGTGAACTCCAGAACGCCGACGCGCTGCATCTTCCGGTTCGTTCCCGTCGACGTCGGCATGTCGAACACCGGCCGGTCGTTCGACAGCCTGAGCGAGGCCGGCACCTTGAAGGCGGGATCGACGGGGTAGTACTTCAGCGGCAGGAGGATCGCGCGCTTCGCGACCGGCATGCTCTCCGGATCGGCAGCAAGCGTCCGATCCTTTTCCGCACGCGCGTCCTGGACGTCCTTGACGTAGCTGGCGGAATCGTCATCGGGCGCGGACGGGCCCGACGTGCACGCGCTGACGAGCGCGGCCATGACGAGTGCAATTCGTAGCGTAGGCCGGATCCTTTTGGACCCGGCAGCGATGTGTGGTGTAGGCCGGGTCCTTTCGGACCCGGCAGATTGTCCTGATTCCACTAACTAACAATATAACTACCGCGCGACACTGTCGCGTCCGCGAGCGTCCGCCGGAGCGCGACCGTGTTGATGGGCGCCGCCTTCAATACCCGGCGCAGCGCGGCCAGCAGCGTGCGCAGCGTGTCGCCCTCGGCCATCGCGGCGAGCGCGTTGGTCGCGGCGGCCTGGACGCGCTGCGTGGCATCGTTGACGAACGTGCGCGCCGCCGCCTCGTGCAGCGCCGCATCCGACCGGCCGCTGGCCACCGCGTCCCGTGCCCGCAGGACCGCGCTTTCGGCGGCGTAGATGTCGATCAGGATGTCGGCCGCCGCGCCGACGATCTCCTGCTCGTCGGTCAGTTTCTGACCGTAGGTCTGCATCGCGGTGCCGAGCACCATCAGCGCGACCTTCTTCAGCGCCGCCACGGTTTTCCTGTCCGCGTCGAGCCCCTCGTCGGTCGACAGCGACGGCCCCGACGGCGAGAGCAGTTCGTCCTGCAGCCGCTTGGCCGCCGGAATGAGGCCAATCTCGCCCTTCACCGCGCGGCGGATCAGCATGCCCGGAATCAGCATCCTGTTGATCTCGTTGGTCCCCTCGAAGATGCGATTGACGCGAGCGTCGCGGTAGGAGCGCTCGGCGGGATAGTCCTTGACGAACCCGTTGCCGCCGTGAATCTGCACGTTCTCGTCGAGTACGTAGTCCAGGACCTCACTCCCCATTACCTTCGCGATGGACGCTTCGACCGCGAACTCCTCCAGCGCCGACGCGATCGCCGGGCCGCCGTGGCCCCCGGCATCGGCGACGGTCGCGTCGATGAGACCCGCGGTCCGGTACATCAGGCTCTCGAGCGCGTAGGTCCGCGCCGTCATCTCGCCGAGCTTGTACTTGATGGCGCCGAAGTCCGAGATGGGATGGCCGAACTGCTTCCGCTGCTTCGCGTATTTCGCGGCCTGGCCAATGGCTTCGCGGCAGCCGCCGCTGCACATGGCCCCGAGCTTGAAGCGCCCGAAGTTCAGCGTGTTCAGCGCGACCTTGTGCCCCTTGCCGATTTCGCCGAGCACGTTGTCTGCCGGCACCTTCACGTCCTGCAGCAGGACCGGCGTCGTGGACGATCCGTGCAGCCCCATCTTGTGCTCTTCGTTCCCCGACTTCACGCCGAACGCCCGCTCGACGATGAAGGCGGTGAACTGGTCGCCGTCAGCCTGCGCGAAGACGAGGAAGAGGTCGGCGAAGCCGCCGTTGGTGATCCACATCTTCTCGCCGTTGAGGATCCAGCTGCCGTCGGCCTGCTTGACCGCTCGCGTTCGCGCGGCGAGCGCGTCGGAGCCCGAGCCCGATTCGCTGAGGCAGTACGCGCCGATCATTTCGCCCGCGACGAGGCCCGGCAGGTACTTCGCCTTCTGGGCATCGGTCCCGAACAGGACGAGCGGAATGATCGTGAGATTCGCCTGCGCGCCGTAGGTCGCGCCGAGCGATGCGGAGCGCGCCATGCGCTCGGAGACGACGAGCGCCGACGCCTTGTCGAGGTCCAGGCCGCCGTACTGTTCGGGCACGCTGATGCCGAGGAGGCCGAGCTCACCCGCGCGGCGAACCAGCGCGCGCGCCAGCTTCCAGTCCTTCGTCTCGAGCTGGTCGATCTGCGGCATGACCTCGTTCTCGACGAACTCGTCGACGGTCTGCGCCATCAGCCGGTGCTCTTCCGTCTGCTTCTCCGGCGTGAAGATCGAGGACCCATCGGTCTCCTCGAGAAGCCAGCTGGCGCCCTTTCGTGCGGTGGTCGTGATGCTCATCGTCTCTCCTGGTCCGCCTGAAGGCGGACTCTACCGCTGCGGTGGAGTCCGGCTTTAGCCGGACCTACATCCTCTCGAAGATTCCGGCGGCGCCCATCCCGCCGCCCACGCACATCGTCACCATTCCGTACCGAGACTGGCGCCTGCGCATCTCGTGCAGCAGGGTCGTCGTCAGCTTGGCGCCCGTGCAGCCGAGCGGATGGCCAAGCGCAATCGCGCCGCCGTTGACGTTGAGACGCTCCGGATCGATCGGCAGCTCGCGCAGGCACGCGAGCACCTGGGCCGCGAATGCCTCGTTCAGCTCGATGAGATCGATCTGCTCGAGCGAGAGCCCCGCAATCTTCAGAACCTTGCGGATGGCCGGCACCGGCCCGATGCCGAAGCGCTCCGGTTCCACGCCGGCGGTTGCGAAGGCGACGAACCGGGCCAGCGGCTGCAGGCCGCGCTCCTTCGCGAAGGACGCTGACGTGACGAGCACCGCGGATGCGCCGTCGCTCGTCTGGGAGGAGTTCCCAGCCGTCACAGTGCCCGCCGCATGAAACGCGGGCCGCAGCGAGGCGAGCGCCTGCGCCGAGGTATCGCGCCGCGGTCCTTCGTCCACCTTCAAGGTCAGCTCGCGCACCACGTGCGTGCCGTTGCCGTTGGCAGGCAGCGCGACCTTGTAGACGAGCGGCGTGATCTCGCCGGCGAATCGCCCGGAATCGATTGCGTCGATCGCGCGCTGATGGCTGCGCAGCGCGAACGAGTCCTGCTCCTCCCGCGAGATGCTGTTCTCGCGCGCGTGATTCTCGGCAACCAGCCCGGTGCTCAGATACACGTCGGGGTAGGTGTCGACGAGCGTGGGATTCGGAGAGACCTTGTTGCCGCCCATCGGCACCATGCTCATCGACTCGGTGCCGCCGGCGACCACGGCGTTCGCGAAGCCGCACATGATGCGCTCACCGGCGTACGCGATGGCCTGGAGGCCCGAGGAACAGAACCGGTTGATGGTGACCGCCGATGCGCTCACCGGCACGCCCGCCCGCAGGCTGGCGATGCGCGCGACGTTGAGCCCCTGCTCGGCCTCGGGCATCGCGCAGCCGAGGATGACGTCTTCGACGTCCGAGGGCTGCACGCCCGGCGCGCGGCGCAGCGCTTCGGCGATGACGGCGGCCGCCATCTCGTCGGGTCTCACGGTCTTGAGCGCGCCGTTCGGCGCGCGGCCGACCGCCGTGCGTGTCGCTGAAACGATTACTGCATCCTGCATGAGAAATCCACCAGCAGATCCTCGAGCGCGTCCGCCACCTCGCCGACCTGGCCGTCGAACAGGTGGTTGGCGCGGTCGATCTCGACCAGCTCCTTCGGGTCCGCGAGCTGTGCGTAGAACTCGCGCACCTGCTTCAGTGCAATCAACTCGTCGGCCTCGCCGGCAATGACGAACTTCGGCTTGGTCGATTTCTTCACCGCCTCGAAGTCATAGCGGTCGACCGGCGGCGCAATGCCGATCAACGTGCAGATCCGATCGTCCTGCGCGCCGGCCGTCAACGCAACATACGCGCCGAAGGAAAAGCCGGCGGCCCACAGCTCTTTCCCCGGATATTGCGCGGCCATGAAATCCACGGCCGCCTTGAAGTCGTCACATTCGCCGCGCCCCTCGTCCCATGTGCCTGCGCTGCGGCCGACGCCTCGGAAATTGAACCGCAGCACCGCGCAGCCGATACGCGCCAGCGCCTTGGCGCCCTGATAGACGACCTTCGTATGCATCGTGCCGCCGTGTGTCGGCAGCGGGTGCGCGAAGACGGCCGCCGCACGGACGTGGCCGGCGGGCTGCTCGAGCAGCACCTCCAACGGTCCCGCAGGGCCTGCAATCTCTCGAAGAGGATCAGGCAATCTTCTTTTCCGACTCGGCGACGAACCGCGTGACAATCGCGGCAAATTCGTGCGGCCGCGTGATCATCCCCAGATGGCCCGTCCGCGGCAGCGTCTCGACGCGCGCGTGCGGCCAGATTTCCGCGTATTCCCGCGTCAGGCGCGGCGGAACCACGCGCTCGAGCGACTCCTCGCCCGTGACCACCAGCACAGGTACTTTGACGCGCGTGAGTTCGGTGTCGGTCCGCACCGACGTGAGGAGATGCACACGCCGCGCCATACGGCCGGGGTGAAACATGTGGCGGAGAACGTTGATTCCGGCGCGGAACGCTGCAGCAATCCCGCTCCACCAGGTGTCATTGGCAGCCGCAATTTCGCCGTAGAAGCCGACCGAACTCAGGCAGAAGAGCGGTGTCAGCAGCCACGGGTGACGCAGGTAGGAGGAGGCCCGCGCATCGGGACGCCACGACACCGGCAGCGCCGATACGAAAATCAACGACGACACCCGGGCGGGATAACGCGCCGCGAACGCCGCCGCAATCGGCCCTCCGAACGACACACCGCAGATCGCGGCGCGGTCGGCGCCGCGGGCGTCCAGCACGTCGCGCACCTGGTCGATGTAGCTCCAGAAGCCGCTGGCCTCATCGAAGGGCGCGTGCGATGACGGCTCGTCGGCGAGCGAAAAGGTGATCACGCGGCCGCGCTGCGCGAGCGCGTCGATGCCTGGCTTCATCCACTCCCAGCGCCCCTGCACGCCCGGAATCACGACGACAGGAACACCGGAGCCGCGGTCGACGATGTTCACCTAATTCCTCAGCGGCCTTCCGGTCTTCAGCGTGTGCTGAATCCGCTCCTGCGTCTTGCGTTCAGCGACGAGGCTGAGGAACGCCTCACGCTCCAGGTCAAGCAGCTGCTGCTCGGTGACCGTCGACGGGTGCGGCAGCAATCCACCCGCCATGATCGTTGCGAGCTTGCGCCCGATGAGCGCGTCGTGATCGCTGATGCGTCCCGCCCGCCAGGCGAGATGGATGCCGAGCTTCAACGGAGCGAGCACCGCGTCGCCGCCGACGGGAATCGCGGTGCGCGGTGCCGGCGGTTGGTACCCTTCCGCGACGCGTTGAAGCGCCCTCGCCCTGGCATCGGCGATCAGCCGCTCGCGGTTCATCGTGATCGCGTCGATCGGGCGCAGCAAGCCAAGGCGCCGGGCATCCGGCGCGCTGGCGGACACCTTTGCGAACCCGATGGCCTCGAACGCGCGCTGAATCGGCGGAAGAAAATCCGTGGAGCCCGGCGGCATCTGCTCGGCCGCGCGCGCGACCATCTCTTTCGTGCCACCGCCGGCGGGGATCAGTCCGACGCCCGCTTCGACGAGCCCGATGTAGCTTTCCGCCGCCGCCTGCACCCGATCGGCGTGCAGCACGATCTCGCAGCCGCCGCCGAGCGCGAGGCCGGCCGGCGCGACGATGACCGGCACGTCCGCATAACGCAGCGCCATTGTCGCGTTCTGAAACGCGCGCACCATCAGGTCCACTTCATCCCAGTTCTCCTCCTGCGCCTCGAGGAGGAGCAGCATGATGTTCGCGCCGGCGGAGAAGTGCTCGCCCTCGTTGCCGACGACGAGTGCCTGGAAATTCGCCGACGCCTCCTTGAGGCCGGCGTGCAGCATCTGGATGGTGTCGCCGCCGATGGCGTTCATCTTCGAGTGGAACTCGACGCACAGGACGCCGTCGCCGAGATCGACGAGGCTCGCGCCCGCGTTCTTCTTGACGACGCGAGTGCGGTCCTTTGCCGACTTGAGGAGCTGCACGTCGGGAGCGGCGGGAGGAACCTCACGACACTGTCCGTTGAGTGCCTCCTTCAACTCGAACGGGCCGAGCTCCCATCCGAATCCCCATCGCATCACCCGATCGACGTCGTCCGGCGAGTACGCGATCTCCGGCGTGACCTTCTCGGTGTAGTCGAGCGTCGGCTTCAGCGTCTGGCGCAGGAACTCGCCGACCCGGTCCTTGCCGTTGTACAGGGTCCGGACGCGCTCGCGAAGATCGGTGATCGATGCGGCCGCTTCGAGCGACGCGAGACGCGGCGACTTACGCGGGCGGTACTCGAGCGTCGCGGGATCCAGCGTCAGGATTTCCGAGTCGCCGGTCGACGATTTGACGCGCTTGTAGAAACCCTGGCCGGTCTTCTCGCCGACCATCTTCCGCTCGACCATCTTCTCGACCAACGCCGGCAGAACGAACTCGCGGCGCGCCGCTTCGTCGGGCAGGCGCTCGTGCAGGTTGTGGATGACGTGCGCCAGGATGTCGAGGCCGGCCAGGTCGAGCGTCCTGAACGTGGCGCTCTTCGGCCGTCCAAGCGCGGGGCCCGTGATGGCGTCCACCTCCTCGATCGTGTACGCGCCAGACTCGACCTGCTTGAGGATCTGCACGACACCGTACAGCGCGATGTGGTTGCCGATGAAATTCGGCGAGTCCTTCGCGATGACGACGCCTTTGCCGAGGTGATGATCGGCAAACGACAGAACCGCGTCGACGACCTCCTTCGACGTGTCGGCGGTGGGGATCAGCTCGAGCAGATGGAGGTAGCGCGGCGGGTTGAAGAAGTGCGTTCCCAGCCAGTGCCGGCGGAAGTCGTCGCTTCGTCCTTCGGCGAGCGCGGCGATGGGGATCCCCGACGTATTCGAGCTGACGATCGATCCCGGACGTCTTGCCGCGTCGACCTTCTCGAGAAGCGAGCGCTTGATGTCGAGCCGTTCGACGATCGCTTCGATGATCCAGTCGCTCTCCCTGATGCGCGCGAGCTCGTCGAAGCCGCCGGTCGAGATCAGCTTCCACGTGTCGGACGTGAAGAAGGGATCCGGCTTGAGCGATCGCGCGCGCTTGAGGCCGTCGCGCGCGGCGTCGGCATTGACGTCGAGCAGCAGCGCCGGCACGCCGGCGTCGGCGAAGTGAGCGGCGATCTGCGCGCCCATCGTGCCGGCGCCCAGGACGGCTATCGATCGAATGACCATTCGTGCGATTGTACTGGCTGGTGACGACGGCATTCGAAATCCTCGCGGCCCTCAGCTTCTGTCATCTGCTGAACGACATGATGCAGTCGCTGATTCCGGCCATCTATCCAATCCTCAAGCAGAACTTCCGGCTCGACTTCACGCAGGTGGGCCTCATCACCTTCGTCCTGCAGCTAAGCGGCGCGCTGCTGCAGCCGGTCGTCGGCTTTTATTCGGACCGGCATCCCAGGCCCTACGCGCTGGCGACGGGCATGGGTTTCACGCTGCTCGGCATGCTCCTGCTGTCGAAGGCCGGCAGCTTCAGCATGGTGCTGGCGGCCACGTCGCTGGTCGGCCTCGGCTCGTCCATCTTCCATCCGGAGTCGTCTCGCATCGCGCGCGCAGCGTCGGGCGGCCGTCACGGCTTCGCGCAGTCGTTTTTCCAGGTTGGCGGGAATTTCGGCTCGGCGCTCGGGCCGCTGCTCGCGGCGTTCATCGTGCTGCGGAACGGCCAATCGAGCATCGGGTGGTTCTCGATTGCGGCGCTCGTGGCGATGGCGTTTCTCGTGCGCGTTGGCAGCTGGTACC
>Ga0114129_10012881_pt1 | contig 11901 bp, 10 predicted proteins | sample RhiMetdeltSRZDD1_FD_80071 | JGI IMG/M metagenome (GOLD analysis project Ga0114129, IMG submission 80071) | Populus rhizosphere microbial communities from Tennessee, USA - Rhizosphere MetaG P. deltoides SRZDD1 (version 2) (version 2) | ecosystem: Host-associated > Plants > Roots > Rhizosphere >... | reverse complement strand
TCCAGGGGGACCGGCCCTACAGCCTCTGGAAGATCGCCTTCCTGGTCCTGGCGATCCTCATGATCCTGGCCGTCGTCGTTATGATTTCCGACAAGTGATGCAAAATCGCTGCAATAGATGGACTTACGCGTGGGTGAAATGGGCCTGCGTGGGTTTACAATCTCCGCAGGGAACCTGAGCCATGGCATCGGTGTCCAAGTCACCGGGGATCAGCGCGGAGGTGGCGGTGGCTACTGGCGAGATGCTTCTCCGATCGGACGCCCTGGTCGCAGACGCCCCTGAAAGCGGGTTGATCGAGCTGTGCCGCCAGGGCGACCCGCGGGCCTTCGCCCGGCTCGTCGCCTTGCACGAGCGCATGGTCTTCAACCTGTCGGCCCGCCTGCTGGGCGACGTCGAGGAGGCGAAGGACCTCTCGCAAGAGGTCTTTCTTCAGGTGTACCGAACCATTCAGCGTTTCGAGGGTCGCAGCAGTCTGAAGACATGGATCTACCGGATCGTCGTCAATCAGTGCCACAACCGGCAGCGCTGGTGGCGGCGGCGGAAGAAGGATCAGTCGCGACCGCTGGAGGACCTGACCGCGCACGAAGAGGAGGCACTCTCCACAAAGGGGGCGAGCTCCGGGCCGTTCGAAGACCTGGCCCGGCGTGAGCAGGCCCGGCGAGTTCAGGCGGGCTTGGCGGAGATCTCGTTCGATCAGCGCGCCATCCTGGTGCTGCGCGAGGTCGAGGGGATGTCGTGCGAGGAGATCGGAACGGCGTTGCATCTGCCGATCGGGACGGTGAAGAGCCGGCTGGCACGAGGGCGCGAGGCATTGCGCCAGGTGCTCGTGGGGAAGAAGGAAGTATGAGCTGCTCTCGAGTGCGAAACGATCTGTCGGAGTACATGGACGGAGACCTGTCCGGGGCCCGGCTGCATGCGGTGAGCGCACATCTCGAGTCTTGCTCCGGCTGCACGCAGCATCTGGCCGAGCTGCGCGGGGTCTCCGAGGCGATGACGTCGCTGCCACGGCTGGCGACACCCGAGCCGTTGGCGGCGGGTGTCTTCGACCGTCTCGAGGTCGAGAGCCGCGGACCCGGCCTCGCCCTCATCTTCCGGTCGGCGTGGGCGGCGCGGCCGCTCATCTTCCCGAGCGTGGTGCCGGCGGCGCTGGTGCTGTGCACCACCTTGAGCCTGCTGCTGTCGATGGGGGCGCGCGACCTGAAGACGTATCACGAAGGCTCCCATGGGCAGAATCACTTCTCGGACATGGCCGACGCGACGGGCACGGACCTCAATCCGTTCATGCCCGTGGCCGGTGTGAGTCTGCCGCAGACGGCGGGCGGCGGCATCTTCGTCGAGGACCTCCTGGCGCGCATGGGGCGGCCCGTCGATCGGCAGCCTTTCTTCTTCGAGACCACCGTCACCCGCGACGGCCGCGTTCGCAACCTGCGCCTCATCCAGGGCGAGCCGTACCTGGCGGGTGCGCTGATCCAGGCGATGCGGATGGAGCGCTTCGTTCCCGGGCGGGACGACGGGCGCCCGGTGGCAGTGCGAACGTATCGTCTGTTCGAGACCGTCGAAGTCCGCGCGCCGTTGACCTAGCCGGCGGCCATCAGCCGCCGGGCGCACGCCACGACGTCCTCGACGCGAATCGACGTCATCGCCTCGTCCGGCTCCCGCAGCGTGCGCACGCGTGGTCCGCGAGGCGACCACACGGCGGGGTCCGTCGGGCCGAAGAGGGCGATCGTCGGTGCGCCCCAGGCGGCGGCGAGGTGGCTCACGCCGGAATCGTTGCCCAGATAAAGTCCCGCCTGCGCGAGCACGGCCCCGAGGAGCCGGGGGGGCAGGTCGCGGGCCACGATCGCCCCGTCGGCACGGGCGTCGGCTTCGGCCGGCCCCAGGCTCAGCAGCCACAGGTGATCGGCCGACAACACACGTGCCGTCTCGATGAAGCGCTCGAACGGCCAGTTCTTCCGCGCTGATCCGCTGCCCGGATGCACGGCGACGAAACCGCGCGGCAGCCGATCGAGCCACGCGCCCGCTTGTCCATGTTCCTCGGCGGTGGGCCGCATCGGCGACGGTTCGACGCGCGGAATCCCGAGGACATCCAGGGGGTCAGGTCTGTCGTATGGCTTTTGCCGAGGATCGTGAACGATGACCCTGCCGCTCACGGACTCGAGGCCACGGGCCAGCTCCGCGCTCCGGGAGTAGCAGAGGGCGACCTCGTAGTCGCCGAGCTCGGCCGCGGGCTCGCCGGCCATGAGCTTCGTGACGACTGGCCCGTCCCAGGAGATCAGCCGCTGCGCCTCTTCGGCGCCGGGCCCGACGAGGGCCGACCCCGGACGCTCCGGCGCCAGCAACGTGACCGACGCGCCCGCCGCGCGCAACGACGCCACCACCGGCCGAAGCAGGATCAGGTCACCGAGGGCGCCTGCGCGGACGACCAGCGCGCGCAACGGAGGGGCCCCTAGTCGACGTTGAGGCGCGCCGTCGAGACGTTGCCGAGCAGGTCCGTGGCGCGCACGACCACGACGTGCGGACCCGCGCCGAGGCCACGCGGCTGGAACTCGTAGGTTTCTTCGAGCGAGTCGCTGATGCCGTCCTTGGGGTGGATGTCCTCCCAGCGGCTGCCGTCGACGGAATATTCCGCCTTGCGGATGAGGCTGCTGTCGTCGCGCGCCACCGCGCGGACGCGCCCTTGCCCTGCCAGCTCGACGGTGACGGCCGGCGGCGTGTTGTCGACGTCGAAGGGCGGGCTTTCCTTCTCGCCGCTGAGGGCGAGGCCTTCGGGATTGGCGGGTGTATCCCGGGCGACGATGCGCACCACGTAGCGCCCGTTCGGAACCGTCGAGGTGTCCCAGGCCAGAACGGTATCGGTCAGCCCCGCGCGCAGGGGGCGGAAGCGCGTGTCGTGCACCGGCCGATACTCGATGTCGTACACGAGGGCGTCGCCGTTGGGGTCCTCGCCCTTCCACGCGAACGTCTGCAACCCCTTCTGGTACAGCTTCCGACTGTATGTCGTGACCGGCATCATCGGCGTCGGCGTCGGCTGGGATCCGCCCGACGGCAGCGCGGGATCGAGGCCGAGGATCTCGGTCTCGCCGGTCACCGACAGCGGCTTCTGGAAGACCTCGCCGGGGGGGTGCACGGTGATGCTCGTGATCTGCGGTCGCAGGTTGCGCTGCAGGTAGGCCACGCGGATCGAGTCGAGGACGGGGGACACGCCTTTGCTGCCCTCGAGCACGGCGCGGATCTGCAGGAACCGCGCGCGCTCGCTGGGGATCGGCTCGCCCTCGCCGCGGGGAACGGCCGCCCAGTCCGACCACGTCTTGTCGGGGGTGGCGGTGTTGCCGCTGCGCGTCTCCAGGCGCATCTGCGTTCCGGCCGGGATCTCGGCATGCCCCCGCACGCGGCCCCAGGAAGAGACGGTCTCGGTGTCGAGCACCTTGGACGTGAACGTGCCGGTGTCGCCGGCGCCGCCGCCGAAGCCGTACAGCGTGCCCGGGTTGGAGGTGGCGATCACGATCCCGCCGTCGTCGCCGGCCTCGATGGCGGTGAGCTGCTGCACGGGCAGGGCGGCGAGCATGGTCCACGTGCGGTCGTCGCCCACGCGGTAGAGCTTGCCCTTGGCCCCGGTGCCGAGGATGACGCCTCCCTTGTCGCGGCGGAGCGCGTAGGGCATCTCCTCCGCCGACGACCACAACACGTCTGTTTCGCCGGTGGGGAGGATCTTGATCAGCGCGCCCTTCGTCTGCCCCGTGCGCGGGCTCTCCACCGTCTTCGCCGTGCCTGGCGCGACGGGTCCCTGCGGCGCGAGGATGCCCACGAAGCTCTCCGTCACCGTGACCTCCGCGGTGCCGGCGGGCACGGCGGCTGCGGTGGGCATCGGGGCCGCGCGGGACGGGTCTTCCTTGTCGCTGCCTTCCACCGCCGCGGCATAGACGGTGCCACCTTCGCCCACCACGAGTGCCTTGATCTCGCGATACAGCGTGTCCTGCAGTACGAACGCCTTCTTGGCGTCGGGATCGATCCGATAGATGACGCCGGAGGGCGAGCTGCCGGCATAGACGCGGCCGCCGTCCACGGCCAGCGAGGTGATGTGCGACTCGGGGCCTTCGAGGATGACCTCCGACGACTTGCCGTCCTTCGCGACGCGATGCACCTTGCCCTCGTCGCCGGTGGCGACGAGGAGATTGCCTTTCTCGTCGAAGGCCAGCGCCCAGATGTAGCGCTGTTCGGGATCGAAGAACTCGGTCGGCTGGCCGTCGGGTCCGACCGCATAGACGATGCCGTCCGGCGAGGTGCCCACGTAGACCTTGCCGTCACGGCCGACGACGACGGCATGCACCTCGAGCTCGGGGGCGTCGAAGAACAGCGTCGTCTCCTTGCCCGCCAGCTTGAAGACCTTCCCGTCATTGCCCGTGCCGGCATAGATCGCCCCCTTGCCGTCGCGGGCCAGGGTCCAGACGTAGGGGGACGCGGGATTGTGGAGGACGGGGGCGGCGGAGGACAGACGCACGCGGCCAAAAGCATCGACGGACAATCCCAGGAGGTCGCCCTCCAGGAACTCGCCCGCCTCGTCGATCTCCCAGAACTGCGGCTGCGCGGCGGGGGAGGACGTCACCACGACGAGCAGAGCGAGCACGGCGGCGGCGAGACGACGGGGCATCGGATTCTCCTGTTGCTTCACGCGGTCCAGGCGTGAGTTTACGCGACGACGGGCGCGACGATGGGCCCTCGCGAACGGATCCGGTCGACTACCGCTCGAGGGCGAGGGTCAGCGTGCGTGAGCCGGCGATGGCGTAGTCCGTGTGCAGGTCGTGCTCCCATACCGAGGCCGTGCGCGTCGGCAGCACGTTGTCGCCCTGGGCCGTGCCCATCACGGAGAGCACCGACGGTGGAAGGGATTGCAGGAACTCGCCGGCCACGATGGCGCCGTCGTCCGCGCGGAGCAGGCGGAGATAGAGGTGGTTGTTGCTCCGCAGCGAGTTGATCGCGCGGATCAGTTGATCGAGGTCGTTGGGCAGGAAGTTCTGCCTCATCTCGCGCTGCTCCATGGTGGTGAGGGTCGGCGCATCGGCGATGACCAGGGAATACGTGCCCGGCCGCGCGTTCGCGGGCAGCTTCAGCGGCACCGTCTCCGAGACGGTGTCGCCGCGGTAGGTGCGGAACAGCAGCTTGACCTCGACGTCCGACCCCGCGCGCACGGGTCCCGTGCGCTCGACCCAGGCGCGCTCCAGGGTCGCGCTCTGGTTCGTCTCGTAGGACGTTACCGAGACGTCGAGCTTCTCCACCTTCACCGGCTCGAAGTCGTTCGACATGAGGTACGCCAGGGGCGCCGCCACCAGGGCGGAGGCCTCGGCGGCGGGCTGCTCGTTCGCGAACATGTCCTCGAGCTCCACCGTGCGCCCGTCCTCGAGGGTGAGCTCGGCGTCGAGGTGCCGAAGTTGCGCTCGTTGCCCTGCAGGACCGACAGCAGTGACACGTAGGCCAGCAGCGGTGAGAACAGCTCATCGTCGACCATGCGGAACGTGTACTGCCGTTGCTGGCCCCGGCTCGTTTCCAGGGTCACCGTGATCGGGATCATGCGCGGCGGCTTGCCCAGGCGGCCGGCGATGGCGGTATTGCGGTCCTGCTCGATGGTGCCGACGGGCTCGCCGACCGGGCTCGCCAGCTTCGAGGACACGTACAGGTTCGGGAAGACGGTGTGCACGAACGCCTTCCGCATGGGGAACTGCGTCGGACCGAGATTGAAGAACGGATGGCCGAACGCGTACACGCGGTCGCCGTCGATGTGCGTGATGGTACCGGTGGCGGACATGTCCATGTCGCCCTCGATCAGCGTGATGCCGATCGGCGCGCCGGGCTCGAACGATACGGCGGGGGAGCCGGCGAGCTCCTTGGCTTGCGTCCCCATCATGGGGGCGAAGCCGAGGCCGCTGAAGACGCCGCGCGCCCATTCGAACGTGCGCGGTGCAAAGCCCGAGAAGACCAGCGGCACGGGAAGCGCGGACATCGGCATCCCGCCGACGGCCGACGGGCCGGCGGAAGGGCCGCTCGGGAAGAGCATCTCGAACGGCCGCTGCATCGTCTTGATCAGGCTCGCCCGATCGAGCGGGCGGGCCAGACGCGGGCGGAAGGCAAAAGCACGCGTGGCCGACGCACGAGGCGCCTCCGCGCGAGTGGCGTCGATCATCTCGCCGATCGGTGTGACCCCGGCGATCGCCTCTTTCGAGAACGGGAACGCGTAGGCGACGGCGCCGATCAGCTTGCCGTCGATGAAGACGGGGCTGCCGCTCATGCCGGCCATCACGCCCGTTTTCTCCAGGGGCCCGCCCTCGAGCCGCGCCAGGATCATGCTCTGGCGCGGGCCCATGTTCTCGAGGACGCCCAGGATCGTGACCTGGAACTCCTCGACCTTGCTGCCTTCGAACACGGTGCGGCCTACGCCCTTGGCACCGGTGTGGACTTCGGAGAGGGGGAGGATCTCGGTGGCCGATGCGGCCGAGGCGGCCAGCATCCCGATCCCGGCCGACAGGGCCAGGCACGACCACGACAACCGACACTGCATCTTGACTCCTACAGCTTGCGGCACTGTTCCGCGACCATCTTACCAACGGGGGAGCCCCGCGGCACGTGGTAAGATCCAGGCTTCCTTGCCGGTTGCCCGATAGGGAGAGAGAGTGCCTCCGAGTCGAAGATCATCTCTGATCGTGACGGCCTGCCTGTTCGCCTACCTCGTCCCCGGGCTCGGCCATCTCTACCTGCGTCAGTGGGTCAAGGGCATCGTGTTCCTGGTGGCCATCGGCCTGCTCTTCGGCCTGGGCCTGGCCATGGACGCGCGGCTGGTGCTGCCCACGGGCTGGGGGGATCCGCTGGCCCTGCTGCGCAGCATCGCGCAGATGGCAATGGGCCTGCCGTACTTCATCGCCCGCCACCTCGAGATCGGCCTCGACGATCGCCTCGTGAAGTCGGTCACCCACGAGTACGGCAGCACGTTCACGGAAGCGGCGGGGCTGCTGAACGTCCTCGTCATGCTGGACGTCTACGACATCGCGGTGGGACGCAAGACGTCGTGACCAGCCACCTCCTGGCCCTGCTGGTTTTTTCCGCGCTGGTGTCGGTCGTATTCGCGTTCCTGCAGCGCGACGAGCCGAAGGCGCGCGTGCAGTTCGGCCTCAAGGTCTTCGCCGGCTTCGTGCTGTCGACGTTCCTGATCGGCTGGCTGATGTTCCCGTTCCCGCGATAGCCTTCCTCTAGAGGAGGCTCGATGCGCGAGCTGCTCGTGGCCCTCGTTCCCGGAGACGGGATCGGGGCCGAGGTCGTCGGCGAGGCCGAGACGGTCCTGCGCGCCGTGGCGGCGAGCGCAGGGGACCGCATCACCACGACGCCGTTCCCCTGGGGCGCCGAGCACTACCTGAAGACGGGCGAGACGCTGCCCACGGGCGCCCTGGAGGCGCTTTCGGGTTCCTTCGACGCCATCTTCCTGGGCGCCCTCGGTGATCCCCGCGTGGCGGACAACCGGCACGCGATCGACATCCTCCTCGGCCTGCGCTTCCGTCTCGACCTGTACGTGAACCATCGGCCGGTGCGCCTCTTCCACGAGAAGCTGTCGCCCTTGAAGGGCGTGGGGCCCGACGACATCGCCATCGACGTCTTCCGCGAGAACACCGAAGGGCTGTACGTCATGATGGGCGGCCATCTGAAGAAGGACACGCCCGACGAGGTGGCGACGGAGATCGACATCAACACCCGCAAGGGCGTCGAGCGCATCGTGCGTTACGCGTTCGAGCACGCGCGGCGGCAGGGCCGGGCGAAGGTGGCGATGGCGGACAAGGCCAACGTCCTCATCCATGCCCACGACCTCTGGCGGCGCGTGTTCCGTGCCGTCGCCGCCGAGTACGCGGAGATCGAGGCTACGCCGTTCTACGTCGACAACATGGCGCTGCAGCTCGTCCGCGACCCGAGGCAATTCCAGGTGATCGTCACTTCGAACCTGTTCGGCGACATCCTCACCGACCTCGCGGCCGCGCTGCAGGGAGGCCTCGGCATGGCGGCGTCGGCCAACCTGCACCCCGGGCGCATCGGCTTGTTCGAGCCGGTGCACGGCTCGGCCCCGCCCCTGGCCGGGAAGAACGCTGCCAACCCCATGGGGGCGATCCTCACCGCCGCTCTGATGCTGCGCCATCACGGATGGGAAGACTCCGCGCGCCGCATCGAGGAGGCGGTGGGCTGGGCGGTCGAGAACGACAGCACGACGACGGACATCGGCGGGGCGATGGGGACGCGCGAGGTGGGCGCCGCCATCGTCGAGAAGGTCCTCGCCGGAGCGTAAGATGGTCGGAGAGCGAGGCGCTGTGTGAAGCCCTGCGATCCAGTCCGCCTGACGCCGGGAAAACGCGTCCTTTTCCTCACCAAGGATCCAGCGCTCATCCGCCGCCAGCTTCGCGGCGAGGTCGACCTGCGGATGGACGATCTCACCGTGGCCGACCTCATGGACGACATCAACACCGACGCCATGACGCCGGCGTGGGTGTGCTTCGACTATCGGCCCGAGGACATCGCGCGGAACGCGTATGCCGGCCTCACCCTCGGCGGCGAGCGGTTGTTCCCGCCCGATGCCCTGCGCGACGGCGGGTTCGAGGTCATCGTCTCCGGCTTTCGCAAGGGCGTCGGCTCTTCGCGCGAGACGGCGACGCAGGCGGAGAAGTGGTCGGGAATTCGCATCGCGGTGGCCGCCTCCTTCAGCCCCATCCACGCCCGCAACAACGTCAACCAGGGCGTGCTGATGGCCGATCACGCCGTGCTGCGGCGCCTGCAGGCGGGCGAGGCGGTGCCGCTCGATGAGCTGACCCGCGGCTTCGATGCCGTCACGCGGGAGATGGTGCGCGCGGGCGGGCTACTGCCGTTCACGAAGGCGTTCGCCCGCGGCGAGGTGGCGATGCCGGAGATCACCACACCGCCGCGCGCGATGACGATGGCGGAGAAGATCCTCGCGCGGCATGCCGTGCCGGCGGTGGCGGCGGTGACGCCGGGTGATCCCCTGTGCGTGCGTGTGGACGGCGGCTACAGCCATGAGTTCACCACCGCACAGGTCGACGCCTTCCTCGAGGACGAGCACGGCGCCGGCTATCGTCTCGCCGCCCCCGAGAGGTTCGCCGTCTTCGAGGACCACCTCATCTATGCGGACGGTGTGGAGCGGATGGCGCCCTATGCCGCGAAGATCGAGGAGCTGCGCGTGCGGCAGCGCCGGTTCCAGCACCGCACCGGCGTGCGCGACTACTCGGCGCAGAACGGCGTCTCGCCGGGCATCTGCCACACCATCGCCCGCGAGCAGCTCATCGAGCCCGCCGACTTCATCCAGGCTACCGACAGCCACACCTGCATGGGCGGCTCGCTGGGGGCGCTCGCGTATGGCGTGGGCACCACGGAGTACGCCGCCCTCGTCCACTCCGGCGTCACCTTCGTGACGGTGCCGGAGTCGATCCGCTTCGAGCTGACGGGCACGCTGTCCGCGGGGACGACGGCCAAGGACGTCATGCTCTACATCCTCTGGAAGCACGCGCGGGAGCAGCTCACGCTCGATCGGGTGATGGAATTCGGCGGCCCCGGCCTTCGCTCGCTGCCGCCCGACGAGCGCGCCACGCTCGCCAACATGGCGACGGAATGTTCGGCCAAGGCCGGCGTGGTCGAGGTCGACGAGGCGGCCCTGCAGTGGATCGTCGACCGACGGCCGGGTGCGTCTCTCGAGGCACTGCGGGCGAAGGTGGTCGGGCCCGATGCCGGCGCCGTCTATGCGGGCGGCGTGCACACGATCGATCTCTCGTCGCTGCGTCCGATGGTGGCGACGCCGGGTGATCCCGCGCGCGGCGTCCCCTCCGATCCGACCAACGGCGCCTACGTCGACGACCTCGGCGAGGTCGCGATCGACATCGCCTACGGCGGATCGTGCACGGCGGGGAAGGAGGCCGACCTCGACCTCTACGCCCGGGTGATGAGCGACGCGCTGCGCTCCGGCCGCGGTGTGCGCGAGGGTGTCGCCTTCTTCATACAGTTCGGCTCGGCCGCCGTCGAGGAGTATGCCCGGCGGCGCGGCTACCTCGACGTCTTCGCGCAGACGGGCGTGCGTGTCATCGCTCCCGGTTGTGGTGCCTGCATCGGCTGCGGTCCTGGCGTGTCCACGACCCGCGAGCAGGTTACCGTCTCCGCCATCAACCGCAACTACCAGAACCGGTCGGGCCCCGGGCGGCTCTATCTCGCCTCCCCGCTCACGGTGGCGGCCTCGGCGGTGGCCGGACACATCGTGGCCTACCGCGAGGGCATGTTCGAGTCTTAGCTATTCGGCCTGCCAGCGATCCCGTTCCCGGTCAGCACGTCGCGCGGCGTTTTCAGCCGAAGCTACTTGCCAGCCTCGACATAGCGAGAATGCCACCATTCGTTTGGCTGCGACTCAACTCTTCGAGTTGGCACACGTCGGCGAGTCTGGGATACGCCGCCGCGAGTTGAACCGGGAACAGGCTAGGTCGCTGCGCCGCACTCGACGCCGCACTCGGCGAGATGTAAACGCATCTCCTCCGCCCGTCGTTACTCGTTCAGCGCACCCTCGCCGAAAAGCTGGGCTAGAAGGCTGAGCTGTTTGTCGCGGCCGATCGGTCTCACCGCGTTTTCATACGCCCGACGCATGAGTCCAGGAGCTAACGGGTGGTCGGTCGCGTGGATCATGTAGTACATGACCTCGCGCCCGCTCTGACGTTTGTAGATCGGCCAGGCCTTCGCGGATACGTAGCCTAACTGCCGGAACTTCTGGACGAATGCCTGCGCGCGATCGAGGCGCTGCATCTGGAGGACGCGGCGCCAATCCGACCCGCCCCACCATTGTTCGATCTCCTTCTTCGACTCTTCCTTCGTGCGTGCCGCCAGAGCGCGGTCAAGCCATCCGTTGGCGAGGAAATAGAAGATCTCGATCTTCACGCCCTTCTTGTGTCGTGCGATGCGTTCCACGGTTGTCCAGCGACACTCGAAGGTGCGCTGATCCAGGAGACAAAACGTCGCCTCGGTTTCGCGAATGTGCTCGGAAGTCAGGACCTCGGCAACCCGTTCGTTGAAGTCGCCGTGGAAAATCTCCACGCGCCGCTTGGGATCCTTCGGTCCCCGCGGGCGCTGAGCGTCGCGGAGCTCCTTCAGTCGGTCGACCTGCGCCTTCTTCTGGTCGAACAAGAAGAACTGTCGCAAGCGCCACGGCTCGCTCTGTAGCACCAGCCGCGCGGACCATATGTCCGTTGCGTCAGTTTCCTCCTGCGGCCCGGCGAACCCGTCGATGTAGGTTCCATGCTTCGTCACGTAGGTGAAGTAGCGCAGGTAGCGGTCGATGAAACGCGCCTTGTTCTCGGTCCACAGCGGTCGCTCGACAGGCTCGAGGTCGGGATCCGGCGTCGTCGCCGGGACGGGGGTCAGGTCGAAAAGGGCGAGACTGTCGTCCGCCACGACCGCCGACCGCTTCTTCTTCTTACCGCGCGGCATGAGCACCCTCGGGGAACTGATCCCAGGTTCGCCCCTCGAGCACGCGTCCCGCTCGCTTCTTGCCCACGCGCAAAAACCCTCCCGTGGCCGTGGCGTCTGGGAACCAGTCGCCCCACTGCTTGAAGTGAAACGCGATGCCGCGCGTTACGCACTGGTCGCGCAGCTCGACAGTCCAATGCGGGTCCATGGGGCGTGCGTGGGGCCCGCTCTCGCCACCCGCGATCACCCAGTGAATGCCTGGCCAGGCCCGCAGCTCGATCGGACCCAAGAGAGGCTCGCACGACAAGAACCGCACGCGGGCGGGTATGGACAGGAGGACGGGGACGCGCAGGTCGACGCGCGCCTGATCCTCGGCCGTCGTCCCCAACCAGATGTTTTCCGGCCAGGCCTCGGGCCACGGCG
>Ga0114129_10012880_pt1 | contig 11901 bp, 12 predicted proteins | sample RhiMetdeltSRZDD1_FD_80071 | JGI IMG/M metagenome (GOLD analysis project Ga0114129, IMG submission 80071) | Populus rhizosphere microbial communities from Tennessee, USA - Rhizosphere MetaG P. deltoides SRZDD1 (version 2) (version 2) | ecosystem: Host-associated > Plants > Roots > Rhizosphere >... | reverse complement strand
TCGAAATCTACGCGCCGGTCGGGCCGAGTGGACATTTCCTGGACAGCGTCGAGCTGTTCGGCGGGCAGCGTGTCTTCGACGCGAATCCAAAGATCGAGGAAGCACTGCAGCAGCGCGGCCGACTCTGGCATCGCGAGACGTTCGAGCACCAGTACCCGCATTGCTGGCGCTGCCACAACCCGGTCATCTTCCTGGCCACGTCGCAGTGGTTCATCAAGATGGACGGAGAGCCATCATTGCGACAGGCCGCGCTCGATGCGATCGATCGCGATGTGAAGTGGATCCCGGCGTGGGGCCGCGATCGTATCTACAACATGATCGCGAACAGACCCGACTGGTGCATTTCGCGCCAGCGTGCCTGGGGCGTCCCGATTCCTGCCGTTGACTGCACGAAGTGCGGAGAAGCGATCCTCACGCGGGAACTCGTCGATCGCGCCGCGGGCGTCTTCGATACGTACGGTGCCGACGCCTGGTACGAGCGGCCGATCGAGGAGTTCGTGCCTCCCGGCCTGACCTGCCCGTCCTGCGGCAACTCGTCGTTCGAGCGGGAGCGCGACATCCTCGACGTCTGGTTCGATTCGGGTTCGAGCCACGAGGCCGTGCTGCCGTTTCGCCCCGAGCTGACATGGCCGGCCGAGATGTATCTCGAGGGAAGCGACCAGCACCGGGGCTGGTTCCAGAGCTCGCTGCTCGTGGGGCTCGGAACGCGCGGACGGCCGCCGTTTCGCGAAGTGCTCACGCACGGTTTCCTGATCGACGTCGACGGCCGGAAGATGTCGAAGTCGCTCGGCAACACCGTGCGTCCGCAGGAAGTCATCAAGGAGAGCGGCGCCGAGATCCTGCGGCTGTGGGTTGCCATGAGCGACTTCCGCGAGGAGCTTCGCGTCGGCAAACAGATCCTGGCCAGGGTGATCGAGGCATACCGGAAGATCCGCAACACGCTGCGGTTCCTCGTCTCGAACCTGTACGACTTCGATCCGGCGGTCCATCGCATGGCTCTCGCGCGGATGCAGGAGGTGGATCGGTTTGCGGTGTCGCGCTACGCAGAGATGGCGGCGTCGGTCCTGAGCGCCTACGATCGATACGACTACCCGGCGATCTTCCAGACCGTCAACCAGTACATGACGGTCGATCTGAGCGCATTCTACGCGGACGTCTCGAAGGATCGGCTCTATACGTTCGCGGCCTCGTCTGACGAACGTCGATCGGCGCAGACCGCGATGTACATCATGGCCGACGGACTGGCACGGCTGCTCGCTCCCATCCTGCCGATCACGGCAGACGAGCTATGGCGGCATCTGCCTGGATCGCGCGACGCGTCAGTCCATCTCGCGGACTTTCCGCGCGACGTCGACGGCCTGCGCGACGAGGCGCTCACGCGGAAGTGGGAACGGCTGCTCGCGGTGCGCGACGAGGTGAACCGGTCGCTGGAGGTCGCGCGTCAGGCAAAAGAGATCGGCACGTCGCTCGGGGCGCACGTGACGCTGCGGGCAGGCGGGTCGACGGGCGCGCTGCTCCGCGACTATGAAGCGGACCTGCCGATGCTCTTCATCGTGTCGCAGGTCACGCTCGAACCCGCGGGATCGGATGAGCTGAGCGTCTCGGTCTCGCGCGCTGAAGGTGACAAGTGCCAGCGTTGCTGGCGAATCGTGCCGGACGTGTCGCGCGACCCGGATACAGAAGGCCTGTGCAGCCGCTGCATCGACGCACTGGGTCTTGACGCGCCGCCGGCCGCCCGGTACGGCTGATGTTCAAATCCATGGACAACGCTCCCGCGCCTCTCCCGCCTCCCGAGGCCCACGTGCCCGTCATGCAACGACTGCCGCTCGTCCGCGCAGCGGAGATCGCCGTGATCGGCACGGTCCTCGTACTCGATCAGCTCACGAAAATGATCGTCCGGGCGACGCTCCCGTTGACGGGTCACAAGACGATCATCCCGAACCTGCTGGACCTCACCCACGTGCAGAACACGGGGGCGGCGTTCGGCCTGCTCAACGCGGCTGACTTCCCTTACAAGTCCGGCGTGATGATCGTCATCGCGGCGCTTGCCCTCGTCGCGATCTCGCTCTACGCGCGTCAGCTCGGCTCGCACGAACGGCTCTCCCGCTACGGGCTCGCCCTGATTCTTGGCGGGGCGTTCGGCAATCTCATCGATCGCACCATCTCCGGCTACGTCGTCGATTTCGTGGACGTGTACTGGGGCGATGCGCACTTCTGGGCGTTCAACGTGGCCGATGCGGCGATCACCGCCGGAGCCGTCCTCGTGCTGCTCGAGATGCTCGGCCTCGGACGGCGACATGCATCCCATCCTGTTTAGCGTCGGCCCATTCACGATTTATTCGTACGGCGTGCTGCTGGCGGCGGCGTACCTGCTGGGTCTGCAGTTCGCGCTGGTCAGGGCGCGTGCGCGCGGGCTCAACGCTCAGCGCGTGATGGACCTCGGCATCTGGATCATCGTCAGCGCGCTCATTGGCGCCAAACTGCTCCTCTTCGTTGTCGACTTTCGGCAGTTCACCTCGAGTTGGACTGCGCTGTTTGGGCTTCTGCGTTCGGGTGGCGTTTTCTACGGCGGGTTGATTGGGGCGGTCGCGGCGGCGTTCTGGTATTTGTATCGGCACGACCTGCCGCTCTGGACGACGACCGATGTCTTTGCGCCAGGGATCGCGCTCGGCCACGCGGTCGGCCGCCTCGGCTGTCTGCTCGCCGGATGCTGCTTCGGCAGATCGACGAGCGTCCCGTGGGCCATTACGTTTCACAGTGACGTCGCCGCCGCAAACGTTGGGACGCCGCTCGGTGTGCCCCTACATCCGACGCAGCTCTACGAAGCGGGCGCTGAGCTGATCATTCTTGGACTGCTCCTCGCGACGGAGCGTCGGGGATATGTGTTTGCGGGCCGGACGTTCTGGAGCTATCTCTTCTTGTACGGTGTGTCGCGGTTCGTGATCGAGTTCTATCGCGGGGACAACCGCGGGATGATCTTCGATGCGCTCTCCACGTCGCAGTTTGTTTCTCTGGTGATCATTCCGCTCTCCATCGTCATGCTATTCGTGCTCAGCCGGCGCCCGGATCCGTCGCCGCTCGAGGCCGCGAGCAGCATGCGGGCGGCCTGATCGGCCGGCGGCACATGACGCTCCCCGACCGACGAACGGTTACCGTTCCCGACGAACACGACGGCTCCAGGCTGGATGCGTTCCTCGCGGCATTCCTGCGCGATCGATCGCGCTCGCAGATACAGCGGCTGATCAAAGAAGGGCTCGTGACGGGCAGCGGAGCGCTGCGGCCGAGCACGCCCGTGCGCACGGGCCAGACGTTCACCGTCGATCTGCCCGCCCCCACGCCCGTGACGGCCGCTCCCGAAGATCTGCCGCTCGATGTTCTCTACGAAGACGCCGATGTGGTCGTGCTCGACAAACCCGCTGGGATGGTCGTTCATCCCGCGGCCGGCCATGACAGCGGCACGCTCGTCAACGCGCTGCTCCATCACGTCGACGATCTGAGCGGCATCGGCGGGGAATTGCGGCCCGGAATCGTGCACCGGCTGGATCGCGGGACGTCGGGCGTGATGGTCGTGGCAAAGCACGACGCGGCGCACCAGGAGCTCGCCCGTCAGTTCCACGACCGCGAGGTGGAAAAGGAGTACATCGCGCTGGTTTGGGGAGTCGTCCAGGCAGGGCGCCGAATCGATGCGGCCATCGGGCGCGATCCGTCCGACCGCCAGAAAATGTCGACCCGTGCTCGTCGAGCGCGCAGCGCGGTGACGCGCGTCACGAAGGCGGAGCACCTCAAGGGCGTCTCGCTGCTGCGGGTAGCCATCGCCACGGGCCGGACCCATCAGATTCGCGTGCATCTCAGCGCAATCGGGCATCCGATCGTCGGAGATCCGACGTATGGCGGCGTGCACCGTCGTGTCGCCAACGACCTCCGCGCCGTGCAGCGCCTCGAGCGGCCGTTTCTCCACGCCGCGCGCCTGGCTTTCACCCACCCCACGGAAGGCCGGAAGATGGAGTTCGAATCGGCTCTTCCAGCGGATCTCCAGGCGGTCATCGATGACATCCGCGAGCGCCAGTCCGAGGAGCTCGATCGCAGCGGGAGGACACACGTATGAAGGTCCCTGAACGACTCGGTGCCGAACAGGTGTTCAAGGGCAAGGTCTTTTCGGTCGAGCGCGATCGGGTTCGTCTCGCGAACGGCCGCGAGGTCACGCTCGACATCGTGCGCCACCCGAAGTCCGTCGTGCTTCTGCCGATTCCCGAACCGGGACACGTGGTTCTGGTTCGGCAATTCCGTCACGCCGTGAATGCCGCCTTGTGGGAGCTCCCCGCTGGCAGCGTCGACGAAGGGGAGAGTCCGGAGCAGGCCGCGAGGCGCGAGTGCCACGAGGAAATCGGACAAGTGCCGGACACCGTCGTGAGGCTCGCCGCGATGCTTCCGACGCCAGGTTACTGCGACGAAGAGATGATCTTCTTCCGGCTCTCGGGGCTCGAGGAACCCACGGAAGCCGCCGAGCCTGATGAGGACGAAGACATCGAGGTCCGGATCTTCGAGCTGCGCGACGCCCGGGACATGATTCGGCGCGGTGAAATCGTGGACATGAAAACGGTCGTCGGCCTGACGCTCATCTAACCAATCAGCGCGTCGATCATCGCCTGGATCGTTCCGACGTGAACGTCCACCGTGTCCCGCACGTCGAGTGCGTAGCCGCCAGCAAGCACGGTGACTACCGGGACAGACGCCGCACGCGCGGCAGCGAACACGAGGCGGTCGCGCTTCACCAGGCCTTCCTTCGTCACCGCGAGCCCGCCAAGGCGATCCCCCTCGTACGGATCCGCGCCAGCGAGATAGGCGACCAGATCCGGTCCGCTCTGCATGACGCGCGGCAGCGCCGTTGACATGGCGGCGAGGTACTCCTCATCGCCCGCTCCGTCGCGTAACCCGATATCCAGACCGCTCTTCGGCTTGAACATCGGATAGTTGTGCTGCTGGTGGATCGAAAACGTGAAGACGTCTGGATCGCGCTCGAAGATCATCGCGGTGCCATTACCGTGATGAACGTCGCAGTCGACGATGGCAGCGCGGCGAAGGAGGCGATCGCGCTTCAGGACGCGAACGGCAACCGCCACGTCGTTGAACAGACAGAACCCCTCGCCGTGATTGGCGAACGCGTGATGCAGACCGCCCCCCAGATGCGCGGCGAAACCGTCTCGAATCGCGCTCACGGCAGCCTGGCACGTGCCGCCGACCATCAGCCGGAACGCGTCCGCCAATTCCGGCGCCCAGGGCAGCTCCAGCGTCGTGATGTCCTCATTCGTCAACCGGTTCTCGCGGATCTTCGTCAGGTATTCCTGGGTATGGACCAGCCCGAGGTCTTCCCACGATACCTCACCTGGTTCGATCAACTGGACCGAGAGGCCCGAGATCCGTTCGGCAATCAGCCGGTATTTCGTTGTCGGCCAGATGTGGCCCGGCAGGCTGATGTCGTAGCGCCGGGAGTAGACGACAGGAAGCGGCAATTACTTGTGCGCGTGGAACACCGCGCGGTCCTGACGGAACGCCTCGCGTAACCGGTTCTTTCCGCGCAGTCGATGGTAAACGGCACGTGCACCGCGATAGACGGCCGACGATTGCGGCCTCACGGTGCGAACGCGCGCGAATCCGACGTCGCGCAGCATGGCTTCGACGGCCGGCACGTTGGGCCCCCACCAGTTCGTCGGATCGTTGTTCAGCTCGCGGTTCGGATAGAACGCCAGCGCGGGTCGCTCGATCCCGATCATGTCCACGACGGTTTCGAGAACGAGCAGCTCACGCGCGACCGAGGCGACGCGTTCCAGCGCCAGCAGCGGATGGCGTAGATGATAGAGGACGCCGAGGAAGAGCACGACATCGAAGGTGCCGATGCGCTCGGGTGAAAGATCCATGACGTCGATATCGTGGTCTTCCACTTTGGATCCGAGGGCTTCGCGCGCCAGCTCGAATGGCCCCTTGTTGCCCCATCCGCCGCCGTGCCACGAATAGTAGTCGGCCGCCACGACACGCGACGCACCGCGGCGCTCGGCCTCGAACGAGAAGAACCCGTCCCACGCGCCGACGTCGAGCACGGTCTTTCCGGCGAACGACGCGGGCAAGTCGAGCCGTGCGAGCCGCAACGGGCTGTCGTCGATCCCTTTGGTGACGATGCCGCGGCCGAGATCGATTGAGTGGTACCAGCGGAGCGCAGCAACCCGCGACGCCAAATCGTCGGAGGACATCGGGTAATCGGGAAATCGGGTAATTAGCGGATTACTAAATTACCCGATTCCGTGGCCGGCATCGGCGTCGTCGTCTGGCTGGCGGACGGTGGAAGAGCGATCGCGAGGGCCTCGGCGATCTCCGTGACGTAATGAATCGTCAGCTCGCCGCGGAGCTCGTCCGTCAGATCCTCTTTGACGTTCTTTTCGTTCTGCTTCGGCAGAATCAGCTCCGTGATGCCGTGGCGGCGCGCGGCGAGCACCTTCTCCTTGATGCCGCCGACCGGCAGGACGCGGCCCGACAGCGAGATCTCTCCGGTCATCGCCACGTCGCCGCGAACCGGACGCGCGGTCAGCTGCGAGGCGAGCGCGGCAACCATGGTCACACCCGCCGATGGGCCATCTTTCGGCACCGCGCCCGACGGCACGTGCAGATGGATCTCGGAATCCTTGTAGAAGGCCGCATCGACGCCGTAGTGCTGCGCGTGCGCCCTGAACCACGACAACGCCGTGCGGGCGGACTCCTTCATCACGTCTCCCAGATGCCCGGTGAGCGTGAGCGACCCGCCGCCCTGCATGCGCGACGCTTCGACGAACAGCACTTCGCCGCCGGCAGGCGTCCACGCGAGGCCTACCGCAACGCCGGGATCCTTGGTGCGATTCTCGATCTCCTCGTCCAGAAACGTCGGGGCGCCCAGCATGCTGACGACAACCTCAGGGGTGATGACGACCTTCGTGTCGTCCCCTTCGGCGCGGCGCCGCGCGACCTTGCGGCACAACGCGCCGATCTCGCGCTCGAGATTCCGAACGCCCGCTTCGCGCGTGTAGCCTCGAATTACGGATCGGATCGCGGCTTCGGTGAATTCGAGCTGCTCGGGCGTCAAGCCATTGTTCTTGACCTGCTTGCCGATCAGATGCTCGACGGCGATCTTGAGCTTCTCTTCCTCGGTGTACCCTGCCAGCTCGAGCACTTCCATACGATCGCGCAAGGCAGGCGGAACCGGGTCCATTACGTTCGCGGTCGTGAGGAAGAGGACCTCCGACAGATCGAACGGCACATCGAGGTAGTGGTCGCGGAACGAGTTGTTCTGCTCCGGATCGAGGACTTCCAGCAGCGCCGACGCCGGGTCGCCGCGGAAGTCCGATCCAAGCTTGTCGATCTCGTCGAGGATGAAGACGGGATTCTTCGACTCCGCGCGCCGGAGCCCCTGCACGATCTGGCCTGGCAGCGCGCCGATGTACGTCCGGCGATGACCGCGGATTTCGGCTTCGTCGCGCATGCCGCCCAGCGAGACGCGCACGAACTTTCGTCCGAGCGAGTTCGCGATCGATCGCGCGAGCGACGTCTTGCCGACTCCCGGCGGGCCCAGGAAGCAGAGGATCGGACCTTTGACGTCTGGATTCAGCTTGCGGACGGCGAGGTATTCCAGCACGCGGTCCTTCACCTTCTCCAGGCCCGAGTGATCGGCGTCGAGCACGTCCTTCGTGTGCTTCAGGTCGATCGACTCGTCGGTTCGCTTCGCCCACGGCAGTGCGATCAGCCAGTCCAGGTACGTTCGCGACACGGTGTACTCCGCCGCCGCGGGAGGCATCTTCGACAGGCGATCCAGCTCGCGCAAGGCTTCCTTCTTCACGACCTCGGGCATGCCGGCGGCGTCGATCTTCGATCGCAGCTCCTCGGTTTCCTTTGCCTGTTCGTCGCCTTCGCCAAGCTCCTTCTGAATGGCCTTGAGCTGCTCGCGCAGGAAATATTCCCGCTGGTTCTTGCCGACCTCCGACTGCACCTGCGACTGGATCCGCGATCCAAGCTCGAGGACCTCGAGCTCTTTGATGAGGATCCGGTTGAGGCCGTCCATGCGCGCGCGGACGTCGAGGGTCGAGAGAATCTCCTGCTTCACCGGCGTGCCTATCGTCGCGAGGCTCGACGCGATGAAATCGGCTAGCTTGCCCGGATCCGTGATGTTCGCGGCGAGCGCCTGCAGATCATCGGAGAGGAGCGGCGACAGCGACACCACCTGCTGGAAGTTGCTCTTGATGTTGCGCTGCAGCGCATCAATCTCGAGATGGTCTTCGTCGCGCAGTTGATCCTCGGTGACGGTGACCACCGCTCGCAGATACGGCCGTGTCTGTACGATCCGATCGAGCTGGACGCGGGCCAGTCCCTGCACGATCAGCCGCAGGCTGCCGTCGGGCAGCTTGAACATTTTGTGGATATGCGTGACGGTGCCGACCGGATAGAGATCGTCCTGGAGCGGCTCTTCGACCGCGGCTTCCTTCTGCGTGAAGACGCCAATCAGCCGACCCGCGCCGTTTGCCTCCTCGACGAGGCGGACCGACGCCTCGCGGGCCACGGCCAGCGGCATGAAGGAATTGGGAAACAGGACCGTGTCCCGGAGCGGCAGTACCGGCAGCTCGGGCGGAATCTGAATCGGGCGTTCCGAGTCGGATCCAGCGTCAAGCAGCGTAACGACGCGCTCCTCGTTCTGATCGCTCATCCGGCGATCCTCCTGATGCTGGAGAAGTGTAACGGGCGGGAAGCTAATTTAGCAGGCTTTAGGCTTTAGGCTTTGGACTTTTGGGGATCGGCCCCCAAAAGCCTGAAGCCCAAAGCCCAAAGCCAGTTTCTTAGCCTTGCATGTCGATGAAGAGCGAGGCGGCGCCCCGGCGCTGGGCCATCAGGCGTTCGCGCTGCTGGGCGACTTCGCGGGCCTCCTCGCAGTCCTTGCAGCGGACCGCGAACGGCAGCGCGCGCAGCCGGCGCTCGCTGATTTCCTCGCCGCACTCGAAGCAGTATCCGTAGGTCCCCTCTTCCAGCCGGCGCAGCGCTTCGTCGATCTTGCTGAGCGTCTCCGCTTTCATCTGAATCAAGGCGAACTCGATCTCGTCCTGAATATCTGCTTCGGAGCTTTCCGCGGCGTCGAGGACGCCCTGAACGGTGCTGCCCGCGCCCTCGGAACGGACGTCGCGCATACGCTCCTGGACTTCGCTCATCATCTCGCGCCGACGCTCTTCGAGAATTTTCTTCAGCTCCGCGTATCGGTCGCGGTTCATTTGCTCTTTGGGCACCTTATGACTGCTCATATAAGTGCGACTCCTTTCCTTCGCTCTCCGGTTTCCCTCTCATTTGAGGGGAGCGACCATGCAATGAATTTGCCAGTTATAAAGCCCGTCAGTTTACCGCATTCCTCAGCTTTCCGCCAAGCCCCGGCATCACCTTGTGCCAAATTAGACGCTGAACAGGCCGGTTTCGGTTCTTGGGGCCGTCCAGGAAAGTGGACGAGCCTTCAGGGCGTGGATGTGGCGCCACGGCCCGGTGTGGCTCGAGTGCCACGTGACGGCCGGACGAGGCGGCTGGCGCGGCTCTAAAGAGCCGCGCTACAAAGAGCCGCGCTACGAAGAGCCGCCCTACTGGATGAATCGGGAGCCGATGGAGCTGTTAGGGACGATGCCCTTCTCGACGAGGCGCTGGCCGTCGCGGGTGCTCCCTGTCCGCAGCCACTTCTCGTATAGACGCAATATGTCGGCGTTGGAGGCGAGGCCCGTGCGGTCGCTGACGTCCGAGAGGACGTCCATGAAGCCCACGAATTTACCCGCGAGCTCGGCAAAAACTTCCCCGAACGCGTCCTCGTCGCGGCGGCTCAGGGAGCCGTAGGCGTATTCGCCCATCGAGACGTAGTAGTCGACGTCTACGAGGCTGCGACGCAGGCTGTCCGAGAAGAACCCCGACATGAAGAGCGAAAAGTCCCCGAGGTTTCGAAGCCTGGCGCGCTGCTCGAGGCCTCCGCTTTCGAGCGCGCGGCCCAAACGCAGGGCGAGCGCCTCACCATCGTCGGCAAACGGGATCCGGCGATCGTTGCGCACGAAGCCGCACAGCAGGTTGACGAGATAATAGGCAGTCAGCTCGTTCGCGCGCAGATGCTGGCGCGCAAGCGCGGCATCGACCAGATCCTTGAAGTATTCTGCCGGTGTTTCGTCTCGCAGCAGCGGATCGCTCACCTGGGCACCTCGGCTGATGACAAAACTGCAAACCGTATACCTGCGCACCTTTGCGCAGGAACACGCATTTTTGTGTGAAAATTGCCGATTATCATAGAGCGACCGATCAGGATTGCAATCCGGAAGTGACAAGTCTGGCAGACATCTGGTCGGCGCAGGGAGGCTGATGAAGGCCGTCTGTCCGTTGTGTTCCCAGCGCAAAGCGAAGCGCGCCTGCCCGGGCGTCAACCGGGAGATCTGCGCAGTCTGCTGCGGGACGAAGCGCCTGACCGAAATCGCGTGTCCGCCGGACTGCCCGTATCTGGCGACCGCGCGTGTACATCCGCCCGCCGTCGTCCAGCGTCAGCACGAGCGCGATCTTCAATTCCTGCTGCCGCGAATCTCCGATCTGACGGAGACGCAGTATCAGGTGTTTCTCTTCCTGCAGGCCCTGGTGCTGCAGCACGCGAGGTCCGCGATGCCTGCGCCCCATGACGCCGACGTCGCCGACGCCGCGGCCAGCGTTGCCGCGACGCTCGAGACCGCGCGGAAGGGAATCATTTACGAGCACCACGCCACGTCGCTTCCGGCGCAAAGGCTGGCCACGGAGATCGGCCGGTCGATTGCGGACCTGGCCCAACGGGCGGGCGCGAATGGGGCGCGCATCGAGCGCGACGCGGCAGCGGCGCTCCGTCGCGTCGAGCGGGCGGCACGCGAAGCGGCGGCCCACGTACCGGACGACTCCTCGCCGTCAGCGAGTTGGCTGGCGCTTGCGACACGGCTGATGAAAGGAGCCGCCGGGCGGAGCGAACCGGCGCCCGAGAAGCAGGACGCGCCCGCCGACGAGCCTCGGATCATCCTTCCGTGAACCGCACCTGTAGGGCGCGTCTTTAGACGCGCCGATCTGATGCCCGTGATATAATTTGGCGTTTGTGCCGCCCGTCGTCTCAGCGGCAGTAAACCTCAAATTCAGAACGAGTTGGAAACATGGCCAAGCGCTGCGAAGTCTGCGGAAAGGGCCCGGTCGTCGGGCGGAACATCAGCCACGCGCACAACGTGTCGCCCCGGCGGTTCGAGCCGAATCTCCAGCGGGTCCGCGCGATGATCAATGGTGGCGTGCGACGCCTGCGTGTGTGCACGCGCTGCCTGCGGTCCGGTAAGGTCGTCAAGGCCGCGTAGAGACCCGTCGGATGCGCCAGGCCATCTCGACGCCTTCAGCTCCGGCGGCCATCGGCCCGTACTCCCAGGCCATCAAGGCGGGCAACCTGCTGTTCGTGTCCGGGCAGGTGGCACTCGATCCGGCAACCGGCAACCTGGTGCAGGGCGACACCGGGGCACAGACGCGCCGCATCTTTCAGAACATCGGCGAAATCCTCAAAGCCGCCGGCAGTTCCTTCGACGCCGTCGTCCGAACGACGGTGTATCTGATCGACATGAACGACTTCGCGGCGATGAACGAGGTGTACGGATCGTTCTTCTCCGCGCCCGCGCCGGCGCGAGCGACGGTGCAGGTCGCGCGTCTTCCCAAAGATGCGCGCGTCGAGATTGATGTAATCGCTTCGCTCTAGTCTCATCCGGGGCGCTTCGCCCCCCGGACCCCCCTACTGGCTCGCTCGCGTGGTTCGACGGGCTCACCACCCCTGAGCCTGTCGAAGGGCGGGGGCCCTTCGCCCCGCTCCGCTCACCAGGTTCACTCGCTTCG
>Ga0114129_10012879_pt1 | contig 11901 bp, 7 predicted proteins | sample RhiMetdeltSRZDD1_FD_80071 | JGI IMG/M metagenome (GOLD analysis project Ga0114129, IMG submission 80071) | Populus rhizosphere microbial communities from Tennessee, USA - Rhizosphere MetaG P. deltoides SRZDD1 (version 2) (version 2) | ecosystem: Host-associated > Plants > Roots > Rhizosphere >... | reverse complement strand
CACGAGGAAGGCGCCGGACGTTCGAATACCGAACATGAAACCCTCCCAGAGGTCCGCAGACCCGGACGTGCGCAGGTCTGCACTAACGACAGATTTGGCCAGCCACTTACAAGAATGTGACACCACGGGACACGATCACCGAACGATTCGGCGAAAACGTCCGTTTCACCATCGACCGTGCACCGGTTGTACCGTGGCGACATTGTGTCGGCGGAGATCATTCCTCATTAGAGGAATAGACGCTGCTGCGACAGGCGAAGCTGTTGCTTCGACGCTCGAGCGGCACGAGCAGCTTTCTGTACTGGGCCCCGGTGATCCTGTCAGGTTCGCAGGACCCGCTTCCGTCCTCGATGTTCTACCGTTAGAGCCGTTTCCACATCTGTGTAGTGTCCGGCTTCAGCCGGACCTCGTCCGCGCGAACTCGAGTGCCCTTTCGCGTGTAACGAGCGGACGCGACACCGTTGTGAAAAGCGCCATAGCCGACGGGCGACGGCGTTCAGTGGCCGTCTGACGACCAGTGTGGCGGATCCCTCACGAGCTTGATGACGCCGAACGTGGCGCCCACGGCGTGCAGGCTGGTGTTGTCACCCGTCCGCGGAGCCGAGTTGATGATCGTCGATGTCCCGTCGGCCCGGGCGATCGTCAGGTCTCCCGACCATGTGATGGTCATGTCGATCGCGTTTCGCTCCGTGTGCCGCGACGTCAACGCAGGCTCGAACCTGATGCCATAGCCCTGCGCCATTCTGGCGGCCGCCTGCTTCGACGCTGCAAGGTCCGGCTTGCCGTCGGGGCCGACGTGCACCCATTGGATGTCCACGCCAGCCATTGGCGATACGGTCTGAGGATCAAGGCCCCTGGCGATCACGAACGCAAAGTGCATGAGGTATGCGCGTTCGGGGGGTCTGAACGTGTCGGCGATCGCCACCGACGCGTGCGCGTCCCTGAGCGCCTTGATGAAGCGTGCGACGTTGCTCCGAAATGGCTCGATCAAATCGTCGACGCTGGCGCTGGTCGGGAAGCGACTCACCCACTGTGGTCCGCTCAGCTCCATCGGTGTGCCCTCCTCTCTCAGATGATGCGATTAGGGCTGTCGGCCCGCGGGCGCTGCCGCGGTCTCCTGAGGGGTGCAATTGGCCACCACGTCGTAGGCCAGATACCGGTAGGCGTGCCATCGCCGCTGACCGGTCAGGGCCGCGCCTGACCAGATGGTCAGATGCACGCCTTCACTGCTCGTGCACGAACGAAAGAGCTCGTCGTGGCGATCACCATCGAGGTCGGCCGTTACGATACCGTCCCGGACGTTGAAAGGCGCCGGCGGATCGACAACGGCGATCATCGGGACGTCCTCCGGCGGCGAAGCGCTGTCGAAGCGAAGCCGGTACCCGCGCTGCGCCGCGCCATCATCGACCGATCGCACGCACGAGGCTTCGACCGACACGGTCCGAGCCTCGAAAACATCTTGAGGGGGCATCGTGCTCACGACGCGCACCCGGCTGTCGGGCGCCAATTCAGCGGCGATGGACAGACACGCGAGTTCGCGATCGACGATCGCGACGCCGACGCCATGCTCGAACGACCACGCGCCACCTCGAGGCGACCGCTCGCAGCCGACGGCGAGGGCGGCAGCGATCATCACCGCACCAACTCGTGTCAGACGGCCTCCGAACGTTCGTCCGCGCCTTATGCCTTCGATTTCTCTTCCGGACTCTTTTCGTGCGGCTTGACCGTCGAGCGAACGACAACGAACTTGTTCAGGAGATCGAACCAGAACGGCGCGCCAAGCGACACGGCACATGCCGTGATCAGACAACCGACCAGATCGAGGAAAAGGAGCAACAGCGGGTTCCTGCCCTTGTCGGCGGGCGCCGCCTGACCGTTTAGGAGTCGCCACCATCGAAGTGGCAATGGCTTCCCCGTGAAGACGCCGGCCGCCGTGAACGCATTCAACTGAGCCGTCAACTCTTTGTTGCGGTCTTCGTTGGAGGCGTTTGATGCCGGTGGACTCTGCGGCGCCGGCGAGTTCGTTGCAGGCGCATTTACGGTCGGTACCGTCGGCGCTGGCGCCGCGGGAGAGGGTTCCGCCGGCAGCCCCTTCTTCGCCGCTTCGACTGCCTGTGCCGCAAGGACGTCGCGCATCGTCCGGTCGGTCGCCAGCCGTGCGGCAATGTCGATCGAGCTTGCGCCGACGAGAAGGGCGATCCCGAAGCCGATCCCGAAGAGAATCCAGTGCGAGCGGCGCTTGTACCATCCCGACACGCGGTCCATGGAGCTGTTGAACCATGTCTCGATGTTCTGTCGCAGCTTGTCCGCGTCGTTCACTGCTGCATCAGTCAGCGCAAGCAGCGCCGATTGGATCTTGGGATCGGACACGTTCGCAGTAATGGCCTGACGAAAGCCGGCAAGGTTCACCAGCGCCGCACCTGCCGCGCCGCCGGCTGGGGCCGGGTTGAGCGCGCCGGCTGTTCCGCCATTTGGTGCCGCACCGGCGGTCGCCGGCAGCACGATGTCCATCAGGGCGAGTGCAAAGTTGCGCGCCGGCACGTAAGTCGGCAGGTCCTTCGAGCTGGGCTGATACGTCCCTTTGAACAGGCCGGAGACGAGCGGGTGGTCGTACAGCTTTTTCGTGAGCCCGTTGCCCACACCGCTCGAGTCGTTGAGAAGCTCTCGAATCCCCCGCTCGAGATCGGTCGCGCGATTCTTGAGGAAGGATTCGAACATCTCGCTCACTGCCGATGCGACGAGGCTGAGAACGAGATAGACGAAGATGAGCCCGATCGCCATATCGAGGATGGTTGAATTGAGCATGGTGACCTCCTGATCGCAACTCTCCGCGCTGAGGCGGGGCGCAGTATAAGGGGAGAACGCAGGCGGTCACCGATAAAAAAGCCGTAACCGCACAGACACCGTGCACGTCGCCGGCAGGCCAACCCTTTTCGGCATCCTCCGCCGTCCACCGCCGGGGACAGGATGTCAGTTCATCTATCGAGCGGGAACAATCTGCGTGCCGCTGAGGCCGGCGCGACCGAGGCGTTGCTGCGCCTCTTCGGCATCCCTGCGCGACGCGAAAGGTCCAACAATCACCTGCTGCCAGCCGTCAGCGACGCGTCGACGAACCGGGAGACGAAGCGTCTCGATCTCCGCCGTGACGACGGCCGCGCGAATGTCGGTCCGGAACGACGCGACCACGATGTCGAAGCGGTCACCCGTTGGAGTTGCGACGGCAGGCGGTGGCGCCGCCGGTGCGGCTGCGGGACTGGGGGCGGCCGGAACGTTCGGCGGCGACGCATTGGCTGGGGCAGAGACGGGAGCGGCCGGTGTGTCGGACGCGCGATTCACGCGCGGAGCGGGTGTGGCCGTCGCCGCCGGTGGCGATGATTGCGGCGCCCCTGGAGCCGCGGCTCGAAGGCCGAACCAGACGGCCACGAAGGCAGCCAGGGCAAGCGTCGCGGCGAGCAGCACGTATGTGGTCCGCGGTGTCGACGCAGCTGGGACGTTCGCCGCCCTGGGTTCGTCAGGCGTGACCTCAAACGATTCAGCCGAATCTGGAGCCGGCGATTCCGAACGTGCCGGCAGCCAGAACGAATGCTCCGGTTTGGGTGGCGTCGCGCGCGCGGCCGCTTCCGCGCTGGCCGTCATGCTCGGAGCAGGCGGGGCGAGACCCAGCGCGCCGGCCGCCTTGTGGATCACGGAATCGTCAACGACGCGAAGGCCGGACGCGCAGGCCTCTTCGAGCGAGCGATCGCACAGGAGGTTGACGACCCGGGGCAGGCCCCGAGAACACTCGAACACGGCTTGAACGGCGTCCGCCGTGAACTCGACCGACTGCGTCGCCCGCGACCACTCGGCCAGCGCATGCGCCAGCTCGGTGGCACCCGGCGCCTGGGATGACGTCGTGCCGTTGCGAGCCAGCGTGAGGCGATGATCGATATACCCGCGCACCTCCTCCCGATCGAGTGGCTCCAGCCGAAACCGTCGCGACACGCGCTGCTGGAGTTGACGCAGCTCAGGACGCGCGAGCAGCGACTCCAGCTCCGGCTGCCCGACGAGGACGATCTGCAGGAGCGTTCCATGCTTGTCGTCAATGTTCGAAAGCAGCCGGATCTGCTCGAGGACCTCCGGCCGCAGATGTTGTGCCTCGTCGACGGCGACGACTGCGTGTGCCTTGATTGCGCCGAGCGACCGGAGAAACGCGTGCAGGGCCTCGACCAGCTCGTGACGCGTCGTCTCGGTGAGCCTGGTCCGATCCTTTGCGATGACGCCGAAGTCCTCGAGCATCTGCTTGAGGAGGTCATCGCGCTCGAGCAGTGGGTCGTTGATCAACGAGAGGAACGTCTTTCGCGGGATCCGCTGCATCACGGCCCGGCACAGGAGGGTCTTGCCAGTGCCAATCTCGCCGGTGACGACGATGAGGGGCTCGCGCCGACCGAGCGCGTAGGCGAGCTGCTCGAGCGCCGCCGAGAGCGAGGCGCTGGCAAAGAGGAATCGAGTGTCGGGCGCGAGGCTGAACGGTGCCTCCGTCAATCCGAAATACGGTTCGTACTGCTGCGCTTGATCAGGTTGCTCCTTTGCTGCCACGAGCACCATTCTAGGATGATTACGGCCGCCAGAACGGGTTCACGAACGCGCCGTTCCCGGCGACGTCCCACACCGCGACGCGCGCCCATGTCCAGCCACTTGCCTTGGCTCGCCATTCGAACTGCCGGCTGCCAAACTCGCGCGTGTCGGCCAGCTCGACGACCTCGCGATGCGTCGTCTGACCGTCGCCCCAGACGACCTCCGCAAATCGAAGCGGAAATGTCCACTGGGCGCGAACCTTCGCCACGATCTCTGAGGCAGACGACGAGGTGAGGTCCACATCGGGGAGAAGCACTTCGCCGGTCGTGGTGAAGAACTCGCCTTTCGCCAAGGGGGCGAGCGCATCTCCCCACCGCTCGAACGATGGGAGCCGATCGATCCTGATGTAATTGACGTTCATGTGCGCATACAGCTCGTGGGTATGGTCGAACTGGAAGACGTCCACTTCGCCGAGCAGACGCTTGCGCAACCCCTGATTGTTCAATTCGTCGAGGAGATCGAACGCGCGATCGCCGAGCCGCGGCGAGGACAGGTCCGACGGAAGCGCCTTCCACCCGGCGCCGAGGTAGCTGGCATCGCGGAAATAGTCGGTCGCCAGAATCTTGTCGGGAAACCCGGTCGATCCTTTCGTGCGCGGGTGCGTTTGATACATGTATCCGCCCTCGCGTTTCACCAGATCGAACATCTCCTTCGCATCCGCCACGCTGTAGACCGTCCCGTACTTGGGATGCTTCGACAGCGAGGCGCCGTTCTTGGGACGGCCCATGAACCAGTACACCGGTTTCGGAAACACCAGTGTCCAGTGGCCGCCCAGGTGGACGTTGGCTTCCTCGGCCGGGATCAGGAGGAACTCTGAATCCGACTGCTGGCGGAGCGCCTCAAAGTATGCGTGCAGCTCGTCGAGACGCAGATCGGTGAGATCGTCGGGGTGTCCGTCGCCGTGAAAGTCCATGATCATCGAGGCGTCGACCCCCATCGCCTTCAGCACCGGTTTGAATGGCGGCGTCCAGCCGACACCGTTCGCGGTCGCTTGCACCGTATCGGCCAGATGCCAATGGGTGCTCATCGTCTTGTACCCGTCGAGGGCCTTGAACCGATCACTGTTCGTATAGCGGAGAACGCTCGCGAGCGCCGCGTCGGTGGGAGCGGAGGACACGAGAACGAACACGCTCATTCGCTGTGGCCGTCCTGGCGGTGCGTTCATCCAGGGGTAGTACTGCCAGTTCTCGTCGCGCAGCTGCCTGATGCCCAGCGACACCCGGCCCCGCCACGCCCGATACCAGACGAACCCGAGGTTCGACGTGAAGTCGCGCGGAAAAAAGTATTGGTGCGGCGACGGGAACACCACCACGCTGCCGCCGGCGGTCTTCAGGGCCAGCGTCCGGTGGCGCGCCTTGATCGGCACGCGTTCGGCCTGCAGGCCGTTCAACGTGACGTGCTGCATCACGCCTTCGGTGTCGTAAAAGGCGGCCTCGGTCCGCATGTTGTTGCCCGGCTGGCGATCGGCCGGCGCGGCCATATCGAGGCCGGCATCGTAGTAGTACGCGACGTCCGGCTCGTACGTCGTCAGAACCGCTTCCTGCTGGATCAGGCGGCTGCCGGGATAGAAGGTGTACGAAAGAGCGCCGTCGAAGCTGCCCATGCGCACACCGTCGAAGACGATCTCCACGCGCTCGCCGAGGCTGCGCGCCGACGCGCCGCGCAGCTGCAGCGTGCTCTGGACGTGGCGCGTGCCGTCCGGATGGGTCGTCGGATCGTCGAAGAAGGCGTACCATCCGCCGCGCCGCTTGCCGGTCTCACCCTGATAGAAGGGACGCGCGCCCCGAATGACGGCGTCCGCGCCTGCGCCGATGGACGTGACGAGCGGCTGCGCGGGATCCAGCGAAAACGTCGCCCGCCACGGCCGCCCTGTTTCGTCTGGCCAGGTGACGGTCACGGAGTCGTCCGCGCGGGTCACCGTGACCGGGCCCGGCCGGACGCGCGTGAGGTCGAGCGGCACGGCTACCGCGGCGGCCTGCCGGGGGATGAGGATCAGCGCGGCAAGAAAGAGGCTACGCATAGTACTGAGACCTTTTCTGTTTCAGAAACGCAATCGATCGCGTCAGCTCGTCGAGGCCGTTCATGCCATCTTCCACCGAGATCCAGCCGGTGAACTGCGCATCCGCGAGGATACGAAAGATCGCCTCGTAGTCAATCAGGCCTTGCCCGATTTCGCCGTGTTGAAGCTTGTCCGAGTAGCCGATCGTCCCGTCGTTGCTGCGCAGCTCATCGAGCGTCGCGCCCGCGGCGAGGTACCGATCGGACGCGTGCATGGTCACCACCCGCGGCATCACCTTCTCCAGGAACCGTATCGGGTCGTAGCCGCCGACGAGCGCATTCGACGGATCGTACTGGACGCCGAGGCGTGGGGAATCGACTCGCTCGAGAATCTCCACGAAGATGTCTTGCGGCTGCGCGAACTCCGGATATTGCCAGGTTCCGTCCTTGTAGTGATTTTCGAGACACAACACCACGTCGCGCCGCTCGGCGTGGTCGAGAGAACGGCGCAGCCCATCGATGGTCCTCTCGATCCCGTCGCTCCTGCTGAGACCCGGGCGGCGCTGCCCGCTGAGCGTCCGGCAGAACCTCGTGCCCAGTGTCACCGCCAGGTCGATCGCCTTCTTCTGACGTTCAATCTGCCGCGCCCGCTCCGTCGCGTCCGGGTGCGTGAAGTCCGGCGAGAAGCAGAGCATCGAGCTCACTTGACCTGTCTCGGCCATCAGCGAAACGACTTCGGCGGGACTGCCTCGCAGGAATCCGTCGTAGTGCTCGAGCCCTTCCGCGCCGAGCCCCGCCGCGGATCTGACCCACGCGGCGTATTCCATGTCGCCGCGGCAGAGCACATCGAAGTAGCACTTGGGAAAGACGCTGATGCGTGGCTGCACCCGGTCCACTCGAGCGCACGTTATCGGCAGCGCGCGCCCGGGTCAACTATGTTAGGCTGCGCCGCGAGGTGCCTGTGGCCGTATCGTTCCCGAGATGCGCCGCCGACCACGTCGTCGCCGTCGTCGGTGTGCTTGTCCTCCACGCGGCTGGCTTCGCCGCGATGCAGCTCTCGCCGAGAGTCCCGCGCCCCAACGTGGCCCTTCAGCCGCTCGCGCAACAGGCGCGGCGCCTGGAAACCACGCTCAGCTATCTCGGGCAGCCGCTCACGCCCGCCGATCGCCGGCTGATCGACGAGGCCCTGGCGGTCACCGACGAAGAGGAGGGCGTTCAACAGATCCAGACCGTGCTGGACAAGTACGTCCTGGCCACTGTGCGCATCAACCCGGAGAGCCGGGTCAGCGTCGATCAAGGTCCGGCCCGGCCGGAGCTCGTCGAGAGTGGCACGAGGCTGTTTCTTTTGAAGGTCCTCAATGAGGCCACCGTCACGGCTCCGCTCCAGGTCGTCAGCCCGAACAACGGCGACGTGTTCATCAGATCCAATGGTTCGCCGGCACCAAGCGCCGCACTGACCGCTCGCGACGTCCGGGAACGATGGGCGGGCATTTCAATCTACGACAAGCCGCCGATGAGGCGTCGGTTGTCGGGCCTCGCGGTCGAGTACGTCATCCTGGAAATCTTCAGCCGTGACAGCGGCCAGCGGTCCGCGCAGATCGCGTTCAACGTGGGGCCAGGCACACAGGACGTCGGATCCCGGAACGATGTGTCGATTCTGTTTACAGCTCTTCCGGCGCGGTCCGTTCCGCTTCGCGTCCGCGACGAGAATGGCAAGCCGGCGGTGGCGTCGTTCCTGATTCGGGACGCGCTCGGCCGAGTCTTCCCGAATCAGTCGAAACGGCTTGCGCCCGATTTTCCGTTCCAGCCGCAGGTATACCGCGCGGACGGCGAGAGCATTCGCCTGCCGGAAGGCCGCTACACGGTCATCACCACCGGCGGACCCGAGTACCTGACGCACACACAAGAATTCACGGTGGACGCTCGCGGTTCCAGCGACCTCGCCGTGGCGCTCGAACGGTGGGTCGATCCGCCGAAGCTCGGCTGGTATTCCGGCGACCACCACATTCACGCCGCCGGCTGCTCGCACTATCAGAACCCGACCGAGGGCGTCTTGCCCGAAGACATGATGCGTCAGATCCTGGGCGAGTCCCTCAACGTCGGTTCGGTGCTGACCTGGGGTCCTTGCTACTACTATCAAAAGCAGTTCTTCACCGGACAGGACAACCCACTGTCGAAGGCCGATCGCCGGATGCATTACGACCTGGAGGTCTCCGGGTTTCCATCGAGCCATTCGGGCCATCTGGTCCTGCTCGGTCTGAAGGATCAGGATTACCCCGAGACGCATCGAATCGAGGACTGGCCCTCCTGGAACCTGCCGATCCTCAAGTGGGCGAAGTCGCAGGGCGCCATCGTTGGATTCGCCCACTCTGGCTGGGGTCTCCAAGTACAGGATCGCAACATCCCCAGCTTCGAGATGCCGCCGTTCGACGGCATCGGCGCCAACGAATACATCGTCGACGTCACGCATCCGAATGCCGTGGACTTCATCTCGACGGTCGACACGCCGACCGTCGCGGAATTGAGCATCTGGTATCACACGCTGAATGTCGGCTTCCGGACACGCATCAGCGGCGAGACGGACTTTCCCTGCATCTACGACAGCCGTGTCGGCATCGGCCGGACGTACGCGCAGATCGACGGTGGGCTGACGTTTGCCGGGTGGTTGAACGGCCTGCGCGACGGCCGCAGCTACGTGTCCGACGGGAAGAGCCACCTGCTCGACTTCACGGTGGACGGTGTCGGCGTGGGGCGCGGCGGCAGCGAGCTTCGGATGAATGCGGCACGAACCGTCAAGGCGCGGCTGCGCGTGGCGGCCTACCTCGATCCATTGCCCAACGAAGCCATTCGAACGAGGCCGCCCGATCAACAGCCGTTCTGGGACATCGAGCGCGCGCGTCTCGGCACCACGCGCGAGGTGCCTGTCGAGATCGTCGTCAATGGCCGCGTCGTGGCCACGAGAAACGTGGCGGCCGACGGGCAGCTGCGGGACGTCGAGTTCGACGTGCCGATCGGCGCCAGCAGTTGGCTTGCCGCGCGTGTGCTGTCGTCATCGCACACGAATCCCGTGTTTGCGCTCGTCGGCGAGAAGCCGATTCGCGCGTCGCGCCGCAGCGCCGAGTGGTGTCTGACAGCGGTCGATCAATGCTGGACGCAGAAAGCGCCTGCCATCAGGGCGTCCGAGCGGGCCGAGGCGCGCGCCGCGTACGACCACGCACGTACGGTCTACAAACGACTCATCGCCGAGTCTGGGCAGCCCTAGAGCATTTTCTGATTGAACGGAGCATTGCCGCCCTGGCCCTTCTCTGTGGGCCGGGCGTCGCGAGTCGCGTCCGCGTTCCCCGGACGCTCACCTGGCAAACGCGTCCTGTCGCGCTCGTGCTCACGCTCCGCACGCCGCCTGCGGTCGTTCGTACGCGTTCCAACAATCGGTTGGGCTCACAGCTGATTCGATCGGCGGTGGCGAATCAGCGGCGGCGTGCCCCTCCGCGCTTTCGGACGCGTTTGCCGACTGACGCCGGCGCAGGTTCGGTCCGACGGAACGCGGCCACGACCCGCGACGCCCGATACGCGGTCCAGCGGGCCATGACTCATTTACTGATAGCCAGTCCGCACACTGTGTCGCGTCCGCTCGTTCACGCGATAGGGCACTCGAGTTGCCGATCCGCGGCGGGGCCGGTGGAAACCACGCAGGCGATCGAATTCAAACACCCAGTCCCGCCGTGGAGCGGCAAGTCGAGTGCCCCTCCAGCATCACGCGGACGAGAAGCCGGACACTACGCACAAAATGAAACGGCTATAAAGAACGTAGAGGTCACATTTCCACGCTGACGACGCTGGTGACTTCTTCGACCGACGTGAGGCCGGCGGTGAGCAGGCGCGCGGCGTAGCGTTTGAGATCGACCATCCCCTGCTCGAGCGCGGCGGCGTGCAGATCCTCGGCGTGTGCACCGGCGCCGACGAGCGACCGCAGCTTCGCGTTCATCTTCATGACCTCGTAGATGCCAATCCGGCCGCGGACTCCCTTGCCGTTGCAGGCGTTGCAGCCCCGGCCGCGGTAGATCGTCGTTCCTTCAGCGACGTCCATGAAGCGCGCGACGATGGCGTCCGCTGGATATGGCTCCTTGCACTCGCGGCAGAGCCGCCGCGCGAGGCGTTGCGCGATCACGCCGATCGTCGACGAAGAGACGAGAAATGGCTCAATCCCCATCTCGTGCAGCCGCGTGAAGGCGGCGGCCGCGCTGTTGGTGTGGAGCGTCGTGAACACCAGGTGGCCGGTCAGCGCCGCTTCGACCGCCGTGTGCGCCGTTTCCTTGTCGCGCGTCTCGCCGACGAGCAGGATGTCCGGATCCTGTCGCAGAAACGACCGCAGCACATTCGCGAAGGTCAGCCCGATCTCCGCGTTCACCTGAATCTGCGTGATGCCGGCCAGGTCGTACTCGATCGGGTCCTCAACAGTGGAAATGTTGACGCCGGGATCGTTGATTTCCGCGAGCGCGGAATACAGTGTCGTCGTTTTACCCGATCCTGTCGGACCGGTCACGTAGATGATGCCGTATGGCTGCTGAATCATCTCACGGACAAGCGCGAGCGCCGGCGGTTCGCTGATGAGCGCGTCGAGGCCAAGCGTCGTGTTCGACTTGTCGAGGATCCGCATGCAGACCTTTTCGCCCCATTTGCCGGGCACCGTCGAGACGCGGAAGTCGATCGGTTTGTTGCCGAGCGTCGCACTGATGCGGCCGTCCTGCGGCAGGCGCTTTTCGGAGATATCGAGCTTCGCGAGAATCTTCAGCCGCGAGATGAGCCCGAGCTGAACACGCTTGGGCAGTTTCTGCAGCAGCTGCAGAGCACCATCGAGCCGGAACCTGACGTTGACGTCGCTTTCCATCGGCTCGACATGGATGTCGCTCGCCCCCTGCTTGATCGCCAGGCCCAGCATCGAGTTGGCCAACCTGACGATTGGCGCGTCCTCCGACGCGTTCATCAGGTCCTGCTTGGTGTCGGCGGCGGCCTGCGTGTCGGCCTCGAGCTGCAGCTCGCGAATCAGGTCCGACTGCAAGAGATCGAGCGTTGGCGGCTCTGGCGCCGCCGCAGGCTCTGGCCCCCTGGTGTCAGTGGCCGCCGGCGCATCGGCTTTCGCGACGAGCTTCGGATAGGTCGACGTCATGAATCGCTTGAAGCCATCTTCAGACACGATCGCGGGCTCGATCATGACCCCCTTGATCAACCGGCGGACGTCGTCGAACGCGACGATGTTGTTCGGGTTCGTCATCGCGAGCGTGAGTCGGT
>Ga0114129_10012878_pt1 | contig 11902 bp, 9 predicted proteins | sample RhiMetdeltSRZDD1_FD_80071 | JGI IMG/M metagenome (GOLD analysis project Ga0114129, IMG submission 80071) | Populus rhizosphere microbial communities from Tennessee, USA - Rhizosphere MetaG P. deltoides SRZDD1 (version 2) (version 2) | ecosystem: Host-associated > Plants > Roots > Rhizosphere >... | reverse complement strand
TGACGGAATCCACCCGAACGCCGATGGCTATGCCGTCGTGATCCAGAACATTCTCAAGTCTCTCGAGCCGGCCCTGGCCGCCAACAACAAATGAATGCTGAAGCTATGACCGTGTACGAAAAAGTCGAAATGTAACCTCGTGAAATACGTCTTGAACTATATAGGCGACAGCGGCAATGGCGATGACGGTTAGGCGGTCATCCAAGAGAAGCCACACTGGCTGAACGCATCGAAAACGCATATGAGCGTGGCCGTCATGATCGAAGCGCCGGGTTTCCTTCGGTGCGTGTCCGTTTGCCGATGAGATCAAACAAAGCAGCTGGGAGGCAGGGTATAACCACGAAATGCGACAGGAAGCGCCCAGACGGGAAGATCGGCAGAAACGGTAAAACGCCTGCATAGCGGCCGCATTTTTATTGCGACGTTCGTTTAGGCTCGATTCGAACAGTAGAGTGAAAGTTGCTGGAATACTCATGGCTGGTGCTACAGCAATGTTCTTCGTGTCTTGACCCTAATTTCTGATGCGCAGTATTTTTCGTTACTTGGATTGGTCACCGGCACGCCCGATTATCACAGTTGTGCTCTACAGTGCTTGGTGGATCTGGACTCATTACCGCTTTCTGCATCAGTCCCGGTTTTCATAGCTGGATTTTCATTCATTTGTTGTTGGCGGCGATGACCGGCCTTCCCGAGAAGCAAAACATCACGCCGATAGCTCGTCCGCAACTCGCAGCGTCAGCGATTGTCCAGCCGGTCCAGCGCGACCCGCCGAGTAGTATGGTGAGCCTACGGGTTAAGGCGACGGAATTTTTGCACCCGTTGTCCCGTGTTGACCTCGGTTGTGTAAAGGTTGCCGCGACTGTCTATCGCGATGTTATGAACAACGTGGAACTGTCCCGCCATGCGTCCAGGACGTCCAAGGCGCGCCAGAGTCTTCGCGCTCTGACGATCGACCACTCTTAGTTCATTGTTCACGCCGTCCACCATGAAAATGAACTTCTGACTCGGATCCCGAGATAAGACAAGATCCGAAACGGAGCCGTTGAGAAGAGTGTTTTTCTCAAAGAAGCTTTCGGACACGAAAGTTCCATCCTTGCGGAAGACCTGGTATCGATTGTTGACGCGGTCGCAGACGTACACGAGGTTGTCTTTTGAGAATTTCACGCAATGGACCGGACTTCCAAACTGCGGCGACGGCGGACTCGCCGGATTATATGCAGGCATTGAAGCATCGTTGGGTGTCTTGCCATATGCGCCCCAATGACGTTTGTAGGCGCCGGTCTCGGAATCGAAGACGATGACGCGCCGGTTTCCATAGCCGTCGGCGACATAGACCTCGTGAGTGGTTTCGTCCACGTTGATGTCGGCAGGGCGGCCGAGGTTTTGCGTATCATTGCTGCCTTTGTTCTGTCCTGCTTTGCCGATCTGCAGTACAAACTTTCCATCAAGCGTGAATTTGAGGATCTGGTTGTCTTTCGCGTCATTGCCGCCGACCCAGACGAAATCGGAGTTGTCCACGAAGATGCCGTGCTCCGACGTCGGCCATTCATATCCGCTGCCTGGTCCGCCCCAGGAACGAACCAGCTTACCCTCCTGATCGAACTCCAACACTGGCGGCGCTGGAAAGCAGCACTTGCTGATAGGCGGGTTCGGCGCCGCGCCTACTTCGCGATCGCTTAGCGAATTCGGACGGTGGATGATCCACACATGGTCGCGCTTGTCGACGTAAACCCCGGCAACCTGCCCAATCAGCCAGTTGTTGGGAAGCGGCTTTGGCCAGAATGGGTCTACTTGAAACTGCGGAACTGTCTTCGGGTCGACGCCAGCCACAACTTCGGTTCCCTGCGACATCGTTGCCCGTCGTTCCGGCGGAATCTCGCGACCTTGCGCGGCGCTTTGTGAAAAGGCCGCCAGGATCCAGGCGGTCATCGACAGCAGGGCAGAGGCGCAGAAAGCGGAACCGTATAGGCGCATATCTTTCTCCGTACGTCGTCAGACGTTGGAACAGTATCACTGCCCGCCCCGCCAACAACAAATGAATGCTGACCCCGACCTGCGGTCACTCGCAGGGATCAATTTCCCCTCACGGGTCCATATTCCGCCGACGATAGATGGCGAACAGTCTCTTTCAATTAGCTGATAAGTCGACTGGGCGCACCGACACACAAAGCTTTGGACGTCTGCAAGCTGGACGGCACTTGTCTTGCACTGAGCAACAACATCAACCTATTAGGGGGAAGAGAATGGGACTGTATCGATGGGTATGCGTATATGGTGCGCTTGCTGCCTTGTGTCTCGTGGCATGGGAGCCGCTCGCGTCGGGTCAAAGCTCCGGTAAACAAGATAAACCACAGAACAATCAAAGGGAGTCATCATCCCTGAAATCGCCGGCAACCCGGGATCAGCGGAGACTCGTCACGCTCGCGGACGAGGTGCGGCACCAGCTGGTCATGCTGCCTTATTACAGTGTTTTCGATTGGCTGGAGGCGAATGTCACTGCGAAGGGGGACGTTACAATCACCGGAGATGTTGTAAAACCTATGACAAAATCAGATGCAGAGGCGCGGGTCAAGAATTTGGAATCGGTTAACCGTGTCGACAACAAGATTGAGGTGCTACCGCTCTCGCCAAATGATGATAAATTGCGAATCGCGTTGTATCGCGCCATTTTCAAGTTCGATTCTCCGCTGTTCCGTTATGGAACCGCTGCGGTCCCGTCCATCCACATCATCGTGAGTAACGGACATGTTCGCCTGAAGGGCGTTGTCGCAACTCCCGAAGACGGGCAACTTGCTTACATGGCTGCGAACGGCGTCCCGGGTGTGTTTGACGTCAAGAATGAGTTGCAGGTAGAAAACAACACCGAAGGCAGATGACTTCACGTATGTCAAAGGAACATCTTTCAACATATCTAAATGACCACTTGGCGGGCGCCAACTTTGCCCTTGAGATCTTGGAACATTTAACTTCGGAAACGCCGAGTTTGAATTCCTCCCTCGTCGCTTTGAAATCGGAAGTGGAAGAAGATCGCGAGCAGCTCAAAACCCTTATGGCCAGGCAAAATATCGAGGAAAGCCGTCTGCGAAAAGCAGAGGGTTGGATTGCTGATCGTCTCGCAGAGTTAAAACTAGAGGTCGACGATGATGCAACAGGGCGTCTTCGTCGCTTAGAGAGACTCGAAGCGCTCGCGATCGGGATCGATGGGAAGATCGCGCTTTGGCGCGCACTGGAGGCAGCTGCACCCACCAATACCCAACTCGGAGGAATGGATTACGAGCGTTTGAGTCAACGCGGGCAAGAGCAACGGGGCCGCGTAGAGACTTTGCGACTTCAAGCGGCTCGTGAAGCTCTGGCCGCTTGATGTCGTGATTGCGAACCCGTACGACAAGTTCGTCTTGACATATCACTTCAGTAAACAAACAATCGATCGCACGAATCGTAGAGAGCGGAATAAGCTCGATCAGGAGGTAATTCGATGAAACGGATTGCTTTGGCCGTGACCTTAGCCTTCGGCGGGCTCGTCGTTGCAAGTCCCCTAATGGCCCATCACTCTTTCGCTGCAGAGTACGACGACAAGAAGCCGATCAACTTCACAGGTAAAGTGACGAAGGTCGAATGGGCGAATCCGCATATCTACTTCTACGTGGACGTCAAAGACGACGGCGGGAAAACGATTAACTATGCTGTCGAGGGCGGAGCTCCGAACGCCCTGTATCGGCAGGGTTGGAGAAAAGACTCACTGAAGCTTGGCGACACGGTCAGCGTGCAAGGGTTCCGAGCGAAGGATGGATCGAATACGGTAAACGCTCGCAATGTGACGCTGCCGGATGGTAAGCGCGTCTTCGGCGGTTCCGCGGACGATGGCGGGCCAACAGCCGGGCGCCAGCAGTAGACTACTTCTTTTGCGCGAGGCCGAGGTAAACGGCCTCCACGAACATATCCGTTGTCCAAGAGCCGGTGTCCGTGCCATACCTCGGGTCATAGTCCCGGGTTGGCTTGGCAGCCTTCACTTGTTCCAGGGTCATGCCTTTTCGGATCATGTCCTGAACGCGATCCCGAATAATCGTGAGCATGTCCCGGTAATAAGCAACATCTGAAGAATCGCACAGGCGGCCTTGGCCCGGAATGATCAGAGTCCCGCCCTCCATCCAGTGATCCGGAATCGCGAGATCCAGAATGTGATTGACCGCGTTAAGGACTCCCTGAATGCTGCCGCCATGGGCGATGTCGATCACCGGATACATCGTTGTGGTGAAAATGCCCCCCGTACTGATCGCGTCGGAACTTCGGAACATAACGATGCTGTCCCCATCGGTGACCGCATTGGGCTCGTGGAATATCTGAATTCCTTCTCCATGGACTGACGGACTCAGTTTTTTCCAATCACTAGCGTAAGTATTGGTCGGCAGCGCCCGAAACGGCAGGGCCGGCCGCACGGAACTCAGGCGCGCCTGGGCGTTTTCGTGAGCAATGATTGCGGCGCCTTCTGATGCATCGGCGATCGGCACACCACCGGTGATCGTCTTCCCGGCAGCAGACACTCCTGCGTTCCCTCCAACGTGTTCGGTTCGTGCGCTAGTGTTCACGATGTACCGGATCGATTTGTCGGTAATTTGCCGGACCGCGGCGAGAACCTTATCCGTCAGGCGCCCATCACCCGTGTCGACGAGCAGCACATTATCGGGTCCCACAAGCACTGAGATATTTCCACCGGTGCCGGTAATCATGTACAAGTTGCCGCGGACCTGCTGCACGTGAACATCTGCAGAGACTGGACTCTTCCGAACCACGGTCGTCGCCCGATCCGCGGGCCGCGCAGCACCGGCAGGTTTGAACCGGTATTCAGGGTAAAGCGTCTCGCTTACTCCGTTCGCCGCTTCTTCCGGAACGTGGTGACGCGACGCGAAATCACGCACCGCAGTGTTGGTCCCAGGCAGGTTGTGAGGAACAGCACCTTTGGCGACATTGATCTCAGGTCCCACGTCTTCGGCGGAGCAAGGGTTGGGCTCCAGACCGCCCCTCAAATTCAACGAATATTCGGTCGTGCGAATAAAGGGCTCAGTCAAATAGACGGGGTCCTCGATGATCGTGATCCAGTGGAGATAATTGCCATGCCGCACGAGATGTTCAGTGAGGGTTGCCAGGTCGCTGCGGGGCACACCATTGCGTCGGAGATATCCTTCTTTCAGGTGCGTCGTTTTGATCGTGAGTATGTCGCCTTCCCATTTCGCCGTAGAAAAGCCACCCCACGTGTGCATCGCGTCCTCCGGAGGATGAGGACGGCCATCCATGTATATGATTCGCTCCTTCGACCGTAACCATTCCAGGTGCCATCCAACGACCTGACGCGTAAGCGGAGTGACTTCTTTCCAGATGTGAAGTGTAGACGGACCGACCGTAATGTAGTCGGCAGGATGTGGGCGGCACTGCCATTCCGGTAGAGACCAGATGGATGCCGTCCAGCTGTCGGCCCGAAGCCGAGCCGCGTCATTCAACGGAAAGCCGGTATAGTCGCCAAGTTCCGGCCCGTTGCGTCGATCTGCCTGATCCTCAAATGCCACGTTGTTCCATTCACCAGACAGGTCGATCTGGCCAAATGCAGGAGCAGCCAACAGCAACATAAGGCCGATGAGCGACGCGAGTCGTTTCCCAGACATGGTGTTCGTGTGTCCTATATTTTGAAACTTTCCAAGGTCTCCTTGGCGAACAGGTCCTTCGGTGTGAGAAGCTTTTTTGCCAATCCCTGCTCAAACGAATACCGGAGAAAAGTGGTCAGATTAGTCACGCTGGATTCGTATCCGTACTGCCAGAAATCCTTGCCCATGACTTTCTCTGTCTCTTCTACGTGCTCCACAAGCCACGGCAACATCAACTTCAGTGCGGCAGTCTCGTGCATCTCTTGATAAGCGATGCGCTGTGCTGCGACGAAGCCTTTGTAGAGGGACTGCGCGACCCAGGGATTTTTCTCATAAACATCGCGGCGAATCGCGATTACGTGCATTATGGGAAAAATCTTGGTGCGCTTGTAATAGTCGCGTTCGGCATCCGCATAGTTCACGAACAAACGCCGGACCTTACCGGACCCGCTAGTGAAACTCGACGGGGCGCGCGGTGTGAACATCGCATCGAGTTCACCTGTTTCGAGCATGTTCGAGAGCGTCTTTCCTTCCGGAATCGTTTCCACCTTCACATTTGGCGGCAGTGTGAGACTGATCTTTTCAGTGCGTCCGGCTTCTTCAAGACCGCCGGTATACGTGGTGTAACTTGTGATCGGCACTTTGTATTCGTCATTGAGAATGCCTCGGATCCAGACGTTTGCAGTCAGCTGATATTCCGCGCATGCGACCTTTTTGCCGATTAAATCTTTCGGCTCGCGAATTCCGGCATTTGCATTCACGTAGATGCCGGAATGGCGAAAAGAACGCGATGGAAAGATCGGAATGGCGATGAACTGCGGCTTGTCCGCAAACAATGACACGACGTAGGAGGAAAGCGACATTTCGGATGCGTCAAACTCGTGGTAGCGCGCCTGCCGGAAAAACGTCTCTTCGATGACCAGGGGCAGATACGTCACATCGATGCCGTCGAGCATTACGCGGCCGTCCTGGATCGCGCGGGTGCGATCGTAGTTCCAACATGACAGCGTCAACTTCAGATTGCTTGTCTCGGGTGGCGCGGCGAATTCAGGCGTAGCCATCACGGCGCCGGCACCGACAGTTGCTGCAGTGGTCAACCATTGACGTCGCGAGATGCCCGCTTTGCCTTGGGCAGTCCGTCTTGGGTTCATTTAATTCTCCTTATCGATCTGTTCCTGTTCTCGGGGTTGGCTGAAGTCGTTTTACATCCTTTTCGTTTTCTTCACATACATATTCGAGAATGCGCGAATCTTTTACGCGGCGCAGATTCAGATCGAATGTCCAAGGTTTGCTGAAGAAAACGGGATCTTCGTACGTCACCGAATATTTGATCGAATCCGGACCTGTTTTTTGAAAACGCTCGGTCAGGTGAAGCTTCTCGCTGTGCTCCATGCCGTTGCTGTCGAGCCAGGTCTTGTCATTGATTCCCGCAGTGTCGACGAGGAGAGTATCGCCCTCCCAGCGGCCGATAGAGTGTCCCATAAAGCTGTTGTATTCCTGGATATCTTCCGGGTGTTTGGTCCCGTCCGTGTAGATCAGACGATAAAGAAAATGGTTTTCGAAGAGGATCGCGACAGCGTCCTTGTGCTGCACAATCTGAAACGGTGAAGGGCCCGTAATCGCTCGAGAAGGCCCGGGCGGCAGGCAATAACCGTTCGGATTCTTGGCCATATCGACCTTCTTCAGGCGGTCTGCGGCATACGGCGTAAAGGGGATTTCCTTTCCTTGCGCTTTCATGGCCTGGACGAGATTGCTGCTGTTTCCAACCCCATCCCAGAGCCCACTCAGATCCGGCGTGGACTGGGCCCGGAGCGGCGGCGCCAGCATCACGAGCAGAAGAGTGCACGCGGCAAATGACAATACACTGTTCCTCCGATATCGAAGCATCATGACGACTCCTGTGAGCTGTTTCCTGACAGAGCGTATACACAATTACAGGGTTTCGTGAAAATAATTTTCGCCATCTGAAATATCAAATCGTACATAATACCGGCAATTTGGGGTCAGCATCATTACTTGTGGGGGAAATAACGATGAAGAAACTGGGCCTTCTTTTGTTTTTTGCGCTGCCTGTCTGCGCGCTTGCACAGACTATTAATGCGACGTTGGGTGGCACCGTGTCGGATGCTTCCGGCGCGTTAATCCCAGGTGTGGCAATTACGGCGACCAATCTTTCGACGGGCATCGTAACGACGAGCCTGACAAATGAAGCTGGTGCATATAACTTCGCCAGCATCCAAAGCGGAAATTATAAGGTTTCTGCGGAACTCGCCGGCTTTCAAACTCAGACATACAACAACGTGAACCTCGGAGTCTCTCAGCAGGTTCGGCTGAACTTCACTCTACAAGTTGGTGCAGTCGCCCAGAGCGTGGAAGTCAATGTGGCTGCCGATAACCTCATTGCGACTTCGTCTTCGTCGGTAGGATCCGTTTTGCCGGATTCAAAGATCAAGGATTTGCCTCTCATCGACCGCAACGTCTTAGGTCTCGTGTCGACTCAGCCGGGCGTGCAGATGGGTGGCATGGCCGGCGGAGATCTGCAAGCGCCGGCGATCTTTGCGGGAACACGCGGCACGAACGTGAACACATCACGCGACGGCGTCAGCGTCAATGACACGCGCCACAATGATAGTGGCGGATTCGCGATAACGTATACGAGTCCGGACCTCGTTGAAGAAGTGCGTGTGATCGTCGCCGCCGCTGACGCCGAACTGGGACGTGGTGGCGGGCAAGTTCAGATGGCCACGCGTGCTGGAACGAACCAGTTCCGCGGTTCAGTGTTTTACACCAATCGCAACTCAGCACTCGACGCCAGCAATTGGTTCAACAACTTCAATGCGGTGCCAAAGAACTACTACAACCGCAATCAATTTGGCGGACGCATTGGTGGGCCGATCATCAAAAACAAAACATTTTTCTTTGGCTTGTACGATGGACAACGCTTCATCGCAAGAGACACCGTCGTGGGTAACGTGCTCACGGCCGACGCCCGGCAGGGTATCTTCCGCTTTTTTCCCGGCGTTCAGAGCGCCAATGCCACGTCGAACAACCCCGCCGTCGATCTACAAGGAAATCCGGTCCCGCCCCGCGGCGCAACGGGCTCTTTGAGCACAATTCCGGTGCTCACAACCGACACCATTCGTCGCACGTATGACCCCAGCGGCTGGGTGCAAATGGCGATATCCCGAATGCCCCTTCCCAACGATTTCACCGTCGGGGATGGCTTGAACACCGCCGGAATTCGTTGGACGAGGCGTCGACGAGAATTGGATGACGTCACGGGCAGCGCACCAAATATCAATCGTGATCAGTTTAACCTGCGTCTCGATCACAACTTCAACGCGAACAACAAACTGTTCTTCACGGGAACTCGCGAGTGGGACATCTCCGATACTCAAATCGCCCCGTGGCCAGGGGGATACGGCGGCGTGATAAAAAGGCGGCCGATGATCTTCACAGTGTCGGCGGTGTCTGCGCTCTCGCCTACGATTGTGAATGAGTTTCGCTTCGGTTATCGCAAACAAATCCTGATTTCACAGTCGGGATTCGAAAGGCAAGACGGTACGGGGCCTGAAGCGTTCAAAACCTTGCCCGTCCGAAACGGGATCACTTTTATTCCAAAACCGATCGAGTTCACCGAAAACTTTATCTTCGGCGGATTCAACGGAACTCGTGGGAACGAGGCGCCGCGATGGTCGTTCAACGACTCGATTAACTGGACTCACGGACATCATGCCTTCAAAGCCGGCGGTGAGTTGGGTATTACGACAGCGCAGGGATACACAAACCAGCAAGTTTATCCATATGCGGAATTCGGAGCCGGTGGAGTTCCGATCACCGGGATCAACGAAACGGCGTTCCCTGGTCTGCAAGGCGCCGACCAGACAGCAGCTCGCAATCTCCTTGCCGATCTGAGCGGCTCGGTGAATGACATTATCGAGGCATTTGTAATCAGCGGACCGGTCAATCCACAGTTCCTGGACGTGAGCAAAGCCGGAAGCACGCCCGCTGTCCCGAGCGCAGAAAAAATGTTCCTCCGAGACTGGCGCCAGAATGACTTCAGCGCATTCTTCAAAGATGATTGGAAAGTCACACCCAACATTACCTTGAATGTTGGCTTGCGCTACGACTGGTACGGAGTCGCATACGACAACTTCGGCCTGCTGGCGGCTCCCGTGGGCGGCAGTAAAGGCCTGTTCGGAATATCCGGCACAGATTTCTCCGCACAATGGCGTCCCGGTGCCAGCGGTGGGAGTCCGACGACGCTCCAGCTTGTGGGAAAGAACTCTCCACTTCCGGATCAAACCTTATGGAAGAACGACTACAACAATTTTGGTCCAGCAATTGGAGTGAGCTGGTCTTTGCCGTGGTGGGGCAAAGACAAGACGGTCTTCCGCGCCGGTTATGGTGTGAATTACAACGGCATCTACGACATTTCCATGCTTCACAACAATCAGTTCGCTACTCCAGGTACAGGTACTATCCCCACGTACACGCAAAGCGGCTATCTGTCACTCACCAACCTGACTCTCCCCATACCGCTCAGCTCAAAACCGCTGGAGCCGGTACCTGTGACCGATCGTTCGCAGAGCTGGTCTGGTTACGACTCGAACTACGTAACGCCGTATATTCAGAGTTTCAACGTCTCGCTAACCCGCGACCTCACCCCCAGCCTGAACGTCGAGGCACGTTACATCGGAAGCAAGGGCACGAAGTTGTACGGTGGGATCCCGCTTAATAATGTCAATATCTTCGAGAACGGAATCCTCGACGCATTCAACGTGACAAGAGCGGGTGGTGACGCACCGTTGTTCAATCAGTTGCTCAATGGGCTCTCGATCAACACCGGGCAAGTCGTGAACGGTGGTTCAGTAACAGGATCCATGGCCTTGCGGCAAAACACAACGACCCGCGCATTTCTCGCGAACGGAAACGTCGGAGCCCTTGCGGATTTTATAAACCGTACGCCGGTCGGAACCAACACGAACGGCGGACTGCTGCGGAATGCCAACCTGCCGGAAAACTTTGTCGTCGTGAATCCGCAATTCCGCCAGGTCAATATGATTACGAACGCGGGTAACTCCACATATCACTCGATGGTGCTGGTGTTGAACCGTCGGTTTGCCAATGGGTTTACGAACCAGACTTCGTTTACCTGGAGCAAGAATCTTGGCGAACAAGACGAGGAAACAACTGTGCAGTACATGAACCCACGAAACCGTTCGCTCAATAAACAACTTCTCGGATATGACCGGCGATGGGACTTGCGAAGCAACGGTCTCTGGCAGCTTCCGTTTGGTCCCGGACGCAAGTTGCTTGGGAATGCCCCTGCGATTGTTTCGCGTCTGGTTGAACGATGGCAGTTGGGAGCAATTTTCAGCCTCTCCGCCGGCGCTCCGCTAACGATCACGGCGCCTGTATCGACCCTCATTGAGCCCACGAACAACGTCGTAAACAACACACCTGTAATTGTCGGCGACTTCCCGAAGAGCACGGGTCATGTAACGAAGGTTTCAAATGGCGTCGTTTATTTCGCCGGATTCGGACAGGTCACGGACCCGGCCGTGAATGGTGTGACCACGGCTCAGCAGCTGCAGGGTCAGTTCAGCAACAAAGCCATCACGGACGCATCCGGCCGAATTCTTCTCGTCAACCCGCAGCCTGGACAATTGGGCACCATGGGCTTGAAGTGGATCACGGGCCCCGGAAATCTGGGACTCGATATGAACCTGACCAAACGCGTCAAGCTGACCGAAACCAAGGAATTCGAACTGAGGATTGATGCAACGAATATTCTGAACCATCCGAATTTTGGAGCTCCGGTAGCGGCGAACCTAAGCATCAGTTCCGTGAGCTTTGGCCGAATCACTACGGCATCAGGCGGGCGCTCTTTTGTGATCAACAGCCGTCTCAATTTCTAAGAGTGTGGATGCGCCGATCGCCCTGGCCCCGCCAGTCCTTCGGCGCCTACACCACGTTCAACCTGACGCCTTATCTTTCTCAGGGCGTCCCGCCGCTCTTGTTTGACCCTTGCTTGCCAATCGATCTGCCCACTCCCATGTGCTCACTTTGATTGCTCTTCAGCGGAACATTTACCTTGCCGCATGGATCACTTGTTTGTGGCAGCCGCGCTGCAACCGGCTACACCGTCGAAGTTGTAGGCCGTCCAATTGGCGATGCCGCCGGCGACCGAAATCATCACGGTCGGGTAGTTACGAACCGAGTTCAGGAATCCGCTACCGCCAATATTCGCGACGCCGGCAAGG
>Ga0114129_10012877_pt1 | contig 11903 bp, 15 predicted proteins | sample RhiMetdeltSRZDD1_FD_80071 | JGI IMG/M metagenome (GOLD analysis project Ga0114129, IMG submission 80071) | Populus rhizosphere microbial communities from Tennessee, USA - Rhizosphere MetaG P. deltoides SRZDD1 (version 2) (version 2) | ecosystem: Host-associated > Plants > Roots > Rhizosphere >... | reverse complement strand
ACTACTTATTATGGAGCAACGTAAGACATTCATAAACAGCAATTATTATTTATCAGAATATGACATTAGAAGAGATTATTTCTTTTTATCAACTTAAAGAATCTATGAATATTGAAGAGATGAGAATTAGCCAGATTGAGGATGGCAGGGATTCGGTAAGATGGCTGCTGGCGCTGCTATCAATTGGTGGTCGTGTTACCAAATCATCTTATAACATTTCCGAACTATTGAATGGACTGGCCTACTATCTTGTAGAGGTGACATTCTTGGATGGAACTCAAATTGGGATTCCAGCATATGGGGACGAGGCTGTGGCTTTACGCGACGAACTCCTCAAGATGAGTGAACCTCGTGTCGAGGCACCGTCAACATAAGAAGTATGATGACAGCAAAACATACTTCCACCATTGATTGAATCACACTCTGTAAAGGGTTACTGACAGATATGTGAGAACCTTATAATGGTTTACTTAACTCCGTTAATTTAAGCTAAAAAGCAATATGTCAATTCAAAAGTGGATGGTTGACCTAGTTTTGTTTTTGGTGAATTCTGTACTTGGCTTAGTATCAGGTTTGGGGATATTGACTATTTTGCTATTCTAGGAAGAATAGCTAAATCAAAAAAAGGGAATGTAATCTGGGAGATCTAAAAACGCTTGTCGTACTCGTCGTGGCGGCGAAACCAGAAACCAGTCTCGTTGCGTCCCTTAGGAGCACGGTCAAGCCACTGGTACATTCCCCAAAGTCCGTCCAATCCGCGCGCATACGTAGAATAGGTGTGGTAGACGATGTCATCTTCAAGTACGAATGCACTCATGCCAGGCCTCTCACGCGTATATGTAGCCACGTCAGTTCCGGTCATGGCAGCTATCTCCGCGACAGGTCCCTGGTCTTCACCTGATTGCCACTTTCGAGCGGCCTTACCTGTCAGGGGTACTCGTGTGGGGGCCTCGCGCCGGTAATTGTATTCAATACCTCCTTCGCGTTGCTGATCTTCGGTAAACCAGACGTTGAAATCGGAATTAAAATCGCTGCCGAGTGAAGATGCCCAAGGGAACGTCCACCCCATCCGTCGTTTGTACGCCTGCAACTTCTTAAACGGCGCGCGCGATACCGCTGAAAGTGTGACATCGTGGTTGGCCAAGTGGACAGCTATGCCGTTGAAGCTGTCTGCGATCGATGAGCAGGCCGGACACCCCGCAGTGTAGTTAGGCCCGAACATGAAGTGATAAACTAAAAGCTGTGAGCGCCCTCGGAACAGGTCTGCAAGCGAGGCGCTACCCTTTTCGGTCTCGAACCGATACTCCTTGTCGATCCTAACCCATGGCAGTTTCTGCCGCCTCTGGGCAACTTTGTCGCTTTGCCGCGTGAGCTCCTTCTCAGCCTTCAACAACTTGAGTCGGGCTGAGAGCCACTGTTTACGAGTTCCGGTCTTGTGCTTCGTCAAGGTGCATCTCCAAAAGTACTACAGTATCCCAGTGCACCCGCTGCAGGGCTTGGTAACTCTTCTTCTGACATGTTTTTAGATCCGTACGCTATTATAAAATGTATCCGGAATGAAATCGTAGACTAGTGATAGACGGGCTGGAAAGAAAAACATGACAAAATGAGCCTTTCTTTCTCAGCTGGGGTTGTTATTATAGTATCGTTACGGTAGTGAAAAGAAACTTTAATCCATTATCTATACGAAAACTTGCTCTTATCGTTACTATATACTCACAAGTGCTCTATTTGGCACTAAGAAATAGCATTAATTTCCCTTCTCAGTAAGTGAAGATAATAGAAAAAATATTTCAGCTTTTTATCCTCCATAATCTGCAAATATTGCATGATTACTTATTGTTACCAGTTTTTAGTTCTTCAGACTTTTGAGCAGTTGTAGTTGATAACTTATTTGTTATAATTGTTAAATGACTCATATAATAATAAAAATAAAATAAAGAATAATAACTAGGGAAAAACCGAGTAATTCTATTGGCTAAAGGATTCATTGATAATTTTTCTTGTCATTCAAAAGAATACTCTTTTTCAAGACCAACCTACCCAGATTTACTTTTTAAATTTTTATCTTCCGTCACATCACAAAATGATCTCGCTTGGGATTGTGCAACAGGAAATGGACAGTCAGCTATAGGATTATCCAGCTATTTTAAGAATATAATTGCCAGCGATGCAAGCAAAAATCAGATTGAAGAAGGGTTTCAAAGAGAAAATATAGAGTACAGGGTATTTCCAGCTGAAAATGCAATCCTGGACGAGAATTCTGTAGACCTTGTGACCGTAGCTCAGGCATTACATTGGTTTGATATTGAAAAATTTTATACTAATGTAAGAAGGGTTGGCAAAAAAGATGGTATTATAGCAGTATGGAGTTATGATATGCACAAAATCAATCCGCAATTAGATAAGATTAGCAGCAGACTAGACATAGATGGCGAAATTCTTGGTGGTTACTGGGCCAAGGAAACAAAATATGTGAAAGAAAAGTACAAGACTATACCTTTTCCATTTAAGGAAATTTCTGCTCCGGTGTTTAAAACAACATTACACTGGGATTTACGTCAGCTTTGGAATTATATGCAAACGTGGTCTTCAGTAAAAAAGTATATTTATGAAAACAAAAGTGATCCTTTAGATATCGTAAAATCAGAACTAAAAAGCTTATGGGGAGATGAGCTTGACAAAAAAGAAGTTACTTGGAACATTAACATGCGAGTTGGTGTCATAAAATAAAATAAAAAATAATATGAAAACCTATATCGGTCTTAATGTGAAACGCTTACAATATCAGGTAACTTAAATCCTTACTCTTTTGAACAGGGATCTTCCCGATATACATCATGTATTCCATTCTTAGAAAATGTGAAATAAGTATTCTCATCTAATTCGTAACCTTCATCTGATTTCATCTGGCAGAATCCTGTTAAAGTATCTTTTTCAAATTCACTCACAATCTTATCGTCTACTGTTTTTGCCCACATCACATGATTTCCTACTGGCACTAAAAATAATCCTTCATTAGTATTAGGTTTTCTGTATAACCACATTCTCACCATTGCAAATAATCATGCCACATGCAATTTAAATACAATGCTTCAAGCAGGTGAAAAGGTTTTTGAGCCACAAGTATTTTAGTCCGAACAGTCAGGGGCAAACCTTCTATTGGTAACTTATTTACCGTTTTACTTTTTATTTTGTAGACATCTCTGAGAAGGCTTTTTCTGCTGCCTTCTTGAGTTCATCAGGAGTTAGATCCTTCTTATGGGTTGCAATAGACCAAAAATGCCCGAACGGATCTTTCAAATGTCCCCAACGATCACCATAAAACATGTCCATAACGGGATTCACTACCGTGGCACCCGCAGAGACAGCTTGATTGAAGACAGTATCAACATCTTCCACATAAACATACATACTTACTGGGCTACCACCTATGGATTCTGGGGAAAGAGCTCCCATTTGTGGAAATTCGTCTGCTAGCATAAATAATGAATCACCGATCTTGAGTTGTGCATGTCCAACATTGCCGTCAGGGGTATTCATACGGAATAGGTCTTCAGCACCGAATGCTTTTTTATAGAATTCAATGGCTTGTGCTCCATTCTTTACAATCAGATGAGGTGTAATTGTATGATATCCTTCTGGAATTGGTTTTACATTAGTCATTATTTTTTTTGTAGTCAAAAGCCATAAATTCCTTGCTTTTCAAGCATGTATTTTCATATCGTGGGGAAGAATAGAAATAAGTGAGTCAGGAGATAGGCTTCAGTGCTAGATCAAAAATGCCAGAAAGGACAGTTACTAGATCCTTCAGGATCAATGAAAGGGCATCTTTGCTTTGGAAGAAAAGTTCAAATCCTAACCACGAGCAAACTATACCCCCTCTGCTCAATCAAATAGAAACCTTCGGGGCCGAAAATTTCTCTTTGATGGGCAAAATCTTGTGATCCTTACCCTCCCAAAATATATAGTCCTTTGAATTTTTTGTTTTTATGAACGGAAAAAAAGTGATCATCCTGACCGTAATCTTTGCAGTGGCAGTTATCTCTGTTTCGTGCTTGTTGCAAACTTTTGTTTATGCTTTTAACTCCATGCCTGTCAATACTTCAAATTCTTCAGAATCATATAAAGAAATTCCAGCCCAAGTCAAGAACTATATTCTAGGTCAAATAGTCAACAGGTCCAAAGCAGCGATTATTATCGGGTTTGTGGACCCCGACGGCACTAGAATATTTGGTTTTGGAAATATGTCAACTGCCCACAATTTACCTGTTAACCAAAATACGTTCTTCAATATAGGTTCTATCACAAAGACATTCACTACCTTACTATTAGCTGACATGGTAAATCAGGGAATAGTGAACCTAAACGATCCAATTGAAAAATTTCTACCTCCCACGGTGAAAGTGCCTCAATTTAATGGAAAGAAAATAACCCTTGAAGATTTGGCAGACCATACCTCCGGACTTCCTGAATGGCCTTCTAATGTTTGGTTAAACAACACTGTGGGGAATATCAACCCAGATTATAACGCAACGCAATTGTATCAAGCATTATCTGATACCAAATTGACGAGGGAACCGGGTTCACAAGTTCAATATTCAAGTTTTGGTATAGGGCTTCTTGGTCATATATTATCATTGAAGTCAGGTGGTATTCCATTTGAGCAGTTAGTTAAAGAAAGGATTCTAGACGTGCTAGGTATGAATGATACTAAAATCGCTCTTTCACAAAATGAAATCAATAATAGATTCCCCGTTGGTCATTTGGATGGTAAAGAAATAATCACTCCCAGAGTACCTACGATTTTAGCAGACTCTGGGGCATTTCGTTCAATCGGTCCTGATATGCTAAAATACATATCTGCAAATCTGGGTTTGATTCATACCAAACTAGATGACGCTATGCAGTTAGGACATTTGATACGACATTCATCCATAATTGCAAATCCCATGAATTATAGCGAATATCGAGGATTAGGATGGCGTATAATTACTAATTTTGGATCAGAGACGATTACTCATACCGGAGCAATCAACGGCTGGAACGCCTTCGTAGGCTATATTCCTACCAAGCAGATAGGGGTTTTAGCCATGTGTAGTTGCGACCCTACCGATGCCGATATGGGCAGCCTTGGTTTTGTATTATTGCATCTAACCGGCGTAGAGAATATAAATGCAAAGAGTGAGCCCAGAACGCATACCACCACAGATCATTAGTGATACATCAACATCAACTTACTTTGTACTTTTATTCGGTAAAGTAATTATCGGTTGAACTATATTCATATTAGGAGAACATCAACTAACTTTATTGCAGTAATTCCTATTCAAAAAAGTTATTGGCAATGGATACTAACTTGAAGACCATGCAAGGAGGACACAAATATCGATCCTCGTGCTATAAAAGGGAATTCCTCTTATTAGCTAAAATGGTCGTAATGCTGCGACTTTAGAATTTGCAAGTTTCATACCAAACAAGATGCAAAATACAACATAATAATAACTTGCGGACGCTGGATCGACGGTTACGGTACACAGAATGCTCAACTGATTTATACTTTGGCTTGTCCTGATCTCGCTTATATCATAATAGGCATATGAAATGTTTATTTCTAAGAAAGTCTGTACAAAAGATGAATGAGATGACGATCTCTGACATATAGGATAACAAAATCCCTCCATGGACGTAATGTGATATTCATTTCAGCTGGTGCCGCAGCCGCAGTTATACTAGTTATGTTTGTACTGTCAGCATTTCCAATTGATTTAAAAGATTATGCTATTGACGTAGATCCAATAAAAGATAGTCAGAATCTTTTTAGTACAGCTCGAGTTACGGTGACCAATACAGGCAGATTACCACTTACGAATATTGTTGTCAATTATGGTGGTAGTGGCATTCATGATATAGATAGGTTGGCTTCTCTTTCCCCTGGTGAAAAAGTCTTACTCTCTCCCCCCGATGACTCCCCTTTAAAGTCAGTTATAGTGACTGCAGATCATGGTTTGAAAATAATAAAGGATTATAGAACTCCTTTTAAGATTCCCGGAATGATGGGATCATAATTTATTATCCCTTCTAATTGATTTGAGAAGTAGACCCCAAACTATCATGTCCTATCATTTCGTACAAATTGTGTTGCCCTTGAATCTATCGGGAAATTTACGGACGGCTTTAATGCAACACTCTATTTTGTTCTGGGGATAAAATATTATTATTAAATGAACTCGCCTAAAACCGGAAGTAGGGGATAAAAAACGTAGCAGAGAAGTAGAATCAACGAACCAGCAATACTGCTACTTCTTCTTTCCTTGATCAACTCATCCATCTTATCGTACAATTCTAAATATTGTAGCCCTCTTTCGTTTATCCTATAATGTCCATTTTTTGTATCGTAATCCAGTAGACCGCTTTCCATTATAAGTTCTAAGAACTGGGTCACCTGCCGATAAGAAAGATAGGAACCATACATTATTTTTGTGATACCAAGTCCACCCTTTTCTGTCACTAAACGCAGAATTGCGGCAACTATATCATTTCTGCTTCGTTGTCGTTTCATCTTTATCAGAATGGCATTTAGTTACTAATAAGGAAACGGGATAATGAAATCATTTATCGGAGCAGATAATTGCAATTCCTGCTTCAAAGATCTTATACTAGATTGTCTTAATGTTTATTCTATGTAACATGTAGACATAGCTGCAGTGAATTGTTCTGTGGTTGTATAGTATCCCTTTTGTTCAAAGTCATGAATTTTCTGCGCACATTTACCATTTACGTCCAGTCCTAAAGAAGTCATACCCCCATAATATGAATATATGAATGGACCGACTATACCCAAGATAAAAACGAACACAAATGTGAGACAAGTAATCCCAATTATAACACCGCATTCATGACTTTCATTTGTAATCTTTTCAGGTTTGCTTGAACCCTTTAGGGTAACTGCCCTAGGAGAATGAATCAAACTTATGACGCTCAACTTGTTGAATTTACCTCCTCTCTTGTTCTCATGTTCATAATTCTAATTAGAACAGGTACGATTTTAAGCGTAGTATAGTACGAAACGAACTAATACAAAAAAGGCATTAGTAATACTCCTCTAGTTCTATCTAGAGTATGATCTGTATTTCGTGACTATAGTCGTCGTCGCTGGGTCAAATAATTGTGGAACATTAGTTATAATAAAAAATGCCAATATCTCAGCTTCCGTACTGAGGATTGTACTAATACACGATTTTTCATATTATTAGGTATGGATATCATAAAGTTGATCAAGACAAATTTGGGAATAGTAGGAATGCTATGCGGTCTCGCATTCGTCGTCAGTCTATTTTTTATACCATTGACTGAGCACTGGTAACAATCCTTACAAAAATAGCACAATTTCTCCCTTTTTTTGATCCTTAAACACCTAATTTATAAATACGTAACTAGATTTGATTTGGTAAATTAAAAATCTAAGTGGGAAAAAGGAAAGGGATTTGAATATCCCTATTTCGAATAACAGAATGATTCGGCGGTCTTGAATTCTTCTGTACTACTGTAATAACCTTTCTGCTCAAATCCGATTATTTGGGCTCTGCAAACATTCACAACGTCCATGCTCCCGGAACCGCTACTGTATGCTGCCATTCCTACTACCACTACCATACCTAACACTAACCCGATGCCACAGAGAAGGCCTGCAACTAGAATAGACTTCGAGGGATCCGCTGTTACTGGTCTGTTTGCGTAGAGATGAGTCGCTATTGTGCTCATTTCATTCAATTACCATCATATTTTTTCTCATAGTACTATATTTGACGGTCAAGGACTTTAACCTTTATAGACATAAATGCTAAACAATAGTAACAAGTTATTATTTATCATCTTGAACATGAAATGTTTGAATCATGTACAATAAACTTAAGTGACACAGAAAATAATTGTTCTTATAGGACGAAACTATAAAATTTCGTTGCGGGCAATAAGCTAGGACTATCCTGTTATTCATTCATTTAACGGTGTCCATCTTAATATAATGCACATCTAGGCTTTAGACTTAAATTGGTTATTTCAACATAATATGACGATTTGGAGTAGAAGTTGTCTTAGCACCTTTTATCACTTGATTAGTTATATCGAATAGCCCACTCTAATTTCCTGTCGCATAGACACTCCTTTTATCACGCGTATAAAGAAGATAATAGAAAATATGAAGAGGATATCTGCTACTATCACGAAAAGGTTTGAGTAGAATATCCCTTCATGTATTATAGTCAATGCCTGGGCTGTTTGTTCTGAATCTGAGTAATACAAACTGGAAGTTACGATTCTGGAAATAATGTTTACGAAAAAGTACAACAATCCTAGAATCCACCATAATTTTATATTATTTGAGCTGGGCAAATCCCTCCATCCGGTACTAATCCCGTTGGAAGAACTGACGTCAAGCTGCGGGTTACTGGCCTTCCATAAGTTCCTCGTAACCTGGTAAGGTTTCCATAAATTCAAAAGTGGGACAAACCACCAAACTACTGCCATAACCGGGGAAGCTATTCCTGTAGCTCCAAACACACGTACATTTTTACTGGCTCTATAAAACCAGTACAGCATTAAAATAAGTGCCACAAATCCAATTATTCCATCTATAATACCTAAAATGAAATCGGGTCCACCTTCCAAAAACTTACCTTCACCGGTTATAAAAAATTGAACATTTTGGTATGATGTTATTACTATAAAAATAAACGTAGTAACTATAGATGCCATACTCCAATTAACTAACCATTTCGAAATTCTATTAATAGAACGAGATGGACGCATATGCATAGTCATTTTCTTATCTCCCTATTGTCGATAAACCACCTGAAGTTATAAAAGGAGAAGTGAAAAAATCTTATTAGTTATAATGCAGCGATATTAGATCTAAGCTCTGTCTACTTCCATTCCAAAAATAGACTCCAAGGATAATAGGGTAAAAGAAAAATAAATGAGAATAAATTCAGATGTCATTCACTATTATCTTTGGATGCGTTTTAACCATAAAACAACAAATACGAGACAAGAAATAAGCTAATATTTGGCTGATTCTCTTTTGCAGTAAAGATAGACTTAACTCAAATATGCTCCGCATTCCCTACATTGTGAACACGTGGTATCGTTGTAGACATAACCACAACTTTGACATTTCATAGTAAAATATGAAAAGGCCGTTCTGCGATAATAAGCTTGATGGGAAATTTCCTATTAACTTATAAGTATCTGGTAATTTTTAGTAATAGTTCTTTTTTTTATGCCGACTGACTATTTCGATTGATTGAAGCGTTGGTCTGGGACTAAATTTTGCTTTATCATGAGGAGAATTAATAATATTCCTATAGATTGTGTAAGAAAAATAAAATGCAGACATGTAACCACAAATCTTTTGAATCCTAAAAAGGGAATGTTGAATTCTTTCCACTAGTGGTTCCGTTAGAGTTGATAGTTTTATTGGAGGATTCACTCTAGAAAGGATTAGAACAGATCACGACAGTATTGGGGCCTGAGGGAAACGGGCAATTATCGGAACAGGGACATCCGATGTATAGAGGAACACTTGACTAGCTAAGGTCCACTACCCTCGGAAAGGGATAAATTTTCAACATTTAGACACATGTACAATTAATGTCTGATTGTAGCGTACTAATTTTAGTATTCTCATATCTCTATCTGAATCAGTTAAAACGGTTGTTGCTCACATTTTTTCTGATGCAATGTGGCAAAACAAAATACAAAAATCCCGGTGTCAAAGTTACAGGTTTTAGAACTAATCTCTGACAAAATTGCTTTAGGTCTCTTTAATCACATAGGTAAGAATCGAGAGAGTTCAGAAGATCTTAAGCAAGTTCTAGGTTTAACTCGAAAACAGTATTATAGCAGGTGTTCCAGACTTGTAAAATTAGGATTAATTAAAAGAAAGGAGAAAACCCTAGTTCTTACATCTCTAGGGGACGTTGTATATCAATCGCAGATAAAGATTGCCAGGGCTGCGGAGCACTCATGGAAACTAAAAGTTATAGATGCCTTGACAGAATTTCCGGAGAACGAACAAAAAAATGTCATGAATAAATTGATTACCGATCCTGAAATGAGAAAACTAATTTCCATAAAGTTCGCATGAGTAAGGGTTTAATCACTACCAGTGGGAATCTCTACTCCATTGTTTAGTGTTACAGGCGATTGTAAGCAACAATAATAGGATCGGATTGAGAATAGCCACAAAAGCCATTTAAGAACTGGAAAAAACTGATTTGTTCGACGTCTAAACTTGCTAAAAAAATATGCTGCACATGTGTTATTGATGGCGTTATTAGCTATTTCACAAAGGGACAGAAGTTTAATCATCTGGAACTTTATGGAGGAACTGAGTAGGAAGCATATGAGTGCGATGTCAAGCAATATTTCTACATATTTTTTGTTATCCGAATTCCGTTACTTGGATGTATTTTATAGATACCTTCCATCCGTTGGAATACCTGAGTCTATTACTGCAGATGTAATTCTCAGCATAATTGAAGAATATTTAGAAAGAAAGAGTTACTATAAAATAGACAGAGGTGTCGTTAATCTGACAGCATTAGGTTTGAGTGAATGTCAAAAATCATTTCGCGATTGGGATTAGGTGAACCGGAATCTGCAAATTTATTTTTAAATCCTAGCGACAGATGGTGGTGAAAGGTGGCCGGAAATTACTTTTACCTCATGTGAAACACTTTATCTGGCCTGATCTTTAAAATTACTCTTTTTTCTTCCGGAGTCCTAAATGGATATTTGTCTTTACCTAAATATTTCCTTGCTAGCTTATCGATATGCTCTTCTGCCCTTTTTCCAGTGATTTGCTCAACTACTTTTCCTCTTACAGTAACCATATCATATGGATTATTTTGATCGGTTATCGCGAGAGCAACCCTGTTGTCCCGAGAAACATTCTTCTGCTTTAGCCTTCCGATAGCAGTATTTACCAATATAGTACCATTTTCAATATCAACCCATGTCGGCGTAACCTGTGGAGAGCCATCTTTCATTAATGAAGATACGTATGCAAAGTTTTTGCCTTCAAAAATTTTTTTAGCGGCCTCATCTTTTAGGGCGTCGCCATTCATATATTAATTTAGTTGATGTATTTATTAAGTCTTGTTGGGGTTAACCCGAACAGCTAAGGTTGTCTTGAGAAGGGCAGCGTTACTAACCACATCAACCGAAACTATTTTAGACCCATATTTGGCACATTAAATTTTGACTTCTGATCTCCAGACACACTTAATGAGCCTAATCTCAGTTATTTAACTGGGCAGACATAGTTTTATGAAAATATTATAAAAATCTGTTTTTTTTATTCAGTGTTAAACGACGACTACCTATGTTAACTAATCCTTATATAGAATGTTATCCCATCCCCAAAATCTCAATGACTGTACCTCCTAGAACCAAAATTGCAGTTGTTGACGATGAAGAGGAGTTGGCACTTCTATATTCAGAGGCTCTTGATGCGGCTGGATATGATACTAATGTATTTTCGAACTCAAAGCTTGCGCTAGAAAAAATTAGTTTGAATCACTCTCATTACATCATGGTCATGTCAGATAATAGAATGCCTGGCTTAAACGGACTAGACCTGTTTACCCACATTCGCCGAAAAGACGACAAGGTAAAGTTCCTTCTTACATCTGCATATCCACAAGTTAGTAGAACAAACCTAGACTTTACTTTCTTAGAAAAACCTTTCAGAATCTCGTCTTTGCTTGATACAGTTAGAGCTATCCTTCGCCCCGAAAAATCAAACTTATTGGTAATAGAAAGTTAGATTACGATAACCCTTAATTGTCTTGTCTTCATATAGATTGTAGCTAGCTAGAATACTCTACAGACGAAAAGGT
>Ga0114129_10012876_pt1 | contig 11903 bp, 9 predicted proteins | sample RhiMetdeltSRZDD1_FD_80071 | JGI IMG/M metagenome (GOLD analysis project Ga0114129, IMG submission 80071) | Populus rhizosphere microbial communities from Tennessee, USA - Rhizosphere MetaG P. deltoides SRZDD1 (version 2) (version 2) | ecosystem: Host-associated > Plants > Roots > Rhizosphere >... | reverse complement strand
TGTCGTGAGAGCTGTTTGCGAGTTTACTACTCGCAGGGAGGCGCTTGTTTCATAACATCAAAGAACAAAGAACAAAGCACTATAAAGAATGTCGCAGCCTCTCTTTTCAGCCCTTTTCGACGAAACTGAACGACGCCCGATGACGGTGTCGCAGCTTACAAATGCGATCCGCACCTCACTTGAATCTCGGTTCGCTGCGGTTTGGGTGGAAGGTGAGATCTCCAACTTCAAAGCGCACTCCTCAGGTCATTGGTACTTCACGATCAAAGACCCCAACGCTCAATTACGAGCGAAGTGTTTTCGTTCGTCGAATCAACGCATTCGCTTCAAACCTCACGATGGCCTGCATGTTCGCGCACGTGGCAAGTTAACTGTTTATGCACCACGCGGTGAGTACGAGATGGTCGTCGAAACGCTCGATCCCGTTGGTGCCGGCGCTTTGAGGATCGCCTTCGAACAACTTCGCGACAGACTGCAGGCGGAAGGACTTTTTGCAAAGTCGCTGAAGAGACCACTCCCGGTTTTTCCCCGACGAGTCGGCATCGTAACCTCTCCGACAGGCGCAGCTATACGCGACATGTTGAATGTCATCTCGCGACGAACAAGGACCGTGAACGTTTTACTGTCGCCGGCCCGTGTGCAGGGTGATGGCGCAGGTCCTGACGTTGCGCGCGCAATTCGCCTTATCAATCAGTATCAGGAACGAGCGATGCGCGAAGGGCGTTTGAAAGATCTCGTCGATGTTCTGATTGTGGGACGGGGCGGTGGTTCGACTGAAGATCTTTGGGCGTTCAACACTGAAGAGGTTGCTCGGGCGATTCGCAATTCAGCAATCCCGGTAATCTCGGCCGTCGGTCATGAGACGGACTTCACTATCGCTGACTTTGTAGCTGACTATCGTGCGCCAACTCCGTCCGCGGCTGCCGAAATAGTTGCGGCGCGTGAGGATCAGCTTTGCACGGCGCTGGACCAGTTAGGTAAGCAGTTGGTCAGGCTAACTCGGTTCAAGATCGTGGATGCAAGGGCCCGGGTTCAGGAGCATGCACTGTCGCAGGTTTTTGATGAAGTAAAGGCGAATCTTAGTGATGCGCGGCTTCGATCAAATTCAGCAGGGCATCAACTCCAGGCTGCGATGAGCCACAAACTGAAGCGCGCGAGTTCACGAACAAACCTTCTTGTACAAAAGATTTCGCCCGCGCAGTTGCAGTCGCGTGCTGGCAATGCACGCGCACGGTATGAAGTTGCGGCAACGAGTATTCTTTCGACAGTGACGGCGCGAGTGAATGAACGGCGAGAGCAGTTGGGACTTGCCGTAGCGTCACTTGATGCCCTTTCGCCGTTGGGTGTGCTGAGTCGCGGCTATGCGATTGCGCAGGATGTTGAAGGACGCTTGCTCCGCGATGCTGACGCGGTAAAGGTGGGAGATCAGGTGAACGTCCGATTAGAGCGGGGCAGGTTGGAAACTCGGGTTGAGGATTTGAAAGTCGAATAGTTGAATTCTTCGAAGCATGTGTCAGGGTGTAAGAGGCAACCAGGAAGCAGTCAGTACCACCTCGCGGTAGCGGGTGGGTGCGGAGCTTCTTGGACAATAGATTTTTTGACTTCGCACCCACCCGCTACCGCGCGGTGGTACTGACTGCTTCCTGGTTTGAGTTAATACATTATAGTTAATGCTTAAATGAGCGCTAACCAGCCCAATCGAAAACGAATAGTCATCAACCTGGATACGCCCGGTCGGACTGTAGGCCCTGTTACAAGCTACGGCGCACAGAGAAAGTCGAGGCGTTGGCCCAAAGTCATCGCGATACTATTAGTGCTTATAGTCTTCGCTGTCGTTGGGCTTGGTATTGGAGGTTTCTTTTGGTGGCGTCACTTTCAAACGACGCCGGCATATTCGTTAGCTCTGATAATCGATGCTGCACAGCACGATGATATGGTGGCATTTGCAAAGCAGATGGACGATGATGCAGTTGCGCGCAATCTCGTGTCTGAAGTCAGTAAGAAGGCTTCGGACCGTTACGGCATAGCACTCAACGCTTCTTTACAAAGACAGATCGACTACATGATTCCGAACCTTATCCCACGTTTCAAAGATACGATTCACCAGGAAGTGGCGAAGGAGATCAAGACGCTTGCCGCAAAAGCAGAAGCTAGATCATTTATCATTTTGGCGATTGCAGTTCAGAAACTGATGACAATCAATATCGAAGGCGACAACGCACGAGCGTCCGCGCAAATGACCAACCGCACGATCGAATTGGGCCTTCAACGAAGCGGAGACCGCTGGAAAGTTACCGAGTTTAAGGATGAAGTTTTAGTTCAACGTGTAGTCGACGACGTGATGAAAGATCTGCCGGCTATCGGTGGATTCGATTTGGGTCCGCTGTTGAAGCCAGCGAGGAAACGTAAGGCAAGGTAAGATAGGTCCTATACAATTGATATTAACCCGGCCAAATCATGAAAGAAGAATCCCGAACATTTGAGGCGTCGCTTGAGGCGCTGGAACAAATTGTAAAGCAATTGGAGAGTGGCGACTTGCCGTTGGAGAAGAGCCTTGAATTGTTCGAACAAGGCATTCGCCTTTCTCGCGAATGCCAGGATCGACTAAGTCAGGCAGAACGACGTATCGAAGTTTTGATGCGCGACAATCAAGGACGCACGGTCGTAAACGCTTTTGAACCTCAACAGGGAGAGAACAACGAAACGGATGACGAAAGCGTTTTCTGACAGTTTGCCACCGGCTGCGATTTCCGGATTAGACCACTTGCTCGCGGGCAGTCGAGCACTTGTGGAGCTGGAGTTGAACCGGCTACTGCCACTGGCAAACACACCACCTGAAAAAGTTCATCAGGCAATTCGCTGGAGTGTTTTTGCTGGCGGTAAGCGCTTCCGGCCGGCGTTGCTGATTGCAACTGGGCAAGTGTTTGGCGCGCCGGAGGAGTTGCTCTTAAAGACTGCGTGCGCTTTCGAGATGATTCATACATATTCGCTCATTCACGACGACCTGCCTGCAATGGACGACGATAACCTGCGTCGCGGTAGACCGACGTGCCACGTTCGATTCGACGAAGCTACTGCAGTTCTTGCTGGTGATGCTCTACAGACCCTCGCCTTTCAGACGATCTCTAATGATGAAGATTTAGATCCAGCGACGCGAGTGAACCTGATAAAGGAACTCTCAACCGCGGCGGGTACACCGAACGGAATGGTCGGTGGGCAGGCACTCGATATCGAAGGCGAAGCTCGTGTAGTCAGTGCGAAGGAGCTGGAAGAGATTCACCGACTCAAAACAGGCGCTTTGATTATTGCTTCGGCAAGAAGTGGTGCAATCATCGCCGGCGCAAGCGACCTGGAGTTGAACGCGATAACAGAATACGCAGCTCAGCTTGGATTGCTGTTTCAGATCACAGATGACCTGTTGGATGTAACAGCAACTGCCGAAGATTTGGGCAAGACACCGGGAAAAGATGCGCGTTCATTGAAAGCAACGTACCCGGGTTTGTATGGACTCGAGGAGACGAAGCAAGCAGCGTTGCGTGCACATGCGTCAGCTTGCGACGCCTTGAGCCGAATTGATCGACCCACCGAAACGCTTCGCGGGATTGCGGATTTTATCTTGAATCGTGGGGCCTGATAGTTTTCAAGCTCAAGGGGTTGATCGTTTTCACGCTGAGACTTAAACGAATCGTTTTCACGCTGAAAGCGTGGAATTTAATAGCCGGGGACGAAGTCCCCGGAAATCTCACAACCCGTCCGACCCTGAAAGGGTCGAACCTCACCGAAAGGAAGAAACCATGTCGCAGACTCTCACCAGTCTCCTTGTCCATCTAGTCTTTTCAACTAAGAATCGTGAACCTTTGATTACCATTGATGTAGAGCCGCAACTATTCGCCTACATGGGCGGAATCCTTCGAAACTACCAATCGCGTTTGCTTGACGCCGGTGGTGATCGCGATCACGTTCACCTCCTCGTATCACAATCAAAGAACATTGCATTGAGTAATTTGCTCAAAGAGGTAAAGGGGGATAGCTCACTTTGGATTAAGTCACAAGGACGAGCCTTTCGAACCTTTCATTGGCAGGATGGCTATGGCGCGTTCTCTTTTGGACGAGCAGACCTCCCGGCTTTACAGAGATATGTCTCAACCCAAAAGGAGCATCACAGGAAATGGACCTACAAAGAGGAATTAATCTGGATGCTTGAGGAAAATGGAGTGGAAGATGATGAGAGATATCTCTGGAATTAGGAGGGCGTGTCCTTGACGGGTTCGGCCCTTTCAGGGCCGTTCTCCTTGCTTATCTTTCCCCGGGGGCGTCGCTTCGCACGCCCCCGGCTATTGAATTTCACGCTTTCAGCGTAAATTTCGCACTTTCAGCGTGAAACTTTACGGCTCTGATCTGAAGCCCGCGTCCCTCTGCATCTTCTTCAAGGCCTCGGGAATAAACGAGGTGATTTGATGCGTCTCTGCTCTGCCGTCAGCAAAGGTTTGGTACAGACTGAAGTCGGGTAGCGAAATACAACTTAACGGGGACGTGTGATTGTAGCCAGTGTCAAGTCCAATCGCGCTGTTCGAAATGTAGATCCCGTGACGACCCAATCGTCCTCGCAGAGGCAAGAGGGGCGTGGGCGTGTGACCAAAGACGCAAGGCTTCCCGCGATAGTTCTTGTAAAAATCCATGTCGCGCATCCACAAAAGCGACGCCGCTGAACTCTCGCTTGGATGTTTCCCTTGATCGAGTCCGGCGTGCACATAGATCGCGAATTCGTCTTCGTGATAGTGAGGTAGTTTTTGCATGAACTCGAGATGATCCGCAGGCAGCGACTCCTCCAGCGCGTGTCTTAAATCTTCCAAGTCCTGTTCATTACTCACACGCACCGGCCGACCTGTGTACTGCTCGATCGTGCGTTCACCACCAACCATTGGAGTCAGCCAGATAGTGTTTGCGCCCTCCAGAAAATCCATCAGCATCTGTTCATGATTTCCTCGAAGACACAGAACTCTTTCCGGATTTTCGCGGATCATTTTCATGACATGATCTACACAGCACGGCGCATCAGCGCCGCGGTCAATGAGATCACCAAGAAAAACGAGCATGTCTGTCGCAGGATCGCGCGGCAACATGTCCAGGAGGTTGAGGAGTTGCGCGCAGCGGCCGTGAATGTCGCCGACGACATAAGTTTTCATTCAGTATTGACCCCGGGCAAATCGCGATGAGTTTTGATGTTTGTCATCAGTTCTATGAAGCGAGGATCCTGGTGCATATCAGTCCAGTTAGGATCGGATTCAAACCAGGGAGTGTTTTCGTTTCCCAGGCCGATCGCCGTCTCGAGCCATCTTAGCGCCTCAACTTGTCTGCCTTGCAAAAGGTACGCAGACGCGAGCCAGTAAGATATATCGTAATCGGATTCAGCTACTAGTCGCACTCTATGCGTCAACTGTTCGTTTGCTTTCGTGTGTTGACCTTGCGCGCTCAGGCAAATGGCCAGAATTGGACGCATCCCATCCATCTGCGGATGACGTTGGAGCATTTGAAGCAGTATGCGCGTCGCTGCGTCAATCTCACCTCGATAGTAAAGCACACGAGCTCGGAATACTTTAATCATTGGGTGTTCAGGTTCGAGTTGGGCACCGAGATCGAGCTCATGCAGTGCTTGCTCGTACTGCGCCTGATACATGTAGATGCGAGCTCGATTGTAACTTCCAACCACCTGATCGCTCGGATTCAATCGTCCCATTCGATCAAAACACCGCAACGCACGATCGTAATCGCCGTCAAGCCTGGACACGATGCCACGCACAAACTGGACTCCCGGATCGTTTGGGTACTCCTGTCGAAGCATTTCAATTTCCAGGCGAGCTTTGGGTTTTTGACCACTAGTAAGGTAGATGATCACCATGTGCATGCGCGCTTCGAGTAGCCGCGGATCGAGAGCGAGCGCTTTTTTGAAGTTCGCTTTGGCTTTTTCGTGGTCACCGGCCTGGCCGAGCCCTTTCAAAACTCGATTGACGTAACAACTGCCGAGCGCTGAATATGCCTTGGCGAACTTTGAATCGATCTCGATCGCGCGCCTGAAGTGTTCCATCGCAGAGTCGAGTTGTTCGCGTTGAATTGTGTGGTAGATGAAGTTGGCAAGAGAGTCGCGCCCGCGCAAGTACTCCTCTGACGCTGCCGCATTCGTGGTCGCGCCTTTGGCAAGATCGTCCTTTTCGTCAGGACTCAGCTCCAAACGCAATCCTTCTACGATGCGCTGCACGATCGTATCCTGGACATTAATGATATCGATTGCCTCTGCATCTATTCTTTCACTCCAGAGTATCTCGCTTGTGCGCACGTCGAGCAGCTGTGCCGTAACACGAAGACGATCACCCGCGCGTAAAAAAGTTGCCGTCAAGATTGCATCAACACTCAACACCTGGCCTGCTTCAGCCGGGTCGATCTGTTTGCCTTGATACTTGACGATTACTGAGGAAGGACGAACCACAAGAGATCGGACGCGCGCCAATTCCGTTATGACCGCATCTGCGAGCGAGAATTGGTAGAAGTCCGTCTCCTTATCGTTACCGACGTTTTTAAAAGGAAGTATTGCAACGCTGCGGCGTTCACCATCCGCGAGACTTGTTGCAGGCGTCTTCGATGTTTCTGCGGGGCTGCTGCTGGTTCTTCGACCTGATCCTCCCGATGCACTATCAGTCGTTCTTCCCTTCAGCCAGCGAAAGGCGCGCGACACTGGATTTGCAGGCTGCAGATGTCTTGGTGCAACCAGCGCAATATCATCGGGAGCTTCACTTCCGAGTTCTCGAATAATCGAACGAAGATCGTCAGCGAAGTAAGTGATTTTCTGATATCGATTCTTCGGGTCTTTCGCCAGCGCTTTATCAAGGACTTGTTGCAAACGTGCTGGTACCCGGCCTGGTCGAACTTGCGATATCGGAGTCGGTTCGTCGTGAAGCACTGCGTGACGAACATCAATGGCCGTTTTGCCTTTAAAGGGCCAGCTGCCCGCCAGCATTTCATAAAGTAGTACACCAGTCGAGAAGATGTCGGCACGTGAGTCCACGCGATCTCCTCGTGCTTGTTCAGGCGCCGCATACGTTGCGGTGCCGTAGGGAATGCCGACTTCAGTTAGCTCGGTATGGTGAATGCCAGAGGTGCGTGCCGCGTCTTCATCAAGGAGTTTTGCCAGGCCAAAGTCCAGAATCTTCACCTGGCCAGACGGGGTGACCATTACATTTCCGGCTTTGATATCACGATGAATGATTCCACGAGCATGTGCCGCAGCAAGAGCGTCCGTTGTCTGCAACGCAATGGAAAGGGCACTCTCGAGTGACAACGGTCTGCCGTTAACTAACTGCCGCACGTTGCGACCCTCGATGTACTGCATCGAGATGAAATTGATTCCATTGATCTGATTCAGATCAAAGATTGTGCAAATGTTCGGATGGTCAAGAGCTGATGCCAGGCGAGCCTCCCGTTCAAAACGTTTGAGATTGCCCTCCCTGGAAGTAAGTTCGGCTGGCAGAACTTTGATCACTACAGTTCGACCGAGCTTTGAATCAATGGCTCTATAAACTGTTCCCTGCCCGCCCTCCCCGAGCTTCTCAAGAATTTTGTAGTTGCCGAGCGTAGACCCTACCATCGGAATTGTTGACGACCTACGGCAGTGGAAACGTTTTGACGGTTCCTTTTGGAGTCTGAAAATATTTTGATTGCGGACTATTTAACCCCCAAGTCAGACAATGCTGCAACCCCGGTGATCTCAGATCTCAGATTACAGATCTCAGATCGACATTTAATCCACAGATTAGCCGGATTACGCAGATTCTTAAATGCGAACTTCAGAAGGTCTCGTTGTATGATTGCATCCTTCAAAGCGTTCAATTCTGTTGAGGAGCCCATCCATGTCCATTACCTGTGGTAGAAGTCTGTGTGGCGTCAGCGTCCTCGTGCTGATGCTGAGTGCAACTGTCGCGACATATTTCTACTCAAGCGCAACAGCCCAGGAACGGTATCCAGCCAATCTCTACTCCGCCTTGCGTTGGCGCAACATTGGACCGTTTCGCGGTGGACGCGTGAATGCAGTTACGGGCGTCATTGGTCAACCAAGTGTTTACTACTTTGGATCAGTCGGAGGCGGAATTTGGAAGTCGATCAATTCCGGCCGCACGTGGACTCCTATATTCGATTCGGAAAGCGTTGGTTCAATTGGCGGAATTGGCGTCGCTCCTTCTAATCCAAATATCGTCTATGCCGGCACTGGCGAGGCGGACCTGCGCGATTCGATCTCCTTTGGCAATGGCATGTACAAGTCCGTCGATGCGGGGAAGACTTGGAAACATCTAGGACTTGAGAACACCCGACAAATTAGTCGGATTCTCGTCGATCCAAAGAACCCTGATTTGGTTTACGTGGCAGTGCTGGGTCACGTATACGGCGCGCATCCCGATCGTGGTGTTTACCGAACTAAAGATGGCGGCGCTACCTGGCAAAAAGTCTTATTTAAAAATGACGACTTGGGAGCGATCGATTTGGCATTCGATCCGACCGACTCACAAATCATTTATGCGAGCATGTGGAACGTTCGTCGTCCACCGTGGTTCATTTATGCGCCGGCGAATGGACCAGGCGCAGGCATCTTTAAGTCTTCGGACGGAGGTAACACCTGGACACAGCTTACGACTGGACTTCCGGCCGAGGTGGTAGGCCGGATCGGCTTGGCTGTTTCACCAACCAATCGGAATCGCCTGTACGCGATCGTCGATGCTAAGGAGGGTGGACTCTACTCATCCAACGATGCAGGTGCAACGTGGACGAAAGTCTCCGCAGACAATCGCATTTGGGGACGTGGCTGGTACTTCAACAAAGTCACTGCGGATCCCAAAGACCCGGACACCGTCTTTGTTCAAAACACGTCGATCTACAAGTCAACGAACGGTGGACAGAATTGGACGGCAATCAAAGGCGCGCCCGGCGGTGATGACTATCATCAACTCTGGATCAACCCTGACGATCCCAAACGGATGATCGCGGCAAGCGATCAGGGATGCATTGTTACGGAAGATGGCGCGATCACGTGGAGCTCCTGGTACAACCAATCAACTGCGCAGCTGTATCACGTGGCAGCGGACAATCGATTTCCATACTGGGTAACGGGTGCGCAGCAGGACAGTGGCGCGGTTAGTGTGCCTTCTCGCAGCAATCATTCAGAGATCTCTAATCACGATTGGACCGGCGTCTGTGCAGGCGGCGAAGCGGGCTATACAGCGCCTGACCCGTTACATCCGGAGATCTTATTCGGCGGAACTGTCGAACGGTGCAACGTTGATACTGGTGCTACGCAGAACGTATCTCCGGAACGAGGCGCGAGCGGCGGGCCATTTCGTCACGCCTGGACTCAGCCACTTGTGTTTTCAGCGGCTGATAAACGTGCTCTCTACTTCGCTAATCAGTATCTGTACAAGACAACAAACGGCGGTGAAAGCTGGACGCAAATAAGCCAGGATCTAACACGTGAAACACCCGGGACACCTTCGAACCTGAATGAAGCAGCGGCAGCCGATGTTCCACCAACGGCAACAGCTGCAAAGCGTCTTGGTGTGATCTACACCATTGCACCTTCGCCCCTACGCGCGCCGATGATTTGGATCGGGACTGACGATGGTTATGTTCAGTTAACCAATGACGACGGTAAGATCTGGACTAACGTAACGCCTCCCGATATTACGGCCTGGAGCAAAGTGGTAATGATAGATGCTTCACACTTTGACGTTAAGGAAGCATACGCAGCGGTTGAGCGACACCAGTTGGAAGACTACGAGCCATACATCTATCGAACGCGCGATTCAGGAAAGACGTGGGCTATGATCACGAATGGCTTGCCACGTGGTGTTTACGTTCAGACCATCAAAGAAGATCCTTACCGTCGCGGGTTGCTGTTTGCCGGTACTGAACTCGGTGCATACGTCTCTTTTGACGACGGTGATCACTGGCAGTCGCTCCAGCTGAACCTGCCGCATGCTTCAGTGCGCGATCTGGTGATTCATCGCGATGATGTGATTGTTGCGACGCACGGTCGTGGGTTTTGGGTACTGGATAACATCACCGCGCTTCGTCAAATCGATGAGCAGACCGCCAGTTCCAAGGCGCTGCTTTTTAAACCGGCTGTTGCGATCAATGTCATTGCCGGCAGTGATAACGGAACACCGCAGCCTCGCGATGAAGCACTGGCAGAGAATCCGCCATTCGGAGCGGTGATTGATTATTACCTGAAATCATCAACTACTGGGCCTGTGATATTGGAGATCATGGATCCGGCAGGCGATGTGATACGTCGCTATTCGAGCGAGGATCGTCCGGCGCCAGTTGATCCAAACTCGCTCAACATCCCGGCGTTCTGGCGTCCGACGCCCGAACCGTTGTCAGCAGCAAGCGGCATGCATCGTTGGGTGTGGGATCTGAGACCGACACCACCACCTGCAACTCAGCGTGGCCAGGGTGGAGGAGCCGGTGGTGGCGGGTTTGGATTTAATCGACCGACAGTTTTGCCCGGCCACTATACGGTGAAACTTACAGTAGGCGGACAGTCGTTGACGCAGCCGCTGATCGTTGAACCGGATCCAAGATCGAATTAGAAGAAGCCGGGCAGTAGCCCGACTGTCAAGGAGGGCTCGGTCCATTGCTCAGTTTATCAACACAGTGAGCCCTCCTTGACAGTCGGGCTACTGCCCCGGCTTCCTCAGTTACATCTGCGAAACAACTCCTTCTTTTTCGGCAACGCCCATTTGCCAAAGCATGAATGCATAGTCGAAAGCCGCTTCCTTCAGCGCATCGTATCGACCTGAGGAGCCACCATGTCCCGCGCCGAAGTTTACTTTCAAGAGCAATGGATTCTTGTCTGTCTTCATTTCACGCAACTTCGCTACGAGCTTTGCGCCCTCCCAGTACGGCACCTGGCTGTCGTTCACGGAAACCTTCACTAACATCGCCGGGTAGTCTTTCTTCTGAATGTTGTCGTACGGAGAATAAGTCTTCATGTAATCGAACGCGGGTTTCTCGTTTGGATTACCCCACTCGATGTACTCGCTCGTCGTAAGCGGCAATGACGCGTCGAGCATTGTATTCAACACATCGACGAATGGGACTTGCGCAAGGACCGCCTTAAAGAGATCCGGTCGGAGGTTGCTTACCGCTCCCATCAACAAGCCACCTGCACTGCCTCCCTGAATAACCAGTCGATCTTTGCTGGTGTATCTGGCTTTAATTAAGTGGTCCGCACAGGCAATGAAATCTGTGAACGTATTCATCTTGTTCATCATCCTGCCGGCCTGACGCCATTCTTCACCAAGCTCTCCACCACCGCGAATGTGTGCGATCGCATAGATCACGCCACGGTCCAGGAGACTGAGTCGATTTGATGAAAACGTAGGAGGAATCGAAATTCCGTAAGAGCCGTAAGCGACGAGGAGCATCGGCGCACTGCCATCGAGTTTGACTCCTTTGCGGTAGACCACCGACATCGGAATCCTGGTTCCATCTGAGGCAGTCGCGAATACTCGTTCCGATTTGTAGTTATTGCGATCGAAACCTCCGGGCACTTCTGTTTGTTTTAGCAACGTCGATTTGCCCGTATTCATGTCGTAATCAAAGAAAGAGTTTGGTGTTACGAGTGAGTTGTATGAATAGCGAAGCACATTTGTGTGGAACACATTATTAAAATTTAATCCGGCCGAATAGACCGGTTCAGGAAACTCGATGCGGCTACGTTTGTTTGTCTTGAAGTTGATGATCTCGATTTGCTGCAGACCATTCTCCCATTCGGACAATGCCGCATGGTCGGCAAACATCGAAATGCCTTCGATCTTCACAGTTGGACGATGGGCGATGAATTCTTTCCAGTTCTTTTC
>Ga0114129_10012875_pt1 | contig 11903 bp, 8 predicted proteins | sample RhiMetdeltSRZDD1_FD_80071 | JGI IMG/M metagenome (GOLD analysis project Ga0114129, IMG submission 80071) | Populus rhizosphere microbial communities from Tennessee, USA - Rhizosphere MetaG P. deltoides SRZDD1 (version 2) (version 2) | ecosystem: Host-associated > Plants > Roots > Rhizosphere >... | reverse complement strand
TCAAGTCTATGCGCATGGCCGGGCATTGGACATGTTTTGCTACCAGGGCGGCTTCGCTCTGCACTTGGCCCGGCGCTGCGATAGCATTACTGCCGTCGACAGCTCGCGTCCGGCGCTTGAGGCTGCTGAGCAAAACGCCGCGCTCAACCCGCGGGAAGGCTGGCCGGAAATTGAATGGATGGAGGCTAACGCCTTCGATTTACTGAAGGATTACTCGGCCGCGGGCCGCGAGTACGAGACTATCGTGCTCGATCCCCCCGCCTTCGCCAAGAGCAAGCGTACCCTGGATGCCGCCATGTCTGGCTACAAGGAATTGAACCTGCGGGCGCTTAAAATGCTTCAACCGGATGGGATTCTGGTCACCTGTAGCTGTTCGTATCATGTAAGCGAAAGTGATTTTCAACAAATGCTCACGTCCGCGGCGACCGACGCCGGGAAGCGATTATGGCTTGTAGAAAAGCGCGGCCAGGCCCGCGATCATCCCACCCTGCTTTCCGTGCCTGAGACTTCTTATCTAAAATGCTTCATCTGCCGAGTTATCTGAGCGGCAAGCCTGTGGCTCAAAATTCGAACTCAATCATAAGGAATGGTGATGAACCTGAGACTCTCCCTACTGACAATCGCGCTCGCAGCTTGCATTTTCAGCGGTGCTTCCGCCCAAACCAGCAAAACCGGCCCTAGCAAGGTTACCGGCAAAGCAACTACGACTGCCTCCGGCTTGCAGTACTGGGAGTTAGTACTAGGCAAAGGCGCCACCGCGGCGCCTGGACAAAAGGTCCAGGTGCACTACACGGGATGGCTCACCTCGGGCAAGAAGTTCGACAGTTCGGTTGGCGGCGCACCCTTTGGGTTCACTCTTGGAAGCGGCCAAGTGATCAAGGGCTGGGACGAAGGCGTTGCCGGCATGAAAGTCGGAGGCAAGCGGCAGCTCCGCATCCCGCCGCAATTGGCTTATGGCTCCCGAGGGTATCCGGGGGTGATTCCGCCAAATTCCACGCTCGTCTTCGACGTGGAACTGCTCGGAGTTAAATAGCAGGAGCCGCATCGGTAGCCGAATCCCAGCAAGTCATTGAACGATAGATGTTTGCCTAAATTGACAGTAATACGCTCATATTTTATGATTCTTAATAGCTAATATAGCCATCTAACTGGCTGGAGCTTAGAAGACGCTCCGAAACGCAAAATTCTAAAACATCTTTGGAGGAAGAGATAAATGACGTACATCACTCGTTTCGAGCCATTTCGCGACCTATTCAACTTGCAGGGACAGGTGAACCGGCTGTTCCAGGACTTCAGTCGTGGCAGCGATGAGCTGTTGAGCAGCGGCACCTTCGTTCCAGCGGTCGATATCTACGAGGATGAGCACAACATCACTCTAAAGTTGGAGGTTCCTGGTATCAGTGAGAAGGAGCTCGACATCCAGCTTGAGAACAATACCCTCACTATCCGCGGCGAGCGAAAATTCGAAAAGGAAGAAAAAGAAGAGAACTTCCATCGCATTGAGCGCCGCTACGGCGCCTTTGCCCGTTCTTTCACCCTCCCCAATACAGTGGACGTGGAGAACGTTGACGCGCAGTACGAAAGCGGCGTCTTGAAGCTCAAGCTGGCGAAGCGGGCGGAAGCCAAGCCGAAGCAGATCAAAGTCAATGTCGGCGGCCAAAAGACCATCGAAGCCAGCAAGGGCAAGGCTGCCTAAGCTCAATCAGGCACATCCATTAGGGAGATGGGCAGTTCGATTTGGGCTCCCATCTCCTTATGTTTTTCTGGCAACAACTGAGATCTAATGTGTAATTCTCCCTTCAAAAGCAAGGTGATAAATGGCAATTCGCTGGGACAAATTGACGGTCAAATCGCAGGAGGCTATCCAGCGGGCGACTGATCTCGCCTCGGAACATGGCAATCCTGAACTGATGCCCTTGCACTTGCTGGTGGCATTGCTCGAGGACCGCGAAGGAATTGTTCCGCCGGTACTCAACAAGATCGGCATCGATCCGGCCGCGGTTGAAGCCGAAGCTCGCCGCGCTATTGAACGCCTGCCGAAGGTCTCCGGTAGTGCCATGCAACCGCGTCTCTCCTCCGAGCTGGAAAAAGTGTTGGAGCGGGCCTTCAAGGAAGCCGACAGCTTTAAAGACGAATACGTCTCCGCCGAGCATCTGCTGCTGGCTCTGACCGAAAGCAAAGACGAAGCTGCCCGCATTCTGGCCAGGCAGGGCGCCAAGCGCGATGCCGTGCTCAAAGCGCTCACGTCGGTCCGCGGTACCCAGCGTGTCACCGATCAGAACCCCGAAGACAAATACCAGGCGCTGCAGCGTTATGCTCGCGACCTCACCGAGGCTGCGCGTCGCGGCAAGCTCGACCCTGTCATAGGTCGGGACGACGAGATTCGTCGCGTGATGCAGGTCCTTTCCCGCCGTACCAAAAACAATCCTGTACTCATCGGCGAGCCCGGGGTCGGCAAAACCGCCATTGTTGAAGGGTTGGCCCAGCGGATTATCACCGGCGACGTCCCCGAGATCCTCCGTTCCAAACGGGTGGTTGCGCTTGATCTGGGTGCGATGCTGGCCGGCGCTAAATACCGGGGCGAATTTGAAGACCGCCTCAAGGCCGTCCTCAAGGAGATTGAGGAATCAGAAGGCCAGATTATTTTGTTTATCGACGAGCTGCATACGCTTGTCGGCGCCGGGGCGGCGGAGGGCGCTATGGACGCCAGCAACATGCTGAAGCCCGCCCTGGCTCGCGGCCAATTGCGCGCTATTGGCGCAACCACACTGAACGAGTACCGCAAGCACATCGAGAAAGACGCTGCGCTGGAGCGCCGTTTCCAGACGGTTCTGGTTGATGAGCCCACGGTAGAAGACACCATCGCAATTTTGCGCGGACTCAAAGAGCGCTATGAAGTTCATCATGGCGTGCGCATCAAGGACGCGGCCATTGTGGCCGCCGCCACTCTCTCGCACCGCTACATCACCGACCGCTTCCTGCCCGACAAAGCTATTGACCTGGTGGATGAGGCCGCTGCCGCCCTCCGCATTCAGATCGACTCCATGCCGACCGAGATCGACGAGCTTGAGCGCCGCGCTGCCCAGCTTGAAATCGAAAAGCAAGCGCTCATGAAGGAGGATGACCCGAATTCTCGTGCGCGACTGAAGACGCTGGAGAAGGAACTAGCCACCATACGCGAGCAGGCCAATGCCCTGAAGGCCCGGTGGAGGCAGGAAAAGGACATGATCACCCGCCTGCGCGAGCTCAAGGAAAAGATTGAGCAGCTCAAAGTACAAGAGCAGCAGGAAGAGCGCAGAGGGAACTACGAACGCGTCGCCCAGATCCGCTACGGGGAAATGCGCCAGCTTGAAGCGGAATTAGCCAAGCTGAACGACCAGATGGCAAAGAATTCTGGACGCATGTTGAAGGAAGAAGTCGACGAGGAAGACATCGCCCGAATTGTCTCCAAGTGGACCGGCATACCGGTTTCGAAAATGCTGGAAAGCGAAGTGCAGAAACTGGTCACCATGGAAGACCGGCTGCACCAGCGCGTTCTGGGCCAGGACGAAGCTGTGGAGCGCGTGTCCAACGCGGTGCGGCGTTCCCGTGCTGGACTGAGCGACCCGCGTAAACCCATTGGCTCCTTTATTTTTCTTGGGCCCACCGGCGTAGGCAAGACCGAACTGGCGCGCGCTCTAGCGGAATTTCTCTTCGACGATGAGCACGCCATGATCCGCATCGATATGTCGGAATACATGGAAAAGCACGCTGTGGCGCGCTTGATTGGCGCTCCTCCCGGATATGTCGGCTATGAAGAAGGCGGGCAACTTACCGAAGCAGTACGCCGCCGCCCGTACTCGGTGGTTCTGTTCGATGAAATTGAAAAGGCTCATCCTGACGTATTCAACGTCCTGCTGCAGATCATGGACGATGGCCGGCTCACCGACGGCAAGGGCCGCACCGTCGATTTCAAGAACACCGTCATCATCATGACCTCGAATCTCGGCGCGCAGCATCTGCAGTCGGTGACGCTGGAAAATCCCGAAGTATTTTCGCGGGCCGCGCAACGGGTGATGGAGGCACTGCGCGAGCACTTCAAGCCCGAATTCCTCAACCGCGTGGACGACATCATCATCTTCAAGCCACTGGGTAAGGAACAACTCACCAAGATCGTGGAGCTGCGCCTGGCGGATGTTCGCAAGCTTCTCGCCGATCGCAACATCACCATCGAACTTAGTGAAGCTGCCCGCGAACTTTTGTTCACGGAAGGCTACGACCCGGCATTCGGCGCGCGGCCGCTGAAAAGGGCCATCCAACGCCTTATCCAGGATCCGTTGGCGCTGAAGATTCTTGATGGCCAGGTGCAGCACGGCGACTACGTGATGATCGACGCTGATAAACGCGAGCACCGCATGGTGTTCAAGGTGCAGCGCCGCACCACGCGCGAGAAACGCGAATCCGCAACCACTCCGGCCGCGTGATTGAATCGGTAATTGCGTAATTGGGTAGCGCCGGCATCCTGCCGGCTGTCGCGCGGGCATCTTGCCCGCGGCAGTCTGGACAGGCGCAGGCGAGGACGCCTACGGGCCAGCCGCCGGGACGGCGGCGCTACAGCTCTGTTGCGAACGTGAAATGGTAATTGCTTAATTGGATAGTGCGGGCAGCTTGCGCTTTTTTGTTAGATCCTGAGCGCAGCGAGAGAGCCCCATTGTACAGATGGGTTCGCCGCGTCTCTTGCGTTTTGTGTCAAGTTATCCGCGCAACCTGCACTTATGGCTGAGCGTCCTAATTCCTAAAGGAGTACGAGCATGCCCAGCAGAAGAAGCAGCTCCAGCAGCAGGAGGAGTTCGGGGAGCAAGACTTCGAGCCGCCGATCGCGCGGCCGTAAATACAGCAAGAAGGCCGGCCAGTCAGTGCGCACCGAGATGCGCCACATGAAGTCCGGCAAGCACCCGGTCAAGAACCGCAAACAGGCGATTGCCATTGGCCTATCGAAGGCGCGACAGAAAGTCGCCAAAGTTGCTTCCAAGCGTGCGTCCCGAACAGGTGCATGCTTCTCTAAGCCGCCACTGTAAAGGGCGCATCTGCGCCCTTTTTTTTTTGGTTAAAAGCAACGGTCGTTCAGCGATAACAGGTTAGAATTCCGCTCCAGGGGCTCGCATTTGGGCCCACGTAGTACGGAGGGCGTTGATGCGTCTTTGGACTCTTGCAGCCACGGCATCCACATGCTTGCTGGTTGCGCTCTTGTTTGCTTGCGGGGACAGTAAGTTTGGTTCTTCTGGCGGAACGAGTGCCTTCGGGACCATCAACACGAGCATCAGCGATCCCCCCACCTGCGCGGCGCCCCTTGGCACCTTCAGTCACGTCTTCGTTACCATTAAAGATGTAAAAGCACACATCAATGCGACTGCGGCAGATAACGATCCCGGCTTCGTCGATCTCACTCCTAATATGACGCCGGTGCAAGTCGATTTGCTGGGAGCGACCACCGCACAATGCGTTTTGGCGCAACTGGCAACCAACGTCCAGCTTCCCGCGGGGACGTACCAGCAGATTCGCCTGATCCTCCTCGACAACACGCAGACTGCCGCCCTGGGCGCCAACAATCAATGCGGCACAAATAATGGCGTGAACTGCGTCACCTTGACGTCCGATGGCAGCATTCACCAAGTAAACATCACCAGCGAAGCCACCACTGGAATCAAGCTTACTCCCCCGCAGATCTCCGGAGGGGGTGTGGTGGTGCAAGCCAACCAGACCGCGAACCTGAATCTTAACTTCAATGCCTGTGCGTCATTGCTGCTGGCTGCCAATGGGCAGTTCAGTATGAAGCCGGTTGTAACTGCGGGAACCGTGTTGTCCGCGAACAATACAATCACCGGGCGAGTCGTTGACGGCACTACGCTCGCGGCAATCGCCGGGGGCAAGGTCATTGCTACGCTTCAGCAGCTGTCAAATGGGGTTGACCGGGTGGTCATGGAAGTGACTCCTGATGGCGCCGGAAATTTTGTGTTCTGTCCGGTTCCGACGGGCAGCTATGAGGTTGTCGCAACGGCTGTGAATGGCGCGAATGTTGCCTACGCCGCGACTGTAACTACAGGCGTACAGCCCACCGCCAGCTTGGGGAACATCCCCCTTATCGCCCAGCCCGGAAGTGGCATTGCCGCCAGTCCAGCCACAGTCAACGGCACCATCACCACTACGGGGACGTCGGGAGCCACCACAGACGACATTACTCTTTCCGCTCTGCAAGGTGTGACCGTGGGTACGTCCAACGTGTTAGTCACCATTCCGCTGGCGGCACAGAACAGCGCAACCCTAACGGTGACCACTCAGACTATCGGCTGCGCCTTATCCACGACGGGATGCGCCAGTTACAGCTTGCAACTGCCGGCGGCGAATCCTAACGTTGGTGCGTTTTCCTCGAGTGGTACTACCTATACGCAGAACACGGCGAACCCGGCGAGCTATACCGTGGACGCGCTGGCGTTTGTACCGAGCTCGGCAGCTACACCAAGCTGTGTGCCCTCTGAAGTTCAGGCAAGTACGGCAATTGGTGGTGCACCTTTGACGGTGGTGGGCGGTGGATCTGTGACGGCTGCCCCAATGAATTTCATCGCCTGCCAGTAGCTCAGAGCAAGCGCCCGGTTGCAAGCCGCGGTGCTCAGCTTCGGGCGTTCGCTCTGGCGGCGAAGAACTGTTCGACGTCTCCAAGCTCGGTGGTGCGCTGGTACTGCGGCAAGCTCTCCAGGAAAGTCTTTCCGTAAGACTGCTTGAGAATGCGATTGTCGAGAAGCGCCAGCGCGCCGCGGTCGTTTAGAGATCGTATCAACCGCCCGAACCCCTGCTTCAGCGAGATCACCGCCGCCGGCACCTGGTAATCATAAAACGCGTTTCCCCCGCCCTGATTGATGGCGCGGATGCGTGCCGCTACCACGGGGTCGTTCGGTACTGCAAAGGGGAGCCGATCGATAATTACGCAACTTAGTTGTTCCCCTTGTACGTCAACGCCTTGCCAAAAAGAAGCGGTAGCAAACAACACCGCATTCGGTGTCATGCGGAATTCTTCCAGCAAAGCACGCTTGGGAGCCGTGCCTTGCAACAGCATGGGATAAGGAAGCTCACCCAGCAGCCGATCATGGATTTCACGCATTTGCGCGAAGCTGGTGAACAGGCAAAAAGCCCGGCCTTCGCTGATCTCCAGCAACCGCCGGACGCGCTCGGTCGCCCGCGACACGAATTGCGGGCTGCGCGGATCGGGCAGGTCGGGAGGCATGTACAAGATCGCCTGCGACGCGTAATCGAAATGCGATGGGACTACCAATTCGCGGGCATGTTCCATTCCCAGCCGGCTGCGTATGTACGCAAACCCGCCGCTCACCGCCAGCGTGGCTGAGGTGAGCACCGCCGTCTCCAGCTTTGAAAAGAGGCACTGGGCGAGGATCTGCGATACGTCAATAGGCGTGGCTTGCAAAAACACATTTTGCCGCCCGCCGTCGCGACGGAAGGTGCCGTCGTTGCCGCGGCGTTCGATCCAAAAAACCGTGTTGCGGTCTTCTGACTCCATGATGAAGCCAAGCTGCGCGCGCAGTTCCTCAACCCGCCGCGCAAAGGTGAATACTTCCTCGGGTTTCTCCGGCAGCGCCTCCAATTCTGAATGCAGGCGGCTGAGTGTAGTCAGCAGGCCGTCATATTCATCGCCGTGCTCCTCCAGAAACTCCCCGCGAGTGTTGAAAGCAAATCGTCCCTCACCGGGCGGCAGTAGTGAAAAGAAAAATTGCGAACGTTCGCGCAAGGCCCGGGTGGCCGCCTGCATCCCCGCGCTGAAGCTGCCTTTGAGCTTGAGTGCGGTTTCAGTGTCGCGCGCCAGTTCGTCAAAACGCAGGTTGCTGATGGAAACCCCGAAATAGCTGCCGGCCACCTCTTCCAGTTCGTGGGCCTCGTCGAATATTACGGCTCCGCATTCGGGAAGAATGCCGGCGTCGGGCGCAAAGTCGGCCACCAGCTTCACCGCAAGATCGGCAAAAAACAAATGATGGTTGACGATGATGATGTCGCTTTCAAACGCGCGACGCCGCATTTCCGTGATAAAGCAGCGCTCAAACTGGCGGCACTTGCTACCCGAGCAGGCATCGGCCCGTGCGTCGAGCTTGGGCCAGAGCGCGCTCACTTCGGGCAAGCCGTCGACGTCGGCGCGATCGCCGGTATCGGTGTGCTTTTCCCAATCGGCGATGATGCGAAACTGATTGATCTCTTCCAGCCCGTTCAATACCGGCTGGTTGCTCAGGTCATAGAGCTTCTGGCGGCACAGATAATTATTTCGGCCTTTCATGTAGCAGACGCGCAACTTGCCGCCTTCAGGAACCAGCGCAGCCTCAAGAAAGGGAACATCTTTGTGGAATAACTGCTCTTGCAGGTTCTTGGTTCCGGTGGAAATGATCACGCGTTTGCCGGAGCGAATTACCGGCAGCAGATAGGCGAGCGTCTTGCCAGTGCCGGTCCCCGCTTCCACCATCAAATGGCGCTTCTGCTCCAGTGCCTCGCTGACGGCTTGCGCCATATCCAATTGGCCACGCCGGAATTCATAAGCTGGATGGGTGCGCGAGAGCAGGCCGCCCGGTGCGAAGAAGTTATAGAGCGACGGCAGTACGGCCGTAGCGGTTTGGGGAACAGTGCTCATGAGTAACAGGCAGAAGGTACAGCATCTCTATAATAGTTCGATAAGCCTCGCGTACTCCGCCAATTCTTGTGGCGAAGCCCGAACCGCGAAGACAGTAGAAGCCCATTGAAGCCTGCCTCTTATCGCACTGAGCACGCCGTGTCCTCCTCTCCTTTGCCTACCCTCGCCATCGTCGGGCGCCCTAACGTGGGAAAATCCACGCTGTTTAATCGTTTGATCGGGCGCCGGCGGGCCATTGTCGGCGACGAACCGGGAATTACTCGCGACCGAATTTACGGCGAAACCGAATGGCAAGGGCGTCGCCTGCGCGTGGTCGACACTGGTGGCATTATTCCGGACGAGAACGAGTTGATTCCGGCAGAAATTTTTCGCCAGGCGCGGGTAGCGCTGCAAGAAGCCGCCGCCGTGGTCCTGGTGGTGGATGGGCGTGCTGAACTCGCATCCCCTGATCTTGACCTGGCTCGCCTGTTGCTGCGCTCTGGCAAGCCGGTACTGCTGGCTGTGAACAAGATTGACTCTCCCAAGCTCGAAGCGTACGCGGAGGAATTTCATCGCCTGGGAATTCGGAACTTGTTTCCGGTCTCCGCCGAGGGCGGCGGAGGGGTTGCCGAACTCCTGGATGCTGTGGTTCAGACTTTTCCGAAGCCGACCGAGACCGCTGTCGAAGATGAGACTGAGGAACCAGCCGAGAGGGAAGTCCGGGTGGCCATCATTGGACGTCCCAATGTCGGCAAGTCCACACTGTTGAATAAACTCACTGGCAGCGACCGCTCTATCGTTTCTCCCGTTCCGGGTACGACCCGCGATGCTGTCGATGAAGTAATGGAGCGCGAGGGAAAAACCTACCGCTTCATAGACACTGCCGGCATTCGTCGCAAAGGCAAGACCAGGCTCATGGCGGAGAAACTCTCGGTGGTTATGGCCCGCAAGCACCTGGAGGCAGCCGATGTTGCACTGCTGGTGATTGATGCCACCGAAGGCGTGACCGCGCTCGATGCCACCATTGGCGGCTATGCCCACGAGAGCGGGCGGTCAGTAATTGTGGTGGTAAACAAGTGGGACTTGGCGGCCGCATCCCGGACGGATGGCAATCGGACAACCGATCGCAACCTGTTCGAACAACAGGCACGGCATGCGTTGAAGTTCCTGGGTTACGCGCCGATCGTGTTCGTCTCGGCAACCACCGGCCGCGGCATGGACAAGATTTTCCCCACGCTGGAGACGGTCGCAGCTGAGCGGCGCAAACGCATTACCACAGGCGAGATGAATCGCTTTCTTAGGACCATCGACTTCCAGCGTGCCTCTGTGCCCGCCAGCAAGCGCGTGAAGATTCGTTACCTCACGCAAGCATCCATCGCGCCACCGACTTTCATTCTGTTTACGGATAGGAAAGTTAAGCTCCACTTTTCCTACGAACGTTTTTTGGAAAACCAGATTCGCCGGGCATTCGGCTTCATCGGCACGCCAATCTGGATTAAGAACCGGGCGCGCGAGTAGCGCCGGCGTTCCCGGCTGTGTGGAAGGCCTCGCCTCCTCAGGATCATCAATGTTGCAACTCACGCGGACAAGGCGTTCGCGGCGCTGCCGACGTTATTTTTGGCCCACCAGCTCTCGAAATCCCGCAGCGCTCGCTCGCAAATCAGCCGATGCCGCTGCTTGCGGTCGCGAACACGTTCGTCGAGCTCCGGGAGCAGGTCGAAGGTAATGTTTGCCGGTTGGAAATTCCTGCCATCTGCGTGAGTGATGTAGTGCACCAACGACCCGAAAGCCGCGCAGCGGGGCGGCGGCACCGGCGTGCTGCCCGCAACCAGCGCGCACGCGTGAATCCCGCTCAGCAGGCCCATGGCAATCGATTCCACGTAGCCTTCGACACCAGCAATCTGGCCGGCAAAGAAAACTCTTTCGTGTACTTTCATCTGCAGGCTCTCAGCAAGCAACGAAGGGGCATTGATGTAGGTATTGCGATGGATCTGCCCATAACGCAGAAAGCGCGCGTTCTCGAGGCCTGGAATCAGGCGCAGCACCCGCGCCTGCTCGCCAAATTTCAGGTGGTTCTGGAATCCGACGATGTTGTAGGAGTCTGCCCGCAGATTTTCCTGTCGCAGCTGGACGGCCGCGTAGGGCGGCTTTCCGGTGCGCGGATCCGCCAGCCCCACCGGCTTCATCGGACCAAAACGCAACGTGTCCCGCCCGCGGCGCGCGATCTCCTCGATCGGCAAACATCCTTCAAAGTAGTTCAGCTTCTCCCACTCGTGAGCCTCAACTGCCTGAGCCGATAGCAGGGCTTCGTAAAAACGCTCGTACTCTTCCTTGGTGAACGGGCAATTGATGTAGTCTGCCGTGCCCTTGTCGTAGCGCGCCGCGAAGTAAACCCGCGACATATCGATGGATTCAGCCTCCACGATGGGGCTTATGGAATCATAGAAATAAAGATGATCGCTCCCCGTAAGCCGGGCGATCTCCCCCGATAGCGCTTCGGACGTCAGGGGCCCGGTGGCGATGATGGTGATGCCATCGGTTTCGTCAATGCGTGTGGCTTCCTCGCGGTGTACCTGAATCAGTGGTTCGGACTCCACCGCTTCGGTCACTGCGGACGCGAACGCAGCTCTATCTACAGCGAGAGCGTGGCCAGCCGGAACGGCACAGGACTCGGCAATCGCAAGCAGGCGGGAGCCGGCGCGGCGCATTTCTTCCTTGAGCAGCCAGGGCGCGGTATTTTCGCTGGTGGATTTGAGGGAATTTGAGCAGACCAGTTCGCCGAACCGGTCGGTCTGATGCGCAGCAGTAGAGCGTTCCGGGCGCATCTCGTAGAGTTCGACCAATACGCCGCGCGCTGCGCACTGCAAAGCCGCTTCTGAGCCAGCTAACCCCGCGCCAATGATCCGAACCTTCACGCCGCGCGGCTTTCCGCCGCCAGCCGCTTGAGCGGCTCTCCATCCAGCCGCACCGTGAGCCACTCCTTCAGAAAGGTCGCCCCCAGCGATTTGTAAAAGTCGCTGGCCGGCGTGTTCCAATCAAGAACGTTCCACCGCACGCCGTAGCAGTTCTCGCGGACGGCAATTCCGGCCACATGTGCCAGTAAGGCTTTGCCAATCCCTTTCCCGCGAAACTCGGGGCGGACAAACAGGTCCTCCAGGTGCAGTCCCGGATGTCCACGCCAGGTGGAATAGTTGTTGTAGAAGAATGCGAAGCCCGCCGGCTTCCGCTCCCATTCCGCGATCACCACCCGGTATTTCGGCTG
>Ga0114129_10012873_pt1 | contig 11904 bp, 13 predicted proteins | sample RhiMetdeltSRZDD1_FD_80071 | JGI IMG/M metagenome (GOLD analysis project Ga0114129, IMG submission 80071) | Populus rhizosphere microbial communities from Tennessee, USA - Rhizosphere MetaG P. deltoides SRZDD1 (version 2) (version 2) | ecosystem: Host-associated > Plants > Roots > Rhizosphere >... | reverse complement strand
GTCTGCTCATAGTGCGCCTGCAGATTCGAGAGGTTGTCGTACTGATTCGCCTTCCACGCGTTCGGCACTTCCTTCTCGAGCCGCGACGACACCGAGTAGTACGAGCGCGGATCTTCCGGATCGACGTTGGTCGGGCAGACGATCACTTCGGCGCCGAACGCTTTCAGCGCGTCGACTTTTTCCTTCGACTGCTTGTCGGTCGTGGTGAAGATGCACTTGTAGCCCTTGACGACGGCGGCGATCGCGAGTCCCATGCCGGTGTTGCCCGACGTGCCTTCGATGATCGTGCCGCCCGGCTTCAACCTGCCCGCGCGCTCGGCGTCCTCGATCATCTTCACCGCCATCCGGTCCTTGATCGAGTTGCCCGGATTGAACGTTTCGATCTTGACGAGGACTTCGCCCGACACGACGCCCTTCGTGATCCGGTTGATGCGGACCATCGGCGTGTCGCCGATCGCGTCGAGGATGGTGTTGCAAATCTTCTTCACGAAACAAGTCTATACTGCCGCCGATGCCCCGCCTGATCGAAGCGCCCGCCCTCGTCGCCGCCGCCGGCACCAAACCGAAACGCATCGAAGAGTTCGCGGGGCGCGTCAACTCGGGACATACCGGCGTGAGCGTCGCGCGCATGATCTCGCCGTCCGGTTGGCAGGAACCGGGTCAGCGTCCCGAGTTCGAAGAGATCACCGTCGTGCTGCGCGGCACCGTGCGCGTCGAACACGAAGGCGGCGTCATCGACGTGCACGCGGGGCAAGCGATCGTCGCGACGCCAGGCGAGTGGATTCGGTACAGCACGCCGGGATCAGAAGGCGCGGAGTACGTCGCGGTCTGCTTACCTGCGTTTTCGCCAACCACCGTTCATCGCGACGAATGACGTGACGGCTGAATGGAGATTTGCGCTTCGAACAGGCGCGTGCCCTTGCACTCCGGACATTTGCTCGGTTTCGCCAGACGGTCTTCGCCGAACACGAACCCGCACTGCTTGCAGCGCGCCGGCTCGATGACGATCGCGTGACCGGCAGCGCGGGCCGAGCGGATTGCGTGGCGCAAATCGTCCTCGACGTCGCGGCGATCGAGGCCGAGCTCGCGCGCGATCGACGACGCGGAGCGCGGCTGCGCCGACAACATCCTGACGAGATCACGCCGGAACATCATCACGGAGCTCGCTCTATCCTAGGCGCGCACCGCGCGCCTGCGAGGGAGCGGGGCGAAGGGTCCCCGCGAGCGACCGAGCCGGGGTATGGGGCAGAGCCCCATCTTAGAAAGCGAGAAGGTGGACCCAGGGCTTCACGGCCAGCGCGAGGTAGAGAATCGTGAGTGCGCCGATGACGCGGTGCCGCGCGAAAAGATGCAGCACGGCGGCACAGGCAATCGCCATCGTCTTCGTCACGATGAGCGCGTAGCCGACGCCGAGCGCGGCGATGTACCAGCCGACAATCGGATTCGCTTCGATGTCGAGGCCGAAGTGGTGAACGCCGACGTACGTGAACGCGCCGTCGCAGAGCTGCGCGACGAGAAACACGAGCAGCACTCCATCGCCGAAGAGCGAGCGCCGACACTGGCTGCTGGGGAGCATGCGCGAAGCATATACCGCAACACGGCTGCGTTGGGGCTTACGATTTCGTCATTTCCGGACTGAAACAAACTCGTGTCACGCGCGCCACAAGGACGACAACACGCGCTGAAAGTTACCGCCGGTCACGACTTTTATCTGCTCGTTCGTGTAGCGGCGCCGAATGAGCGCGTCGGTCAGTGTGAAAAACCGAAGCGGATGATCGAGGTCCTGAACCGCCTCACGCGCATGGACGCGATACCGCCGATCGGCCGCGGCCATGAAGCGGCGGAATTCGTCGCGATCGGCCACGTGATCGTTGCTCTCGAGCCCGAAGTCGCTGCCGATGCCGACGTGCTCGAGGCCGACGAGATCCCGCACGTGATCGATGTGATCGATCACGTCGTCGACCGTCGTCGGCTCCTTGGCCTTTACCATGAAGCTGATGAAGTTGATGCCGATGACGCCGCCGGTCTTCGCGAGCGCGCGGATCGCGTCGTCGCTGACGCATCGCGGATAGCCGGGGTGCAGCGCGCGGCAGTTGCCGTGCGAGATGATCACCGGCTTCGTCGACGCCGCGCACGCGTCGAGGATCGTGCGATCGCCGCCGTGGGCCACGTCGACGACCATGCCAACCGCGTTCATGCGCTCGACGATCCGCCGTCCGAACTCGGTGAGGCCGGCGTCCGATGGCTCGAAGGCGCCGCTGCCGAGCGCGTTCTTGAAGTTGTAGGTGAGCTGCGACGCACGCTGTCCGAGTCCATAGAACAGATCGACGTCGTCCGGCGTGCGGAAATGGCTGGAGTCCTGAAAGCTGAGGAGGATGCCGAGCTTCCCCTCCCGTTTCGCTCTCGCGAAGTCGCTCGGATCGTCGATCCGCAGCAGGCGATCGGGATACGCGGCGATGAATCCGTTGAATTCGGCGAGGTACTTGAGCGCGTTGTCGTACGGACCGGAGCCGCGCCCGAGCGCGATCACCGTGATGCCCGATCGGCGATACTGCTCGAACTCTTCCTGCGTGAACCCGCCCGGCTGATAGAGCCAACGCTTCAGCACGTCGGCCTGATCGAACCGATACACGATCTGATGGAGCATGTCGACGACGATCGATTCGCCGACGAGATCGATCGCGCGGCTCGAGAAGGACGGGCGCGCCTGCGACGCGGTCCGGGGGGCAGGGGCCCCCGGAAAAGAGAAGACCGCGCCGCCGACCACCTGGAGGAATTCGCGCCGGTTCATCGACGCGTCACCTGAGGGTGATCGGTTCGAAATACGCAGGCACGAGCACTTCGGTCTTCGGCGACGCCGCCTTCACCTCGGTGATGAACGACTGGAGCCGCTCGCGCGCCGGCTGCTGACTGACGTCGTACGTCACGTTGAAGCGATCCCAGTGCGTGGGCAGGACCATTCGAGGATAGCCAATCGCGCGCAGCAGCCGCGGCGTGTACTCGTGAATCTCCCGGCGCTCGGGCATCGCGCCAATCAGCGCGACGTCGGGCCGCAGCCCCTCGACCTCGCGCTCGATGAAATTCATCGAGCCGAACGCGAGAATCTGATGCCCGCCGATGCGGATCAAGTACGCGACCGTCCCGCCTTCCGCGAACTGGTTCAACCGCAGCGGCGCCTTGACATCGGCGGGAACCACGAGTGGAGGCGGCGCGGCGTTGCCACCGCGGGCAAGGAGCGGCGCACGGCGCAGGATGCCGTGCAGGCTCGGAATGACTCGAACCGACCACGTCCCGAACTCGAGATCGTCGCCGCCGCGGCCGACGATGATCTTGTCGCTCGGAATCCCGTACACCGCCGCCACGTTCCGGGTGCTCTCCGTTCCGATGACGGTCGCGCCGGTTTTTCGCGCGATGTAGGGAAGGTCCATCGCATGGTCGGCGTGCGTGTGCGTGATCAGAATGAAATCCGCGCGCTGGATGTGCGCGTCGATCGTCGCCGTGTCGGACTGTGCAGCATCGGTGGCCGCAAACGTCGGTCGTGGATCGCCAGGCAGGACGTCGTCGTTCGGCGTCGGCCGATGGAGACGGGACAGATAGGGATCGATCAGGATCGTCGTCTGTCCGTCGCTGATTTCCCATCCGGCGGTGCCGAGATATTTCAACGTCACCGCGGCAGCCAAAATCAAGGCGCGAGTCATGTTCTCTGATACGGAATGATGTTCTGCCACTCGCTCGGATCGGATCGCGCGACGACGGCGACGACCGGCTCGGTGTCGCTGACGTTGAAGACTTCGTGCGGGACGCCGGCCTCGATGAAGATGAAGTCGCCGGCGGTGTTCTCGACGACGTGCGCGAGGTTCTCGCCGTACTCGTGGCGGACGCGGCCCGAGACAATGTAGAGCATCACCTCGAAGCCGACGTGAATGTGGGCCGCGGCGACGCCGCCCGGTGGAATCGTCGCGACGTTCATCGACAGCTGCTTCGCGCCCACGTTCTTGCCCGAGAGCCCGACCTGATAGTGAATGCCGTTCCAGTCGCGACAGGTCTTCCCCGCGCGGACCACCGAGATGCCGTCGTGCCCCTCGACCGCCGCCCGCAAATCGATCGTGTCGGTCATCATGTCATCGCTCCTGTCGAAGTCCTTGGGTCCATTCCCTCATCACCGGCCGCCCGACACGTCGAGGAGCGCGCCAGTGGAATACGACGCCTCGTCGGACAGCAGCCAGAGGATCGCGCGCGCGACCTCGATCGGCTGGCCGCCGCGCTGCATCGGCACCGTCGGCGCGAGGCGATCGACGCGGCCCGGCTCACCGCCCGAGGCGTGAAGCTCAGTGCAGATGTGGCCGACTCGAACGCCGTTGACCCGGATCCCTTCGGTCGCCACCTCGCGCGCCAGACCGACCGTCAGCGTTTCCAGCGCGGCTTTCGACGCGGCGTAATCGATGTACTCGTTGGGCGCTCCGAGCTGTGCCGCGCGCGACGAGACGTTCACGATCGCGCCGCCGGCGCCGCCACGCGCCGTCGACATCCGGCGCACCGCTTCGCGCGAGCAGACGAACGCGCCGACGACGTTCGTCGCGAACACGCGCGTGACGCGTGCGCCATCGATGGCCTCGAGCCGCGACTGCCGCTCGAGGATGCCCGCGTTGTTGACGAGCGCCCTGAAAGGACCGTCCGGACCGAGCTCGCCATCCATCGTCTCGAACATCCGGACGACGTCCGCCTCGATCGCGATGTCGGCCTGCACGGCGATCGCACGGCCGCCGCTCGCGACGATATCGGCGACGACCGCATCCGCGGCGTCGCGTCGGCACCGATAGTTCACGCAGACCGCATAGCCGCGTTCGGCCGCAAGGCGAGCCGTCGCTGCGCCGATGCCACGGCTGGCGCCGGTGATGAGGATGATTGGCTGCGCCACGCTCGGCTAAGTAGGGGCGGTTCGCGAACCGCCCCTACGCTTTTGGATCGATCGGCGTCGGCAGCTCGTACCAGATCTCGATCTCGTAGCCGTCCGGATCGGTCGCGAACAGGTACGGCTCGCCGGGAACGAACTCGCCTTGTGACTTGACCTTTCCGCCCGCCTTCTTCACCGCGCGCGCGGCGGCACCGATATCCTTTGGATCCTTCAGACGGAACCCGAAGTGCGCGATGCCGCCCGACGTGCCCGCGCCTTTCTTCTTCTCTTCGAACACGAGCACGTCGCGCGAGCCCGGCGTCTGCAGCTGCACGAAGCCGTCCTGCCTGTAGACCTCGACGGCGCCGAACACCTGCCGGTAGAACTTCGACGCCCGACTGACATCGCGCACGGCGATGGCGAGATGCGTGAGGCCGAACGTCTTCACCATTCACACCTCATCGAATGACGCGAACCAGATACAGCAGGAGCACGGCGCCCGCGGTGGCGATGACGATCGACCCGATCAGGCCGTAGGCGTACAACCCGAGCAGACCGAACACGAGCCCGCCGAGCAGCGACCCGACGATGCCGAGCAGGAGATCGCCGAGGATGCCGAATCCCCGCCCGCGCATGATTTTTCCCGCGAGCCAGCCGGCAAGGATCCCGATCAGAATTTGGGTGATGAGATACCACATGTCAGCGCGCCACGATCCGCCACGTCTTGCCTTTCATGTCCTCGGTGACGTACAGCGAGCCGTCCGGCGCGAGCGCGAGGCCGCCGGGCCGTGACGCGGCGTCGCGCGGATTCATGATCTGCGGCTTGCCGGTGAATCCGCTGGCGAACACTTCGTATTTGCCCGACGGCTTGCCGCCGGAGAACGGCACGAAGGTGATGTTGTAGCCGGCCATCGGCAGCGGCGCGCGATTCCACGAGCCGTGGAACGCGATGAAGGCGCCGTTGCGATACTTCGCCGGGAACTGCGTCCCGGTGTAGAACAGCACGTCGTTCGGCGCCCAGTGACCCGGGAACGCGACGGTCGGCGGCGTGAAGCCGGCGCAGCGATCCGTTTTCTTTCCGTCGCCGCCGTATTCCGGATTCGTCACGAGCTTGCCTTCGTTGTTGTTGTAGAAACAGTACGGCCATCCGAAATTCGATCCGTCCTGTACGCGCAGCAAATATTCGGCGGGCCACTCGGCGTTCTGCTCCGCCGTGAACTTCCCGGGCCAGAGCGTGTCGAGGCCGTCGCGGTTGTGCATCACGGCCCACAGCGAGTTGTCGTGCCACGTGAGGCCGACCATCTGCCGCATGCCGGTCGCGTAGCGTTTGCCGTCCTCTTGCGACTGTCCGAGCTTGTTCTCGTCGAAGCGCCAGATGCCGCCGTGGTTCTCGAGCAGCGGGCACGGATCCTGACCGGCGACGTTCGGCTGGCGGTCCCGCTGCTGGCACGCGTTCGATGGCGCGCCGACGTTGACGTACATGCCGCCGCGACCATCGAACGCAATCCCCTTGTCCTGGTGCTGCCGGGCTGCGGGCAACTCGTCGACCACGATCTCTGGCGGCCCGGACGGCGTCAACTGGCCCGGCGTCATCTTGTAGCGCAGCACACTGGTCGGCGTCGCGAAGTAAAGGTAGCCGTTGCGCAGCGCGATGCCGGTGCCGCTGTTCTCGCCGAACCGCTCCCGTTTGTCGAACTTGCCGTCGCCGTCGGTATCGCGCAGCGCCACGATGCCGCCGGGCTGACCGCGGTTGCTCATCATCGAGACGAACACATCGCCATTGGGCGCGGCGACGAGATGACGCGCCGGACCGAGATCGTTGGCGACGACTGCCGCACAGAATCCGGCTGGCAACGTGATGCCGCCGTCGTCGGGATCGCAGGCCGGCGCGGCCGCGCGACCGATGATTCCGATCATCGCGACCGCGATGAGTGACGCGAAAGCCACAGGCATAAGACGTTTCATGGAGTACTCCGAGGTGTCGGACGTGTCGGAGGTGTCGGACACCAAATGTGAGCGCGCGCGGCTAAGGCCTCGCGCGCCGCCGTCACTTACACGCGAAATTCGCCGCGTCGTCCGTGCTGCCGCTTCCTTTGTACACCGCGTGCTGCGGATACGGACAGAGCGGACGCGTGCGTGTCGCGATGCCTTCGCTCATCTTCGACGCGATGATCCGATCGGGCGCCTTGTTGTGCTCCACCCAGTCGACGATCGCGGCCGTCCAGTCCGCGTTGTCGGGACCGGTGCCGCCGCCGCAGTGCAGCACGCCCGGCATCATGAACAGACGGAAGTAGTCGCCCGACTTCCCGTCGCGCGCCTGCACCTGCTCGTAGTACTTGATCGTGCCGAGCGCCGACAGGCCCGAGTCGGCCCACCCGTGCGACATGATCAGTTTGCGTCCCTTCGCCTTGAACGCGTCGAGATTCGGATCGGTCGCGTTCAGAAACGACGCCGCCAGCTCGGTGTCCTTCTTCCACGTCGCGAGATCGTAGTGGCTGTAATCCCACGACGGATCGTTGAAGACGAAGTACTTGAAGAACTGCGTGCCGAAGCCGTAGCGCAGGCTCGGCTGCTTGAGCATCGCGAGCTGCGGCGTGCCGCCGGAAATCCAGAGCGGCCACCCGCCGGCTTCGGTCTCGCCGCCGAAGGGCTGACCGGGAAAGATCTCGCCGTCCTTGTTCGTCGTCGCCGCGTAGACTTTCTTCAACGCCGCTTTCTGGGCGTCGGCGATCGGCAGCGTGTTGAGATCGACCGTGCACGCGCGCGGATCGTCCATCACGCCGTCCTTCACGCCATCGGCCGCGTCGCAGATCTCGAGAATCTTCGCGCCCACCACCTTCATCGTCTCGGCGGTGACGAGCGAGGTTGGGTTCTTCGAATCGGGGAACAGCGCCTGGATGTCTTTCATGAATTGCGCGGCGATGCCAGTGAAGTCCATCGCCGGCGCGCCCGACACGATGCCGTCGAAGTCGTCGGGATAGCGCTGCGCTTCCATCATCCCCTGACGGCCGCCGTTCGAGCAGCCTGAGAAGTACGAGCGCGCGATCTCGCGGCCGTAGAAGCTGCGGATGATCGCTTTCGCGACTTCCGCCGTCCGGTGCACGGCGACGTACCCGTAGTTGACGCGGCGCTCGAGGTTGTTCAACGCCCAACTCGCGTCGACGACGTTGCCGGCGTGGCCGGTGTCGGTGCCGACGGTCGCGAATCCCCCGTTGACCGACGAGGCGACCTGATTGTCGAGCGTGCCGACGAATCCGCCGCCGCCGCCCATCATGAACTTCTGATTCCACGTGTCGGGGAGCAGCAGCGCGAACCTGATCTCCGTGCCGATGACCCCGTTCACTTTGCAATGCGGCGCGCGAACGGCGCCCGTGGTCGCCGCGGGCACGGCGACCGCTTCGGTGATTTTGACGTCGGGCAGTTTGAGCTTCGCGAGCTCCGAACAGGATGTGGCGGGGGTGTCGGCCGACGCGGCCGCCGACAGCGCACACGCGAGGACGACTCCGCCGACGAAGCGATACATGAACATGCCGCATTCTAATCGGACTCGTCTTGATTTCGACGGCCAGTCGGCCGATAGTGAGGGCCGCAAGGAGAACCCTCGATGAGCAAGATCACACTAAGGGTGAACGGGAATTCGCACACGGTGGAGGTCGAACCGTCGACACCATTGCTTTATGTCCTGCGCAACGACCTGGGCCTGCACGGCCCCCGGTTCGGATGCGGCCTTGGTCAGTGCGGAGCCTGCGCGGTGATCATCAATGGCGTCGCGACGCGGTCGTGCATCACGCCGACCTCGAGCGTCAGAGGCGAAGTCACCACGCTCGAAGGGCTCGCGCCGCACGGAACGCTGCACCCGATCCAGCAAGCGTGGATCGACGAGCAGGTGCCGCAATGCGGCTTCTGCCAGAACGGCCAGATCATGACGGCCAAGGCGCTGCTGGACCGGAATCCGAATCCAACGGACGCGCAGATCCGCGACGGGATGAACCGGACGCTGTGCCGCTGCATGACGTACTACCGCATACAGACCGCCATCAAGCGAGCCGCGAAGATGATGGCCGACGCGTCGCCGGCGAGCGCCTGCGGCTATGCCGGGGCCCCCGGCGCGGCAGCCGCGCCGGGGTGGTGTGCCGAGCCGAGGACCTGGGAATCCGAGGCGAGGCATCAGCGTCAGTTCGCGCTGCGGGTGGGGCCCCAGCGCAAGTGCAAAAAGGAGGTGATCGCATGATCCCGCCGATCCCGGCGATTGATGCCGCACTCGATGCGACCACGCGACGCGCGTTTCTCAAAACCTCGGGCATGCTCGTCGTCGGCTTCGGCGCCGCGGCCGTCGCGCGCGCGAACCCGCTCGGCGGCGCGCTCGAAGCCGAAGGCCCGTATCCCGATCCCGACTTCCGGCAGCTCGACTCGTGGATTGTCGTCCACGCGGACAACACGGCGACGTTCTACGTCGGCAAAACCGACTGCGGCCAGGGAACCGGCACCTCGTTCCGGCAGATGATGTCCGACGAGCTCGACATCGCCTTCGACAAGACGACGTGCATCATGGGCAGCACCGACGTCACCGTCGACCAGGGCGGATCCGGCGGGTCGGACGCCATTCAGGTCGATGGCTGGCCGATGCGGCGCGTGGCGGCGGAAGCGCGGCGCGTGCTGCTCGAGATGGGATCGGCGCGGCTCGGAGCACCGATCGACGAGCTCGCCGTGCACGACGGCGTGATTACGGTGAAGAGTGATCCCTCGAAGAAGATCACGTACGGAGACCTGATCGGCGGCAAGCGATTCAACGTCACGCTGACTGGCAACAACATCGACGCGACGACCGGCGTCGCCAAAGTGAAGGCGGTCCAGGAACTGAACATGGTCGGCCGGTCGCCGCAGCGCTACGACATCCCCGCGAAGGTGGATGGCTCGCTGACGTGGGCCGTGGACGCGAAAGCGCCGCGCATGGTTCACGCGCGCAACGTGAAGCCGCCGGTCGCGGGCGCCAGGCTGGTGCGCATCGACGAATCATCGGTTCGAAACATTCCTGGATTCGTCAAGGTCGTCTCGAGCGGCAACTACGTCGCCGTGGTCTGCGAGCGCGAGGAGCAGGCGGTCAAAGCCGCTCGACAGATCAAGATCCAGTGGCAGAAGCCGGCGGCGCCGCCCTTCCCGACTTCTGAAGACCTTTACGATTACATGCGCGGCGCGACGCCGACGTCGAGCCCGAGGCCGAGTGTGACTGGAAACGCCGACGAGGCGCTGGCCGGCGCCGCGAAGACCATCGAAGCCGACTACGAGGTCCCGTTCCAGGGCCACACTGCGTTCTCGCCCGCGCACGCCATGGCGGATCCGTCGAACGATCAGATGACGATCTATTCCAACGACATGAAGTCGTACGGCCTGCGCAACGGCGTCGCGCAGTTTCTTCAAATGCCGCGCGATCGCGTGCGCGTCGTCTGGATGGAGGGACCGCAGGGCTACGGCCGCACGGCCGCCGACGATGCGGGCTTCGAGGCGGCGTTTCTGGCGAAGGAGATCGGCCGGCCGGTCCGCGTGCAGTGGATGCGCGACGAGGAATCGGCGTGGGACACGAAGGGGCCGGCGTACGCCGTCAAGATGCGCGGCGGGTTGGATGGGCAAGGCAACCTGGTCGCGTTGGAATACACCGCGCGCGCCGCCGACTACAACCACGTCGGCTACAACGAGCCCGATACGGTCCTGATCGCGCAGTTGATGGGAAAACGACGGGCGACGCCGGCGAGCGGCGGCGCGTCGCTGCCGTCGGACATGTACGCCATTCCCAACCGGCGCATGGCCGCTCACGTCGTGGCGCTGCCGCTCGTGTGGGAGACGCCGCTGCGCACGGGGAACCTCCGCGATCCCAACGGCCCGCAGGTGACGTTCGCAGCCGAGTCATTCATCGACGAGCTGGCCGCGGCCGCGAAGGCGGATCCGGTCGAGTTCCGTTTGAAGCTTCTCAACGCCGCCGCGACCGACGACGAAGGGTTCCGGCGTGCGCGATCGATCGCCGTGGTCAAGGCGGCGGCGCAGGCGTATGGCTGGGACACGCGCCCCTCGCCCAAGCCGCGCCCTTCGACTTCGCTCAGGGCAGGCGGCGGACGCGTGCTCACGGGCCGCGGCATTTCGTATTCCTTCCGGAACCAGACGATCGTCGCCGAGATCGCCGAGGTCGAAGTGAATCGCGACACCGGTCGCGTGTGGGTGAAGCGTCTCGTCTGCGCGCACGACTGCGGGCTGGTCATCAATCCCGAGGCGCTGCGCCGCACCATCGAGGGCGCGATGCTCCACGCAATCAGCCGCGCGCTTCGCGAGGAAGTGCAGTTCGACACCGAGAAGGTCACCGGCGTGGACTGGAACTCGAGCCCGACGCTCACGCACGCGGATTGCCCGGCGACGATCGACGTCGTGCTGGTCAACGGCGATCCGAATCCGAACCGCCCCGATCTTCCGCACTACGGAGCGGGCGAGGCGGCCTGCAAACCGATGATCGCGGCGGTCGCCAACGCCATCTACGATGCGACGGGCATCCGGCTCCGCCGCGTCCCGTTCAGAGACGCGCGGGTGCTCGCCGCGCTCGAGGCAGCGGGCGTGTGAGTGCGGACATCATGCTCTCGATTCATTGTGTAGGTGCCGAGCGCGCGAGTCCGGCCTGCGCGCATTCGTCGACGACCGTCAGATAGCGCTGGACGCCGTCTTTCCCGATGACGTACGGATTCGGATCGCCCGGCTTGCGGCGCTCGAGCGCGGGAATCTTCGTCTTCGATCCGTCGAAGATCGTGTGGTTGGAAATGAGGACGTCAGCGCCGGCCTTTGCCGCGAGATCCTTGAAGCGGCGCGCGGATGCGATGTAGGTCTCGAACCAGAAACGGTCGGGCCGATCGGGTGTGATGTAGGCCGATCGATTGCCCATCCAGTTGAACGCGGTCCCGCCCCACGACGCCGCGACGTGCGGCGTGCCGTGATCTTTGACGGGAATCAGCGTCGACAGCGTGCCCAGCGTG
>Ga0114129_10012872_pt1 | contig 11904 bp, 8 predicted proteins | sample RhiMetdeltSRZDD1_FD_80071 | JGI IMG/M metagenome (GOLD analysis project Ga0114129, IMG submission 80071) | Populus rhizosphere microbial communities from Tennessee, USA - Rhizosphere MetaG P. deltoides SRZDD1 (version 2) (version 2) | ecosystem: Host-associated > Plants > Roots > Rhizosphere >... | reverse complement strand
CGGCCAGCGCGCCTTCGCCGCGGCCTCTGACGCGGACCTGCCGGATGCCCTCGTGGCGCTGCGATCGATCGGACGCTTTCGCATGTTGATGCTCGCGCTCGACCGCCTCGGCGTGCGGAATGCCAAGACGTACGCGGCGGCGGCGCGGCAGGCGGAGCGGATATCGGCGCTCAACGGTCAGCGAGGGTTCACCGCGGTGGCGCAGTACCAGTCGGCCATCGCGATCGTCGGCAGGCTCGTGCGCGTACGGAGCCTCAGCGCGGACGCCGGCACGTCGCTCGTCGAGAACCTCGTGGCCATCCCGCTCAATGACGAAGGGGCGTACGGCGGGGCAATCGTCCGATGGGTCGAACGCGCGCTGATGCCGGCGTTGGCTGGCCAGGGTGCCGACGATGTCGACGCGCGCTTGATTCGTGCGCTCGCGGGCCCGGCGGGTGCGGAAACGGCGTTGCAAAAAGTGGCGTGGGAGGGCCGAACGTATAGCGTCGACCTGATCGCGCCCGAGCAGCGGCGTCTCACGCGCGCGCTCGAGAAGATGGGCGCGCCGCCCATCCGGCTCGCGCTCGATCTCGAGCATCTGGCCGCCCGCGTGGCGGCGCCGTCCGCCTCCGTTCCGACCGTACGTGAAGCGCTCGTCGAGTTGCGAAAGAGCGCCGCGGCGCTCGTGCCCAAGGACAAGAAAAACGCGATCGTGCCGCCCGGCATCGATCGGGTGAAGTCGCCCGACGACATCATCGAGCACGTGCTCGGCGAGCTGACGAAGATCAGCCGGCCGCAGGACCTGCAGCACGCGCCTCACGCCGTGGGACCGTTGTTCGCGCTCAGCGATGAGATCCTCGCGGACGCCCTGCTTTCGCTCGCGTACGCGCTGGACCTCGGCAATCCCGACGGGACCACGCTGTTGGGCGGCAACGTCAGCCGCCGTCACGATTTCGGGTACGCCCTCAGAGACGAAACCCGGCGCGTGAGCGCCGCGTGGGCCATGCCGATGCGTGTCCTCAACCCGGGCGTCCCCTGGCATGTTGCGGGATCGGTGCTGGGTCTCGACGCCGCCCTGGCGACGCTCGCGCTCCGGCGCATCGACACGGGGGAGATTCCGGCGGCGCCGGTCCTGATGATGCCCGACCGGGACACGTTCACGAAGACGCTCGCGTGGATGAATCCCTTCGATCTCGCCGACGCGGATCGCGACGCCATCGTCGCGGCGATCGTGCGCGGCCGCTCGCGTGTGGAGACCATCGCCAAGGATGGGGCGGGGTGGGACGAAACGGCCGACGAGATCCGCATGGACGGCTGGCGCCGTCGCGCCGGACGCTGGACGATCGCCCATGAGGCCTCGCTCGTGCCGTCGTTCTTCTCGCTCGTCGAGCTGATGTACCTCGGCGCCCCTCCGCAGAATCTGCCGCTCGATGAGTGGGGCATGGCGAGCGACGCCACCGAGGCGTGCGTGTGCACCAAGGCCCCCTTACCGGGCCGCGCGGCGATCGTCGTCGGCCGCCCGCAGCTGGGACTTCTCGCCGCGGAGGTGGCCGACATCAACCTCCACGTGGCCGAGGTGCTGAGCGCGCGGAAACTGCCGGCGACGCTGATCCCGGGCGTTCTTGCCGGCGCGATTCAGGACTACATCGATCAGGTGCGCCCGCTGCATCCCGACGATTGGTTGACGCTGGTGCGCACCGCCCAGGCCATCTCCGACGACCGGTTGGACGATTACGTCGCGGCGCTGACGACGAACGGACCGCTGGCGCCGGAACGCGCGAGCGGCTCGCCAGACGGGAGAGAGCGATGACTCGTGCACATCCGCCTGCGAAAGTCAGAAGTACAAAGTACGAAGACAGAGGGCTTGTTTCTTGTCTTCGTACGTCGTACTTCGTACTTGCGCTGTTTGTCCTGGCGGCGGCGAGTCAAGACCAGCCATCGCAAGGCGTGCGCGTGAAAATCGTCTCGCCGGAAGAAGACGGCATCGTGAGCGGACCATCGATGCTGCGCGCCGAACTGACGCCGCCGACGGCGGCCGTCACGCTGACCTTTTTCGTCGACGGGCGTCAGGCGTGCCGCCTGACGAAAGCGCCGTTCGAGTGCGAGTACGACTTCGGCCAGGCGATCGCGTCGCACCAGGTGCGCGTCGCCGTCATCGGGTCCGGGCCGCGTGTGGTGGATACCGTCGTGACGAAGGGCCTTGCGTTCGCCGAGACCGTCGACGTGGACCTCGTGCAGGTCACGGTGTCGGTGACCGATGGCAAGAACAAGTACGTCCGCGATCTGCCGCGAACGGCCTTCCGCGTGTTCGAGGATGGACGGCCGCAGACGATCTCGCACTTCGTCTCGGAGAACATTCCGCTCGACCTCGTCCTCGCTGTCGACGTCAGCTCCAGCATGAAGGAGGCGATGCCGAAGGTGAAGGAAGCGGTGAAGGAATTCCTGCGGGAACTGTCGGCGAAGGATCAGGTGACGCTGCTCGGGTTCAACGACACTATCTTTCCGCTCGCGCGAAAGTCGACCGATCCCGAGCAGCGGCTGAAAGCGGTCGATCGGCTTGCGCCCTGGGGCGCCACGGCACTGTATGACGTCGTCATCGCGGGCGCCGAGATTCTGGGACGCGCGCCAGGCCGCAAGGCGATGCTCGTCTTCTCCGACGGCGAGGATCAGGGCAGTCATTCGTCGATCGCCGACGTCGAACGGCGCCTCGAGTCCAGCGACATGACGCTGTACATGATCGGCCAGGGCCGCGGCACGAAAATGGACTCGCTCAAGAAGGTCATGAACCGGCTCGCCGGCGCGAGCGGCGGCCGCGCGCTCGCGACCGAAAAGCCCGAGGAGCTGCGCAGCGCGTTCGCGGAGCTGCTGCAGGAGCTGTCGAATCAGTATTTGCTCGGATACGCGCCGACGAACGCGCGCCACGACGGGACGCTTCGTCACCTCAAGGTGGAAGTCGACGGCCGTCATCAGATCCGAGCGCGCGAAGCCTACCGAGCGCCTGAGCCAAAATAGAGCGGATGCTGAAAGGCTGCGCCACAAGGGGGTTTGAAACCGCTTCTGGTTTGTGTGCGACCGTGGTGGTGTGTCTCGCCGTGTCAGCGCCGGCGTTCGGCCAGGATCCACCGCCCAGTCCACCTGCTCCGCCGCTCGTCTGTGTCCCAGCGACTCGAAGCGAGCTCAAGCTCGACAACCTTCGCGATGGCGTGGTGTATGTGCCGAAGGGCTACAAGGTGGGCCAAGCCACGCCGCTGCTCGTGTGGCTCCACGGCGCCGGCGGGTCCGGAAACGTCTCGACAAATCTCTCAGCGCTCGCCGACGAGTTCGGCTTCATCGTGCTGGCGCCCGATTCCCGGGAGTGGACGTGGGGATCGATTCTGGGTGACTGGGACCCGGATCTCGACTTTCTCCAGCTCGCCATGCGACAAACTCAAACACGCTGCGCGATCGACCGCGAGCACATCTGGCTCGGCGGATTTTCCGACGGCGCATCGTTTTCGCTGTCGCTCGGCATCAGCTACGGCAACGTCTTCCGCCGCGTCTACGCGGGGTCTCCGGGCCTGATGCAGCCGATTGCCGCGAACGGCAAGCCGCCGATCTTCATCTCGCATGGCAGATCGGATCAGACGATGCCGATTGACGAAACGAGCCGGCGTTTCGTCCCCAGGCTGAAGACGCTGGGATATGACGTGACGTACCGCGAATACGACGGACGTCATCAGTTGCCTCCAGAAGTGCTTCGCGAGGCCATCACGTGGATGTTCCAATGACAAGACTTGTTCGAACACTTCTCGTCTGCCTCCTCGTCGCCCTGACATCCGCGGCATCGCAATCGCAGCCCGCGGAGCATCCTTTCGGCACGCTCCGCGAGCAGGCGGCGATGCAGCAGCAATGGCTCCGCACGCGCCTCGACACCTTCCTGCCCGCGCTGATGCGGAAGCACGGCGTCGATCTCTGGCTCGTCCCGATGCGCGAGTACAACGAGGACCCGGTGTTTGCGGCCATCACGGCGCCCGAGACCTTCGCCGCGCGGCGCAGGACCATCTACGTGTTCTTCGACAAATGCGCGGCAGCCGGCACTCCCCCATCGGCGGCGTGCGTCGAACGGATCGCGCTGGGCGGCACGACGCAGGGCGGCGTCTTCGAGGCGCGGCGCTCCATGCGCCCGGCCGCGTCGAACATCGGCCGCGGACAGCAGGCCGAGCTCTGGGGCGACGAGCAGTGGCTCGCGCTGAAGACGGTCGTCGAGGAGCGGAGTCCACGCACCATCGGGATCAACCGGTCCACCGTGTTCGCCTTCTCCGACGGTCTCTCGAGCGGCGAGCTTCAGGGAATGAGCGCGGCGCTCGGCGTCAAATGGACTTCGAAGTTTCGCGACGCCGAAGGGCTGCCGCTGGACCTGGTCGCGGTCCGACTGCCGGAAGAAGAAGCGTTTTTCCGCCGGATGCAGGAGCTCGTCTGGTCGCTCACCCAGACGATGTTCTCGTCGACGGTCGTGACGCCGGGCAAGACGCGGACGAGCGATCTCGTCTGGTGGTGGCGGCAGCGCGTCAACGATCTCGGGCTCGGCACCTGGTTTCAGCCGAGCGTCGACGTCCAACGCAAAGGTGCGACCGCCGAACAGCTCGGCGACGACCCGATGATCCAGCCGGGGGACGTCCTCCATTGCGACGTCGGAATCACGGTCGCGCGGCTGAACACCGACACGCAGCATCTGGCCTACGTGCTGCGTCCCGGCGAGAGCGACGCGCCCGAAGGCCTGCGGCGCGCGCTCGCCAACGCGAACGCGCTGCAGGACATCGTTATGGACGAGATTCGGCCCGGGCGCACGGGGAACGAAATTCTGGGCGCCTCGCGCAGCCGCATGCGCAGCAGAGGCGTCGACGGCACCGTGTACTCGCATCCGATCGGCCTGCACGGCCACGGCGCGGGACCGCTCATCGGGCTCTGGGATTACCAGGACGGCGTCGTCGGACGCGGCGAGGCCAAGGTGATCCCGAGCATGTGGTGGTCGATCGAGCTGCAGGCGACGACGCCGGTGCCCGAGTGGGACGGGCAGGCGGTGCGGATGGCGCAGGAGGAAGATGCGATCATCGGCGCCGACGGAAAAATCCGGTGGGCCCTGCGGCGGCAGGACAAGCTGTTTCTGATTCGGTGAACACTCGTCCGCGACAGAGGACGATCCAACACGCACAACGGCCGTTTTTACAGGCATGCTCTTTGCGACACCGGCTCTGCCACGCCACGCTGGCTGGAGGTGTCATGCGAGCCCTGATCATCCTTGCGGCGCTGTCGCTCGTTTCGATTTCTGCTTCGGCGCAAGATCGCCCGTCGTTCGTCGAAGGATTCGGCGGCGTCCACATGACGAGCGCTCCGGGCGTGGCGGGTTCGTTGGGCGGCACCTTTGGTGTCTCGCTCACACCCGGCGTTCAGGCGATCGGCGAAGTCGGCCGCCACAGCGACGTCATGCCGGCGACGCTTGCTTCGCTCATCGCGCTCACGCCCGTCGACTTTCGTATCTCGGCGCTCTACGGCGAAGGCGGCGTCCGGTTCGTGACGAACCCTCGCGGGCACCTCAGCGGTTACGGCGAGGCGCTCGCGGGCATGACGCGATTGAACGCGAGCTACGGCGGAATCAGCAACGCTCGGCTGGACACGATTCTCGACATCGCGCTGCGCTTCGTGAACACGACCGAGCCAATTGCAGGCGTCGGCGGGGGCGTCATCATCCAGGGCGGCCCGCTGGTGGCCACCGTCGGCTATCGGTTCAACCGGATCTTCGCGGATGAATCGGTGATGCGCCTGATCAGCGGCGGGCGATTCGATGTGAACGAGGTCCGCGTCGGCCTCGGCGTCAGATTCTAGAAACGCGTTTCGCTGCCCGAGTACCGACCTTCCGATCAGCCACGAGGGCACGAAAGCACGAAACTTGGCTTTTTTCGTGTTTTCGTGGTTTCGGGGCTCAATGTTTCCAGCGGATCGCTCTTCCCGCGAGTCGGCTAGAATGCGCGTGCACAGACTTCGCACACCTAGCCGATTCAGGAGGATCACCGATGCGGCCGACATCCCTCCACGGAGCCTTCCCTGCGTTCACGACCGGCGTCGCGCTCGCGCTGACAATCGGTCTCGCGAGCCGCGGCATCGTCGCCCAAACCGCCGCGACCGAGCATTGGGTCGGCACGTGGGCCACATCGGAATTCGCTCGCGGGCAAACACCGCCACTGCCCGCCGGACCGCAGCCGGCGCCGTTCATGGCCAGCGAGTGTCCGACTCCGCCGGCGCCGGCCGTGCCGCCGGTTCGGCCCGCGCCGGGTCAGACGTTTGCGCCGCCGCCGTATATCCAGTTCACGAACCAGACGCTGCGCCAGATTGTCCATACCAGCATCGGCGGATCGAAAGTTCGCGTCGTGCTGACGAATGCGTATGGGACCGGGCCGCTCACGATCGGCGCCGCGCAGCTTGCCGTCCGCGACACGGACGCCAGCATCCAGGCGGCCTCGTCTCGACCGTTGACGTTCAGTGGCCGGCCGACCGTGACCATTCCATCGGGCGCCGTCGCCTACAGCGACAGCGTCTCGATCGCCGTGCCCGAGATGGGCGATCTCGCGATAGACGTGTACTTGCCTGGCACGACCAACACGACGTCGCCGCTCTCGGTGCACACGGCGGCCTTCCAGACCAACTACGTCTCCGAAACCGGGAACCATGTCGGCAAGTCGCCGTTTCCGTCGGTCGCGACAATCTCGAGCTGGTTCTTCTTGTCGCGGGTCGACGTGGTGGCGCCTGAATCGGTCGGCGGCCTCGTCGCGTTCGGCGATTCGATCACTGACGGCGCTCGGTCGACAACCAACGCGAACAATCGCTGGCCGGACGTCCTGATGCGACGGCTGGCCGCCACGCCCGGCGCGCCGAAACTCGGCATCATGAACGCCGGCATAGGAGGCAACCGGGTCCTCGCCGAGAACGCCGGCGCGAGCGCGTTGTCGCGGCTCGATCTGCATGCGCTCAGCTATCCCGGCGTCACGCACCTGATCGTGCTCGAGGGGATCAACGACATCGGGCAGGCGCGCCAGAATCCGACGCCGACGGCCGAGGACCTGATCGCCGGACACAAGCAGCTGATCGAGCGCGCGCACGCCAGGGGGATCAAGATCTTCGGCGCCACCGTGACGCCGTTTTACGGCGCCGGGTACTACAGCGAGCAGGGCGAGGCGAAGCGACAGGCGCTCAACGAGTGGATTCGGACGAGCAAGGCCTACGACGCCGTCGTCGATTTCGACAAGGCCACGCGCGACCCGAACAACCCGAAGATGTTTCTGCCGGCGTACGATTCGTGCGACCACCTGCATCCCAACGATGCCGGTTATAAGGCCATGGCCGACGCGATCGATCTGAACCTGTTCACGTCAGTCCGAGCGGCCGGCAGCGCAAGCCGATGAGTTGGCCGACGTGCTGCTGAGCGCGGCGGCCTGGCTCCTGGCTGGCGCGCTGCTGGCCTTTGCGATCAGGCGCGGAACCCTTCTCGTCGCCGCGTGCCTGCCGCCGCGGTCTCGAACGACGCCGTCCGATCTGCCCTCCGTCACGTTATTGCTGCCCGCGCGAAACGAAGCGAGCGGGATCGCCGCAACACTCGACGCGCTGGACTCGCTCGATTACCCGCCCGAGCGGCTGTTCGTCGTGCTCATCAACGACGGCTCCGACGATACGACCGGGCAGACGCTCGAGCGCTGGGCCGTCGGGCGTCCGCGTACGTCGCTGCTCACGTTCGATCGTCCATGCGGCAAGAGGCGAGCGTTGAACGCCGGCATCAGTGCCGCGCGACCGACGGATCTCATTGTGGTGTGCGACGCGGATCTGCGGCCGCGGTCCGATTGGCTGATGCGCCTCGCGGAAGCGTTTGCGGACGAAACGGTTGGCGGCGCAGCCGCGCTGCTTGCTCCGGTCGGCGCCGACAGGAGCCCGGTGTCGCGCTATGCCGCCGTGGAGACGTGGGTCCATCAGCTCGTCACGTCGGCCGGCAAGGACCGCCTCGACTTGAACCCCGCCACCAACGGCGCGTCCGCGTACCGGCGGTCTGCGCTGGAGCCGCTCGGATGGTTTGGCGTCGGTTTTTCCGGAGACGATGTCAGCGCCACCGTCGGGCTGACGCGCACCGGCTGGCGCACGCGCCTCGTTCAGACGGCCGTGGCGGACAATCCGATCGTCCATCGATGGCGCGATTATTGGCGACAGCACATCAGATGGGCGCAGAATCTTTCCGCCGGCGCCCCCGCAACACAGACCGTCGGAAACGAGCAGACGGGATCCGTGCGACGGCTCGAGGCGCGTGTCGCCTCCACCGGATACAGCGACCGTCTGGTCTTCATGGCGGTTCTCGCCCTCGCCGCGCACGGAACACTCCCTCGCTGGCTGCCGGGCGTGTACCTCGGCGTGCTCGGCAGTCAGGTTGCGACAGCGTTGATCAAAGCGCGCACCGGATGGCGCTTCTTCGGATTCTTCTTTTGGACGGTCATGTTCTTCGCCATAGACGTCCTGGCTTCGCTCGCCGCCATGGTGGCGCGGGTTACGGGCCAGCCTCACATCCCTCAGCGAGCCGAAGCCTGACTCGCCGCTACGATCGAAGCAGCGACTCTCCTTGAAGACCGTCTGACGGCGCACCCAGGCGATCGCACGCCGTCGCAGCGAGATCGACGAGCCGCGGACGGCGCGCCATCTCACGTATGTGCGAGGCGCCTGGAGCGATGAGCAGCCAGCTCCCCGGCACATGGTTGCCGAGGCGGCCTGTCCCGACACCCTCCCTGCGAACCTCGCCGAACAACGGTGAGCTCACGCCGGCGATTGCATGGCTCGGCCGTTCGCTCCACCGTACGACGAGATCCGGCAGAGCCCCGGCGCGCGCGCCGACCATGTGATCCTTGACGCGCTCAACACTTGCGATCGCGGGCGTGCCGTCCGGATCCGCAAACGACGTCAACCCGGCCGCGATCCTGTACATGAGCGCGTCCGCATCGGCGGGACTGACGATGCCGTGGCGTTCCCGGCCCCTCAGGTTCAGCCGCACGTAGCCATAATGATCCCCCGGCAGCACGACGGCCTGCGTTCGACTCCAGTCCACACCGCGGAGATACAGGCCCGCCACGATCTTGCGCACGAGCGAGCCCGGAAGAAGTCGAGCGACTGCGGCGCGCCAGTCAGTCGGAACGCGCGCACGAAATCGCCAGATCGATCGCCCCGCCACGCGATCCGTCATGTCGGCTGCGCGGGAAGGGCCCTCCGCCAGAATTGCGCTCAGCATGCCTGGCAGGAGGTCCGACCGCGATGTCTCCGGCCCCATGCCGAGGGGTGAAAAGACCAGCACGTCGGCGTCGCGCGGCAGCGCGGCCACGATGCGGCCGAGCGCGTCGTCCGTCGCTTCGTAGACACGCTCCAGGGTGAATTCGAGCCCCTGCCGATCGGCGTCACTGAGGTCGGCGGCTTGAATCCGTGAGGGGTCCCAGAAAAGGTGACCCGTCAGATGCGCGCTGATGAAATTCACCCACAGGAAGTCGAACGCGTCGCGGCCGAGCGCATCGATCACCAGATTGGCCGCACGCGCGGGCCCCGCAAGCAGCACGTCGCGCATGTTGAACACGAGCGCCCTGTGGCGCCGGCCGCTGACATCCTGCAGCAGCGAGGTGCGCCCGAAGCGCCGCGCGAACTGTCGATACGCCGTCCGAGGGCTCGACCAACGGGGAATGATCTTGTGAGTGAACTGCCAGCCGCTGAGCGACAAGCCCGGCGCCGTTGCATGCCACGGCACGTACGGATCGAGGATCAGCGACCGACGGCCGGCCCGGCCGAGCCGTTCCCAGACCGTCTCGGGCACACCGTTGAAATCCAGGTAATGCACGCGGTGCTCGGCCGGCGACCACACGAATCCGTAGTAGAGACCGTGCTCGCCGACCTCGGTTCCGGCGTACAACGTCGCGTAGGCTGCCGCCTCGAAGAAGTCGGACTCGGCCTCCAATGGCAGCCAGCGGCCTCGGTTTTTCAAGGCCTGGAGCGCCGGCAGGCGCCCCTCGGCCAGCATGCGTTCGACGAGCGGCTGCGACGAGGCGTCGAACTGCAGGAACGCGAGCACGTGAGTGGACTCCTCCGGACGCGTCGCCTACCGCCAGGTCGCGTCGATCGTCTGCCACGAGCCGCCGTCGTCGGCCGATCGGCGCACGGCATCGACAACGGCCATCACCGCGCGGCCGTCCGCGGCGGTCGCCAACGAGGAGGCGTTGCCGCCTCGGGCCGCTGATGCGAACGTTTCGAGCTCCCGGATCAACAGGCGCACGAGCGACGTTCGTGAGGCTGGATGCAGCAGGCGCCTCAGATCCGGATCACGAAGGTGGGTCATGAGCAGGCGAGTGCGTGACCACATGCCGACGCCGTCGTAGCGCGCAACCGGCCGCCCTTGACCGTCGCGCACCTCTATTCTGTCGCGCCGCGGCCGATCGGTTGCGCACGAAATGCGCGCCGGACCCCGAGTCAGTTCGAGATCGAAGACGGCGCGCGTGAGGTCCAGTTCGACTGCCCGCGCACGCCTCACTTCGCCGCCAGTGACCCATCGTGCGAGGTCGATCAGATGCGTTCCGACGCTCAGGAGCGCAGCGTCTGACACGCTGTACGGGCGCCACGATCCGGATGCGTAATGAAGATCGAGGGAGAGTGAGATGGGACCGCCGGCTGGAACGTCATTCCGCAGCTGAGCGATGAGCGGATCGAACCGCCGGTTGAATCCAATCCAGGGCGCCGGAATGAAGCCTGCCAGCGCCGCCCCTTCGGCGGCCGTGGCCGCTGGCGGCTTCTCGACGAGCGCCGGAAGACCGGCGGCGGCGGCACATCGGGCATCCGCGAGGTGCGAGGATGCGGGCGTGGCAATCACAATCGCGTCAACGCCGCCCGCGGCAATCAGCGCCGCCGCATCAGGGTACGACGGCAGGCTCGGATCGAGACGAACGCAGCGTGACTGCGCCACATCGGCCAGCGCGGCGAGCCGCATGCCGCGCACACGCCGCAAGGCCGGAACGTACCCGCGCTCGGCGATGCGGCCGCAACCGACCAACCCAAGCCGCAACTCGTCCGACATTCGGACAAGAATATCGCTCACGACAGCGATGATGCGCCGCGCATGTTGAGGAACCGGTGACGCGCCTGGCCGTCACCAACTCGACGGGGCGTTCGGGAAGCGGTAGAGTCGACCGGCACGGAGGGCCGACATGAACCTCGAGCGCCTCGATGTGAACCGCCGCCGGTTCGTGGAGTGCCTGTCCGCGCTTGGCGTCGCCTCGACACTGATGCCCGAGGCGCTCACGATCGCCGCGCAAGACGCCGAGACGATCACGCTCGAGATGCTCGAAGCCGCGCAGAAGATTGCCGGCGTGTCGTTCACGCGCGAGGAACAGCAGAACATTCTCGGCAGGCTGAACGCGGCGCGCGGGTACGTGGCTGGATGGAACTTTCTGCGGAACGCCAACCTTGGCAACAGCACGCAGCCGGCGATTGTGTTCAATCCGGTTCCTCCCGGCAAGGCGCTGCCGACCGGTCCGCGAACGCTCAAGCGCCGCGAGATCGTCGTCTCGATGCCGTCCTCCGACGAGGAGCTGGCGTTTCTGCCCGTGACGCACCTGGCGAAGCTCGTCGAGACCCGCCGGGTCAAGCCCTCCGAGCTGACCGAGCTGTATCTGTCGCGGCTGAAGAGGTACGACGGCATCCTCCATTGCGTGGTGAGTCTCACCGACGATCGTGCGCGCGCACAGGCGAAACAGGCAGACGAGGAGATTGCTGCGGGCAGATATCGCGGGCCGCTGCACGGCATTCCGTTCGGCCTGAAAGATCTCTTCGCGGTCAGAGGAACGAAGACGACGTGGGGCGCCAGTCCGTACAAGGATCAAGAGATCG
>Ga0114129_10012871_pt1 | contig 11905 bp, 6 predicted proteins | sample RhiMetdeltSRZDD1_FD_80071 | JGI IMG/M metagenome (GOLD analysis project Ga0114129, IMG submission 80071) | Populus rhizosphere microbial communities from Tennessee, USA - Rhizosphere MetaG P. deltoides SRZDD1 (version 2) (version 2) | ecosystem: Host-associated > Plants > Roots > Rhizosphere >... | reverse complement strand
TTCTCAAGCGCCTCGGGGAGAAGCGTGTGGTTCGTGTAGGCGAGCGTCTCTCGGGTGATGGTCCACGCGTCGTCCCAGCCGAGGTGCGCGTCGTCGAGCAGGATTCGCATGAGCTCGGGGACCGCGAGCGCCGGGTGCGTGTCGTTGAGCTGAATCGCGACCTTCTCGGGAAACGCCCGCCAGTCGGTGTTGGCGCTCCGGAACCGTCGCACGAGATCGGCGAGTGAGCAGGCGACGAGAAAATACTCCTGCACGAAACGGAGTGCCTGACCGCTCACCGTCGAGTCGTCGGGGTAGAGCACGCGCGTCAGCGACTCCGCTGCGATCTTGTCCGTCAGCGCCTCGACGAACTCGCCGCGGCTGAAGCGCTGGAAGTCGAAGTAGTCCGGCGCCGCAGCGGACCAGAGCCTCAGCGTATTGATATTCTCGCCGCCGAAGCCGACCACAGGTCGGTCGAACGGAATGCCGATGAGTGTGGAGGGCGCGCCCGGAACGGGACGTAGGCGACCCTCTCGCATCTCGAACGAGCAGCCGAGCCGAATCTCTACCTTCTCGTTAGGCCTGGGCACCTCCCACGGGTCCTGGCGGCGAAGCCAGTTGTCGGGCTGCTCGTGCTGCCATCCGTTCTGCATCGACTGGCGGAAGATGCCGTACTCGTAGCGGAGTCCGTAGCCCATGGCGGGCAGGCGCATCGTCGCCATCGAGTCCAGGAAGCACGCGGCGAGGCGTCCCAATCCACCATTGCCCAGTCCGGCGTCCGGTTCCTCCTCGAGGATGCTCGCCGCGTCCAGGTGCTTCTTGAGCGCCATGGGCGCGACGTGTGACTCGAGCATGAGGTTCGCGATGTTGTTCGCGAGCGACCGGCCGATCAGGAACTCCATCGACAGGTAGTAGACCCGCTTCGGGTTCTGGCGATCGTAGGTTTTCGTCGTCTTGATCCAACGCTGGGAGAGCACGTCACGGATGGACCGCGCGGCGGCCTCATAGCTCTCGCGCGTGCCCGCGTCCTCGACGGCGACGACATCGTCGAAGGTGAGGTGGCGCTCGTAGAGCGCGTTGTCCCCGCCCGTGAGCGGGACCGGACCGCCGGTGTACCGCGCGATGAGCTTCGAGCCGTCCGCGTCCTCGGTGGTTGGAGTCGCTGCCGTCTTCGTCGCCCGTTTCACCCTCGGCTTCGCCTGCTTGCCTCCCTCGGGTGTACCCGATCGCTCAGTCATCGTCCCATCCCCCGGCAATGCCGGCCAGTGCCTCTATGTGGACCTGCTTCTCCTCGGCTTCAGTATACGTACCCAGCGCGGCGAGGCTGTTGCACCTGGCGCGATGGGACAGCTGCTGCCCGGCCGCCGCGACGTTTTCGCGCTTGCCGGCCCACGTGGCGAGCGCGGTGTCCTGTAGCGCACGCCCATACGAAAAGGTGAGCGCCCAGGGCTTGGGGCCCTCGGCACGGTTGATCGCGTTCAGATGCCGAGTCGCCAGGACGTCGTTTTGGCCGCCGGACAGGAACGCGATGCCTGGCACCGCCGGCGGTACGTGGCGCCTGAGACAGTGCAACGTGGTGGTGGCGACCTCCTCGACCGACGTCTGTTGCTCGGACGCCGCGCCCGCAACGACCATGTTTGGTTTGAGCACCATGCCCTCGAGCGGCACGCCCTGCTCGAAGAGGGCGGCGAAGACAGCCTGCAAGACTCGCCCTGTGACCTCTTCGCAGCGCTCGATGGTGTGGGTGCCGTCCATCAACACTTCGGGCTCCACGATCGGTACGATGTCCTGTTCCTGGCACAGGGCTGCATAACGAGCCAGGGCGTGGGCGTTTGCCGACACGCACGCTTCGCCGGGAAACACGCGGCTCACGGCGATCACCGCGCGCCACTTCGCGAATCGGGCTCCCAGGTCGCGGTACTCTTTCAGGCGCTCACGGAGTCCGTCGAGTCCCTCGGTCACCTTCTCCGTGGGCGAGCCGGCCAGCGGCTTGGCTCCCAGGTCGACCTTGATGCCGGGCAGAATACCGAGACGACGACACACCGACGCGAGCGGCGATCCGTCGGCGCTCTGCTGGCGGATGGTCTCGTCGTGCATGATCACGCCGCTCAGGAACTCCGCTGCACTGGGCGCCGTGATCAACAGCTCGCGGTAGTCTCTGCGGTTCTCCGGCGTGGAAGAGATTCCGAGCGCGTCGAAGCGCTTCGTCAGGGTTCCTACGGTTTCGTCGGCTGCGAGAATCCCCTTGCCGCGCGCGACGAGTGCGCGGGCAGTGTGCTCGAGATCAGTGATCATGAGACCTTCACTTCGTTAGGCAATTTGACCGGGGCATTCCAGCGCTTCACCGCTGGAACGCCCTGGTAGTAACCGAGAACGCCCACGGTGGACGTGTTGAGCAGAAAGTGTCGCCCGCCGGACGGCGGTAGTCCCATCCAGCGGGCCACGAATACGCGGAGCAGGTGGCCGTGCGCGAACAGCGCGACACGCCCGGCGACCGGGCGGATCCTCCGGATCACTCGATCGACCCGGGCTGCGACCTGCTCGGGCGTTTCACCGCCCGGACACCCATCCGTGAACACCATCCAGTTCGGCACCACGTGCTTGATCTGCTTGGAGGTGAGCCCTTCATACTCGCCGTAATCCCATTCCGTCAGGTCCGGCTCGATCTCCATGCGGCGGCCGAGGCCCGCCAGCTTGCACGTTTCGCGGGCGCGGCGGAGCGGGCTCGAAAGCACGAGGGCAAAATCGGCCGTAGACAGCAGAGGCTCGAGGAGTCGCGCCTCCTCGCGTCCTCGGTCGGTCAACGGGATGTCGGTCCGGCCGGTGTGCTGCCCCGAGAGGGTCCACTCCGTCTCGCCGTGGCGAACGAGCACTACGTCTCCGTGCGATTCGCTGCCGGCCATCCGCTCACTCGCTTCCTGTCGTTCGCGGCTCGATGAGGAACGCAATCGATCGTGGCCGGACCAGATAGCTGGCGTCGGCGAGCGCCGGCGCGTGCTCCCAGTCCACGATGTCGTCGGGGGAGGGATGCGACGTGTCGATCCACCGCCGCCACCCTCCGCGCGTCTCCGTGTCCGCGGGCGGTACCTGGAAGCGAAGCGGCTCCCAGTACGCGTTGAGCATTCCGTGGAGTCGGAGGCGGCTGCCAACACTCGTTAGGGTGAACGCCACTGAGTGCGACCGGTCACTCCAATCGGGGCTGCCCAGCTCCACGCCGTGCCAATCGAGCCGCGCGACGGCAAGCAGCTGGTTGAGCGTGAGTTGCGTCCGGGCGACCAGAATGTCGCGTTGATGGCGGAAGGCGATCAGTGCCCGGACGAACCGGTGGAGTCCGCGATGCCGGTCGAGCAGGGTCCAGTCGAACCAGCTGGTCTCGTTATCCTGGCAATACGCGTTGTTGTTCCCGCGCTGCGTTCGACGCACCTCGTCGCCCATCGTGAGCATTGGCGTTCCGACGGCGAGCAGGAGCAGGGTGAGGAGGTTCTTGATCTGGCGGCTCCGGAGCTCCTCGACGGCGGGATCGTCGGTCGGCCCCTCCACGCCGCAGTTCCAGCTCGCATTGTCGTTGGCGCCGTCGCGGTTGTCCTCGCCGTTGGCCTCGTTGTGCTTCTGGTCGTACGAGACCAGATCGTTCAGCGTGAATCCGTCGTGGCAGGTGACGAAGTTGATGCTCTGTTCCGGCTCTCGTTCCTCGTGACCGTAGATGTCGGGACTGCCCAGAAAACGCGACGCGACGTTGGACACCATGCCGGCGTCGCCCTTGATGAAGCGGCGGACGTCATCGCGGAACCGGCCGTTCCATTCCTGCCAGCTATCGCCGACGAAGCTGCCCACCTGGTAGAGTCCCGCCGCGTCCCAGGCTTCCGCGATCAGCTTCGTTCCCGACAGCACCGGGTCGGACTCGATATCCCAGATGATCGGCGGCTGGGGGACCGGATGCCCTGACTCATCCCGGGCCAGGATCGACGCGAGGTCGAAGCGGAAGCCATCCACGTGCATGGACTCGACCCAGTGGCGGAGGCTGTCCCGGATCATCCGCCTAACGACCGTGTGATTGGCATTCAGCGTGTTGCCGGTCCCCGTGTAGTTCGCGTACCGGCTGCGATCCGCCTCCAGGGTGTAGTACACCCCGTTCTCGAGCCCGCGGAACGAGACCGTCGGCCCGTCGGCACCGCCCTCCGCGGTGTGGTTGAACACCACGTCGAGAATGACCTCGAGCCCCGCACGGTGGAACGCCTTGACCATGTCGCGGAGCTCATCGAGCGCGCCTAACGCGCCTGGTCGCGAGCTGTACGCCGCGTGCGGCGCGAACAGCGAGATCGGTGCGTAGCCCCAATAGTTGCGTCGGCCGGGCGGCGCATCCTCGGTGTCGAACTGGAACACGGGGAGCAGCTCGACGGCCGTGACCCCCAGATCCTTGAGGTAGGGAATCTTCTCCACGAGGCCGGCGTACGTCCCGGCCTTGTCAGGCGACACGCCCGAGCTCGGATGCTTCGTGAACCCGCGCACGTGCAGCTCGTAGATGACCGTCTCGCTGTACCGGCGATGGAGCGGACAATCGCCTTCCCAGTCATACCGCGACGGGTCTACGACCACGCTCTTCATGGCGACCGCCGTATTGTCACCGGGCTGCTGGGCCGCTGCTCTGCTGTACGCTTCGGATCCGGCCACCGCGAGCCCGTACGGGTCGAGCAGCAGCTTCTCCGGGTCGAATCTCAGCCCCTTTTCCGGCGCAAACGGCCCGTGCGCCTTGAACCCGTAGACCTGGCCGGCCCCGATCTCCGGGACGAAGACGTGCCAGTAGTGGTAGGTCCGGTGGTGCTCGCGATCCAGTGGAATAACTCGGCTCGGTCGAACGGCACCTTCTCCATCGAAGAGCAGCAGGTCGATTCGACTCGCGCTCCTGGAGTAGATGCTGAAGTTCACGCCGCCAAGCCTGACCGTCGCGCCTAACGGCGCGCTCGCCCCCCGGCCGACGGTTGGGGTCGGTCGGCGGGGCGTGCTGCGGGTGCGCGGTCGTGGGCTCGTCACGTCAAACGTTGTCGGACTCTGTCGACGTGCCACGCGCGGACTTCGGCTTGTCTTCCGCCCAGCGCCACCCGGTGATCTCCGGCATGTCGTCGCCGTGCGTCTCGATGTACTGGCGATGCTCGATCAGCCTGTCGCGGATCGCCTGCTTGAAGTAGGCGGCGCGGGCGCCCAGCTGCGGAACGCGGTCGATGACGTCCTGCACGAGGTGGAACCGATCGAGGTCGTTGAGAACGACCATGTCGAACGGCGTCGTCGTCGTGCCTTCTTCCTTGTAGCCGCGCACGTGCAGGTTCCGGTGCCCCGCTCGTCGATACGTTAGGCGATGGATGAGAGTCGGGTACCCGTGGAACGCAAAGACGATCGGCTTGTCCTTCGTGAACAGGACATCGAACTCCTTGTCGGTAAGCCCGTGGGGATGCTCCTCCGCGGACTGCAGCCGCATGAGATCGACCACGTTGATCACGCGAACCTTGAGCTCGGGCGCATGACGCCGAATGAGCTGGACGGCGGCCAGCGTCTCGAGCGTGGGTACGTCGCCGCAGCATCCCATGACGACGTCCGGCTCGCTCCCCTGGTCGTTACTGGCCCACTCCCAGATGCCGATGCCGGCAGTGCAGTGTTTCACTGCCTGATCCATCGTGAGCCACTGCGGCGCCGGCTGCTTCCCGGCCACGATCACGTTCACGTAGTCGCGGCTCTTGAGGCAGTGATCCGTCACCGACAGGAGCGTGTTCGCGTCAGGCGGCAGGTACACGCGAATCACTTCCGACTTCTTGTTGATCACGTGATCGATGAAACCCGGATCCTGGTGGCTGAAGCCGTTGTGGTCCTGGCGCCAGACGTGGGAGCTCAACAGGTAGTTGAGCGACGCGATCGGCCGTCTCCACGGAATGTGACTGCACACCTTCAACCACTTGGCGTGCTGGTTGAACATCGAGTCGATGATGTGGATGAACGCCTCGTAGCACGAGAAGAATCCGTGGCGGCCGGTGAGCAGATAGCCCTCGAGCCAGCCCTGGCACTGATGCTCCGACAGGACCTCCATCACTCGGCCATCCGGCGAGAGGTGGTCGTCCTCGGGGCGGATCTCGGCCATGTAGCAACGGTCGGTGACCTCGAGGATGTCCTGCCAGCGATTCGAGTTGTTCTCGTCGGGGCTGAAGACGCGGAAGTTCTGGTGGTCGAGATTCAGTTTCATCACGTCGCGCAGGTACTTCCCCTGCACGCGGGTGGACTCTGCCGCCGATGCGCCTGGCTTCTTCACATCCACCGCGTATTTGCGGAAGTCGGGGAGCCGCAGGTCCTTGAGCTTGAGCCCGCCGTTCGCGTGAGGGTTGGCGCTCATCCGCCTTTCGCCTTTCGGCGCCAATTCCCGTAGCTCTGGCACGAGCGTGCCCGTCTCGTCGAACAGCTCTTCGGGGCGGTAGCTCCGCATCCACTGCTCCAGGATCGCGATGTGTGCGGCCTTGTCCATCTCGCCCATCGGTACCTGGTGACTGCGCCAGTACCCTTCGCAGAGCTTGCCGTCGATCTCCGTGGGACAGGTCCAGCCCTTCGGGGTGCGCAGCACGATCATCGGCCACGTCGGTCGCTGCCTAACGCCGCGCTCGCGCGCGTCGCTCCAGATCCGCCCGATATCGGCCATGACGCGGTCGAGCGTCTCCGCCATCTGCTGGTGGATGGCCTCGGGCTCGTGCCCTTCCACGTAGTGTGGTGCGTAGCCATACCCCTCGAGCAGCTTGGTGAGCTCCTCTCGCGGAATGCGGTCCAGGAAGCAGGGGTTGGCGATCTTGTAGCCGTTGAGATGCAGGATCGGCAACACGCATCCGTCGCGCGCGGGATTCAGGAACTTGTTGCCGTGCCATCCGGTGGCCAGCGGGCCGGTCTCCGCCTCGCCGTCGCCGATGACGCACGCGACGATCAGGTCAGGGTTGTCGAAGGCCGCCCCGAACGCGTGAGACAGCGCGTACCCAAGCTCGCCACCCTCGTGCATCGAGCCGGGCGTCTCGGGAGCGACGTGGCTGGGGATGCCACCCGGAAAGCTGAACTGCTTGAACAACTGCTTCATCCCCTCTTCGTCCTGACCGATGTTCGGGTACACCTCCGTGTACGTCCCTTCGAGGTACGCGTGGGCCACCAGCGCCGGGCCACCGTGACCCGGGCCGATGATGTAGATCATGTTCGCGTCGTGCTTTTTGATCACCCGGTTCAAGTGCGCGTAGATGAAGTTGAGCCCAGGCGTGGTCCCCCAGTGTCCCAGCAATCGGGGCTTGATGTGCTCGCGCGTTAGGTGCTGACGGAGCAGCGGATTGTCCATCAGGTAGATCTGCCCGACCGAGAGATAGTTCGACGCGCGCCACAGCGCGTCGATCTTCCGGAGCTCCGTATCGGAAACCGCGGCCGCGCGGGCAGGCTGCCGTTTCGGGACTGTCTGCGTCATGGGACTACTCCATTTCCTACGGTGTCGATCGCGTGTACGAACGGTCCATTGACTTTGTCCGCTCGCAGGGGAGCGTTGCAATTGAATGAAAGTCTCACGAGGAACAGGATGACAGTGACCGAAATGGACCGATCTCCCGCCAGGCTGGCCGACGAGGCACTCCTCAGCCGTAGCGACGACCTGCTGGCGGATTTCGACCGCGCGTTCCGGATGTTTCAGGAGTTCGTGACCGGATGTCGGACATTGTACGACATCGGACAGGCCGTGACGGTGTTCGGCTCCGCGCGCTTCGACGAAAACAATCGGTATTACAGGCTCGCGCGCGAGCTGGGCCGAGAGTTGGCGCGGCACGGTTACACGGTCGTGACGGGAGGCGGCCCCGGCATCATGGAAGCGGCGAACCGAGGCGCGCGGGAGGGCGGCGGCCTGAGCGTCGGCTGCAACATCATCCTACCGCACGAGCAGCAGCCGAACCCCTACCTCGATCGCGTGGTGAACTTCGACTACTTCTTCGTGCGCAAGGTCATGCTGGTCAAATACTCGGAGGCGTTCGTCCTGATGCCCGGGGGCTACGGGACGCTGGACGAGATCTTCGAGACGGTCACGCTCGTGCAGACGGGAAAGATCCGACACTTCCCGATCGTCGCCATGGGACGTGACTACTGGCAGGGCATGCTCGATTTCATCTCGGAGACCATGTTCCGGGAGGGCGCCGCGGCGGAGGGCGAGGTCGGTGGCTTTCTCGTGACCGATTCCGTCGCCGAGGCGGTCGATCACATCGAGCAGGTCGTGCGCGGCACGGTAGGTGTGAGCCGTTAGGCGCGCTCCATCGTCGCGTTTCGCCAGACTGGCATCGCGACATGTACGCTCAAAAAGCAAGGAGACGCAGAATACGCAGACCGGCGCTTCGCGCCGTCGCAGAAGGGTACATCGAGGATCGACGCGTCATCGCACCAGGGGTTTTTGAAAGAGGGGAACGGCCTCGGTCAGCTCAAGCGTCCCCAGGTTGTTCCGCTTCAAAATCAGCTCGTTGAGAGAGGAGCTGACTCCGCACTCGGAGCGTTCTGCGTATTCTGCGTCGCCCGCGTCAGCGGGCGGTCTGCGTGATCTGCGTCTCCTTGCTTTTAAAGCCAGCCCTAACGAGATGCCGAGCTCAGGCGCATAGGAGTCGGATCGCTTTATCTGGCCGCAACGGGCTTCGTCTCGACCTCGTGGAACGCCGCCGCCTTGCCCAACTCGAGCGCCTCCTGTGACGTCGACGTCGCGAACAGGTGCATGATCCGCGCGATGATCCCCGTCCACCCCGTCTGATGGCTCGCGCCGATCCCCGCGCCGTTGTCGCCGTGGAAGTACTCGTAGAACAGCAGATAGTCGCGCCAGTGTGGGTCTTCCTGGAACTTCGCCGTCTCCCCATACACCGGCCGGCGCCCGTCCTCACCCCGGACGAACACGTTCGTTAGGCGCCGCCCGATCTCCTCGGCCACCTGGTACAGATTCATCCGATTCCCCGACCCGGTCGGACATTCGATCGTGAAATCGTCGCCGTAGAACAGGTAATACTGGAGCAGCGCGCGGATGATCAGGCCGTTCACCGGCATCCAGATCGGTCCGCGCCAGTTGGAGTTGCCGCCGAACATCCCGCTGTCGGATTCGGCCGGGAGGTACGAGACGACGTGCGCCTGCCCTCCCACATGGAGCACGTACGGGTGCTCGGCGTGATAGCGGGAGAGCGCGCGGATGCCGTACGGGCTCAGGAACTCGTTCTCGTCGAGCATCCGGGTCAACACCCGGCGCAGCTTCTCTTCGTTCAACGCCGCGCTCATACGGCGACCGCTCTTCCCGAGCGCGACGGGGTTGTGGATGAATTCAGCCAACTCCGGGCGATCGGCCAGCAGCGCATGCAGGCGATCGTTCAACTGCGGAGCGATCCTCCTCATCTCTCCCTCGAACACGGTGACAGCGCACAGCGGCAGCAGTCCGACCATGGACCGCACTTTCAGCCGATGGGCCTGGCCGTCGGGGAGGCGAAGGACGTCGTAAAAGAACCCGTCTTCCTCGTCCCACATGCCGGTGCCATCACCCGCGTTGAGCATCGACGACGTAATGAGCAGTGCGTGCTCGACGAACTTCTCGACGAGCGTGAGATAGGCCGGCCGGACCTGTGCCAGCTCGCCGCACATTTCGAGCAGGTTCTGGCAGAAGAGGGCCATCCACGCCGTCCCGTCGGCCTGCTCCAGGTACCCGCCTGTCGGCAGGGGCGAAGAGCGATCGAAGACGCCGATATTATCCAGTCCAAGGAAGCCGCCCTCGAACACGTTGCTTCCGGATCGGTCCTTCCGATTTACCCACCACGTGAAGTTGAGCATCAACTTCAGGAACGATCGTTCGAGAAAATCGACGTCGCCCTGTCCCCGCGCGGCCTTCTCGAGGCGATAGGTGAAGATCGTGGCCCACGCATGCACCGGTGGGTTCACATCACCGAAGTTCCACTCGTAGGCTGGCAGCTGGCCGTTCGGATGCAGGTAGCGTGCATTCAGCATGAGGTCCAGCTGATCCTTGCCGAAGTCCGGATCCACCATCGTCAACGCCAGCGTATGGAAGGCGAGGTCCCATGCCGCGTACCATGGGTACTCCCATTTGTCCGGCATGGAGATGACATCGGCGTTGTTCATGTGGTGCCAGTGCGCGTTGCGAGTCGCGCGCTGCCGCGCCTGGAACAAGTTGCTCCCGCGCTCCTTCAGCCATCGATCGACATCGAAGTAGAAGAACTGCTTCGACCAGAGCATGCCCGCGAGCGCCTGGCGCATGACGTTCGCTTCGTCGTCGTTGAGCGACGACGGGATGACCGACGCGTAGAACTCGTCGGCTTCCTTTCGTCGTCGGGCAAGTGTGGCGTCGAACGTCTTGTCGAATCGTGCGCTCGACTTCTGCGATGGCTGCACCAGGCTGGTCGGCGCCAGGTCGCTCAGCCTCAGCCGAATGACCGTCGAGCCACCGGCGGGGATTTTCCGCCGGTAGTACGCTGCCGCCTTCGTTCCGGTCTGCGCGGGATTCACCGCTGCCAGCTGGCCGCGGACCACATAGTTGTGAAACGCGTCCTTGACGTACGGGGTCCGGTTGGGCGTGTTCGCCAAACGCTCCGTGTTGCTTTCGTTTTCGGTGAAGAGGAGCGCGCTGGCGTCTTCGGCCTGCAGGAATCGCTGGCCAAGCTGCGGGTGGGACGCGGCGATGATGTCCGGTGCCGCGAGCGACAGCCCAGGTCGCGCGCCGTCCGGACCCCACGACCACGTGTTGCGGAACCAGACCGTTGGAAGGACGTCGATCGTAGCCGCGTCAGGCCCGCGGTTCTCGATCGTCACCTGAATGAGGATGTCTTCCGGCGTCGCCTTCGCGTACTCGACGAACACGTCGAAATACCGATCCTGATCGAACACGCCGGTATCGAGCAACTCGTACTCCAGCTCGGCGCGTCCTCGCCGCTGGTTCGTATGGATGATGTCCTCGTACGGGTAGGCGGCTTGCGGGTATTTGTAGAGGTACTTCATGTACGAATGCGTGGGCGTCGAGTCGAGATAGAAGTAGTACTCCTTCACGTCCTCGCCGTGGTTGCCCTCGCTATTCGTTAGGCCGAAGAGGCGCTCCTTGAGGATCGGGTCGGCACCATTCCACAGGCCAAGGGCAAAGCAGAGCAGTTGGCGTTCGTCGGAGATCCCCGCGAGGCCATCCTCGCCCCAGCGATACGCTCGAAAGCGCGCTTGATCGTGGCTGAACGAGTTCCACGCGTCGCCCGAGGCGCTCAAGTCCTCTCGGACCGTGCCCCACTGCCGTTCGCTCAGATAGGGGCCCCATTTCTTCCACGCGAGCTTCTTTTCCCGAGCCTCGTCGAGGCGGACATGTTCGGCGTCCATGGGGCAGTCTCCAATCGCTGGGATATGTAGTGCCGTTGACTCACGCCGTCACTTCGACGGTGCACCGTGGCTCGCCTCGAACTCCCGGCGCGTCTCGTCGCCGATGAAGTAGTACCGCTTGCCACCCCACTCGCCGGTCGCAGCGGCGGCGAACTTCGGAAACCGCACGCCGGCCACCGGATCCTGAACCATGTGTTCCTTGAGGTAGTACTCGTTCTCGTGGAGCGAGAGGTACGTCTTGACGAAGGAGACGATCCGGTCGTCGACCCAATCCCCGATCGCCTTCCGGTCAACCGCATCCAGCGGCCATTGGGCCTGTTGGTGCGAGTCGAACTGCATGAGGGTGGGAAGGATCTCGAGGTCGTAGTTCAGGATCAGCTTGCGGACGTCCTGATCGGTGGCCGCCGAGAACCGCAGCTTGATGCGCGCCAGCTCGGACTGGAAGTCCATGGTGACGGCGCGGCTGGACGCGTCGAACCGCGGAGCCACCTTGGCGCGGTCGCCGAACCGTTTGACCAGCGCCTCGAGTCGAGGCTTCGTCACTTCG
>Ga0114129_10012869_pt1 | contig 11907 bp, 14 predicted proteins | sample RhiMetdeltSRZDD1_FD_80071 | JGI IMG/M metagenome (GOLD analysis project Ga0114129, IMG submission 80071) | Populus rhizosphere microbial communities from Tennessee, USA - Rhizosphere MetaG P. deltoides SRZDD1 (version 2) (version 2) | ecosystem: Host-associated > Plants > Roots > Rhizosphere >... | reverse complement strand
TCGAGAACCTCGAGCAGTGCGGACGACGGATCGCCGCGCCAGTCGGCGCCGACCTTGTCGACCTCGTCGAGCATGATCACCGGGTTCATCGTTCCCGCATCGCGCAGCGCGCGCACGAGGCGTCCCGGCAAGGCGCCGATGTACGTGCGGCGATGGCCGCGGATCTCGGCTTCGTCGCGGACGCCGCCGAGCGACATGCGGACGAACTCGCGGTTGAGCGCGCGTGCGATCGACTCGCCGATCGACGTCTTGCCCGTACCGGGCGGGCCGATCAGCGTGAGGATCGCGCCGGAGCGCTTGTCCTCGGCGATGCCGCGCTCTTCGCGCAGCTTGCGCACCGCGAGGTACTCGACGATCCTCGCCTTGACGTCTTCGAGACCGGCGTGGTCCGTGTCGAGGATCTCGCGTGCGAGCTTCGGGTCGAGCCGCTCTTCCGAGGTCTTGCCCCACGGAACTGCGAGCAGCCAGTCGAGGTAGGTGCGGATCATCGACGCCTCGCCCGACGCTTCGCCCATCCGTTCGAGCCGGTCGAGCTCGCGCTCCGCCTGCTCGCGCACGCCGTCCGGCATCTCCGCCTCGGCGATCTTGCGGCGGTATTCGTCGACCACGGACGCGTCGTCCTCGCCGAGCTCCTTCCGGATCGAGTCGAGCTGCTTGCGCAGGAAGTACTCGCGCTGTTGTGCCTGTGCGCCGGACTCCACGTCGTCGCGGATGCGGCGCCGAACCTGGAGCTCGGCCAGCCGCTCGCGCTGCAGGCGGACCGCGAGCTCGAGCCGCTCGACCACGTCGAGCGCCTCGAGGAGCTCGACGCGCTGCTCGAACGTCAGGTCCGGGGAGTAGGCGGCGGTGTCCGCGAGCGCGCCGGGTTCGACCACCGAGCGCAGGAACTCGCCCACGCGCGGGTCGGCGTCCCGCAACTCGAGGATCTCCTGGACGACGGCGCGGTACTCGGTCTCGAGCTCGCGCGTCTTGACCGGCGGCGGGGTCTCGTCGGGATGCGGCTCGACGTCGACGTAGAGCCGTCCCTCGGCGCCCGTTCCGGCGGCGCGGAGCAGCGCGCGGTGAAGGCCGGTCAGCGTGGCGACTTGGGCGCCGCCCGGAAGCCGGCCGGTCTCGACCACCTCGGCAACCGTCCCGACCTTCGCGTACGCGCCCTCGTGGCGCGGGACAAGCAGGACGCGGGGCTCGTCCCCGGCGTCCAGCGGCAGCGTCACCGTCATGTTCGGGAAGACGACGCTGTCGTCAAGCGGGATGAGTAGGTAGTTCTCGTTCTCCATCGGTCAGGTTCACTCTCCTGAGCTAGTTTCGAAGCCATAGTAGCTACAGAAGTTGTATCTACGGCCGATTGACCTAACCGGGGCGGTCAACCCCGCGTCCGAAGGCATATGAAAAGGGCCGCCGCGATCGTTTTCGTCCTCGCATTGCTTCCGGGACTCGCCGCGGCCGCCGGTGGCGGCCTACCCGGCGCCCGCTCGATCAAGGTCTGCGCCGCCGCCGGCCCCTATTGGCCGACCATGACCCTCGCCGTTCAGCGCGGCTCCGCCTGGGTGGCGTGCAAGGAGCAGTTCCGCGTCGTCCGCGTGAGCACGGCGACCGGCAAGGCGACGAAGTCCGTGCGCCTGGGGGCGCAGGCGATCGCCGTCCGGTACGGGTTCGGGTCCGTCTGGGCGCTCGACGCAGGGGGAACGCTCTACCGCCTCGACGCCAGGACCGGCACGGTCGCCAAGCGAATCCCGGTGAACGCGGCCGCGGCGTACAACATCTGGGCCGGCGGCGGCTCCGTCTGGGTCGCGGCCGACCAAGGCTCCGAGGTCGTCCGCGTCTCGCCTCAGCGGAACCGCGTCGTTGCGCACATCCCGGCCGGCGACGGGCCCGCGAGCATGGCGTTCGCAGGCGGCACGGCGTGGGTCGTCAACCATCGTGACACGACGATCACCCGGATCGACCTCGCCACGAACAAGTCGACTCGCCTCGTGCGGCTCGGCGGCGACGGCGCGCCGGAGCGGATGATCTGGCTGCGCGGCAGCCTCTGGATCACCGGCCGGGGCACCGACCTCCTCCAAGTGAATCCGGCGGACGGATCCGTCCGGCGAACGATCGAGATCGGCGGCAGCGGGATCGATCTCGTCGCCTACGGCGACCACGTGTGGGTCCCGACGCGGAGCGCCGAGGTGGACCCGAGCGGCTTTCCGACGATGGACGCGCTCAAGCGGGTGTCCGTCTCCAGCGGGGCGGTGTCCACCGTCGTGCGCTCGAGCGGGCGACTCGACGTGCACGGCCTTGCCGTCGCCGGCGGCGCCGTCTGGATCGCGGACAACCGCGCCGGGATGCTGTACAGGGTCGGCAGGCCTTGACCCTCGTCGTCTGAGACGATCCCGGTATGACCGAGCACAGAACCGGAACACGTGAGGAGTGGCTCGAGGCGCGTCTCCAGCTGCTCGCCGACGAGAAGGAGCTGACGCGGCAGAACGACCGCCTCACGCAACGGCGTCAGGAGCTCCCCTGGGTCCGGATCGACAAGGAGTACCGATTCGACACGGACGACGGCGCGGCGTCGCTCGCCGACCTCTTCCAAGGTCGGTCGCAGCTCCTGATCTACCACTTCATGTTCGGATCGCACTACTCGGCGGGCTGTCCGGCCTGCTCGACGATCGCCGACGGGTTCAACGGATCCGTCGTCCATCTCGCGAACCACGACGTGACGATGATGGCCGTGTCGCGCGCTCCGCTCGCCAAGCTGCAGGAGTACAAGCGGCGAATGGGGTGGAGCTTTCCGTGGGCATCGTCGTTCGAGAGCGACTTCAACTACGACTTCAATACGTCCACGACCGAGGAACAGCAGCAGGAGGGGATACTGGAATACAACTTCACGACGCGTGACGTGAGGCCCATGCTCGAAGCAGGCGACGACAGTCCCGTCGCCGAGTTCGCTGCAATGACCGGAACCGACACCGCGGGCTATCTCCGCGAGTCGCCCGGCATGAGCGCGTTCGCCCTCGAGGACGGCGTCGTGTACCACACGTACTCCGCGTACGCGCGCGGCGTGGACGCGATGTGGGGGATGTACCAGTGGCTCGACCGCGCGCCGAAAGGTCGCAACGAGACCAGCCTGTGGTTCCGGCGCCGCGACGAGTACGGAGATCGCTGAAGCATTCGTCATCGAGACCGACGATCCGCGGCGCGACGACGTTCGCGCGCTCCTCGAGCAGCACCTCGCGTTCGCCCGCGCGGTCACGCCGCCGGAGGACGTGCACGCGCTCGATCTCGACGGCCTCCTCGACTCGTCGATCACGTTCTTCACCCTCCGATCCGGGGGCGAGCTCCTCGGCGTCGGCGCGATCAAGCAGCTCGACGCGAATCACGCGGAGGTGAAGTCGATGCACACAACCCTCGCCGCGAGGCGGCGCGGCGTCGGACGCGCGATGCTCGACCACCTGCTCGGCGTTGCGGCCGAACGCGGCGTGCGGCGCGTCAGCCTCGAGACCGGCGCCGGCGAGGCGTTCGCGCCCGCGCGCTCCTTGTACGCCAGGGCGGGATTCGTGTCCTGTGGGCCGTTCGGGGACTACCGCGCGAGCCCGAACAGCGCGTTCATGACACTTCGCCTGGCGTAGCACCCGGCGGCCACGGCCCGAGCGGCATGCCGATCTCCCACTCGTGGCCGAACGGGTCGACGATGCGACCGACGCGCCACCCGTGCTCGTCGGACACCGGGGACTTCTCGGTCGCGCCTGCCGCGACCGCCTGCGCGGCAACGCGATCGGGCTCGTCGACGACGAGGAGCGTGCGGCCGGTCGCGCCGCCGATCTCGTGTGGGCTGAACCGCTTCGCCGCTGTCGACGACGTCGCGATCCAGAACGCCGCGCCGCCGACGGCGAGCTGCGCGACGACGTCGTCGCCATCGCCGACGCTGTGCACGACCCTCGCGCCGAACGCCGCTTCGTAGAAAGCGATCGCTTCACTGGGCCGCTCGACCCACAGCTCCGGCTGGATGCTCGTCACCCCGTCGGCGCCGTCTCCATGCTCGGCAGCACGCCCTCGCGGTACGGCCCCTCGGTCGACCGCGGAAACGCCGCGTACGCCTCCTGCCCGGACGTCGTCTCCTTCTCGACGCCTGCCTTGTGCTTCAGCGCCACCTCCACCACGGGGTAGCGGAGCTTGTCGTCCTCGGGAGCAGGCCGGGTCCCGACCATCAGGATCGCGCAGGGTCCGTCCCCGGCGCCGACGAAGACGTGTTCGGTCCAGGCGGGGGAATGCACGAAGTCCCACGGCTTCAGTCGGCGTTCCTCGCCTTCGACGAGCAGGAGGCACTCGCCGTAGAGCACGAGGAAGTCCTCCTGCGCGTTCTCGCCGTGGTACATGCAGTTCGGCTCACCGGGGTTGAGCACCTGGATGTTGATCCCGAACTGCGAAAAGCGCGCGTCGTCGTCGCCCTCGAACGTCACCGCCGACCCGAATGTGGGGTGGTACCACCAGCGCGCCTCGCGGGCGTTGACGACGAACCAGCCGTCGCCGCGAGGAACGAGGCCGCTCTCGGTCTGTTCGAGCTTCGCTTCTTCGGTCATACGCACCTCCGTGTCGCTTCGCCAGGAGCTTTGACGCGAAGGTAGTCCGGATCGGGTGATGTGCGCGCCGGTCCGCCCGCCTGACCATGGAGCTCACCCCGAATCCACTCGAAACCTGGAGGAATCACATGTGGTACGGAATCGGCTTCGGCGCGCTCTTGTACATCGTCCTGCTCATCACGCTCGGTGTCATGACCTTGCGAAAGGGCCACATCTTCCTGTTCATCATCGGGATCTTCATCCCGCTCTTCTGGCTGATCGGCGCCATTATGCGGCCGACCGCGGCGCAGACGGCGTAGTTCGCGCCGGTCGGCTTCGGTGAGCGCACGGACCTCGGATCAGGCGCCGGAGCGCGCCGGCCTGGTCCTGATCGCGCTCATCCTGGTCGCAGGCGTCGCCAACCTGAACCTGTCCGTTGCGAACGTCGCCTTGCCGGACATCGGCAAGCACTTCGACTCCTCGCAGACGACGCTGGATCTGATCGCGGTCGGCTACTCGCTCGGGCTCGCGGCGTCGGTGCTGTATCTCGGCGCGCTGGGAGACCGCTACGGCCGCAAGCTGATGCTCATCCTCGGAATGGTGCTCTCGGTCCCGGCGTCGCTGCTCGCGGCGTTCGCGCCGTCCGACACGGTGCTGTTCGGCGCGCGCGTTCTGGGTGGTGTCTCGGCCGGAATGGCGTATCCGACCACGCTCGCGCTGATCACCGCGCTCTGGTCTGGGCCGGGGCGCACGAAGTCGATTGCGTTGTGGTCGGCGATCGGCGGCGGAATCGCATCGCTTGGCCCGCTCGTCGCAGGTGCGCTGCTCGAGCACTTCGACTGGGGATCCGTCTTCCTGATCACGCTTCCGCTGGTCGGCGTCGCGCTCGTGATGGCGTGGGTGTTCGTTCCGGCCCACGTGAACGAGACGACCGACCCGGTCGACAACCTCGGCGGGATTCTCTCCGTCGCCCTCGTCGGGGCGCTGGTTCTCTCGATCAACTTCGCTCCCGTGCCCAACAAGGGAGCGCTCACCATCGGCCTGGCGATCGTCGCCGCTGCCGCGCTGATTGCGTTCTACATCCGTCAGCGTCGTGCGAGGAACCCGCTGTACGACCTCGACATCGCCGCGCGGCGCACATTCTGGGTTGCCGCGTGCGCAGGGATCATCGTCTTCGGCTCGCTGATGGGCGCGGCATTCATCAGCCAGCAGTACCTGCAGAACGTGCTCGGCTACTCGACGCTCGAGGCGGGGGCTGCGTTCCTGCCGGCAATCGCCTTCATGATCCTCGTCGCGCCCCGCTCCGCGAAGCTCGTCGAGTCCCGCGGGGCGCGCTTCACGCTGCTGGCGGGGTACGTCTTTCTCTCGCTCGCGTTTCTCTCGATGCTGCTGCTCTGGCGGAGCGACAGCTCGTACTGGGAAGTGGGGATCGCGTACGCATTCATCGGCATCGGCGTCGGCTTCGCCGGCACGCCGGCATCGCATTCGCTCACCGGATCGGTTCCCGTCGAGCGGGCCGGCATGGCCTCAGGGACTGCGGACCTCCAACGCGATCTCGGCGGCGCGAGCATGCAGTCGATCTTCGGCGCGCTGCTCACCGCCGGCTACGCGTCGGCGGCCGGCGCGGCGATCGCCGCCTCCGGGAAGGACGTCTCCACGAGCACTCAGAACGACCTCACGAAATCCTTCGCCGGTGCCGAACAGGTCGCGAGCCGCTACCCGCAGTACTCCGACCAGATCATCGCGGCAGCAAAGTCGTCGTTCCTGCACGGCGACAAGTGGGCGTACTCCGCCGGGCTCGTCGCCGTCGTCATCGGCGCCGTGCTCGTGTTCTTCCTCTTCCCGAAGCGGCAGGAGGAGGAGGAGCTGCTCGCCCGCTACCACCGTGAAGACACCGCGCGAGCAGCTCGCGGCGACGTCGTCGAAGGGCCGGCGGCGGTGCCCGCGGCGCCGTAGGGACCGGCCATGTTCTTCCAGCTGAGCAGCTGGGCTCTCGCGTTGCTCATCCTGGCGGTCGTCGGCGGAGTGACCGCCGCGGGGATCGCGCTCGGCCGGTACCTGCGAAAGCACTCGGAGAGCCTGCGTGAGCCGTTCGGCGTGCTCCAAGCGGCCCTCCTGGGTGTCGTGGGGCTGCTGCTCGCCTTCGGTTTGTCGCTAGCCGTCGGGCGCTACGAGGACCGCCGCGCGGCCGTTGTCTCGGAGTCGAACGCGATTGGAACGACGTACCTGCGTGCTCAGCTGCTTGCCGAGCCGGTGCGCGGGCGGTCGCTGGCGTTGCTGCGCGATTACACGGATCTCACGCTGCGGCTCTCGACCGAGGTGCCGGGCAGTGCAGCCATGCGCCGCACGGCTGCAGACCAGGACGTGATCCAGCGGCAGCTCTGGCGGCTCGCGGCTCGTGACATCGACGAGGCGCCCAACGCGAGTGCGCCGAGGCTGTATGTGGACAGCCTCAACACGATGATCGACCAGCAAACCGTTCGCATCGCCGCGCTCAACAATCGCGTGCCCGGTGCGGTGCTGGCGCTCGAGGTGATCGGAGCAGCAATCGCGCTCGGGCTGCTCGGCCTTCATCTCTCTGTGCTCGGCCGCGGCATTCTGTCGATGGTGCTCGCTGCAGGGCTCGTCACATTGCTCTTGCTGGTGATCTTCGATCTGGATCGGCCAACTCGCGGCTTGATCACCATTCCCACGGCGCCGCTCGAGTCGCTTCGTGCCTCAATGGCGCTGCCCCCGGCCGCACCTCCGCGATAAGGCGGCATCGGCTTCGGGCCATTGATCAGCCGCACTAGGACGCGGACAGGTCGGGAGCCTCGCGCGTCCGCCGGAGGCGCGCTCGAGACTCTCTGTAGCGAAACACTTCGTAGACGATGAGCGCGGTGCAGACGGCCGCCACGCACGCGAGCGCGGCGAGTGCCGGCACGCCCAGCGCCACCGGCGCGAGCGCGACGAGGACGAGAACGGCAACCGGCCGGCCGTGGCCGAGCCCGCCGTGGATGCGTAGGCGCAGGCCGACGTGGGCGAGGAGGTAGAGCGCCACGCCGCCCGTGAGCGCGAACGCTGCGACTGTCGGGAGTGGGTCGTCGAAGTCCGCAATCGTCTTCTTCAACCCCAACGCGAAGAGCACGATGCCGGCGACCATCGGCAGGTGGATGTAGCTGTAGATGTCCCGCGCGAGTGCGGCGCGCGCAACGCCGGTCGCGTGGGCCAGCTGGCTCTCCGCGAGGATCGACACCCAGTCGAAGTACGTCCACCACAGCGCCGCCGCGACAGTGAGGCCGAGCAGCGCCGCGACGACGACGCCGGTGTGCACCTCGTGGCCCGCCGCACCGACGCCGATCGCGACCACCGACTCGCCGAGCGCGATGATGATGATCAACCCGTGGCGCTCGGCGAAGTGGTGCGGTGACACGCGCCAGCCTCCACCACGGCCGGTGAGCGCGCCGAAGTAGTCGATCGCCAGCGCGGCGGCCCACAACGCGTACTGCGCACCGTCGTCGAAGAACGCGGCGACGAGGATCAGCGCCGGCCCCAGCGTCGCCGTCGGCGCGAATCTGCGAACGGCGCGGAACAGTTCCGGATCGTCCCGTCCGGCGATCAGGTACAGCACGATGTGCAGCGCCCGCACCGCGAAGTACGCGACGCCGAAGAGAACCGCGGTGCCGCCAAAAGCGTCCGGCACCGCCAAGGAGAGGACGAGCAGCGCCCCGATGACCGCGAGCACGGCAAGCCGCTCTGCCCCCTCGTCGGGGTCCACCGTGTTGGTGAGCCACGCGTACGCCGCCCAGGCCCACCAGAGCGCGGCGAGTACGAGCATTCCCCGAACGACGCCCTCCGCGGTGAGATCCGCGGACATGAGACCTGTGACCTGCGTGAACGCGAAGACGAAGACGAGGTCGAAGAACAGCTCCAGCGGTGTGACGGTGACCCGCGACTCGCTCTCGGCGACGCCTTCCATGAACGGACGCTAGCCGAGGCCGCCGACCGTCTTCAGAGCTCGATCATGACCTTGATCGCCTCGCGCTCGTTCATCGCCCGGTAGCCGTTCGGCACGTCGTCGAGGGTCCCGACGCGGTCGAACACGCGGCCGGGCTCGATCCGGCCTTCGAGGACGTCCGGCAGAAGCTCCTCGATGTACGCGCGTGCAGGCGCAGGGCCGCCCGTGATCGCGATGTTGGCGAAGAACGTCGACACCGCGTGGGGAATCGTGTCCTCCTGGGGCAGGCCGACGCGGCCGACAGTCCCACCGGGCCGGGCGCTGCCCAGCGCTGTCAGCGTGGACTCCCCGTGTCCGACGCACTCGAGCACCGAGTGAGCGCCGAGGCCGCCGGTGAGCTCGCGGACGCGTTCGGCGGCTTCTTCGCCCCGCTCACCGACGACGTCCGTCGCGCCGAACTCCTCGCCCAGCGCGACCCGGTCCGGATGCCGCCCGAGGAGGATCACCTGCTCGGCGCCGAGGCGGCGCGCTGCGATCACGGCGCACAAGCCGACGGCGCCGTCACCCACGACGGCCACCGTCTTGCCCGGCCCGACACGCCCTGCAAGCGCGGCGTGGTGGCCTGTCGACATCACATCCGAGAGCGTGAGCAAGGACGGCATCAACGCGTCGTCTCGCTCGACCGGGAGCACGACGAGCGTCCCGTCGGCCTGCGGGACGCGCACCGCTTCGCCCTGGCCGCCGTCGACGCCGTCCGAGCCGTACCTGCCGCCGTGCAGGCACGACGTCTGCACTCCTTCGCGGCAGAGAACGCAGGTTCCGTCCGACCATACGAACGGAGCGACGACGAGGTCGCCTGTCTTCATCGTGCGGACGTCGTCGCCGACGTCCTCGACGACGCCGATGAACTCGTGCCCCATCCGGCGGCCCGACTCGCTCGGCGGCATCTGGTTGTAGGGCCAGAGATCGCTGCCGCAGATGGCGGCGCGGGTGACGGTGACGAGAGCGTCGGTGGGCTCGACGAGTCGTGCGTCCGGAACGGTCTCGACGCGGACGTCGCCGGCGCCGTACATGATCGTTGCGCGCATGTCAGGGTCTGCCTTTCACTCTGGGAAAGCTTGAGGAGACGACGATGCAGATTACGAGGAACGCTGCCGACACAACACCGGGACCCGGCGACTGGTTCACGGGTGACGTCTACATCGACTCGGTCGCGACGCCGTCAGACGTCTCGCGCCTGTCGGCGAGCTGGGTGCACTTCACGCCCGGCGCGCACACGGCATGGCACACGCACCCGAACGGCCAGACGATCTTCGTCCTCGAGGGTGTCGGCCTCGCGCAGCGCCGCGGCGGTCCGATCGAGGTCATCCGCCCGGGCGACCGCGTGTTCTTCGAGCCCGGCGAGGACCATTGGCACGGCGCCGCGCCGAATCGGTTCATGGCGCATCTCGCTCTCGTGCAGGTCGACGACGAGGGTACTCCCGCGACTTGGGGCGATCACGTAACCGACGAGGAATACGCGGCGGCGCCGGCGATCGCGGACGGCTAGACGACCAGAACGACGTTCCCGGATTTCTGGCCGGTCTCGACGTAGCGGTTCGCCTCGATCGCCTGGTCGAGCGGGTACTTCCGGTCGATGACCGGCCGGTACTTCCCGGAGTCGACGAGCTCCTTGACGAAGAGGAGATCCTCCTTGCGATAGCGGCCGATGCCCAGCTTCGCGCGCTTGCTTCCGGCGAAGCGCGTCACGAGGGCGACGAGCGGCACGTGGTACATGAAACCGAGGCCGGCGGTGATGTAGACCCCGCCTGGGTTCAGCGCGCTGCGGCTCCGTCGGAACGAGTGCTTGCCGACGGCGTCGAAGATCACGTCGTATGTCTTGCCGCGCTTCGTGAAGTCCTCGACGAGCCGGTCGACGACCTCCGACGCGCCGAGTGACCGCACGAGCTCGACGTCCTTCGTATCGCAGACCGCAGTCACCTCGGCCGCGAAATGGTTCGCGAGGAGCTGCACCGCCGCGGTTCCGATCGAGCCGGCCGCGCCATAGACGAGAACGGTCTTGCCCTGCAGTGGGTCGAGCGATCGAAGCATCGTCAACGCCAACAAGGAGCCGTCGGGGACGGCGGCCGCTTCCTCGAACGTCAGGTCTTCCGGCTTCGCTGCGATGACGCCGCTCTGAGCGACGGCGACGTACTCCGCGTTCGCGCCGCCCTGGATCCCGAACACCTCGTCGCCGACGCGGAGCTCGGTGACCGCCGCGCCGGCCTCGTCGACGACGCCCGCGAACTCCATGCCGGAGATCGTCCGCTTCGGCCGGCGGATCCCGGTGAAGACGCGGGCGAAGGGGTACGCGAGGTTGCGCAGCTCGACGTCGCTGCGGTTGACCGTCGACGCGTGGACCTTCACGAGCACCTCGTCCTCCCCGGGAACGGGCCGAGCGATCTCGGCGATGCGCAGCACCTCCGGAGATCCGTACCGCTCGTGGACGACGGCTCTCATCCGGCTGCGGTGACGTTAACGCGAGCGCCGTGTCCGTACTTCTCCGCGCCCCGGATCCCGGCGCGCGCTGATGCCCTCGGCTTGCCGTGCCTGAACGATCACCCCAGCAACGACAGGAGGCGGAATGGGCTCTGAGTCGAAAGGAGCGGTCGATCTGTACTGGCTTCCGCTCGGTGCCGGCGGGCACTTCGTCCGTCTGAACGGCTGGGCCTACGAGGCGCTCGTCGCGCGGCGCTGCAAGCGGCCGCGGCGCGCGCTTTATCACTCCGCGCTGGTCGTCACCGTGCCGGCAGGTGTGTTCGTGATCGAGCAGGCATGGCCGATCCCCCGAGGCGACAGCACAGAGCGGGGAGTCGTCGCCGAGGGCCCTTCAGCTCAGCAATGAAGGAGGCTTCGATGCAATCGATCAAGAACGCCGCATCGGCGTTCCTCGCCAACAGGCGAGTCGCCGTCACCGGCGTTTCGCGCCGGCCCGAGAGTCACGGCAGCAACGTCGTCTACAAGCGGCTCCGCGAGCGCGGTTACGAGGTCTTCGCGGTCAATCCGAACACCGATGAGGTGGAAGGCGACCGCTCCTACCACGACCTGCGCTCGATCCCCGGCGGTGTGGATGCCGTCGTGATCGGCACGAGGCCCGAGATCGCCGAAGAGACGATGCGCGAATGTGCCGAGCTCGGGATCAAGCACGTGTGGATGCATCGTTCGTTCGGCGGCGGCAGCGTCTCCGAAGCTGCGACGGCGTACGGACGTGAGCAGGGCATCACTGTCATCGACGGCGGCTGCCCGTGCATGTTCGAGCCGACCGCGGATTTCGGGCACAAGGCGATGCGGCTGATCTTCACGGCCAACGGCCACGTGCCGAGGGAGGTCTGAGAGCCGGGCCTAGCGGCGTCGGCCCGGCGGCGTCAGCTGGGCGAGCCGCCGTCCGGC
>Ga0114129_10012867_pt1 | contig 11908 bp, 10 predicted proteins | sample RhiMetdeltSRZDD1_FD_80071 | JGI IMG/M metagenome (GOLD analysis project Ga0114129, IMG submission 80071) | Populus rhizosphere microbial communities from Tennessee, USA - Rhizosphere MetaG P. deltoides SRZDD1 (version 2) (version 2) | ecosystem: Host-associated > Plants > Roots > Rhizosphere >... | reverse complement strand
CCGATACCAATCGTTGGAATGCCGATGGCCTTTGTGATCTGGCGTGCAATATCTGCGACTACGATCTCCAGCACGACCGAAAACGCGCCAGCTTCTTCTACAGCGCGCGCATCAGCCAGTAGTGCTTCTGCCTCAGATTGATTACGGCCTTTAATCCTGTAGCCACCTTCCTCGCGCACACTTTGGGGCAGCATGCCAATGTGCGCCATGAAAGGGACGCCTGCCTTTGTAATCGCTTCGATTTGCGCCACATGACTCACGCCGCCTTCGAGCTTCACCGCCTGCGCGCCAACGTCGACAAATTTCCTAGCGGTCTCCACAGCCTGGTCGGGCGTGTCGTAGGTGTGGATCGGCAGATCCGCCACGAGTAACGCCTGTTTGACACCGCGAGCCGCGGCGCGGGTGTGATGCAGCATTTCCTCGAGCGTTACGCCGGTCGTATCCTCGCAACCGAGCACAACCATGCCTAACGAATCTCCCACCAGAATCATGTCGATGCCGCTTTCGTCCAGTAGACGCGCCGTTGGATAATCGTAGGCAGTCAACGCGGTGATCTTTTCGCCGCGTCGTTTCATTTGCCGGAAATCTTTCATCGGATCTGGTCGGAAGATCAGCCGCTAATTCTAGAACGCAAGCTGCAGCAGAATTACTGTAGCCTTTACACTACCAATTATCTTTCAATCGAACCACTTCGCTAGATCCCTCAAGTTCCGCGAGAAGATCTGCGACCGTTTTTATCTGGTTAGGCAAAATCAGATCCGGTCGGATATCGGCCAGCGGTTGAAGCGCAAATCGTCTCAAATGCATCCGCGGGTGTGGCAAACGCAAGCGTTCGCTGTCGATCTGTCTCTCGCCACAGTACAGCAAGTCGATGTCAATAGTGCGCGAGACATTTTTTGGATGACCGCGCTTGCGGCCTAACGACTTCTCGACGTCAAGTAGTTGTTCAAGCAAATGAATAGGATCGCCTTCGTAGTCAAACTCAATGACCGCATTTAGAAACTTTGTCGCCCTGGGTTCGCAGTCGATTGGTTCAGTTTCGTAGATCGCTGATGAAAGAATCGGCAGTTGTACATCCGCCAAATCGCCGATCCGCTGCCGCGCGGTCCGCAAATTCTCGAGGCGATCCCCAAGATTCGATCCGAGCGCGACAGCAGTTCTCATCTTGTTAGCCGCGGTTGTTGACCGCGACCGGGGGGTCAGTCCCTCCGGCTAGAGTCTACAGTCCCAGCACATCTTGCATCGAGTAAAGTCCCGACGGCTGGTTGACGATCCATTTTGCCGCGCGCAAGGCGCCTCGTGCAAAGATTTCGCGGCTCATCGCGCGATGCGTAAGCTCCAGGCGTTCGCTTGGTCCGTTAAAAATGACCGTATGTTCGCCAACAACATCGCCTTCGCGAATCGATTGGATCGGGATTTCGCTTTCCGTTTTCTTAGTTGCCTTTAAAACCTCGGCCAGCGTTTTGGCCGTCCCACTCGGCGCATCTTTTTTCATCGTGTGATGCGTTTCGACAATCTCGATGTCGAAATCGCCGCCGAGTTGTTCAGCGGCCTTGCCCGTTAACCAAAAAAGCACATTGACTCCGATGCTGAAATTAGACGCAAACACAACAGGCAAGGAGCGCGCGGTCTCTTCGACCAGTCTGCGCTGCTCTTGAGAATGCCCGGTTGTCCCTATGACCAATGGCCTGCGATGCTGCAAGGCAGCCGCGCAGATTTCGACGATTGCATTCGCGTTACTGAAATCGATCGCCACATCGCAATTTTTCATAGCCGGCTCGATCAGGTCGCCAAGGTCACACTGCCCGACGACGTGGATCTCCGAGCCGCCATTCGCAAGATCACTTATGGTTTTTCCCATGCGCCCCGCCGCGCCGATGAGTAATAGACGGACAGGAGAGTTCTTCATTTCAGTAAACCGTCACTCCACGATGAACACCGACGCCAGGCGAAACCCGAAAATCATTTCTTCTGCTCGAAAGCCTCTAGCGTTTTGCGTAAGCGCGTCTGATTCGATTGGCTCATTTCACATAACGGCAAACGCACTTCGCCAGACATCATTCCCCGCCAGGCCAGTGCTGTCTTTACCGGCACGGGATTCGGTTCTATGAACAGATCCTTAAAAAGTGGAAACATCTTGTGATGCAGGTCGCAGGCCGACTTCGCGTCGCCGCATTCATACGCCCGGACAAGCGCACAAACTTCGGCCGGAAACAGGTTTGAAGCGACACTGACAACGCCGACGGCTCCAACCGACATGAACGGGAGCGTTAATGAATCGTCGCCGCTTAAGACTGTAAATGATTCAGGCAAACAGGCCCGCAACTCACTGATACGCTCGACACTCCCACTCGCCTCCTTAATCGAAACAATATTCCTGCATCCCTTCGCGAGACGCACCACGGTATCGGGCGCAATATCTACCCCGCATCGGCCGGGTATATTGTAAAGCATGATCGGTAGCGCTGTGGTATCGGCAACCGTTTTGAAATGGCGGAACAAACCTTCCTGACTCGGCTTGTTGTAATATGGCGCGACCAGCAGAGCGCCGTCAGCGCCAAGTTTCTCGGCCATCTTCGTATCAGCTACCGCGTGCTGTGTGGCGTTGGAACCTGTGCCGGCGAGGACCGGACAACGTTTCTTCGCGGTGGCAACCGCGAGGCGGATCAGTTCCTGGCGTTCCTCGTGTGAGAGAGTGGGTGATTCGCCGGTAGTACCGACGGCGACAACGCCACTGATTCCCGCAGCAATCTGGTTTTGGATTAGTTGCTCGAAAGCGGCAATATCAATCGCACCATCGCGAAACGGTGTGACTAAAGCAGTGAAGGTACCGCGGAACATTTATCAGGATAACTCCATTACTCCGTTACTCCGGCGTCGAGCTCGATCGTGCCTTCAAAGACGAACTCCGCCGGACCAGTGAGCGTGACATTGCGAAACTGTTTATCGATCCTTTCAAACGCAACGCGCAGTTCGTCTCCCCCGCGCGCAATTACAGTTATCGGTTCCTTCACGTTTTCAGTGGCGGCAAATATCAGCGCGCTTGCGACGACGCCGGTGCCGCACGCAAGGGTTTCATCTTCCACACCTCGTTCGTAGGTGCGGACCGCGATCTTATCGGGGCCGCGTTTCTCGACGAAGTTCACGTTTGCGCCTTTTGGTGAAAACATTTCGTGATGTCGAATAACCGAGCCTTCTCGCCGCACATCCACACCGCCGACTTTTGCGACCGGGACGACCACATGCGGCACGCCACTGTTGATGAAATGAACCATTCTTTTCTGCGAACCGACCCCAAGCGGCACCCCGAGACGCAAATCAGTCGGTTCGGTCATTCGCAGAGTGACCAAGTCCCCGGCTAACTCAGCCGAAATGACGCCGGCTGGAGTTTCAAAGGAAATCGTTTCCTCCGCACCCGCCGTCTTTTGTGCAAAACGCGCAAAGCAGCGCGCGCCGTTTCCGCACATCTCGGCTTCCCCTCCATCGGCGTTAAAATAGCGCATTCGGAAATCGGCGTGGTCCGACGGATTTTCCAACAGCAAAACTCCGTCCGCTCCAATGCCGCGATGGCGATCACAAAGACGCGCTATTTGGCTGCGATTTAGATTGATGTCTCCCGCCCTGTTATCGATCAGGATAAAATCGTTTCCCGCGCCGTCCATTTTTGTGAAACGCAGCATGAATTTCGTCTAACACAGTAAAGTGACGCAGGCAATTCTCCCTGCGGTTCCAAGAGCGCAGACAAGGTTGTCTGCGTCACGCCATTGCCAGATTACGTTTCGGTGTTTACTTATCCGCCGTGAAAAAGCTCGGCGTGACGACTGTGATGGCACTGTTTGGATTTGCAACGCCGATCTCGTTCGCAGGCGATTACAACGGCCTGATCCTTGACCAGATCAAACAGATGCCACTAGGCGGCCGCTATTCCGTCTCGCACTTTGCCAAGATCCGCCTCCAATCTTCCGCACATTTCGAGTCGGGTAAGTTTTTCATTCTGCCTTCCCAGGCCTCGCCGAGTTTCTGCTCCGGGGCGACGTATCTAGTCTTTATCAGAACGATCGAAGCTTTGCGTGCGCGCGGTGAGTTGCAGCTCGATTATTCCACGTTGGAGAGATTGATTATTCGAGATCAGCGCGATGGGGAAGGCATCTGGGGCCGATGGAATGCAAACGGACCTGGCACTGCCCGCCTTTTTCACGAGCTGCAGCTTGGACAGAACATCGATAACTTCGATCGGGCGAAGCCAGGCGATTTTATGAAAATCTTCTGGTCGCGGAACGTTGGGAAGAACGAGCATGGACATTCCACGATTTTCCTCGGCATGGAGAATCGCCCGGACGGCCAGTATGTACGTTACTGGTCGAGCAATATTCCTTCGGGTTACGGCGAGAAAAGCGTTCCGCGAAGTAAGATTGCCTATGCGATCTTTTCGCGTCTCCAGTCACCTGCCAATCTCACGCGAATCAACAACGCCCCATTCGTCGATACATATTTGGCCTCGCTGCTTCGAACCCGCTCCAGCATTGCAGAAGCCAGCGCGAAGTGCGGGCTTTGATCCGTGCAATAAGTTCCGCCATAACGTGGATCAGCTTCTCCGGAGAAGGTGCCAAAAGGGCAAATGACGGCTGGGAAGCCGTGCTTCCTTCACGTGTACACGCTCCTCAAATGGTGCTTGCCATTGTGTACACCGCTCCTTAAAACGGAGCGATGATGATCGAAACCTTAAAGCGTCATTGGTGGGTTCCAGTGATAAGGGGTATCGCTGCAATTGTTTTTGGAGTCATCGCATTCGTATATCCGGGCCTAACGATCGCAACCCTGGTCCTGTTTTTTGGAGCATGGGTGCTAATCGACGGCATATTCCGGGTCATCGGTGCGATCGGGCATCGTGCTTCTGATTCGGACTGGGGATGGCACATCGTCATTGGAATTGTCGGGATAATCGTTGGACTCCTGACATTTCACGCGCCTCAAATCACCGCGCTGGCATTGATCATCTATATCGCGGCATGGGCGCTCATGATTGGCGCAACAGAGATTGCGTTCGCAATCAAACTTCGCCGGGAAATCAAAGGCGAGTGGTTTTTGATCCTGATGGGTCTGGCTTCAATCGTCTTTGCCATATTGCTTCTGTGGAATCCTATCGCCGGCGCCGCCGCGGTAATTTGGCTCATCGCTTGGTACGCTGTTGTACTAGGCATTCTTGCAATCTTTTTTGGCTTCCGCCTGAAGACGCTGAAGCCTTTCTAGCGTCACTTTTTCACGCGAGGAGCAGCTTTTCAGACGGGATAGGCCGTGGCGTACACGTGATACGACCTCCCGCCATTACTGCGACGATTACACTACGGCGCTGGAATATGAATTTCCTGATCTTATGCGTCGAATTCCCGAACACGCGAGGACCCAGCTGGTCAACTGCATATGAAAAATCCCTCTACTCCCAGAATGCGACCGCCAAACGGTTCGCGTATTAACGCCAATCAGCTCGATGACAAGCAAGTGCTTGCAGCCTTGATGGCATTCAAACGCGGCGATTTCTCCGCACATCTGCCGGACGACTGGACAGGCGTGGCTGGCAAGATTGCGGATACCTTCAACGATGTAATCCGGATCAACGAGCACCTTACAAACGAATTGGCCCGCATTAGCCGCGTGGTCGGAAAGGAAGGCAGGATCAGGCAGAGAGCGTCGCTAGGGGCGGTGTCTGGCTCATGGTCGGAGGCGATGGATTCGGTGAATAATCTGATCGAGGACCTCGTGCAGCCTACGAGTGAAATGGCACGCGTGATCGGCGCTGTCGCCAGGGGAGACTTATCGCAGAACATGGCCACGGAAGTCGAAGGTCGCGCGATCGAAGGCGAATTTTTGCGGACCGCAAAAATCGTAAACACAATGGTAAACCAGCTCAGTGCGTTCGCTTCCGAAGTTACGCGCGTCGCTAGAGAAGTAGGAACGGAAGGCAAACTAGGCGGCCAGGCCAAGGTGAAAGGGGTCGCTGGCACGTGGAAAGATCTGACGGAGAACGTCAACCTGATGGCAGGCAATCTGACGGATCAGGTCCGCAATATCGCGACTGTGACCACAGCCGTGGCGACTGGCGATTTGACCAAGAAAATCACGGTCGATGTGAAGGGCGAGTTCCTTGAGTTGAAGGACACAATCAACGTGATGGTCGATCAACTTCGTTCATTTGCAGCGGAGGTGACGCGAGTGGCTCGGGAAGTGGGATCCGAGGGAATTCTCGGAGGACAGGCTCGTGTCGAAGGGGTGTCGGGAACGTGGAAAGACCTGACGGATTCCGTCAATTTCATGGCACGCAATCTGACCGAACAGGTGCGTAATATTGCCGCGGTAACAACAGCCGTCGCAAGAGGGGATCTGTCGAAGAAGATCACCGTCGATGTAAAAGGCGAGATCCTCGAATTAAAAAACACGATCAATACGATGGTCGATCAGCTCAGCTCGTTTGCGGCCGAAGTGACTCGTGTTGCACGCGAGGTCGGTACGGATGGGAAACTCGGTGGACAGGCGGACGTGAGAGGCGTGGCCGGGACCTGGAAGGATTTAACCGAAAGCGTCAATTCCATGGCAGGCAATCTGACGGCGCAGGTGCGCAACATTGCCGAGGTGACCACCGCCGTCGCCGGCGGCGATCTGTCGAAAAAGATAACCGTGGACGTTCGCGGTGAGATTCTGGAACTCAAGTACACCATCAACACGATGGTCGATCAGTTGCGTTTGTTTGCCTCCGAAGTTACTCGAGTAGCCCTAGAAGTTGGTAGCGAAGGAAAGCTGGGCGGCCAGGCAGACGTGCACGGCGTTGCGGGCACGTGGAAAGACCTCACCAACAACGTCAATACGATGGCGGCGAATCTCACCGCGCAGGTTCGTAACATCGCCGAAGTGACGACTGCCGTGGCTCGGGGCGATCTTTCGAAAAAAGTAACCGTCGATGTAAAGGGCGAGATTCTCGAGTTGAAGAACACGGTGAACACGATGGTGGACCAGCTCAACTCCTTCGCTTCAGAGGTAACGCGAGTCGCTCGGGAAGTCGGTACGGAAGGAGAACTGGGAGGACAAGCGACGGTCAAGGGCGTCGCCGGCACTTGGAAGGACTTGACCGACAGCGTGAACTTCATGGCCCGAAATCTAACGAATCAAGTGCGCGGCATTGCAAAAATCGTAACCGCCGTCGCAAATGGAGATCTGAACCAAAAGCTTCTTGTGGAAGCAAAAGGTGAGATCAACGAGCTGGCTGACACAATCAATAACATGATCGATACGCTGGCGACGTTTGCTGATCAGGTCACGACTGTCGCGCGCGAGGTTGGTGTGGAAGGCAAACTCGGCGGCCAGGCCAATGTCCCAGGGGCTGCGGGCACCTGGCGCGACTTGACTGACAATGTGAACCGGCTGGCAGCGAACCTGACAACTCAGCTGCGCGCTATTGCCGATGTCGCCACGGCGGTCACCAAGGGCGACTTGACGCGCTCGATTCAAGTGGGCGCTCAAGGCGAGGTCGCTGCGGTTAAGGACAATATCAACGAAATGATCCGCAACTTGAAAGACACCACCCTGCGCACCGAAGAACAGGACTGGCTCAAGACAAATCTTACAAAGTTTACGCGGATGCTCCAAGGCCAGCGAGATTTGTTGACAGTCGGCAAATTGATTTTGTCGGAACTGGCACCGGTCGTGCCTCTTCAACAAGGCGTGTTTTACGTTACGGACAAGTCCGGAGAACAGCCTGAACTGAAACTCCTGGCGAGCTACGCGTGTCGCGAACAGAGCGGCATGAAGACTTCGTTTAAGCTCGGCGAAAGTTTGGTAGGCCAGGCCGCTCTGGAAAAACAACGGATTCTGTTGACCGAAGCGCCAAGCGATTACGTGAAGGTGAGTTCTGCCCTGGGTGCAGCGCGTCCCATGAATATCATGGTCCTTCCAATTTTGTTTGAAGAAGAATTAAAAGCCGTGATGGAACTTTCGTCACTCGAGCACTTCAACTCAACGCATCAGGCATTTCTCGACCAACTGACTGAGAGCATTGGAATCGTCCTGCACACGATCGAAGCAAACACGCGAACAGAAAACCTGCTAAAGCAATCGCAATCCCTCGCGACAGAGCTTCAGAACCGTCAGGAAGAGTTGCAAAAGACCAACATCGAATTGGCGGAGAAAGCGCGCTCCAACATGGCGAAGGATCAGTTTCTCGCGATGCTCAGCCACGAGTTACGCACACCGCTTACACCGGTATTGGCATCGGCCCTTGCACTCGAGAGCGAACCGGGATTGCCCGATGAAATCCACGACTCATTACGGATGATTCGCCGTAACGTGGAATTGGAAGCGCGGCTGATCGACGATTTGCTCGATCTAACGCGCATCGACCGCGGCAAGGTGCAGCTTAATTTTGAAATTATTGACGCTCACACCTTGTTGCAGAGCGCTGTGGATATTTGCAAGGCAGAAATCGACCGAAAGCAACTGGCCTGTTCTCTCCACCTCCGCGCCCACAAGGTCCATTTGCACGCAGACCCAGCCCGATTGCAGCAGATCTTTTGGAATCTTATAAACAACGCGGTGAAGTTTACCCCGAAGAATGGGTGGATTTCGATTTCTACCAGCAACGAGTCCAGCGGACAACTACACGTAGAGATTACGGATAGTGGATTGGGAATTGAACCCGAATCGTTGCCGAAGATTTTCGACGCTTTTGAACAAGGCGGACGAACGCAACTTGGTGGACTTGGTCTTGGCTTGGCCATTAGCAAAACGCTTGTCGAAGCGCACCAAGGAACGATCGCGGCACAAAGCGGAGGTCGAAACAAAGGCGCGACATTTACGCTTGTTTTTCCTACACGCGAAACAACTGCGCCCCGGATTGCGCCGGCTCCTTTACCTTCGGGCCCGGCGCACCACACCAAGCGGATCTTGCTTGTAGAAGATCACGAAGACACAAACCGCTCTCTGACGAATTTGCTTCGGCGCCGCGGTTATCAAGTGCATTCAGCCTTGGATTTCCAATCGGCACTCGATCTAAGCGCCAAAGAGAAATTTGATGTGCTCATCAGCGATCTGGCGCTCCCCGACGGAAGCGGCATTGATTTGATACGAACGCTTCAATCCGAGCGCCCGGTTCTCGGCATTGCTCTCACCGGATTCGGCATGGAAGAAGACATTCGCCGGGGGCGTGAGGCAGGCTTTCACCATCACCTCGTCAAACCGATTGACCTGAACAAGCTTGATTTGCTTATTCAAGAAAAGGCGAACGTCCCCTGATCCTAGTAGGTTCAACGAGCACGCAGACCAGTTCTAGGAGTATTATTTCCTCTGTCGCTTTAGGGCGTGAACGTATAGACGACAGTGCGCACAGCCCTCCTTGTTCCCTTGACCACACTGTGGCCAACATTTTTGGCTGTCTGCACACTGCTCTTCGCCACGTTTTTTGCCGTTCTAGCAGGTCCCGCCTCAACCGTGCCAATACAAACGGCAAAGGCGACAATGATCGAAAAGAGCGCCTTCATAGTACTAATGATTCGTTTTTGACGGCTCGGATGCGTCTGCCGACTGACATCGAGCAGCGCTGCTTTTCGCTGCGTTCCAAAGCGAAGGTTGGGCCCGCCAGGATTCGAACCTGGGACCAAGGGATTATGAGTCCCCTGCTCTAACCGCTGAGCTACAGGCCCATTCTTTGAACTTATCACGGTCGTTTTCTATCTCAGAGCCGGACGTTCAGGTGAATTTATACTAGGTCCAATAGGCAGAACAGCCCGCATATCCTACTGTTGGCCTTTTTACTGCTCGACCACACATCAGGATTTCAGTTAACAGAAGAAAAATGAAACAAATACTTACTATAGCCTTGGCAGTTGTGGCTCCCTTTGCATACGCGCAGGCGCCAGAGACTACCACAACTGAAAGCAGCGACACGATAACGATCACCAACGGCAACGATAGCCCGGGAACACTAGCCAGGCGTTATGATTTCAATGGTGATGGCTATCCCGATTTCGTCCTCATCAAAACGATGCAGGGTGGATCGCCGCTACTGGATTGGCCGCCGTTTCAAACTGCAATTTGGTACATGCGGGATTATCAGAGGTGTGGTCCTCCGACGTGTGATCCTTCTACGCGTCTTGGTCCAGATTTTCAAAGTAAATGGAAGTTAATAGATGAGGCAGACTTTAATCACGATGGTCATCCCGATTTCGCGTTGTTCAACCCCGACACGCAGGAGACAAAGATCTTATACATGAGAGGCGGCGCTCTGATCGGAAGTCGTCCGGGACCGACAATTCCGAACGGATGGCGATTGCAGAAAGTCGGGGACTTCAACGGCGATGGTTGGCCGGATTATGTTCTTACAGAGGGATCCCCCACCTATCGAACAGCGATCTGGTATATGCGCGACAACGTAGTAAGGGAGCAAGACAAAGGCCCTGGGCCGACCCTGATGCAGGGGTGGGACTTGGTGGCGGCGGCGGACTTTGATTCAGACGGGATTGATGATTACGTTCTTTTCAGAACTTCGAATACCCAAGGCGGTCCGACTAAGATCTGGTATATCCGTAATCGTCAATATGTTGAGGCGAATGGCCCGACCATTGTTGCAGGTTGGCGCTTGAGAGGTGCTGCCGATTTCAACAAAGATGGGCATCCTGACTACCTGTTGGTTTCATCGTCGGGAGTCAAAACGGCGATCTGGTACCTGAATAACAACCAGTTTATCCCTCCGCCTTACTCACGGTTCGGACCGGATATCCCAAGGAATAACGGCTGGAACTATTGGCTGCCGTCAGGCTGGCCGTAATAAGACTCAGACCTAACATCGTGGGTTGTCTGACCCTGGTCAGTTCGGACGATCCTGCTCTGCTCCCTCTGATGCAACAAGTGTGAAAATCCGCGCAAGAACTCTCTCTTGAATTATAAGTCTCCGCTCTAACCGCCGAGCTACAGGCCCCGCTTTCATAGGTAAAATACATGACGTGGTGATCGAGCGCGGAAAAGTACGGAAACGGAAAAAAGGTCCTTCCAAACAATTCCGCGAAGAACTTGGTCACACACCGCTTTCGGTCGGCGAAGAAATTCCTTGGGGAGGCAAACAGCTCATTGTGGGGACCGGCGCTCATGGCGCGCTACCGGTAATGGACGAAGTCCTACAGGAAGCAAAACGACGCGGTATGGAGGTCATTGCGGTGCCCACGGTGGAAGCCTGTCAGTTGCTTGAGGAAGTGAAGAAAGGCCAGGCTTACGCCATCCTACATTGCACGTGCTGACGGCGGAATTAGTCGAAATTCCGGGTATCGCCATATCTCTCACCGAGAGGAGAAACATGGTATTGTGGTGCTTCCAGGATGGCTTCCTTACTCACGTTCACAAATACCTTAGATTCCTCGTAACTAATCCGGTCGATATGCTTCGGTGAAATCACGATTTCTTTGTGGGAATACCAATGGCCGGTCTCTACAACCAGGTGACAAATAGTCCAACTATTGTCGTCCATGATAAAATCAATGACGTGGCCGATCGCTCCTTCGCTGGTTTGGATGGGGTAGCCGCTAAGAGCCTGTGTGCTTTGCAGATGAAGATCATCGCTTCCTGACTCACTCGGCATAGGATGTGGCGGAGGAGGAGCCTCGGGGAAACCGCCCTCGCCCCACGTTTCGCACCCGTCCCAGTATGCTTGATATTGCAGCGACACTGGCTTGTGCGACTCAACCGCGGGACTGTTTTCAATCTGTTGTCGAGTCAGATTCACGGGGAGGCAGTCGGCGTCTTGAAGCAGGTTGCCGAAAGCATGTGGAGGAATCAGCACCAAGCGGCCAGATAACCATGAACCTGTGTCCGCGACAACATAGCGGATAGCCCATTGTTGATCATTAAAATAGAAGTCCTTCACATGACCGAT
>Ga0114129_10012866_pt1 | contig 11909 bp, 10 predicted proteins | sample RhiMetdeltSRZDD1_FD_80071 | JGI IMG/M metagenome (GOLD analysis project Ga0114129, IMG submission 80071) | Populus rhizosphere microbial communities from Tennessee, USA - Rhizosphere MetaG P. deltoides SRZDD1 (version 2) (version 2) | ecosystem: Host-associated > Plants > Roots > Rhizosphere >... | reverse complement strand
GCGCCGTTCGGTCCGAGAAAGCCGAGCATCCGGCCGCGCGGCACCGCGAAGGAGCAGTCGTCCAGCGCCAGTACCGACTCGAACCGCTTGCTCAGCCGCCGGAGGACGAGGCCGCCGGGCCCGGTGCTCTCCCTGACCCCGGTGCTCTCTCTGAGCGCATCGCGTTCGGCGAGCATGTCCGTGGCCACCGTCGGTTCCTCCGTCTTCGCTACGGCAAAGTCTCGTGAGCCTGCTCCCGCTCGACATCGGGGCTGCCGCTGATCGCTGGTTGTGGTTTGCACGCAGGCACGCAGCTCGATCAGGTGACGTGCGCCGCACCACCTGCCGGCGCCCGGGCGACGCCGGCCATACCTGCCGCCTCGGCGACCGCAGCGGCAACCGCCGGGGCCACGGTCCTGTCGAATACGCTCGGGACGATGTAGTCGGCCTCGAGCTGGTCGGTCGGCACGACGGCGGCGATGGCGTGAGCAGCGGCGAGCTCCATCTCCGTCGTGATCTCGCGCGCCCTGACGTCGAGCGCGCCGCGAAACACCCCGGGAAATGCGAGGACGTTGTTGATCTGGTTCGGGTAGTCGGAGCGCCCGGTCGCGATCACCTCGGCGAAACCCTCGATCTCCTCGGGGGCGACTTCGGGCGTGGGATTCGCCATTGCGAACACGATCGCGCGATCGGCCATCGACCGGATCCCCGCACCGCTGACGGCGCCGGGCGCGGAGAGGCCGATGTAGACGTCCGCGCCGGCGAGCGCCTCGTCCGCCGAGCAGCGCAGCCCACGAGGGTTCGTCGCGGCTGCGTACGCGGCCTTTGCCGGTGTGAGGCCAGGACGGCCGGCGTACACCGCGCCCTCGCGGTCGCAGCCGACGATGTCGCGCACGCCGTCCGCGAGCAGCGTTCTCGTCGTGGCGGCGCCCGCCGCACCGACGCCCGTGATCACGATCCGGATGTCCTCCATCGACTTCCCGACGACGCGGAGCGCGTTCACGAGCGCCGCGTGGACGACGATCGCCGTTCCGTGCTGGTCGTCGTGGAAGACCGGAATGTCGAGCTCGGAACGGAGGCGGCGCTCGATCTCGAAGCAGCGCGGTGCCGAGATGTCCTCGAGGTTGATCCCGCCGAAGACCGGCGCGAGCGCCACGACTGTGCGGACGATCTCGTCCACGTCGCGCGTCGCGAGGCAGATCGGGAAAGCATCGACGCCCCCGAACGTCTTGAACAGGACCGCCTTGCCCTCCATCACGGGCAGCGCGGCCTCCGGACCGACGTTTCCCAGCCCGAGCACGGCCGAGCCGTCTGAGACGACCGCGACCGTGTTCTGCTTGATCGTCAGCGTCCACACCTTCGACGGGTCGTTCGCGATCGCGGTCGAGATGCGCGCGACGCCGGGCGTGTACGCCATCGACAGGTCGTCCCGCGTCTTCAGCGGGACACGGGGCGTCACCTCGAGCTTCCCACCGAGATGGAGGAGAAACGTCCGGTCGGAGACGTGCAGGATCTCGATCCCCGGCAAGTCCGACACGGAGCCGAGGATGCGCTGGAGGTGCTCGGCGTTGCCCGCCAGCACCGTGACGTCGCGGATCTTGTTGTCGCGCTGGACGCGAACGAGGTCGATCGCATCCAGCAGACCGCCCGCGTCGGCGATCGCGGTCGCAAGCGACGCGAAGGCACCCGGGTGGTTCTCGAGCCGTACGCGAAGCGTGGCGCTGAACGACGGCGAGGGATGCTCGACGGCAATCGAAGAAGCCATGCCCGAATCATGGCTGCCGCTACCGCTTGGCACCTCCGGGATTCGTCCGATCCCACTGCGGGTTTTCCGCGACGCTCCAGGATCTCGAGAGTTCCGCACGGCGCCGCCGCTTCCACCGCCCCTCGGTGCTCCGTCTTCGGTAATGCCGAATCGGGTGCACGGCGCTCTACCGATGCGCTCGAGCGTCTCGTGGAGCACGTTCTACCTGAGAAAGGAGGAAACAATGGGCACGTACGCGTTCGGACCACGCGCAAGGGCCGCCGTGCGCCTGCGACACCTGCTGTCGGTGCACTGGGTGTGGCTCGCAGGCGGCTTTGCGCTCGCATTCGCGGTGCCGTTCGTGCTTGCGGACACGCTCGAAACCAAGCGTGATCTGTTCTACGGGCTCTATGCCCTCTCGGTCGCGGCTCTCTTCACGATCTGGGCGCGAGCCACGGGCTACGACCTCGTCGCGTCGATCAAGCGACGATGGCCGGCGACCGTGCTGCTGGGTGTCGCGGCCGGAGGTGTTCTGGCTGTGATGGTCGTGCGGACGGAGGACGCGACGAGCAGGACCGACGGCGTTCAGCTCGTTGCCGCAGTTGCATGGCGGGGCGTCCTCTACGGCATCACCGACGGGCTGCTGCTGTCGGCGTTCCCCATCCTCGTCGTCTTCGCCGCGTTCGCCGGGACACGCCTGAGCGGGCGATTCATCGGGAAGCTGACGATCGGAGTCGTCGCCCTTGCGGCCTCGCTCGCGATGACCGCGGTGTACCACGCCGGATACAGCGACTTCCGGTCGGAGAAAATTCAGAAGCCGCTGACCGGTGACGTGCTCTGGAGCGCTCCGACGCTTCTCACGCTGAACCCGATCGGTGCGCCGATCGCGCATGTCGGCCTGCACACCTCCGCGGTGCTGCACAGCTACGAGACGGACACGTTCCTCCCACCCCACAAGTAGCGCGACGGTCCGCATCTCTCGAGGGAGACTCCGGCCACGCCGAGGGTCTCCCTCGTATCCAACCGTTCGCCGTTGCGGTCGGGCGCCGCCGGTCACCGCGCCGACGTCCCTCCGCGGAGACCAGCTCGCAGGCCGTACAGACGTCGGGGCGCGCCGACGCCGGAGGAGGCCGCTAGGGCCTCCTCCGGCGCCCGGTGCGCATCACGCTTCCGCGGCGACGGTCGCTCCGGCCGGAACGAGCTGTTGGTGCGCAGCACCCTCCAGCACGACCTTGAACGCGCCGGACGTCTTCGCGTCGGCAAACGCGTCATACGCATCCATTGCCTCGTCGAGGGCGAAGCGATGGGTGGTGAACACCGTGGGATCGAGCCTGCGAGCCTCGATCAGCCGCATCAGCGTGGGGGTCGTGGAGGTATCCACGAGCCCCGTGGTGATCGTGACGTCCTTGATCCACAGCCGCTCGAGGTGCAGGGTCGCCGGCTTGCCGTGGACGCCCACGTTCGCAACGTGGCCCCCAGGGCGAACGATGTCCGTGCAGAGCTCGAACGTCTCCGGAACTCCGACAGCCTCGATGGCCAGATCCACCCCGACGCCGTCTGTGAGGGCGAGCACCCGATCGCGGGCCGCGGCGCCGGTGTCGGTGATGCCGTGGCTCGCACCGTGCGCGAGCGCTCGCTCGACCCGACCCTCATCGGGGTCGAGGACGATCACCATGCGGGGGGTGTAGAGCTCGGCGCTCAGCACGGCCGCGAGACCGATCGGACCTGCGCCCACGATGGCAACCGTGTCACCTGGTCGGAGCTGACCGGCGACGACGCCGACCTCGTATGCGGTGGGGATGATGTCCGCGAGGAAGAGCACCTGCTCGTCCGTGAGGCTCGCGGGAATCCGGTATGCGGACGTATCGGCGAAGGGGATTCGCGCGTACTCGGCCTGCACGCCGTCGATCAGGTGCCCGAGAATCCAGCCTCCGCCGCCGGTGCACAGCCCGTAGCGGCCCTCGCGGCACGCCGCGCAGCGCCCGCAGGACGTGATGCACGACGCGAGAACACGGTCGCCCTCGTGGAGGGTCGATACCGAGGTTCCGACCTCGACGACCGTGCCGACGGCCTCGTGCCCGAGAATGGTCCCGGGAACGACCTCCGGGACGTCGCCCTTCAGGATGTGCAGGTCGGTGCCGCAGATCGTGACCGCGTCGACCCGCATGACGATGTCGGTCGGGGCCGTGATCGCGGGGTCCGGAACCTCTTCCCACGCTCGAGCGCCCGGGCCGTGATAGACAAGAGCCTTCATTGGGGGCCTCCTTCTGTCTCTTACCCGAGAGGCTCCCCCTCCGGCAGGCGGTCGGAATCGGGACGAACGCGGAGAGCGGCTGCGGATTCCCCGCACGACGACTGGCGCGTCAGCCGTCCGTGCGCGGCGCGAACCCGGAACGGATGTGACGAGCGTTCGATCGCAGCTCTTCCGGTGACGAATCGAGGCGGAGGAGTGGGCTGCCGGACGCATCCCTGACGAGGCGGGCGCAGGCGACGGCGCAAGCCGGGTCGAGGGTGAGAGTGACGTCCTCGAGCTCCGCGACCAGACACTCCAGTTCCGAGGTCGCCGCACCACATTCGTGGGCCGGGGCGGTTTGCAGCGCATGACGGATGTAGGCGGCGTACAGACGGCGCCTCTCGAGGGACGCCTCGTGAAGCGCATGCTCGTGAACTTCGGGAATCACATACGCATCGGGTTCTGCAGCGAGGCGGTCGACGATCTCCCAGCGACGCCAAGCGGCGTTCACGCCCCTGAACGCGATGCAAAGGCCGCCGACGAAGAGCGGGATTGCGAAGCCGGGCCACGTCTGCGTCGCGAGGAGCGCCAGACCGACGGCGGACGCGCCCAGAGCGAGATCACTCCACTCTGCACGGCGAAGGTCGCGAAGTCGTGAGCCGGCATCGTCGACAGCTCGTGCGTACATCTCGAGGCGAGTTTCGCCTGCGCCGAACACAGACGCATCCGCATTCGAACGGAGCGTGCTGCGGCTTTCCGCGGAGACACGTGCAGGTCGAGCCCGCCGGACGGCGGCAGGGTCAAGGCGTTTGCAGGTCTCGTCGCTCGACCAGCAGGGAGCCCGCACCGAGCACGAGGGCGGCGAGCAGGAGCACGACGAGGAATCCCCAGCCGCGAACCCCAGTCTGGAGCGGCGAGGAGCCGACCAGCCAGAACGGCGAGAGGACTCGGAATGGGTCGAGCCACCCGGCGAGCCCGTGCAGGCCGTTCACGAGATAGCCGCCTGCTCCGAGCGCCGCGGGGACACCGATCGCGAGCGCACGACTCCCCAGCGCGGCGCCGACCGCAAGCGCCAGCCAGCCGAAGAGGATTCCAAGCCCGGCCAGCGTGCCGAGCGCGGCCGCGAGACGCGCTCCCGGGAGATCGAGACCGACGATCGGATCGAAGAGGACGAGCGCGAGACCCGCGGCGAGGCTGACCGCGAGCACCTCCACCGCCACGGCGAGCCCTTTCGCCAGGACCGTGTAGCGGCGCCTGACCGGATAGGCCAGGACGAGCTCGAGTCGGCCCGCGTCCTCCTCGCCGGCAAACGCACGGGCGCCCGATCCCACGGCCAGCACGAGCACGAGCAACGGGAGCATGAGGCTGAAGAGCTCGATGTCGACGAAGCCCACGCCCGTCGCGAGGCCCCCGCCTTCGCCGATGCCGAAGAACGACTTGAGCACCTCGGGATAGTTCTCGGCCAGGCGCTCGAACTCTGGTGAGCCGTGGATCGAGGGGAAAATCGCCGCGACGAGCGCGACGTAGCCCGCGACGCCGAGGCACCAGGCGGCGAGCGCACGCCGGTGGTCACGGAGGCCACGCCGGAACAGCTCAGCGGCCGTCATCGGGCTCCCTGTAGAGCTCGAGGAAGATCTCCTCGAGATCGGCGGGTTGGGAGACGAAGTCGACGACTCGATGCGCTGCGGCTGCCTTGACGAGCGCGTCCATCGCCGGCTCGGGCGCCGTGAGCCGGAGAACCGCGTGGTCGGCGTTCACGACGCGGACGCCGTCGACGCCGGCGAATGCCGCGGCGTCGACCGGCTCCCCGAACGTGATCGTGACGTGGCGGAGCGAGCGCTCCCTCAGACGCTCGACGGAGTCGACATCGGTGAGCCTCCCGGAACGGATGATCCCCACGCGATCCGCCACGTGCTGCACCTCGTCGAGCGAGTGCGAGGAGAGGAAGACGCTCCGGCCGTCGCGTGCGGTCTCACGGATCAGAGTGCGGACCTCGTTCTGGAGAAGCGGGTCGAGCCCGGTGGTCGGCTCGTCGAGAACGACGAGGTCGGGGCGATGCATGAACGCCTGTACGATCCCGAGCTTCTGGCGGTTGCCTTTCGAGAGCTGGCGGATCGGCCGGTCGAGGACGACTCCCAGCCGCTCACAGAGCTCACTGCGGAGCCGATCGTCCACCCCACCTCGAAGCCGCGCCAGCGACTCCAGCTGCTCCTCGCCCGTCAACTTGTCCGAGAGGCGCAGGTCACCGGGTAGATAGCCGACCCGCCGATGTGCCTCGACCGGTCGCCGCCACGTGTCGACTCCGAACGACGTCGCCGTCCCGCCGGTCGGCCGGATCAACCCGAGCAGAAGCCGGATCGTCGTGCTCTTGCCAGCCCCGTTCGGCCCGAGGTAGCCGAAGACCTCACCTGCGTCGACTCGGAGATCCAGGTCGACGAGCGCGTCGACGGTCTTGTCGTAGGTCTTCGAGAGACTCGCAGTCTCGATCGGAGGGCCGCCGGCCATCGCCCCAATCGTATTTTCCCCCGGAGGCCGCCCCGCGGTCCTAGGCCCTCGGGTGGACGACCAGCACAGGGCAGGGCGCGTGATGGACGACCTGGTCGCTGACCGAGCCGAGCATGAGGCGCTTGAAGCCGCCGAGCCCACGGCTCCCGACGACGATCAGGTCGGCGTCCTTCGAGGCTCCGAGCAGCGCGTCCGCGGGCTGGCCCTCGAGCACCGCCACGTCGCACTCGACCGTGGGTGCGAGCTCGGCGACCATCGCGCGGGCCTTGTCGGCGATACGTTGAGCGCGATCGCGGACAGCGTTGAGCGTGTCCTCGTCGAAGGCCGCGTACCCGCTGCCGTACATCAGGGAGGACAGCTGCCAGACGACGACGATCCGAAGCCGTGCGTCGTGGAGTCGGGCCTCGTCGGCGGCGACTCTCAGCGCCTCGTTGGCGGTCTCGGACCCGTCGATTCCGATCACGATCGTGTTCATCGCCGGTTCCGTGCCGATCCGGCGGGGAGGTGTGCGCGTCGCTCTTTTGCTGGGTGGCCGTCGTCCCAGTCCCAGCGGAGTGTGGAGTGCACGCGGACGACGCCGGGGACTCGTTGTGTCAGGCGCGCGAGGAGCTCCGCGTCGGACCTGCGTCGCATCTTTCCTTGCAGCCGAACCTCGCCGCGCTCGACGGTGAGCTGCAGGCCGGGCTCGTCGAGCCAGAGCGTCTCGAGCAGCAGCTCGCGGATCTCCCGTTCGATCTCCTCGTCGCTTCGGGTGAACGCACGGACGAGATCGGCCCGCGTGACGATCCCGATCAGCGTGCCCTCGTCGTCGACGACGGGGAGCCGCTTGATCTGAAGCGACGTCATCAGCCGGGCCGCCTCGGTCACGCTCTCCTCGGCGCCCACGGTGATCGCCGGTGCGCCCATCGCCTCCGCCGCGGTGCGCGCGGCGAGCTTCTCCCGGTCGATGTGCCGAGCGCCGAGCAGCCAGCCGAGCAGCCGCCGCTCGCGCGGGTCGGGCCCGGCCTCCTTGGCGACGATGTCAGCCTCCGAGACGACCCCCAGCACCTCGAGCCGCTCGCCGATCACCGGGACACCCGAGATTCGCTGCTCGAGCAGGATCGCCGCGACGTCCTTGAGCGGTGTCTCCGGCCCCACCGCGATCGGATCACCTGTCATCACCTCGCCGAGCTTCACGTGATCGACCTCCTCTCCCCCGAGAATCGAGCCACGCGACCCGGCCCGCATCCGGGACGAGCACCGATCCGCGATGCGGCGAACTACCGGCTCTGGCGAGCGTCGGCGAAGAGCATCGTCACCTCGTGCACGCCTGCGGACGTCGTGATCGAGAGGCCGTGGTCGCCGCCGCGGAACACGCGGAGCATCGCCGCATTCTCGACGAGCACATCCGCGGTGAACCCCCGGACGCCGTGCCCGCGCGCGTACTCGACGGTGCGGGCGTGGATGAGGCTGCCGAGCCCGGCGCCCTGCCAGTCCGGATCGATCATGTACGCGACGTCCGCGAGGCCGGTCGCGGCGTCGGCGTAGTAGCAGCTCGCGCCGACGATCCGCTCCCGCTCGGCCGGCCCGACGACGGCCGCGAAGGCCATCTCCTCCTCGTAGCCGACGCTGCACAGATGGTGCGCCGCCTTGTCCGTGAGCGAGCTCAGCTTGTGGAAGAAACGTGTGTGCACGTCCTCGTCCGAGAGCCGGAAGAAGAGCTCCTGCATCGCGCGCATGTCGCCGGCGCGGGTCGGTCGCAGCGCGACGGCGCGGCCGTCCCGCAACGCCACGTCCCGCTCCTCGCCGACCGGATAGGCGGCCCGGCTCCGCAGCTCCTGGCCCGTCGGGACGAGCCCCAGCGCGATCGCCTCGCCGAGGAGCGTCGCGCGGTCGTCCGGGTGCGCGATCTCGATCAGCGAGATCGCCCGCTCGCCGGTCGAGCGGCCGAAGAGGTACGCGGTGCCGTACTCGGTGATCACCCAGTGGACATCGGCGCGGGCGACGGCGACCGGCTCCGTGGGGCCGAGCGCGCCCCGGATTGCGGGGCTCCCGGCCGGAGTCCTCGAGGCCAGGCACACGATCGGCTTGCCGCCCTCTGAGGCGAGCGCGCCGCGGTGGAACGACGGCCCCGTCGAGACGCCGCCGTACACGACCCCGTCGAGCAGCTCTGTGCAGACCTGGCCGGTGAGGTCGATCCCGAACGCCTGGGTGATCGACACGAAGTGGGGGATCGCGGCGATGACCGCCGGGTCGCAGACGTGGTCGACGGGATGGAAGGCGAACCTCGGGTCGTCGTCGATCAGGTCGTACAGACGGCGGGTGCCCATCGCGAGGCTCCCCACCACCGGGCCGGTCACGACCCCGCGCTCGACGAGATCGACGACCTGTTCCGTGACCACGTCCGAGTGGATCGCGAGGCCCGTCCGGTTCGTCAGATGGGCGAGCATCCGGTTCGGGACTCGTCCGAGCCCGATCTGGAGCGTCGAGCCGTCGTCGATCAACCGCGCGACGTAGCCCGCGATCTGCTCGGCGACGCCGTCCGCGGCGTCGTGCACGTACTCGACCAGTGGACGGTCGACCGCGACGACGTGGTCGATCCGCTCGAGGGGGATGCGGCTCTCGCCCGCGGTGCGGGGCATGGCGGGGTTGACCTCCGCGATCACGGTGCGCGCCGCGAGCGCGGCGTCGCGCGTGACGTCGACCGAGACCCCCAGGCTGCACATGCCGTCCTCGTCCGGCGGAGCCACCTGGATCAGCGCGACGTCGAGCCGCACGAGCCCGTTGCGGCAGAGGCGCGGCACGTCGGCCAGCGAGACGGGCACGTATTCGATCCGGCCCGACTCCGACAGCGCGCGGACATCGGCGCCGACGTAGAAGACGCGGTGCCGGTACGCCGTCCGCGGCGGGTCGCCGACGCCGACGTGGTCGGTCAGCGAGTGGACGAGGACGACCCCTGCGGGCGGCGGGTCGCGCAGCTCGAGCGCCTCGACGAGGGTCCGCGGCGTCCCGCAGGCACTGCCCACGAAGACGTGGTCGCCGGGCCGCACGAGCCCGACGGCCTCGTCGGCCGTGAGCTGCCGTGCCCCGAGTTCCCCGGTTGCGCTCGTCGCCACCCTCCACGCCTCTGCTGCACGTCATTCTCCACGCCCGCGCAAGCCCGCTCTCGATTGCCGCGCAGGGTCGAGACGCTCAGGCAAGCTCGATCGAGGTGCCGTCGTCGAAGGAGAGACCACGATGAAGCTCGGAATCGGCCTGCCGAACACCCTGCCCCACGAGACCGACAGGACGCTGATGCTCGACTGGGCGCGCACGGCCGACGAGGCGGGCTTCGACGTGCTCGGCACCATCGACAAGCCCAACTACGACTCGTGGGAGCCGCTCGCCACCCTCGCAGGGGTCACGGGGGTGACCGAGCGCATCGGGCTCGCGACGACGATCCTCCAGCTCCCGAACCGGAACGAGGTGATGGTCGCGAAGCAGGCCGCGGTGATCGACCAGCTCTCGGCCGGGAGGCTCGTGCTCGGGCTCGCGCAGGGCGGCAGGCCGGACGACTACGAGGCGCTCGGCGTCGAGTTCCGGGGCCGCTCGGCACGCTTCGAGCGCCAGGTCGCTCGCATCCGCGAGGTCTGGGAAGGCGCGCGCTCCTCCGACCGTGACCGGGGCGTGCTCGGCCCTCCGCCGGTGCAGTACCCGGCTCCGCCGATCTGGGCGGGCGCGTCGACGCCGAAGTCGATCGAGCGCGCCGCGCGCGTGGCGGACGGCTACATCTTCGGCACCGCGGGCGCTGCGGCGATGAAGCAGCACACGCCCGCCGTCCGCGAGGCGTTCGCGGCTGCCGGCAAGCCCGACGCGACCGTCGCCGCGCTCGCGTACGTCGCCGTCGGCGACGATGCCCGCGCCGCGCTCGACGAGGCGACGCACAACGTCCTGCGGTACTACGGGAGTCTCTGGACCGAGCCCGAGAGCCTCATCCACCACGGCCCGGCCGCGAAGGTCGCGGAGGAGGTCTCCGCATACGCCGAGGCCGGCGTCGACGTGCTGATCGTCTTCCCGCAGATCCCGGCCCTCGAGCAGGTCGAGCAGCTCGCCGAGCACGTGCTGCCCGCGTACCTCGGCTCCCCGTTACCCGCGTAGCGACGCGATCGCGAACGCCCCCGCGGCCGCGGCGGGCCACGCGAACCAGTGACGAGCGGTCCACGCGCCCGTCTCCGGGTCGTAGGCCTCGGGAAGCAGCCCGTCGGACGAGGCGACACTGGTCAGCCGGTCGAGCGCGCGCTCGGCCCCGACCTCGTCGCCGGCGAGGCTTCCCGCAACCCACTGCTGGATGTCGCCCAGAGGCCAGGTGCCCGGCGTGTGCAGCGAGCCGAGACCGCCCCACGGCCCGGGGCGGTACGCCGGGTTCGCCTCGTCGAACGCGAAGCGCATCGTGCCGAGCCACCGTTCGTCGTCGGGCTTGCAGAACCCCCACGCGGGCGCGAGCGCGGTCGGCAGGTCGTTTGCGTCCGCGTAGAGACGTCGCTCGCCCCTGCCGTCGATCTCGTAGGCCCAGAGCGGCGCGACCGGCACGTCCGCCGCGAACAGCTCCTCGACCGTGGAGCGCGTCCGCTCGGCGGCGCCTGTGAGCGCAGGCTCCTCGAGCCCGAGCTCGCCCCCGACCCGGGCGAGCCGCCGCGTCACGTACCAGAGGAGAATCTGCGTCGAGAGCGCGTACGGGAGCGCCGGATCGTCCGCCGGGTTCTCCTCCGAGTGCACGAGCCCCTCGGGTGTGATCGGCAGCGCGCGCCAGACCGCGTCGACCAGCTCGCCCCAGCCCCGGCCAGGTGGAGGATCGGGCCAGAGTCCGACCGCGTCCCGAAAGTCGACGAGCTCGAGCACCGGGTAGAGCTGCTGGTCGGCCTGGAACGCCCAGTCCTTCGGCTCACCGTTCGGGAGATGGCTCCGCTGCCAGACACCGCCCACGCGTCGACAGCGTCCGAACAGCCAGCGCAGGTGGTCGGCCACGATCTGGACCTGCGCGGGCTCCCCCGCCGTGAGCAGGAGGAGCGCCTGGTAGTAGGCGTCGCGCGTCCACGAGAGCGGAAGCAGCCGGTGGTCGGTGAGGAGGCACGCCTCGCGTGGACCGGCGCGGAGTTGCGTGCACCCCGTCACGTAGTCGACGGCGCCGCCTGCGATCCGGGCGAGCGCGTCGCGGTGGCGTGCCGGGACATGGAGCCGAGTGTCGTGCACCCACAGCCGGCCCGACGCTCGCGCGGAAGCGGGCGCCGGGGCGTGGGACCGAGTTTGTGGTGATTCATCACAAAGTCGTTCTGCAAGGGCCACCGCGACGCGGAGCTCGAGCGCGTCCGGCCAGGCGAGCGCGAGCGTCGCTCCGTCGTCCTCGAGCCGCCAGCTGTCGACCTCGGCGCCCGGTGCGGCGACCGCGATGCGAGCGGCGGCCGGCAACCTCGGGGCGGCCAGCTCGAGCGT
>Ga0114129_10012865_pt1 | contig 11909 bp, 3 predicted proteins | sample RhiMetdeltSRZDD1_FD_80071 | JGI IMG/M metagenome (GOLD analysis project Ga0114129, IMG submission 80071) | Populus rhizosphere microbial communities from Tennessee, USA - Rhizosphere MetaG P. deltoides SRZDD1 (version 2) (version 2) | ecosystem: Host-associated > Plants > Roots > Rhizosphere >... | reverse complement strand
GCTCGATCCACTCGTCGATGCCGAACAGGCGCATCAGCAGCGGCCCGAGAAACGTGATGACGAGGCCGGCGATGACCGCTGCCGGATGCGGGATCTTCATGATCGCCATGCCGACCGCCATGCACCCGAGGTTGATGAGCGCCGACGCTTCCGCCTGGCCGACCGCGATGTCGCGCTGCTCTTCGGTGTCGTACTTGCGGACCGCCGCCTCGCCGACCTCGAGTGCCGCCAGGATCACGAACACCGCTGGATTGACGTTGACGCCGCGCAGCATGCGCAGGCCAACCACGCCGGCAGTGATGTTGTGGGCAGTGCCGAGAGCGACCTCCGCGGTCGTCGCCTTGCCCTCGCGCCAGCGGTTCATCAACTCGCCTTCGCCGGTGACGGAGGTGACCACCATCACCAAGCCGCCGGCGCGCCCCACGACTTCCGAGACTTCGTGCGCCGCTACCAGTGCGCGCGAGGGCGGGGGCTTCAACGGCCGAACGACGAACGCGTGCTGCTCGAGCAGTTCCCCCGAGCCGAGCTTCCGCGAGTAAGTCTTCGTGCCCGGTCCCTCGCGAAGGCTTTCGATCTTCGCGTCGACGCTCTTGAGGTCGTCGGTGAGCAGCGTGCGCGACACGCCTTCGATCGGCTTCTGCGCCGGATCGGTCGGATTGAGCTCGTTGTCGAGAATCTTGCGGTACTTGATGAGCTCGCCGACGAGCTCGAGTTGGATGTCGGCGCTGACCTCGCCGCCCTTGATCCGTGCGTCGATCTCGTAGATTCGCGACCGGACGCCCGCCAGCTCGCGCGCGCGTGCCGCCGGACTTCCCGGCGGCGCCGGCGCCGCGCCGGGATCCTGATTGATGACGACGAGCGCCATTTCGGTCAGGTGCACGTCGCTCGTCACTGGTTTGTCGAAGTTGTACTTTTCGAGCAGCTCGTCGAGCGCTTTCTGCTTCGGGAAGTCCTGCTTCGCGGGCGCCGACAACGTCTGGGTGGTATGCCCGCCGGCGCGCTTGAAGTTCTCGTGAATCTCGGCAGTCGTCGCTTCGAGGGCGGGCTTGATCTCGGCTTCGAGCGCGTCGATGTCGGCGATCCGCTTCTTGATCGGATCCTGTTTTGCCGCGTCTTTTTCTTCTTTCAGCGCGACCCGTTGCGCCTGCCGCTCGGCGGCCAGCTTCTCGAGCGCCAGCTTCGCGCGCTTGACCGTCAGCTCCGGTGGTCCTTCGCCGGGCGCCTTCGAACCGATGATGCCGGTGATCTTGTTGCCCTGCGAGGTCAGGATATCGACCACCCGGACGTCGCGGCCGGACGTCGCGAGGTAGACCTCGAAGCCGAGACTGCGCAGCAGCCAGATGTTGGCGGGATCGACGAGCGTCTTGGCGTTGGGCTTCGACAAATCGGCCTGCGCCGAAACGACGACGGCGTCCGCGCCCTGCCTGGAGCGCAACTCGAAGAGGAAATCGACGATCTTGCCCATCTGCGAGCCCGGAATGCCGCCGCCATAAAAGCCCTTCTGCATGTGGTGGCTGATGTCCCAGATCTGGACCGGGCGTTTGAGATCGCCCATGACCTTCTTGAAGTTGTCCATGATCGCCTTGAGGTCGTTCGCGCGCAGATCGGGCAGGACCAGCAGGGACATGCCGCCCTTGACGGTCACGACATACGCCGAGGCATTGGGGTCGATGTCGCTCTTGACGGTCTTGCGGCGCCGATCGAGGACGCGCTCCGAGTCGCTCGGCTTCTGCGTCTCGCGAATCGTCGCGTACGGATCTTCTTCGCCGAATCTCGGACTGTCGCGCTGCTCGGGCTCCGGCATCGTGCCGCGCTTCTGCCCTGTGGCCAGGTCGACGTCGGCGACGTCCAGCACTCCTTTCTTCGATTGGAACAGGATCCGCTCGCGCGCGCCCTTGCCGCCGGGGATCTCGGACAATCTCTTGTCGACCTGCTCCTTGACGTACTTCTCCCACTCCACCTTCCGCGCGTCCGGTGCGTACGCCTTGCCTTTTCCCTCCTCCCACATGACGCGCTCGGACTCCATCTCCTTCGCGAACTTTTCCTCCATCGCCTTGATGCGCTTGTCCTGCGCGTTCTTGAGCAGTGTGCGCAGCGCCTGATATCCCGGAAAACGGGCCATGACGTCGTTCAACCGGATGCGATCGACCGGGAAGCGCCGGAGGATCGCCGGTCCGAGCGACACGTGGTCGCCATGCACGTGAGAGATGAGCAGCTCCCTGACGGGCCCGTCTTTGATGAACGCGGCCAGCTTCGAGAGCGTCAGGTTCTCGAGCGCCGCCATCGTCGTCCCGAGTCCTTTGTTATTGACGCCGGCGTCGATGATGATCACGGAGCCGTCCGCGAGTCTGACGGCGGACGTGCTCGCAGCACCCACGGCGAACTTCGGGTACTCCGCCGTAATGACGTGCTCGGCGGTCGACGCAGCGGCAGTCAGCTTCGCGCCGTCGACGGTCGTGACGGTTGAACCCGCAGGAATGTCCGGATGGGGGGCGGGCGGTGCGTTGGGGTCGACCGGGCCAGTTGTCGTCCCCGGCGCCGGTGTCGTGGTGGCCGGCGTCTTGCCAGGCTCGGGCTTCGGCAGCTTCAGCTTGCCGATGGGAACGATCCAGAACTTGATCGACTCGGGAGGTTTGTCGGCCGGATAGTGCAGGCGGAAGGTCTGCTGCGTCTTCTTCTCGCCCGGCATCTCCGGGTCGTCGATCGCAACGTCTTCGACCCACTCGGGCCCGATCATCAAGCCAGTTGGTGTCGGTGGCGGATCGGTGTCTGGCGTTCCGCCTGGAGTCGGTTGCCGATCAATCGACAGGCCGAAGGCACGCTGCTGAATGGCGTGACCGACCTCGTGCCGCAGCAGCCGATCGCCCGGCTCGGTTCCGGGAGCGAATGCGCCGGGGGAAAAAACGATGTGGTCGCCGAAGGTGAACGCGCGCGCCTCCAGTGCGCGCGCCGCATCCGCGGCCCGGGCGTCGGTGTGCACGCGGATGCTGCTCAGCGGCGTACCGAAACGCGATTCCAGGTCGACGAGCAGCGCCGGTTCGAGCGTCCGCCCCGTATCACTGGCCGATCCGGCGGTGGCGCGCAGTGCGCGGGTGGTCGGTCTGGAGTCAATGCGGCGTGCGACGGGAGCGAGGCGTTCGGATTTGACGGCGTCGCTCTCGCGCGGATCGCTGGGCGGCGTCATCATGCCCACAGCGCTCCCGCGATCGAGGCCAAACATGCGCTGCAGCGCCTGGTTGCCGGCAGCGACTTCCGGCGCAGCCGGCGTGGCGCGCGCTGTTTTCCGTGAGGGCGAGGCCTGTCGCGCGCTCGCTCTGTCGAGCAGGTTGGCCACGCGTGAACTTCGGTCGGACGCCACGTCAGAAGCCGCTCGTTGACCCTTGACCCGCCGGCGAGAAGTTCACGTTGACCTGTCGCAGCCGCACACGGCCGGCGGCGACTGCCTCGCGAATCGCCTGGTCGAGTTCCGCGTCGCCGGTGTTGAGCCGGCCCGGCGCGACCGCTGCGTCGATCTCCGCCCGCCACGACGGCTTGAGCGTCGTACCCGGCGTCGGAAATTCGCCCACGCCGCTTGTCTTTGCATCGGTGGCGACGACTTCGGCAATCGTCCCGTCCGGATTCTGCACAGCGGTGATGAAATCCGGACCCGGAACGTTCGATCCAAGCGGCGCCTGCAGCCCGATCTCGCCCTGCAACAACGCTTCGCGATAGGCCTGCGCCTCGCCGAGGTCCGCGCGGATCGCCGTGTTCATCGATCGCGCCGTTTGCGCGGTCGCGGAAATGTCGTACGTCTCGCCGGTAAACGGATCCGTGTACTGCCGGCAGCCGGGTGGCCGGGCGCCCGCGGACTCGCGGATCTGCGGCTGCGACGACAACGGCTCGGGCGCCGTGAGCAACTCGGGCTGAGGCTGGCCGGGAACCGACACCGGCGGTGCCGCGGGATCGACGATCGCGTCAGCGTCGGTCATGACTGGTTCGGCAGGGGGCAGCGCCGGCAACGGCTTGGCGACCGACCACTCGCTGACCGGCACGCTTTCGCCAGTCGTTGCGTTCGTCAACGTGCCGTTTCCCGAACGTATGTTGATGCGCAGCATCGCGATCTCGCCGGTCTCCGGATTCTGGGCGATCACCGTGTATTCGTCGCCGGCGACGCCGACGACGCGCATCGGGATGCCGCGTGGAGCGGTCCCGCCCGGTGCGCCGACGAGTTCGGGCGGAGCCTCGAGCGCCGGCACCAACGCCTGGCCTGTCGACGCGACCGGTTCAGAGACCTGCGCCGCGCCCATGAATCCAGCGCCGAGCGTGAGAAGGCCCGAGACGATCATCAGGACGTGCGCGATCTTGTCGGCGTCGTCGAGCGGACGGCCTTCAGCGTCCCGCCCCGACGCAAGCTCGAGAATCAGCGTCGTCGTGCTATAGGCCGTGAGACCGGTGCCGGCGACGAGCAGACCGCGCCCGAGAGTCGGAAACGCTTCGGACACACCGGGCGCTGCGCCGGCGGTGACAAGCGTCAACGCCGTCGTACCGGCCGTCTCGGGTGTCCACAGCGCCGCGAAGCCCCCCATGACCAGCGGCGCGGGACTCCACCACTCGTCTTCGTTGCGGACGGCGACATCGGCCCAGTACTGCGCCGCCTGATCTCCGTAGTACGTCGTATACGGCAGGTACTTCCCGCCCCAGCCACGGCCGGCGAGGAGCGTTTCCGCTGTCTCTTTCGAGATCACACCGCTGTCGACGAGTGACTGCGCCACCCTCTTGCCGTCCTCTTCGGTGACATCCTCGAAGAGGTAATAGAGCATTCCCCCTTCCCATGCCTCTCCGAAGCGGCCGAAAATGCCGCTCCAGTCGGATTCGTCGTAGCGGCTCATCAAGCGATGGAGGACGGCGGCCTGTTCTCTCGGCGGCAGCCCGACGATGGTGTCGGTGATCGTGGTGCTGTCTTCTTCGGTTGTGTACCCGACCAGGGCATCGGCGATGAGATCGGTCGATCGAGCGACGACTTCTTCGTTGACCGCCGCCGGTTCATCGCCAGGTTCCGCAGCGGCGCGGCGCTCGAGCTCGGACCAGACGGGACGATAGCCGCCGAACTCGACGCTGTGCGAGGCGACCAGGCCGTTCAGTTCGCCGGCGCGCTCCTCGACCTGCGTGAACATCTCGTCGAAGAAGGATCGCGATTGGCTGTCCCACAGGCCGTAGTCGACGTGCATCGAATCGTTGCGCAACCGATCGAGAAAGCGATCGAAGTAGGTGCGGCCATCCTCAGCGCGAAGGTCGGCGCGATCCGACCACCAGCGCGTCATCGAGATGAGCGACGCCTCATCGTCGCCATCGATGAATGCCTGCAGCAGGATCGTTTCGACACGTTCAGCATCGGCGTCGAGCAGCACATGCATTTTTTCGTGAAAGACGCGCTTGTAGTCGGGTGTCAGCAGGTCCGGGTAGCTGATCTGCTTGACTTGCGCGGGCTCGCTGAACAGGCGCGGGATCGTCGCGGTGCTGACGAGCTCGCCGGTCGCCGAGAGATCCACCCCATAGAGTTCGCGCGAGATCGCGCCTGGATCGGTGTTGCCGGACACGGTGATCAGCCAGGGTGTGGCGTCGAGCAATTCGATGCTTGGCGGCGCCGGCGTCACCTGCTCGTCGCCGGACACCGCTGCGTCGATCGCCTCGTCGGCTGACGGTTCCCCGGGGCCAGTGGCCACATCCTCATCCTGCAGACAGACGTCCGCCGGCGGGGCGGACGGATCGTCCTGCCGGCGGATCGTCGATGTGGGCGACTGCAGAACGTGCGCGATCTCGTGTGCCAGAAGTCGCCGTCCATCGGGGTCCGTCGGATCCAACTCGCCGGCGCCAAAGTACAGACGATCCCCGATCGTGAACGCGCGTGCGCCGAGTGCTCGGGCGGCGCGTGCAGCATCGGCGTCCGCGCGAACCGTGACATCGCCGAGATCCGCGCCGAAGAACTGTTCGTAAGATTCCCGAATGTCAGCCGGCAGCGACTGCCGGTCGACTGCGGGAGATGTCGGGCCGGCGGGCCGATCGCGCAGGTCGCCATGAGCCAACCGATCGGCTTTCGCAAACCGATCCGCGGCGGCTTCGGCCTCGCGCTCGTCGCGTGCGTCACGTCCTTCGATGCGGGCTCTGTTGCCACGCTGGCCGGTGAGAAGCTGCCGGATTGCCCGGTTGCCGGCCGACTGCGCCGCGGACGGCGGTCGTATGAAGAATCCGCGTCCGGTTCGTCCAGGTACGGCGCGCGATGAGCGGCGCCGGTCGGGTCGGGGCTTGAACGGCACGCTCGCTGACCTCGCTTCGGTTCAGCGCCCGGCGGCGACCGCGTCCGCGGAATTGACCAGCGGGTAGTACCGCTGGAATTCCGCCGCGCCGGGCGTACGGCCCTGCTTCGACAACTGTTGCGCGAGCGCGCGAACGAGCTGCGACATCCCGATGGCCGCAGGCTCGTGCGCTGCCAGAAACGCGGCCTCGAGCACGACGTTGCGGATATCGCCGCCGCACAGATCGAACTGCCGCGCCAGAAATGCGAAGTCGACAGCGGGATCGACTGGGGCCTCGGCGGGAAACGATCCACGCCACAGCCGCTCGCGGTCGACGGCGTCGGGCTGCGGAAAGTCGACGACGTAGTGCAGCCGGCGCGAGAAGGCTTCGTCGATGTTGCGCCTGATGTTGGTCGCGAGAACCACGACGCCGTCGTGCTCCTCGAGCTTCTGCAGGAGGTAGGCGACCTCGATGTTGGCGTAGCGATCGTGCGCGTCCTTGACCTCGGAGCGCTTGCCGAAGATCGCGTCCGCTTCATCGAAGAAGAGCAGCGCGTTGCCGGCGCGCGCGCTCGAGAACACTCGGTCGAGATTTTTTTCGGTCTCGCCGATGAACTTGCTGACCAGTCCGGACAGATCGACCTTGACGAGATCCAGTCCGACCTCGCGCGCGATGACTCCGGCGGCCATCGTTTTCCCCGTGCCCGACGGCCCGGCAAACAGCGCCTTCACGCCGATGCCGGTGGTGATGCGGCGCGAAAAGCCCCAATCACCATAGACGACGTGGCGGAGATCGATCGCGGCAGCGATGTCCTTCAACCGTCCGATGACCGGCGGCGGCAGGATCAGGTCGTTCCACCCGTGCGGGCACGGCGTGATGACCGCGAGCGATCCCAGTCGATCGCGCGGCTCCGCCCGGGCGGCCTCGCTCAGCGCCGCAGCAGAAACGGGCGTGTTGCCGTCGTCGAGCGCCTGGCGATCGCGAGCCGCCTCGATCGATCGCGCGATCTCGGCGGGCGTGAATGCAAAGCGGTCGGCCAGCGCAGCGCTGGCCGCGTCGCCGATGTCGACGCCCGCCCGTTCGAGGTGCGCACGCCACAGCTCGCGCCGCTGCGGGTACGGCGGCACACCAAGTTCGACGAGCACCGCGCGACGCGGGGCAAGCAGCTCGCGCCACGACGTGTCCGGCCGCGCCAGGATCAGAACAGGACCGTCCGATGCCGGGATTTCGGCCAGGAGGCCGGTGTGCTCGGACGGCAGGCGCCCGTCGCCATCGGTGAGGGCCGCGAGGCCGTGTACGCACACAGCCGCCGGCTCCAGGCGCCGCTCGAGTGCGAGGTCTCGAAGGGCAATGGCGATCGATATGCCGGCGCGCTGCACCGCGCGGACGTCGGTTCGGCGCAGCGGCAGGCCCATCTCAGCGGCGAGCGCGCGCGCCACGTGCATCCGTCCGGACCCGGCGGGACCGACAATCACAATCGCCGGCGCATCGCCGTTGCGCCTGACGACCAGGCGCGCGAGGCGCCGTAGCTCACGGATCCGATCGGCACTGCAAGGCACGACGTGCCAGTGATCGTGTTCCGGTCGCGCGTCCTCCTCCCGATCTGCCTCCGCGATCGGGATGCCCTGAACGAAGCGCGAGACGGCAGGCCGCGCGGCAAAGCCGGAGTTGAGGAGCGACGGCCGAGCCGATGGCGGCTCGATCACCTCGAGCAACCGCTCGCGCCGCAGCGTGGACGCAGGTCCGAGCGCGCCGAGTACCTCGGCGCGGTCCGCGTCCGGGCCGAGTACGCGCGCCGCAAGATCCGCGGTCGGCCACTTTCGGGTCACATCGTCGTTGAGATACGCGAAGACGGTCTCGTATTTGAGATCCAGCTCGGGTGCGACGGCCAGCAGCAGCAGGTCCTCCTCTGTAGCCGACAGACCAAACCTGCTGACCAGGTGCGTCCACCGATCGTGCGCGGACAGCGCTGCGGCCGGCCGCGCGATGTCGGCGGCGGGTGCGGCCGTCGCGGCATCCGACCGCGCGATGAGACCGTCGACATGCTCGTCGCTCACATACAGACCGCGGAATTCGTCCAGCGACAGCTGGTAGCGGGCGCGCAGCCGCGCGATCTCGCGCGCGAGGCGGCGATCGAGGTCGTCGAGGACGGGAATGGCGGAGGCGCGCACGTCAGTCGCCCGGGAACAGCACAAAGGGGCGCGCGTCGAGCCATGGCCAGTGGCGCTCGCCACGCGTCCGCCCCGTCAGCGTCAGCACCAGGTCGAGCGGCGCGCGCGAGAGCGTCACGACAATCCGATCGGGCTCGACGTCGATCGTCGCGGACACATCGAGCATGTTGCGCTGAACGTAAACGGCGCTCGACGCGGCAAATCCCGGAAGCCGGCGCGCGAAGCGCCGGATGATCTGACGCGCGGCCGTTGCCACACGCCGCGCGGCAGCGGCTCGTCCACCTGGCTGTTCGCCGAGCCACTGCATGACCGCTCGAGCGGTGATGAGAGGCGCGATGGCAAAAGCGTCGCGCCAGTACGGATCGGCGAGCATCCGTGACCAATGCCTGCCCGCCACGCCGCGCGCCAGCACGAGCAGGCGGAACATCGGTACAGGAGCCGTGCCTTCGAGCTCGGACCACGCGTCGACATCGCCCGCGACATCGAGGTCCGCAAGATCGTCGAGGAGCATGAAGGCTCCGCCGAATCGCGTCGTCCGTTTCGCGGAGACCCCGGCGGCAGATTCATTTGACGCACGCTGCACGACCAATGGCACGAAGCGGTCGATCTCGTTCTGCCGGCCGCGAACGATCGCGACGGTGACGCGCGCGAACAGTTCGCCGTCGTCGCCGACCGTTTCCAGGAGCCGCGCAAGGGGCGGAGCTCCGTGTAATGCCGCCCGGGCCGCCAGCACCCGCACGACGGCGGCAGCTGCCTCGATGGCGCCGGCAGATGTCGTAGCGCCGTGGCGTGCGAGCAGCCATACCGCGACGCCATCGCCGGCGATCACGCGTTGCGGCGGCATGGTGAGCTCGCGCACCAGCGCGCCGATCTCTCCCAAATCGAGCGCACGTCCGGGTGGGGCCAGCACACGCACGATCCACCGCGCGTCTTCAGCGTTGAGCGCAGAGACCACCGAAGCAAGTGCCGACTCGCCGAGCGACGACAGAGCGAGTCTCCCGGAGTGCGGGTCATCGACGAGCGCGGATCGAATCGCATTGCTCGGTGGCAGCAGCGACCACCCGTCAAACCTGGAGAAGAACCAGGGCGACGGCCCCGAGCGTGAGGCGCGTTCCACGATGTAGGCCGCGGTGTAGTCCGCGACCCGCCGGAAGCGCACGATGTTGCCTGCATCATCGTCGACCAGTGCCCGGCAGAGCGTCCGGGCAAGCGCGGCGGCCGAAACCCCGGCAATGGCGTCTCGATCCCAGGCGGCGTCGAGCGTCAGGTCGAGCGCAAGGCGGCGGACGAAGACGAGCTGACCCGAGTGATCCTGCAGGATCGCCGCCGCAGTCGCCGCCAATGCGGGCGCGAGGTCGCGAGTGATGACGTCGTCGAGCGTGGCACGCAGCCGCTCCGGCGCATCATGGCTGGCGGGGACGAGATACTGCGTCCGCCAATGATTGACCGCGAGACGCGATTCGGAGTCCGTGCGCACCGCTCAGCCCCGCACCAACGCGCGCGCGTCAACCATCGCCGCGACGTCGACCGGCCGATCGACTTCGGCGACGACGCGCGGAATGTCGGCTCGAACCGCCTTCACTTCCCAGTAGAAACGCTGCGATGGATTGCCCGGTGTAATGGCGCGGACGCGCAGGCGTCCGCCGATGATTTCCGTCGCCGCGAGCGCCGAGACCGGCTCGTCGCCGCGGCAGATCGGCGTGACGATGACCGTCCGATTGTCCGAGCGGGTCAGCGCTTCGAAGTAATCGGGAAGCGCGACGTCGGCCCAGCCGTCGCGCAAACTGGCCTCGCCTCGATAGAAGACGCCGGCTTCGGGCCCCTCGAGCGCGGCGTGCACCAGTTGGCGCGCCTGCGGATTCAGGGGATGCGCGATGCGAAAGCTTTTGGTTCCCGAGCAATTGAGGTCGCCGCTGGCGTTCAGATTGCCGGACGCGTTCACATTGCCGCTGGCGTTCACGTTCCCCGACGCGTTCACGTTCCCGGATGCGTTCACGTTGCCGCCAGCCGCCAGATTGCCGCCGGCGGTCACGCTGCCGGTGACGTTGGCGCTGCCGCCGATGTCGAGGTTTCCGGTGCCGTGAATGTTTCCCTCGACGTGGAGCGGCTCGACGCCGGTCAACGCGCCGATCGCGACGCTGCCGGCGATCGCGACATTGTTCGGACCGGGATTGCTCCAGCCCGAGACACCACCGACATTCAATGACTTCGGCGCGAACAACCCCGGAGTGTGCACGCCACCGGAAGCGGTGCCGATCGGTAAGGTGTAGTCGAGGTTCTGGTTCAGGCGCAGCCAGGTGCCGTCGTTCCAGATCAGCGTCGCTCCCGCCGGCAGCACGCGCGCGGCACCGTTGGCCCGCTGATCGATCGCGATGTCGCCGCCGACTTCGAGCCGCGCCGCGGGCGCGGCGTTGCCGATGCCGACATTGGCCGCCGACGTCGCCCGCATGATCTCGGTCTCGCCGGGCTCCTCGCGGTTGACGTAAACGACCACGTCGCCGCCCTGACCGCTCAGGATGGTGTGGGTGTCGCCGAGCGCCACGCGCTGTTTCCGATCGCGCATCAGCGCGAGGTCCGCGCCGATGTTGGTCGATCCGGCCGATTGCTGATTGATGGCGAACGCGCCCGCGTTGGCCGGCGAATTCGTGCTCCACGGAAATGTCGTGGAAATCCGCGCGATCTCGAGCCGCGTACCGCCTTCGCCGCCGAGCGTGAGCATCTGGGTGGGCGCGTCGATCCCGACGCCGACGCGGCAGTCGTCCCGCACGACGAGACACTTGGTCAGGGTCGGTTTCAACTGGCCGGTGCCCGCGTCGAGCGACCCGACGCCGACCGAGAGCGTGTTGGCGCCGGCCGGTGGACTGGCGGCGCCGACGACCACCTGCAGATCCTTGCCGCCGAGGGTGTTCGGCTCGACGCGGCGGATCGCGAGCGGGACGCCGCCGGAATCTCCGGAGGAATCACGAATCTCGATCTTCCCGCCGGACACGCGGGCATCGCCGCCGATTACGTGCAGCGCGCCTTCGACCCACACGAGATCGTTCTCCGCGTTCGGCGTGGTCCGCGGCAGCCGCACGTGCGATTGCGCCGGGTCTGGATTCTTCGTCCGATCGCGCAGCCTGATCAGTCCGTCGGCCGCGTGGACCGTATCGGCGACGACACCGGTGTAGCGGCGAAACGCGCGCGTGAGATCCGCGTCCGGCGGCTGACCGCCGCCGCCGGTCGTCGAGGGCGCGATCAGCTTGCCGGACTGTCCAGCCAGCTTCAGCCACCGGACATAGCCAACCGGGACGTACCACAGCGGCCGGTTGCCACCTGGCGGAATCGCCTGGTACGGCACGGACTCGTCGTACAAGTCCGGCGCGCCAACCACGAATGCCGACTTCACCTTGCGCGCATCGAGCGCGCGTCCGGCCACGTTCACAGTGCCGTGCTCCGGTTCGTTCAACTCGCCGACGGCAATAG
>Ga0114129_10012864_pt1 | contig 11909 bp, 10 predicted proteins | sample RhiMetdeltSRZDD1_FD_80071 | JGI IMG/M metagenome (GOLD analysis project Ga0114129, IMG submission 80071) | Populus rhizosphere microbial communities from Tennessee, USA - Rhizosphere MetaG P. deltoides SRZDD1 (version 2) (version 2) | ecosystem: Host-associated > Plants > Roots > Rhizosphere >... | reverse complement strand
GAGTCAAGTCACGGCTAGATTACAGTCAGTCTGCCTGAAAGATCCACCTACCCTTGATGAGCGCACGGATCTGGTGCGCACGCGGTCCGATGACGGCTCGGGCTATCAGCCACATAATTTCCTTCCGCGCAAATCTCGAAACGTCGTAAAGCCCCGCGCGAGCGGCGGCATAGCCCGCCGCCCTGGGAAATACCTCAGCGCCGAATCCAAGCCGCATGCTCACTTCGGTCCATATGTCAGCCAATAATAACCGCGTCTGCCAACGCTCTCTGACGCCACTTGGGGCGGCAGCAGCTTTGATTTCCCGACAAATCGCTTTGACCGAGGCGACGGGCAAAGTTGAACCAGCGGCAAAAAAGTATGCCATCTTCACTAATAATGCTCTCGCCGGACTTTCTCGCAGAATCCACGGACAGCTCTGTAGTGCCGTGCGCACGTAGAGTCGCTTTGCCTCGATTGCCTCAAGACGTTCAACCATACAGCATATCCGCGGCACCAAAGCCATATGTACTTCCTGTCTCAATCGCCGGGAGTAGTCAGTAACCGGCAACATCGCGAGCGCCTTCTCAATAACTCTTGGGAGCATTCTAGCATAACCTTCATCCCCTGCCAGACGAGTTTGGAAGGCTCCGCACGGATTGACCCGGTTGATGGCAACGTTACCTTCGACGAATAAAAAGGGAACATGAAAAGCTAGACGTAAAAACATGTCATAGTGTTCCATGTTTGTCAGACTTTCATCGAAGTAACCCGCTTTTTCGAAAGCCTCCCGCCGAACAAGAGGGGTATCCACCGAAATAAATTCCTGCATCAGATAGCGGTGAAACACGTCCCCGGAGGGCGCGTTATGGGCATCTGGCCATGTTTTATCGAATGCATCTCCGGACGGCGCAGGTTCCGCATCTCGCCAGATCTTTATAATGCTTTTACCTCTGATGATATTCTGGCTGTATACGACTCCAACCTCAGGGTGTGCCTCTATTTCGGAAACTTGGAGCTTTAGCCTTTGCGCTAACATCAAATCGTCATCGTCTAAAAAGGCTACATACTTTGCTTTGCTTGCCTTGATTCCTACGTTGCGTGTAGCAGACATTCCCCGGCTCGATGTCAACCGGAAATACCGGATTCCGGGATACCCACGCACGATCTCGGCGGTACCATCAGACGAGGCATCGTCCACGACAATAAGGTCCACGTCGAATTCCTCGCCCGCCCCTTCCTGAGCCAAGACCGAAGCGACAGCTTCCTGCAAAAGTCCAGCGCGGTTACGCGTAGGGATGATTACGCTCACAAGGGGCCTTTCTTTCGGGCCGGCACTATCAGTGTTGTGAGTGTGCATAGCAACGAGTTTTCTGTTTATGACTTGTCTGAGATTGTTAAAAAATGTTTTTGTTCCCACAGAGCTAAGCTCAGGAGAGTCCACAAGCCTCTGGCGTGATCGCGTTGGTTGGCAATATGCTGGCCGAACATCGTTCGCAGCCCTTGCCGATCAAGAGGTACTCCTAAAATGTCATTTTTACCCATTACGGCTTCTTCGAAGATCGTTTTCAACGGACCTCTTAACCAAGTATTCATCGGCACTTCAAATCCACGCTTTGCCTGCGTTTGATGAGTGACATGGCGAGCCAAAGTACGCCGAAGAGGTTTTTTGCCAATTTCTCGCTTAGTATCGAGGCAGGAATCCCAACTAACCCGCATCGCCACTTCCAAGACCTCCCTATCTAACAAGGGCACCCGAACCTCAAGAGAATGGTACATACTCGCTCGATCCACCTTCAAGAGAACCATCGTTAAATGACCGACAAATTCATTCCAACGCAACCACTGGGCCAGCTCGCTGGGTTCCCCGCCCGCGCAGCGAAAAAGTCCGCAATCCAACGGCCACTCCGGAAGCTCTGGCAAAATGGCATGCAAATTGTGTTCTGATATTCGCGAGTGCATTGCCAGGCACCAATCGCCGATAGACTCATAGTGAAAGTAGGGATAACCATTCCCGATGCCCAGGAAATTCCTCGCACGAGAATGCAGAGTTCGAAACCAGTAAGGGTAGCGGAAGTGGTTCGAGTTTTGCAGGAACGGCGTGCAACGGTCTGGATATCCCCAGAAGAGTTCATCCCCGCCATCGCCCGACAGCATGACTTTGACATGCTCGCTAGCCAGACGAGAGATGACCATCGTCGGAAATACCGAATAATCGGCGAAAGGCTCGCCACAGGAAGCTACGACGTCTTCCACCATCGAAAAGGCTTGCTCCGGAGTCACGCGCTCGACGATGTGTTCGACTCCGATCTGCCGCGCATAAATGGCAGCATCAGGCAATTCGTCCAAATGGGCTTCATGGGTGCTGAGGGTAAAACCCCGCACGGGAGCATTGTTCACCGCAACCATTTTGGCGGCTACCAAAGGTGAATCGATGCCGCCGGAAAGAAAAGTTCCGACTGGAACATCGCTTACGAGATGACGTCGCACCGCTCTTGTGACCGCTTCATCCACTGCTTCTTCGGCTGCCTCGCCGCGCAGGTCTGGTGCTGTGAAAATTGGGAACTCGAAGAATTTTCCCCTTCTAATTTGACCATCCGAGCTTACTTCCAGCCAAGCACCGGGTTCCAGCATATAGGTATTATCGAGGATCGCGTACGGCGCCGGAATGTAACCAAGGCGAAGATACATTGCCAACGCATCCGATGAGACCGATAAGCCTCTGGCCCAAGGATGGGCCATGATCTGGTCATATTGAGAACCAAAAACAACTCCCTTAGCGATCGATAAATAATAGAGCGGTTTTATACCAGCGTGGTCTCGCGCTAGCAAAAGGCGTTTTCGCAATACATCGTAGAATGCCAGCGCAAACATTCCATTCAGACGATTCAGCGCCTCTTTACCCCATCGGGCAAGACCGTGAAGGACAACTTCCGTGTCCCCACTTGAACGGAAACTGATTCCTTTGCCTCGCAGCTCTTCGCGCAACTCATGGAAGTTATAAACCTCGCCATTATAAACAAGGGCATAGCGTCCATCCGGCGTTAGCATCGGCTGATGCCCGGTCGAGGACAGGTCAAGAATGGCTAGCCGCCGAAACCCAAGCGTGCAATGCTTCTTATCCGACCAAAAACCTTCATCGTCGGGCCCGCGCCGTTCCATAAGTTTGGTCATTTGAATGGTAGCTGCAGCATCTTGATCCGATGATCCAGCAAAACCAAAAGATCCACAAACGCCGCACATAAAGCAGTGACCTTAGTCTTTCGTATTTACCTATGAAGTCTCGCCATGAGAATTCCGGCCGCTGCTATACTCAGACTCCGTATGAAGCCATGACCTTGAGAGGAGTATGGTGTGGAATCACCGTACGCCACTTCCGTAAACGATTCGTCTCAGGGCGGCGAGTACCGGATCAGGTAAGACTTTGCACGCGAGGTGTTTTAGCACGGGTCTCACGAGTCTGTACAGCTCTCTCACGAGCTGGTAAGCAGTGTCGTACGTCGTCAAAAAGGGAGATTTTAGAATCGCGACCAACACTTGATAAGTATTCTGCGGTGTTCCTCGTCTGCTGAGTCTTCTTTTTAATTCAGTGTCTTCGAAATTTCTGCGAAACTGATGAACAATTGGGCTTTTGTTAATTTTCCAAAAAAGATTTACTTCAACTTCAGTGACAATTCCACTATCACCGTGAACAACTCCTGCAAGCTCGCTTAGAAAAGCCCATAAATAGTCATCGCTAGCCAAGTTTGTATCAACAGCTAAGCAATCAATTAAAACCTGTTGATATCTGTCAAAAGCATCTACCAAACCAGATAAAGCATCTCGAGAAAAAACCCCAACGCAGGGTCCGAATCGCGGATTAAACGGTTTGGTTCCTCTGACTTGGGATATTTTCTCAATAACGAATGGGTGCATCCTATTTGTGTTAGGACCATCAACTGGCAAACATTTTTCTAGGTTGATTCTCCCGCGTACCTGGCAATCAGGATGAAGTATCACCCAATGTGAGATGGTGGGCAGGGAGATTAAATAACGCACTCTGTCCATGTAGCCTTTAGCAACTTGGAGTGCCTCCTCAGCCCCACAACTGTAAAATGGAACACGCTTCCCATCAGCACGCAACACCCCATGAATCAACTTACCCGCTATATCCGGACTTGAAATGAAGTCAATCAATAAATGCGGCATGGAGATAAGGGAAGATTGTTCTACATCTTCCTTTTCGCAAAAAAGTACAAAATTTGATCCTGGATATAATTTCGCGATCTCATTGAGAATTGACCTTACAGACTTAATTTCATCAAAGTACGAAAGGGCAAAACCTAGTACATTTCCGCCAGCTCTCCCGCTCATATTGGTTGTCGAATAATTGGAGATCCCTTCAAACATGTGAGATAGCCCCGATTTCACGGACAGGTAAATTAAGCAACACCGGCCTCACGCTCATAGTCAAGCGGGCTAACATAATCAAGTAATTGATGTCGGCGTTGACGATTGTAAAAGACTTCGATGTACTCGAAGACAGACGTACTGGCCTCATCGCGAGTTCTAAAAGAGCAGTGATTGACGATTCGTTCTTCAGATGTAGTTGGCCTGATCAGTATAATAAGCATTAACCGCATCTAGGTGGACCGCGTTGCTAAAGGACGGGAAAAGCTCAAAAAAACAAACGAAAAATATAATTGAGAAAGAAACAAGAGAGAATGCCAGCAATAAATTCCTCAAGCGGCTTTGTGATCAGAAATGTCAGCGCGGAAACTGCAGCGCATAGCGCAAAAAATGAAAACTAGTCACCACTATCAGATTGTCCGCATGCCAGTAGTAGTCCTCAACGGAGTGGAACCTTCCCATCGATCGACTCCTTCTCGCGGGTCCATCCTACCCGCTGCTTGGGTCCAATCTCACCCTACCTCAAACTCTCACACTTTCTGTCCAGTCAATGGGGCGCGGTCCAAACAACTGCTGGAATCGGCAGGATGAGAGCCTAACACCTGTGTATTCCAAGGCAGTCGTGGTCTGACGGCTCCAGCGATATTTCCTTTATACATGCCACGCGCGGAATCGGGATACTCGTTGTCAATCACTTGAAAGGCGACCACGTCAACCGCGTAAAACTGATGAATAGTAGGGTTAACGGTCTCGCACCCCGCACTCACAACCATCGTTCCTTCAGACAACAGGTTCCCAGGGATCTCAGCGCTACTGACATAGCGCCCCGCTGGACGGCGACGTCCTTGCCAAGCAGGATCGATATCCAGAGAATGGAAAACAAGCACGCCCATGTCGTTGCGAAACTCAAAACTGAGCAAAAGGATGTAACCCGACTTGAGGACTTCATGCTCCATCTCAATCCGGACCGGTTGTCGGACATCTATGGCTTCCACGATCTCACCGTCCACTGCGCACACACGTACGGCTAGCAGACGTACTATTCCTGCACCGGGGGCATGGACTGGATCTCGCCATTCGCGCCGAGGACCGATCCCGAGACCAGAGTTTATATATTGACTCACAACCTTCTGTGATGGCCCATCGGCTACCACAATGCCGCCCTCCAGCAGAATGGCTCGCTGGCATAAGCGGGTAACTGCCGGCATGGAGTGTGAAACAAAGATAACCGTGCGTCCCTCTTGTCCGACATTTTCCATTTTTTTCAGACATTTTTTGTTGAAATCGGCATCGCCTACCGACAGTACCTCGTCGACAATCAGTACCTCGGGATCGAGCTGAGCAGCAACGGCGAACGCAAGCCGCACGTACATTCCGCTGGAGTAGCGCTTCAAAGGTGTATCGATGAATTTCTCTACACCCGAGAAGTCGACAATCTCATCGAATTTTCGCTCGATTTCCGCCCTCCTCATTCCCAAAATTGCGCCGCTGAGGTAAATATTGTCACGTCCCGTTAGCTCTGGGTGAAAGCCGGTGCCTACTTCCAGCAAAGAACCAACCCTTCCGGAAATTCCCGCTCGCCCTTCGGTTGGTTCCGTGATGCGAGAAAGAATCTTTAAAAGGGTACTTTTCCCGGCGCCGTTTCTACCGATAATGCCAACAATGTCGCCCTTTTTAACGTCAAAGGAGATATTTTTGAGCGCCCAAAACCTATCGCTTTGGTGCGAACGTTGGCGGTGTCCATTGCGAGCGAACAGGGACTTGAATCCATCCGCCATCTGCTCACCTAACGTATTATGTGGCTTGGCGAGACCAATTTTGTACTCTTTGGAAACGTTTTCTATTTTAATTGCGATATCACCCATGGTAAATGTAATGCACAGAGCGGAAGGTGCTAAGTGCTAGACTCCTTTGAAATTTGTGTCTTACGGCATGAACGACGAGCGATATTAAGGAAATTTGAGAACTCTCGCTTTGAAGTGCTGCCCGAACCTTCAGCGATGTGATTCGACATAGAAAAGCCAGAGCCACATAGTTGCTCGGCGAATCGATACAGCTCGCTTCGATTCTAACCTGTCAGCGAGGTCAAACAATTTCCCAGCAACTTCTATTCGTGTCCCGCCATATTTCGAGATACGTTTCCATCGAAGCTTGCTCTCCTTCGCTTTGTTCTCTGCTCTTTGCGCTTCGCTATTACACGACGTCCGCAAACGTCCGCTCCATGCGCTTAAAGTAAACGGCTCCGGCAAGCAGCAGAAGACGGCCGACGAATGCGCTCACGCCAAGCGTTGCGAAATCGGGACTTGCGGTGCCGCGCAAGGCCCAGCGAAAACCTTCGATGACTCCTACCAGAGGATTCAGGCTGTAGAGCAGGCGCCACTTTTCCGGAACCACACTGATGGGGTAAGCCACCGGCGAGGCAAACATCCAAAATTGAGTTAGGAACGGAATCGTATGACCCACGTCGCGATATCTGACATTGAGTGCGGACATCCACAGGCCGATCGCAAGGGCCGTTAGCAGCGCAAGTAATAAGAAAAGGGGTAAGGTTACAAGCTTCCAAGTAGGCACAAGCCCGAACCATACCATCATCCCGATCAGCAAAACGAAAGCGATCGCGAAATCCACAATTCCGGAAAGCGTCGCCGAAAGAGGGACAATGAGCCTCGGAAAGTAAACTTTGGATATGAGACTAGCTTGCCCAACGATGCTGCTGCCTGAACGGTTGAGAGCACTGGAAAAAAAATTCCACGGAAGCAGGGCCACGTAAGCAAACACTGGATAAGGAAGCCCATCGGACGGGATTTTAGCAAACATACTAAAAACGACCGTAAAGAGAACCATGGCCGAGAGGGGCTGCAGAACGGCCCAAGCCGCGCCGATGACGGTTTGCTTGTACCGCACTTTTACGTCCCGCCAGATCAAAAAGTAGAGCAGCTCGCGATAGGTCCACAGTTCATGGAGCTTTAGAGAAACCCACCCGCGCGTCGGCTCGATCCACATAAACGGAGCATCGTCTGGCGAGGTGTCTGTATTAACTTCGGACTCAATGACGCTCATGGAACGGTCCTTTCAACGACGACGTTCTAGACTCGAACAGTTTGCACAAAGTCTTAAATATTAAGGCGAGGTCAAAAAATAACGAGGTCCGTCGCAAATATTCCTTCGCCAGTTCGATCTTCTCCGGCAACACACGTCTGACATATTCGTCTTCAGGGTTTTCCGACTGTCCAAGGATCGCCGCCTCGTCGCGATACTTAACGGACGCCAGATCTGTAATTCCGGGACGGATCTTTAAGATTTCCGCATAGTCTTTTCGAAATAGCTCCACATACACCGGGATTTCCGGACGTGGTCCGACAAAACTCATATCACCCTTGAAAACATTAATGAGCTGGGGAAGCTCATCAATCTTGGTTGCGCGTAAAAGCCGTCCCGCGCGAGTGATTCGAGGGTCGTCGCCCACGGTAAGAGTCCGACCTTTCCACGATGTATCCCAAACCATGGTTCGGAACTTGTAAATGAAGAAGGGACGCAACCCTCTTCCCATCCGTTCTTGTCTAAAAAAAATCGGCCCCGGCGAGTCCGCCTTGACGAGGACAGCCACAAGAAGCAGCAGAGGAAAAAGCAAAACAAGTCCCGCAAGTGCGACCACGATATCAAATAGACGCTTCATTAACGCCGGGATTGCTTAGTGATACTTCTTACTGCCTCGGTGACTGTTTCAACATCAGCTTCTGTCATACGAGGGTAGATCGGAAGGGAGACGATCCGCTCGAAAGCTGAGCTGGCATTTGGGAAGTCCTCGGGCTTACACCCAAAATTGTCACGGTAAAAGGGGTGAAGGTGCAACGGGATGAAATGCACGGACGTCCCAATTCCTTTGTCTTTCAGAGCCGCAATGAATTCATTGCGGTTGAGGCGCAGCCGCTTCGGTTCTAGCTTAATAACATACAAATGCCACGCGTGCTCCGAGCCGGGACGGCACGAGGGAGTCTCGATCTCTTGCAAATCTCGGAAGCCTTCATCGTAATTGGCTGCGATACGTTGCCTCGCTTCCCAGAAAAGATCGCATTTTTTTAGTTGTTCGATGCCGAGCGCCGCAGCAATATCGGTCATATTGTACTTGTATCCCGGAAATAGCACCTCATAATACCACGAACCCTCGCTTGAATATCTCTTCCAGGCATCTTTGCTGATGCCATGGAGGCTCATCATCTGCATCTTCTCGGCCCATTCCGAGTTGTTCGTGGTTGCCATTCCCCCTTCGCCTGTGGCGATCGGTTTTGTCACATAAAAGGAAAAGCAAGTGATATCCCCGATCGCGCCGACCCTCTTGCCTTTGTAGCGGGCTGGAAGCGCATGGGCCGCATCCTCGATCACCTTTAGGTGATAATTTCCGGCAATTGCCAAAATCTTGTCCATGTCGCAAGCCTGGCCGCCGAAATGCACCGGGATAATCGCTTTAGTGCGCGGCGTAATTTTGCGTTCGATGTCAGAGGGGTCGAGGTTCAGCGTATCAGGTTCACAGTCGACGAGGACCGGACGCGCCCCTAAATAAACAACGACTTCCGCCGTCGCAGTGAACGTCATCGTTGGAACTATGACCTCGTCGCCTGGTCCGATACCAGTGGCGTCCAATGCGAGGTGAAGTGCGGCGGTCCCCGAGTTGACCGCGACGGCGTGTCTAGTGCCTATATATTTCCTGAAATCTTCTTCGAATGTTTTTGTCTTCGGTCCCGTCGTCAACCATCCGGACCGGAGAGTCTCGACCACCGACCGAATTTCGTCCTCGCCGATTTCGGGGACGTGGAACGGCATGAATTCGCGACCGCTGTTACTCATTTCAAAGGCTGCTCGTCAGGCTGAGAGTGGAAAACAGCTCAGCTGGGGTCGATAACGTCGACTTGACCGGAACGACAGCATAGCTCCGCCACGCTTGTCATCCAGACTTTCGACCGAATCGCTATGTGACCGAGAAAAGAGCTGCTGGAAAATCATCGCCTCTTACCGCAATTTGTAAGCCAAACATAGAACTCATTATCAGAGCCTAAGTATTGAATTCTCAGATGACTTGAGACAGACGGCGAGTCTAACTCGGCTCTAAGAGCCCAATCGACCTTGTCTGCAACATTCCCGGGCGTTCATGCCTGACGAAGACCGACCAAAGAATCTGATTTTGTGGACCCCACCAAGTTGCACTTTCATGCCGAGCATACGATGTGCAACAGCTTGAAACTTATCGATCGGACCGGCAGTCCACGAGCACCGGATTCGCTGGCACCAAGCACGTTGACATAACGAGTATTGGGCGCCATGTGATAAAATAGCAGCTGTCCAGTGAGAGGAAACGGCTGGCATACCGGAGGTACAATCTCGCTTGCCCTTTCGATGAGGTACTGCCGCTGTGTCGTAGATAGATCTTCCAAACGTACGGCACGGGTTGCAAGCTTGTATATGCCAGCACCCAATATGGCAGATAAGACGAGTAGGAACGCCGGCAGACTCAAAAGCACATTGGGGAGCCATGGTGGGTAAAGCTGCCGTGTTTTAGCTTTTTCCACTTGATTAAAGAAGCGGTGGTCCGATGTTTATGAAACAGAACTCCTGTCCTCAATATCCGACGACCATCACCTTTTATCGACCAGCTAGAGATGATCGCAAAGATCTGGCAATAGGCACCGCTTTGTGGCTAAGTTTAGTTTCTTCCAAATAAGCGAGCAGAAATTCACCGACCCGATTCGCGACTTCTTGGCTACCCTTCGAGCTCAAGTGGACGTGATCCGTAAAGAGCTCACTTTTCCCATTTAGCTGTTTCGCCAAATCAAGCATCGGTACCGACTTCTCTCTTGCAACCGATCGAACGACTTCGTAGGTTTCCTCGAAAGCTCTGACCAATGCAGGATGAGTTAGTAACTGGTATTGGTAGGATATGAGTTTGCGTTCTTCGGCAGCGTTGTTCGGGGAGACCAGTGTTGCTTCGGTGAGCAGAATGGGAACTGCTTTTATGTTTTTGCAAAGGTCGACGATCAGCTCGACGTCGAGCCGGTATTGTCTGACGGCATCAAGACGATAGGTATCCTCGTATTTGCCTTCTGAGATCTCACCCTCCTGGCCTACGCCAAACTTCCATCCGTAGTATTGGTTTCTAATTTTTACGTAAAGCTGGGAATTGGAAAAAAACCGATCCCAAAAACCGTGATATTCGATGAAAGGGTTGGATTCGTTCAACGGCTCGAAGAGCGAGATTAACGGGGTCTCGGGAGTGAGCTTTCTGAAATATTTGATATCGTTCCAGGCGCCGTAAAACAGGACATAATCCGGCTGATAGATCCATAGCTGTGAATACAATCGACCCAAAGCGTCGAAGCTGGCGTGCCCGGGAATGCCCGCATTAATCACTTCAACATTAAACCCCCTACCTCTGAGCAAGCGCTCAACCAAGTGTGGCCAATCTCCCGTTCGATGCGGGCCCTCGTCTTTGCGATATTGGTCAAACACGGTCGAACCACCGACAATAATGATCCGGGTAAGGCGCTCAGGTTTAGCAGGAGCGAAATTTGGTCCTCGGTAACCGACATCGTTGATGAAGAAACGGCCTTCGTCGCTCAGCGATTTTTTCCCAAGAGCCGCCGACGTCGACGTATCAATCAAGCGTCCCACCGGCTTCAACCGATGCCGGGAAAAGATCGATGGTACGTACTGAAGTGAATGATTTCTGATTGTGTCCGGATTGTTGAAGGGAAGAAATAGCCGCACCAGCGCCTCACCGCCGGCAAATACGATGCTCCCCGATATCACCGCAGTGCAAATCAAATAGATTCCGCTTCGGGCTTTGCTGATCCTACTTGATTGTGCCACAGGCAGTAAAAAATTTTACGATCGGCCCTTGCGGATGACCCCAATGTAATGGGTGCAAAGCCAAGGGAGTTTGCTGAGAAGATAGCAGAATAGCCAAGAATAGGGCACCAATAGCCGTGCGATGGGCGGGGCCAAAGTTACACGCTGCAAACGAATTTCGCACCCCGAAAAGAGCGCATGAATCTCTCGGGATTTGACGCCTTTGACATCCGGATTCTTAGGATTATCCATGTAATAGTCATACCAGAGGATCAACCCCTCCGGTTTCACTACCCGGCACATTTCAGAAGCCATTTCCTTTTTCATGGCTGCGTCAAGTACGGAGGTAAAAACAGTTGATTGAACGACCAAGTCAAACGTGTTGTCGAGGAATTGAAGTTTGACCCCATTGCCTTGGTGGATCGCCGTCGCTTTGGGACAGAGATGAACTGCTTCAGCGACTCGGTCGGGGAGCAAATCAATCCCGATGACATTTTCAGGTCGCGCTCCCCACTTGACGAAATCGCGAAGCACGTCACCACTACCGCAGCCTACTTCGAGGATCTTTTTGGTTTCGAAGGGCATACATCCGTGGCGGGAAAGCAGTCTCAGGAAGAATTTTTCACGTTCCTGCACCATAAAAAGGTAGGCAGGATTAAAGCGCGAATAGAGGTGGTTCTTTTTGCGCCTGGCGTAAGCCT
>Ga0114129_10012862_pt1 | contig 11909 bp, 10 predicted proteins | sample RhiMetdeltSRZDD1_FD_80071 | JGI IMG/M metagenome (GOLD analysis project Ga0114129, IMG submission 80071) | Populus rhizosphere microbial communities from Tennessee, USA - Rhizosphere MetaG P. deltoides SRZDD1 (version 2) (version 2) | ecosystem: Host-associated > Plants > Roots > Rhizosphere >... | reverse complement strand
TCGATCCCGGCAACAACCTGGTTTTCGCCGACATCCACGGGACGATCGGCTACCGGACGCGCGGCGTCGTGCCCGTGCGGGCTAAGGCGAACGCGTGGCTCCCCGTTCCGGGCTGGGACGGCGCCCACGAGTGGAATGGCACCATCCCGTTCGAGGCGATGCCGGCACTGCGCAACCCGACCGAGGGTTGGATCGCCACCGCCAACAGCCGGATCGCCGACGCCGACTACCCCCACTACCTCGGGCTCGACTACGCGCCGGACTTCCGGACCCGCCGCCTCGCGGCCCGGCTCCAGAACCTTCGGGGTGCCACCGCCGCCGACATGGCTGCCATCCACGCGGACCGCGCCTCGATTCCCGGCCGCGCCCTGGCGGAGCTGGCGTGCCGCGTCGAGCCCATCGACGCCGGCTCGCGCGCCGCGCTCGCGATCCTCCGCGAGTGGAATGGCGCCATGGACGTGGACAGCGCCGCCGCGACGATCTACGCGGCGTTCCGGGCGCGCCTCGTGCGGGAGGTCCTGGGCCCGCTCCTGGGCCCCCTCACGGCCGACGCCTTCGCGCGCGTGCCGGGCGCGCCTGTCACGCACGTGGCGCGGCTCCGCGGCCGTCTGGCCGAGTGGATCCGGGAGGACGATCGGACGCTCCTGGCGGCGGGGGACGACTGGGGAAGCGCGATGGCGCGCGCGCTCGCGGGCGCGGTCGCCACGCTCCGCGAGACTCTCGGGCCGGACCCGGCGTCGTGGGCCTGGGGCCGGGTCCACGTCGCGCGGCCGCGCCACCCGCTCTCGACGGCCTTTCCCGCGGCCGCGGGCCTTCTCGACCCGCCCGCCGTGCCCGCGGGCGGGGATGGCGACACGGTCCAGGCGGCCGACTTTCTCCCCGTGGCGGGGTTCGAGCTGACGCTCACCTCGGTCGCGCGCTACGTGTTCGACCTGGGTGACTGGGAGCGGAGCGCGTGGATCGCGCCGCTGGGCGTCTCGGGACATCCGGGGAGCCCCCACTACGCGGACCAGACGGCGGACTGGGCCGCGGTGCGCCTCCGCCCGATGCGGTACGACTGGGCGCGCGTTGTGGCCGAGGCGGAGAGCCACCAGCGGCTCGAGCCGACCCCGAGCCGCTGACCCGGTGGCGGAAGGCCGTGCTCGCACCTCCTGGGTCGTGCTCCTCGTGCTGTGCAGCGTCCTCGCGCTCCACAACGCGATGCGGATCGGCCCGGTCACGCTCATCGAGGAGCTGCGCGGTCGCTACCGCGTCGATTACGCGGATGTCGGTAACGTGGTCGGTGCCTACACGCTCGCCTACGGATTCGCCCAGCTCGTCGCGGGGCTTCTGACCGACCGAGTCGGGAGCCGCCGCCTGATGCTGGTCGGGCTCGCACTGGGGACCGTGGGGTCCGCGACCTTCGCCGTGACGGAGACCTACCCGGTGGCCGTCCTGGCCCGCCTCCTCACGGGGATGGCGGGCGGGTGCCTCTACACCCCGACCATCGCGTTCACGTTCGCGGCGTTCCCGGACACGCTCGGGGTCGCGCCATGGGCTTCGGGGAGGCCGGCGTCGGGGCCGGGCAGATTCTCTCGCTCCTGGGGCTCCCGGCCCTGTTCGCGGCGGTCGGGCTCACCCCGGCCTTCCTCGCGCTCCCCCTGGCGGCCGGCACTTTCCTCGACCGCGGCCTCGGATTCGGCGCGGTGTGGGGCGTCGCCACAGCGCTCGGCCTTCTCCGGTTCCTGACCGTGCTCGGCATCCGAGAGCCGGGGCGCCGTTAGCCTCGGACGGTCCCAACTCAAGTGAGGACACCGCCCAACCTTGACCCCTCGAGAGCGGCGGGTGTACGGTCGGGGTCCGATGCGGCGACCGGGACACATGGCGAGACGAGTCGCTCCCGCTGGCTCCGGGGCGCAGCGGTGATCCCGGCGGCGAGGGCGATCCTCCTCACGGCGGCGCTCACCCACGTCCTCCACGACGGCTTCTCGGACGCGCTGTACGTGCTCCTGCCGCTCTGGGCGACGGAGTTCCACCTCACGCTCACCGGGGTCGGCGTCCTCAAGACCGTCTACACCGCCGGCATGGCGCTTTCGCAGATCCCCGCCGGCCTCCTCGCCGAGCGCTGGGGCGAGCGACGGCTCCTCGTGGCCGGCACGGCAGTCACGGCGCTCGGGTACCTAGCCGTGGCGATGGGCGCGAGTGGAATGCTCCCGCTGGTGGCATTCCTCCTCGTGGCTGGGCTCGGCTCGGGCGTCCAGCATCCGCTGGCCTCGTCCCTCGTCTCTCGCGCTTACGAGACCGGACCGCGGCGTGCGGCTCTCGGAACGTACAACTTCGCCGGGGATCTCGGGAAGATTGCGGTGCCCGCGGCCGTCGCCCTGGCCGCGAGCCTCGTCGGCTGGCGCGGCGCGAGCGCCGGGTACGCGCTCCTCGGGCTGGGAGCCACCGTTCTCATCGCGCTCGCCCTTGGACGGCTCGGTGCGGGCGACGCGGACGCGCCGACGGAGGAGCGACGGCTCGGAACCGGCGGCTGGGGCATTCGTGACGCCCGAGGCTTTCAGGCGCTCTCCGCGATCGGCATGATCGACACCGCGACCCGCACCGCGCTGCTCACGTTCCTCCCTTTCCTGCTCCTGGCCAAGGGGCTCACCCTGGCCGGCCTCGGGCTGGCGCTGGCCGTGCTCTTCGCGGGCGGGGCCGCGGGTAAGTTCGTCTGCGGCCTCGTCGCCGAGCGAGTCGGGATCGTGCGGACGGTGATCCTCACCGAGATGGCCACCGCCTGCGGCATCGTCGCCGTCGCCCTGGGCCCGCTCACCGTCGCGCTCGGAGTGCTGCTGCCGCTCGGTGTCGCCCTGAACGGGACGTCATCCGCCCTCTACGCGACCGTGGCGGACCTCGTCGCGCCGGAGCGACGGGCTCGCGCGTACGGTCTCTACTACACCCTGATCGTCGGCGCGTCGGCGGTGGCCCCCCTCGTCTACGGCGCGCTCGGTGATGCCGTCGGCATCGTGACCACGTTGCTCGTCACGTCCACGGTCGTGCTCCTCACGGTCCCGCTCTGTCTCGTCCTGCGCGGCGCCCTGGCGCCGGCCGAGGGCGTCCGCCTCCCCGTGTGAGCCGCCAGCGGGGCGAGGGCGCCCGAGGGGCGCCAGAAGGGTCACGGTAGCGCCATGACGCTTTCATCAGGACTCGGCCTGGCCGTGCTGCGCGTGACCCTGGGCGTCATCTTCGTCATGCACGGCTACCTCGGCCTGGACATCGGTCCGGGCGGCATCGCGGGCTACACGACCCGTATGGGCTACCCCGCGGCGCTCGGCCAGGCGCTGGGGTGGTACCTCATCGTCGCGCACTCGGTGGGCGGGATCCTGCTGATCCTCGGGCTCGTCACCCGCTGGGCCGCGCTCGCCCAGGTGCCGATCGTGGCCTCCGCGTTCCTCCTCCACCACCTCCCGCAAGGCTTCTTCCTGACGGGAATCGTGGTGGACCCAGCGCGGGGCGTCGCCATCGCGGGCGGGTACGAGTACATCCTGCTCGTCCTCGCCGCCACGGTGACGCTCATCCTCGCGGGTGGCGGCGCGCTCGCACTCGACCGTCGCGCGCGCTGAGCGCCCGGCGCCTTCGGCGTCAGCTTTCGACCAGGAGATCACGCTGAAGCTGACGGCTGGCGGATCAGGAGGGGTTGTGGATCCCGACCTGCGCTTCCCGCTCATCGCACTGGCGGCCGCCCCTCCACCGCCTAGCGGAACAGGCGTGAGACGCTTGAACCGTCGTGTATGGCTTGGATGGCGTCCGCGAAGAGTCTCGCCACCGATTGAATGTGGATCTTGTCGATGCGCTTCTGCGCCGAGAGCGGGATCGTGTCCGTCACCACCAGCTGGCGGAGCGGCGAGGCTTCGATGCGCTCGATGGCTCTCCCCGAGAGCACGGGATGGACGGCGCAGGCCTCTACCGCGACGGCACCCCGCTCGAGCACGAAGCGCGCCGCCTCCATGAGGGTTCCGCCGCTCGCCACCTCGTCGTCAACGATGAGTGCGACCTTTCCCTTCACGTCGCCGATCAGATTTGTGGCCCGCGCGTCCTCATCGTCTCCGTAGCGCCGCTTGTCCACGATTGCGATCGGAAGGTCCAAACGGTTCGCGTACCGGCCCACTTCCTTCGACTCCCCCACATCGCCGGCGACCAGCACATAGTTCGTGAGGTCGCGGCTCTGGCGCAGGTAGTCGCACAGGATCGGTGCCGCCTGGAGCTGGTCCGCCGGGATGCGGAAGAAGCCCTGCACCTGCGGCGAATGAAGGTTCATGGTGAGGACCCGATTCGCGCCGGCCGTTTCCAGCAAGTCGACCATGAGGCGTGCGGTGATCGAGACCCGGGGTCGATCCTTCTTGTCGGAGCGTACGTAAGGGAAGTACGGGAGGACCGCAGTGATTCGGCCCGCTGACGCGTGCCTGAGGGCATCGATTGTCATGAGCAGCTCGATGATGCCGTCGGAGACGGGCGGGCAGGAGGGCTGGATCACGAAGACGTCCGCCTCGCGGACGTTCTCCTCGATCTGGACCAGCATGTTTTCGTTGGAGAAGCGCAAGACCGTCGAGCGACAGAGATCGCTGCCCAGGTGCTCACAGATGTCCCGCGCCAGCTCCGGGTGGGCACTGCCGCTGATCACCTTGACGGCGCCGATCATGCTCCCCCTCCCGGATGGTGAGGGTCTCTTAGACGAGCGGAGCCGAGACGACCGACGTCGCGGCCGTCTGATCCCGCCGCCCCGGCCCTAGGCGGGCGCGACCTCCACGGCTGCATCGAACGAGGCCTGCCCGGCGGCGAAGGGAAACAGGTCGACCGCGTCGTCCGGGATCACCGACGTGCCGGAGGTCACGGCGTTGAGACCCGTCCAACCATCCCGCATCCACACCGTTCCGGCGGGCACCCGCGCGGTCACGTGCGCCCGCGCGGCGAACGCGCCCTGCTCGTTGAAGACGCGGATCGGCGTGCCCTCGACGAGCCCACGAGCCGCGGCGTCCGCCGGAGCGATCCAGAGGCGGGGCTCGGGGTCGAGGCGGGCCAGCGTCGGGAGGGCCTGCCCGTGGTCGTAGAAGCCGTGGAACTGGGTGAGCGTGCGGCCCTGGCGGAACATGAGCGGATGAGTAGATGCCGGCGCGGGCTCGTGGACCGGCAGGGGCGGCAAGCCGAGCGCCGCCGCGCGCTCCGAGTAGAGCTCGACCTTGCCGGAGGGAGCCGCGTAGGCGTGGGTGGGGTGACCGACGTGCGAGATCCGGAGGGCGCGGATCCCGCCTTCGGCCCGGAGAGCGGCCACCGTCGCGTGGCCCGTCGCCGGGTGGTCGAGGATCGCGTCCAGCGGACCCTCGTCCGTGGCCCACGGGTAGAAGTCGTCGAGCCCGAGCCGCCGGGCGAGCTCCCGAAGGATCCACACGGCTGGCCGCGTCTCACCGGGGGCCTCCAGCACCTTTGGCATGAGATAGAGGTGCGTGTTCGTGCTCTTGCACCCGAGCTCCTCGAGCCACGCCGTCCCCGGCAACACGACGTCGGCGAACCGCCGCGCCGTGTCGTTCAGGAAGAGGTCGTGGCTCACGACAAGGTCGGTCCGGGCGAGGCCCTCCGCTACCCGACCCGCGTCGGCGTACGAGGACAGCATGTCCGTCCCGAAGAGGAGCAGGACGCGGACGCGGCCCTCGACGAGCGCCTCCGTGACGCGCGGCATCTGGTTCGGGACGTAGGCGCCCGGCGGTCGGCGCTCAGACGCGGTGATGTCGGAGAGCGCCTGGCCGTGGCTGGACGCGCCGTGCCGCGGCCCGAGGCCGCCTCCCGGTAGGCCGAGGTGTCCGGCGAGCGCCGGGAGGCACGCGATCGCGCGCGCCGCCTGCCAGCCGTTGCCGCCCTTGTGCATCGAGCTCCCCCCGACGAGGATCATCGCGGGTCGCGTCGTCGCGTAGCGGTGCGCCAGGGCGGCGATGCGCTCGGCGGGCACCCCGGTGATCGGCGCCGCCCACTCGGGGCCGAGGTCGCGGATGTGAGCGGCCAGAGCGTCGAAGCCGACGGTGTGGCGCGCGACGAACTCGGCGTCATGGAGCTCCCGCCCGACGATCACCGACATCATCGCCAGGGCGAGCGCGGCGTCGGTCCCCGGGCGGATCAGGACCACCTCGTCCGACTGGGCCGCCGCCTCCGTCTCTCGTACGTCGATCGTGACGATGTGAGCTCCGCGACGGCGGGCCGTGGCCAGGTGCGGACCCGTGTTCGGCTGGCTGGCGAGATTCGCGCCCCAGAGCACGATGAGGCTCGCGTGGGCCCCCATGTCCTCCTTCGTGTTCGCCTCGAGGACGCCTGTCAGCCCCAGGCCGAAGCCACCGAGCCCCCAACAGATCATCGCCGGATGCCACCACTGGCAGCCCCAGAGGTTCGCGAAGCGCCGAAGCAGGTGGGAGCCGATCCGGGTCCCGTAGTTGTTCGCGAAGAGCCCGTGCCCCGACCAGAACCCGACCGCCTCCCGGCCCGCGGTCCGCATCCGGTCGGCCACCAGATCCAGGGCATCGTTCCAGCTCACCCGGTGCCAGGCGTCCTCCCCGCGACGCGATCGGACGAGTGGATGGAGGAGCCGGCGCGGATTGTCGACGATCTCGCGCGACGCGTGCCCCCGGACGCAGAGGAACCCGCGGCTGTCGGGGTTGTCAGGGTCGCCCCGAACACCCAGGAGGCGCCCGTCCTCGACGTCCACGAGCATGCCGCAGAGCGTCGGGTGGCAGTTCATTGGGCACATCGTGCGCACCGTGCGCCGGCCGCTCGCCGTCGTGTTCATTGGCCCGCAGTATACGGACCCGGCCGCGGTCCGGTAAACATGCCTGCTGGATCGGCCGCGATCGAGGTAGCCGTCCGGGAGCGGCCCCCGGAACTGCCACCTAGCGGGAACGGGGCTTGGGTCCCGGCACGGGCGACGCCGGCGCCGGGGCGGTTCTCACGGACCGGTTCTCAGCAGAGCGCCGCGACCGTCGAGAGCTCTCCGGCGCGACCGGGATCCCGCCCGAGCTGAGCCGCCAGGAATCCGGTAACCCGCGTGACGACCTCCGGGTCCCGGAGGATGCGGCGGTGCCCGAGCCGATGCGTCGTGACGAGCTCGGCGCCCGGCCAGGCCGCAGCGATGACCGCGCCTTCCGTCCACCGGACCTCGGCGTCGTCCTGGTCGTGGACCACGAGCCCGGCCAGGGGCAGCTCGCTCGCAAAGCGCGCCAGGTCGAACGCCTCCGGTGGCACGCCGACCCGGGCTTCCAGTCCGCGCTCCAGCAGTCGCCGCGCGTCGGCCGAGAGACCGCACGCCTCCATGAAGCCCTCCAGGTAGCCGCGGAAATCCGCCGCGGGCGCCACGAGGGCGATCGCCGCCGGCAGCTCGACGAAGCCCTCGAGGAGCAACTGGCGAACCGCCCAGGCACTGACGGCGCAGCCTCCCGAGTGGGCAACGATCCCCCGCACCGGACCCACGGCGTCGACGACACCGCGAAAGGCCTCCGCCATCTCGGGAATCGTGGCGACGCGTCCCTCGGAGGCGCCGTGGGCCGGCCCGTCGAACGCGGTCACCGAGAAGCCGCGCGCCACGAGCGGTTCGACGAAGGCGCTCAGCTGACCGCCCCGCCCTCCCCAGCCGTGGACGAGGAGGATCCGGGGACCTGCCCCCCAGCTCCACGTGGCGATCCGGCGCCCGGCGACCCGAACGGAGCGGGGCCGTCCGCGAGCCAGAACCTCCCGCTCACGGTCGGGCGCCGGATACCGCGACGGCGTCAAGAAGAGACGCTTCGCCAAGCGGGCGGCCGCGGCCGGAGCGATCCGGCTCAGCACGCCAACGCTCGCCAGCGTCGCCCGCTGGAACACGGGGTGCTTTGCCGACCGAACGATCGTGCTGTTATCTGGCGGCGGGGTCAGCGATCCGGGCATCTGATGGTCTCCTCCCTAGTGGCCGGCGCGGTGCGGACGACGGGCCCGGGCGAGAAGCGATTCGAAGGCGCGCCGCACCCGCGCGTCAGCGTTGGGATCCCGCAGGAGCCGGGCCACGTGGTGGTACGAAAGCATGGCGCCGTAGAGATCGTAGGCGAACTGCTCGGGATCGAAGTCCGGGCGGAACTGCCCCTCCTGGATCCCCGTCCGGGCCGAGTTGGCGATCACCTCCAGCCAGTCCTTCTGGGACTGCACGACGTAGTCGCGGGCCGGGCCCGGCCGGTCGTCCAGCTCGATGGCCGCCGCGATGAACGGGCAACCGCCCGGCAGCGACGACGACCGCTCCCACGCGAGCCAGCTCTCGAACAGCGCGCGCACGCGCGGCTCGCCGCGCCGCGCCGCCAGCCCGGGCTTGACGACCCGCTCGATGAAGCGCGTGCGCGCCGTCTCCAGCACCTGGAGGAGGAGCTCGTCCTTCCCTCCGAAGTGGGCGAACAGCCCGCTCTTGGAGAGGCGGAGGTCCTGGGCGAGCCGCCCGATCGTGAGTCCTTCCAGCCCCTCTTTGGTCGCGACCTCGAGGGCGTGATCCAGGATGGCGCGGCGCGTCTGCTCCCCTTTCGGCATGACGGAAGAATAGTACGACCGTTCGGCCTTCGTCAAGCGATTTCGCGGGCGGTCCGGTTCTTGGCCTCGTCGCGCCTCGGCCACCCTACCCTGCCCGACCGCCACACGAAGCGGCACACAGTCAGCCGGCTCCGGCCAGCGAGCAGATCCGGCAGCGTTTCGATGGGTTCGGTTGGTCGAGCATGTGCGGGGGTCCCCCGGCGGGCGCGCGTCCCGCATGCGCTGTGTATTGACCAGTGGGCCTCGGCACGGACCTTTCCCAGCGTTTCAAGGATCTTTCCCGTGGCTGGTGCAGGGTTTCCCGGATTGTTCTCTGTCGAAGCTGAGTCGAGAGTGGAGTCGGTGACGATGCCGTGCGGTCGCGCATGGACACGCGAAAGGGAGTAGAGGCCGACGGGCCAGCCGAACGAGGATGCGCGTGATGGTCCGATGGACGCGCCTCGGAAAGCCCGGCCTGGCAATCCAGCTTGTGACGTTGCTCGTCATCGTCTTCGTGGATGAAGGCCATGGCGGGGGAGCCAGCGTCGGTGGCGAAGCCAGCGCGGGCGGGGCCAGCGTCGGGGCGAGGATCCTTGCCGGAGACTGACGCCGCCATGAGCTTCCTCGATCACGTGAGAAGGACGGGCAGACCCGCACCATCCGAGGGACATCCTCATCGATGCCAGGAGGGTCATCACTGGCAGCACCGGGGGCCTTCAGCCCTCACCTGTGAACTCCGGGCACCCGATCGGAATTCGGAGAGCCTTTGGGGTGTCGCTCCCGAGGACTGCCCCCTCTGTCCGGCCCGCGAGGCGGCGATGCGGGAACCCCATTCACATCGTTGCCCGGAGTGCAGAGGCGAGTGGACCCACGAAGGACGGTGTGCCGATGGGCGTCTCGCCTGGTGCCCGTCGTGCTCCCCGGAGAGCGACTCGAGTTCCGCGGGGCCACGAGGACGGGGACCGCATGTCCATTGCTGTAGCGCGTGCCGACAGACCTGGAGGCACGCGACCTCATGCGACGCGCCGCTACGCGCCACGCTGCCAGACTGCCCAGGATGCCGAAAGCGTGGCTCCGAGACCCCGGCGAGATCGTCCAAGGCAACCGTCGCGTCTCGCCATCGCCGCCGCCGGGCCCGGCGCGGGGTCGTGCCACTGGTGGCGGTCCCCGTCCTCGTCCTGGCGTTGGCGATGCTACTAGTGCCGTGGCGGCTCGTCAGGATCCCCCTTGAAGGGAGGCTCGCGGTCCGGGCACCGATATCGATGGTGAACGAACGCGCTCCCGGGCGTGTCGAGTCCGCCCTGAAAGAGTCCGCACACGTCGGGGGATGGGCGCGGGTACGTCCTCACGAACGATGAGGCGGTGAGGGGACGACCGTCATCGAGGTGACGCTCCACGACGCTTCATGAACGCCCCCTCCCACGCCGGTGCTCGGAACCGCCTCGGCTGACGGCCGGGAGGCGCCCGGGGGCCCGACCACGACGCCAGCCGGCGCCCCCTTCAGCGCGGGCGGACCATCGATCCCCCCCAAGGTTTTCCCGTCGGCCGATTCAGGGTTTCCCTGGATTGACCGGAATCAGGGAAAGGGTCGAAGTAGGGTGCGCGTCGTCCAGGCAGTCCGCGGAGTGGCCGATCAGAATGGCAGCGGCTCCGGTCAACAGGAGGTCCACTCGTCCGGGGGTACCGAGGAGGAGACGCCGATGACGCTAGCGATTGGGGCGGCGAGGCTCTGTCCGGACTGCGACATTCTCACCGACAGTCCGATCTGTTCCCTGTGTGGACGCAACCACACCGTCCCGCTCACGGCCTGGGTGCGTCCTCTCGATGCGGCGTCGCCGTCACAATCGGTATCAGGCGGTCGACCGGAGAGGACTCGCCGATGATCCAATCGGGCGCCTCGCGTCATAGGCCGCTCCCGCGCAACGGGCGGTCCCGTGCCCGGACGACACGTCCGCTCTGGGGTGTGATCCTGGCGGGTGGAGAGGGTGTGCGCCTCCGGCAACTCACGCACTACCTCTGCGGCGAAGAGCGTCCCAAACAGTACGTCCGCGTTCTCGGCCGCCGCTCGCTTCTCCGTCAGACCCTCGACCGCATGAGCCTGATCATTCCCGCTGACCGGACTGTCGTCGTCGTACATCGCAATCATGCGCGGTTCATCGCCGAGGAGCTGCGCGGAGCTTCGACCCCCCGGCTCCTGGTGCAGTCGGATGATCGGGGGACGGCCGGGGCTGTCCTGCTCGCCGCGCAATGGATCTCCTGGCGCAGCCCCGAGGCACTCATCGCGATCCTTCCCTCCGACCACTTCGTGCAGGGGGAGATCGGGTTCATGGATCGCGTGGACGAGGTGGCGGCTTTCATCGATCGGCAGAACGCGGCACAGCTCGTCCTCCTCGGAGCCGTGCCCACGGAGCCCGACCCTCAGTACGGATGGATCGAGACCGGGGACCCGCTCGGCCGCATCGGCATTGACCCCATCCTTCGGGTCCGCGGGTTCCTGGAGAAGCCGCACGAGGAGATCGCCCAGGCGGCCTGGGTGCGCGGAGACCTCTGGAACACGGCCGTCCTCGTGACCGCGGTGGCGTCCCTCGTCCAAGCCGGCTGGACGGTGCTTCCAGCCGTGAGCGACCGGCTGGCCACCATCGAGCCCTTCTCGGATACCGAGGACGAAGAGTCCGCCATCGCCTGGGCGTACGCGACGATGCCTCGCGCCGACTTCTCGCGAGCAGTCCTGGAGCGCATTCCGTCCTCACTCGCGACGGTTCGGCTGCCTCAAGGCGTCCTCTGGTCCGACTGGGGCACCCCCGAGCGGGTTATCAGGAGTCTCCGGACGGCTGGAATCACGCCGAGTTGGCTCCGTGGGCTGGGCGATTGCGACACACGGGTCCAGGCCCCGAGCTCACCCATGCCGGTCAGCGTCCGCGAGACTCGTCGATCCGAAGCAGGCTGACCCGGCGGCGGCGGCCTCCGCCCAAGCTGGCTCGCCCACGTTCCTCCCTGGGAGCGTCGACCGCCGGTGTAACTATCGGTAGGGAAAGGGGCCACGGCTTCAGTCGAGAGACTGTCGGCCGTCGATCGTAGTCGAAGCCAGAATAGGGGAAATTCCGCGCCGAATTAGGGGATTTTCCCTACTGTGCTCGTGAGGGCATTCCGGCTACCATCCCGCGGTATCCCTTACGTCCGGGTTGAGCTACTGGGCATGTGACCGCCGCAAGGAGGGAGCGTCTCGATGGCCATCGACACCCGAATCCAGCCCGTACAGACCTACTCGGTCGCCATCCTGCTCCGGGAGCTGGTGGCGCACCTGCGCGAGAATCGGACGCTGCTGCGCGACGAGTGGGCCCGGCACATCATCGAAGCTCAGCTCCTGACCGCGATGACCCGAGAGG
>Ga0114129_10012861_pt1 | contig 11910 bp, 8 predicted proteins | sample RhiMetdeltSRZDD1_FD_80071 | JGI IMG/M metagenome (GOLD analysis project Ga0114129, IMG submission 80071) | Populus rhizosphere microbial communities from Tennessee, USA - Rhizosphere MetaG P. deltoides SRZDD1 (version 2) (version 2) | ecosystem: Host-associated > Plants > Roots > Rhizosphere >... | reverse complement strand
CCGCGGCGTCCACCCCGACGTCCACCTGATCGTCCCCGAGGGCGACAACCTCCTGGTCGAGGATGTCCGCGCCGTCCGCGAGGAGGCCTTCCGGACCCACTATGAGGCCCCCACCGCCGTCTTCATCCTCGACGAGGCGGACCGGCTGACCGAGGCCGCCGCCAACGCCCTGCTCAAGGTGCTCGAGGAGCCGCCCCCAGGGGTGGTGTTCGTGCTGGTCGCCCGCAGCGCCGAGGCCCTGGTCGACACCGTGCCCTCCCGCGCCCGCACCCTGCCGTTCGTGAGCCTGTCCCTGGCCGAGCTGACCGCCGCCCTCGGCCACGACCTCCAGCTCGACCGCGACCAGACGGCCTGGGCGGCCGCGGCCAGCCACGGCCGCCTGGCCAGGGCCCGGGCCCTCCTCACCGACGAGGCCGCCCGGACCCGCCGCTCCGGCGTCCTCGACCTGACCGAGCGCCTGGCCACCGGCCGGCCGTCGGACGCCCTGGCCGCCGCCGCCACCGTGGTCGCCATCGCCGACGAGGTCGCGGCCGCCGCCAGGTTCCGCCAGGAACGCGAGCAGGCAGAGTTCGAGGAGGCCCTCGGCACCGGCCGCGGCGCCGGCGCCCTCCGCAAGCGCCTCGAGACCCGCCACCGTCGCGAGCTCCGCCGCACCCGCTTCGACGCCCTCCGCGACTCCGTGGCCGACCTCCTCGGCGCCTACCGCGACATGGCGTTGCTCGCCGCCCCCTCGGACGCCGGCGGTGGGTCGGGGGTCGAGCAGGGCGGGGAGCAGGTGACACCAGGCGGTCCCGGGGCCGCGCCGCTGATGCACCCGGACAAGGCGGGCACGCTGACCCGCCTGGCCGCCGGCATCGACCCCGCCACCGCCCTCCGCGCCGCCGGAGCGCTGGAGGAGGCCGACCGCCGCCTGGCCATCGGCGCCGCCCCCCTCCTCACCCTGGAAGCGGCGTTCCTCTCCGTCCAGGCCGCCCTCCGCGGCCCCGCCGTCCCCATCAACCGCCTCGCCATCCGCCATTGACGCCGGCCCACACCGAGCCCATCACCCTGGCCCCGCCCTCACGCCCTTCGATACACTCCGCCTTCGCGCCGACCTGATTCGGCCGCACCGCCAGCCCGAGTGGCGTAGTGGTAGCGCATCCGACTCGTAATCGGAAGGTCGAGGGTTCGAATCCCTCCTCGGGCTCCATTTCCGCAGGTGAAGGGCCATCAAGCAAGCCGAGCAGACTTCGGCAGAGTCGGTGATGGCAACCTAAGGGTTGGCCTGACGCCGCTACATCTTGGACCTGGCCCTCGGGAGTGGCAGTTGCCATGCACGGTGGTGATGCGGTGACAGGCAGGTCAGATTGATCAGCGCTTGACTCGGTTGCGGATTGACAACAGCGTCAACCCGAGCAGGACAGGACCAGCCAGGCGCAGCGCGATCAGGAGCAACTTCCCCCAGCCGGTCAACCGCACTTCATCATCGCCAATCCAAAGTGTGCTGCTCGCCGCGTACAGCAGACTGCCCCAAGCCGATGCTGGGGAGGGGTGAGTGGCATAACCGACGAGATGCAGCAGCGTGGCCAGCCCAAGCACAACCACTGCCAGCGAGGCCAGCGCACGCAGGCCTCGCAGCCCATAGCCAGAGACCAGCCAATACAGCCACACAATGATCCACTCTGGCCAGGGCGTATTCGGGTCCTGGCGGCGCATCTCCATCTCGCCGTAGTAGAAGTCCGCCACCAGCGGCTCGTATTTGCTGTCCTCCTGCGCCTTTCGCAACGCCCGGTACAGCACTGCCAGCCGATCCGGTCCCAACTGCTGCACTTGTTGCCCGGTTCGCTCGACGACCCACCTCGGTGTCTGGGTGGTCGAGGCGTGCCAGGTCGGTCGGTCGATCCAGGACCACCTCGCTGGCCTTGACCGGGAGAGCTCGGCGCGCCAACGGTGTTCCTCGGCCAGGGTTTGCCGCCGCGACCAGCGCCGCCATATCGGCACCCGCCAACGGCCAAGCTGCAACCGCCACGCCCCCGGAGTATCCGCGAACGGTCGCGCCCCCTCGATGCGAAGCTGATCCAAATGATGGGCGCCATGGAACAAGCAGGCGGCCAGGTTTAGCTCACGCAACGTTAGGGTTGCCACATCCACCCCACGGAGCGACAGCAGCCGCGGCTGGCCATGGCGCCTGGGGAGTTCGGGGGCAAAGGCAACTGTGGATGGCTCCGTGAACACCGCGGCGTCCAGCACGACCTGGGCACGGCGCAGCTGCAGGGTGGCGGCCTTGGCAAACCGCGTACCGACACAAGATAGCTCCGCGCCGATAATGTCGATTGTGATGTCCTGTTCGAACGTCGCGTGATCCAAGATCAGGGCTGAGAAAGCCAAGACTGGGCCGAAGACTCTGGCTTGTGCGAACTGCGTCTCGGGAAACCAGGCGTCCCCGCTGAACCGTGCCTCGCCAAACTGGGTGTCCCCGCTGAACCGTGCCCTGCCGAACCGGGCCTCTCGCCTGAACTGTGCCTCGGAGAACCAGGCCTCGCTGCTGAATTGTGCCTCGCTAAACTGGGCGTCTCCGCTGAATTGCGCATTGCTGAACCAGGCTCGCCCAGTGAACTGCGTCTTACGGAACCAGGCGGATCTGCTGAATTGTGCCTCGGCGAATGCGGCGTTCCTGCTGAATTGTGCGTCGGCGAACCCGGCTCGCCCGCCGAACTGTGTCTCACGGAACACGGCGTCTCTGCTGAACCGTGTCTTGGCGAACTCGGCGTCCCTGCTGAACTGTGCATTGCTGAACCAGGTTCGCCCGGCAAATTGCGCCCTGGCGAACTCGGCGTCCCTGCTGAAGTGCGCATTGCTGAACCAGGCATCTCCATCGAATTGCGCTCCGGCGAATACGGTATCTCCGGTGAACTGCGTCCCGCCGAACACGGCGATCCTGCTGAATTGCGTCCCGCCGAACTCGGCGTCCCCGCTGAATTGCGCCCCGCCGAACTCGGCGATCCTGCTGAATTGCGCTCCGGAGAACACGGCTCGCCCGCTGAACTGCGCCCCGGTGAACTCAGCGTTTCCCAGCGTTGGAGGGCCGTGCTCTGGTCGCACGGCGGCTAGAAGTCCGCTCAACAGCTCGGGATCAATTGGCGTACCGCGCAGATCGAGAGCGGCGCCGGGCTTGAGCGCGGCCAGGAACGCCTCGCGGGCTTGTGGTTCCACATGTGTCAGGCACGCTTCCGCATCCTTCAAACGAATGCCGATGCAGCCAGCTGTGCCGCAAGTGGACCAGTCCGGCTCCCGAGCCTTGTCCTGATCGGCCATGCAACTCTTGTACGGCAAGCAGCTCGCCAGGTACAGCCCGGTCTTGGCTTGGACTTGTCCCACCTGAGGGCGAGAGGACGGTCGACGGTGACCGTGATGTCCAGGGTCATGGGGGCCTATGGGGGTTCGACCCGAAGATATGCCTTCCGGGCATCGGCCATGAACCTGGCCTCTCGGCGTGGCGCAGGCGAACGGCCCCCGCGGGGGGCCTACGGGGGCCGTTCGCGCCTGTGCCGTCGAGCTGTCTGACGGCGCTGGCGAGGGTGGGATAGAGGCTCAGGCCGAGGGAAGGGGGATCGAGATGACAGCGCTGCTGTGGCCTCCTCCATCGAGGCCGGTCCGCGACGGTGGATAGCTGCCGACAGTCGTAGTGGTGGCTCCTACGATGTGACCGCCAGATCGACCGATTCTAGCCCCTCTGCTCCAGCAGGTGTCTTCCTGCTCAGCGGGGACGGTCCATGCTTCGCGCCTACCGTGACGCCCTGACCTCGAGCAGCGTAGCCAGCCGCGCCCGGTTGGAGACGCCGAGCTTGGCATAGACGCGGCCCAGATAGTTGTCCACCGTACGAACCGAGAGGTGGAGCCGGGTCGCGATCTCGCGGCTGGAGGCCTGGGCGGCGGCCAGCATGGCCACCTCCCGCTCTCGGGGCGTGAGCACCGAGACTGGCATGGCCGGGCCGAGGCCCGGGGTGCGAGCGCCCTGGCAGGCGCCGGCCAGGGCTGCGGCCCGCTCCTGGGAGGCGTTGGCGCTTGCATCGCGGCCGGCGGCCCGGTGAGCCCGGGCTGCCGCTGCCTTCGCCTCGGCGGCCAGCAACAGTGCCCCCAGATCCTCGAAGGCGGCCCCGACCCGGTCCAGCGCCGCCCCATCGTTGGCGGCCAGCGCGACCGCCGAGCTGGCCAGCAGCGCCACCAGCCGGCCCTCCAGCACACCAACCAGCTCCTCCAGCCGCTGCCGGACGCCGGCGGGAGCGCCCAGGCGGGCCACGTCGTACAGGGCGGCCGCCTCGAGCGTGTACTGCGTGGAAGCCCGGGCCATGTCCGCCGCCCGGGTGGCCAGGTCGACGGCGCTAGTGAACTCACCCGCAGCGGCGGCCACCCACGCCTTATCCAGCTCCACCCAGGGATCAAAGTAGCGGTTGGCCTCGCCGGCGTGGGCGTCCGCGCGCTCCAGCCAGTCCACCGCCGCCTCCTGGTCGCCGGCCAAGGCGGCCACGCTGGCCAGTTCGGCCAGACACCAGCGCATGAACCGATAAGGATCCTGCTCGTCCAGCAGGGCGACCGCCTCCCGCAGCCACGCCTCGGCGGTCGCGACCCGGCCCTCGGCCTTGGCGACCAGGCCGCGGAAGCCCGCCCAGCCCCCGGTCCGCTCCGATGAGCGATCGGCGACCGCGGCCTGGTAACCGGCCTCGGCGATCGCGCTGGCCTCGGCGAGCCGCCCGGCGCCGAGCAGCACCTGGCAGCGGACCAGGTTGAGCTGGGTCTCGCCCCAGGGCAGGTCCTGCGGGTGGATCCCGGCCACGGCCAGCCCACGGTCGGCCACGGCCAGCGCCCCGCCGAGCCGACCAAGCGACCCCAAGGCGGGCACGGCCGCGGTCGCGGCCCACACTAGCGCCTGCGCAGGGACCTCCGGCTGATCGAGGACCCGGCCGGCCACTGCCACCGCCTCGGGTAGGCGGCCATCAAACAAGAGGATCCAGGCCAGCATGGCGACCGCTTCCTCGCCTCCCTCCTCGGTTAGCGCGGCCTGCTGCAGCAGTTCCTCGGCCTCGGCGGTCCGCTCCAGCCCCCAGTAGAGGTTCCCGGCCCGAATGCTTGCCCAGCGGGCCCGCTCGGCGCCCTGGGCCGGCGACTCCCCCTCCATGACGGCCACCGCCTCGGCGTGTCGGCCCTGCCATTCGAGGGTCTCGGCCAAGACCCGCACCGCGGTCGGGCCGCCCCCGGCGTCCACCGCGGCGCGGGCCAGGCGTTCGGTCAGCTCATGGTCGTAGCGGGTGGCGGCCTGCCTGGCCGCCTCCAGCAGCAGCTCCGGGTTGGTGGCCACGCCGGCCTCCAGCTGCCAGGCGCCCACTCGCAACAGGTCGTCCCGTCGCCGTAGAGCGCCAGCGACGAAGTCGGCCGCCAGCCGCTCGGCTACCGCCCGGGCTCGGCTCAGTGGCAGGGCGGCCCGGAGCACTTCGCCATACAGCGGGTGGGCGAGCCGGGCGAGCGTGCGACGGTCCGACCGCTCCAGCACCAGCAGGCCGCCATCCTCGGCGGCCTGCACCGCGTTCTTACCGACCAGCCGCTCGAGTGCCCCCACGCCCAGGAACTCACCCCAAGCGACCAGCTCGACGGCATCCCGGGCCGCGTGGTCGAGCGTGGACAGGCGGTCCTGGACCAGCTCGGCGAGCCGGATCACGCCAGCCAGCGTGCCCCGCCAGCGCCACACCTTGTCCACCTGGCGTAGCGTGCCGCTCTCCAGCGCGCCCAGGACGAGCTCGCGCAGGTACAGCGGGTTGCCCCCGGTGATCCGCGGCACTTCCTCCTTGGTCACGCCGTCGACGGTCCCACCGAGGCTGCGCTCGAGCAGCTCGGCGGTCGCCGACGGCGGCAGCGCCGACAGGTCCAGGCGGCGGGCCAGGCCATCCTTCCAGAGAGCGATGACCGGGTCGGGGGCCGGCTCGCCGGTCCGCACGGTCGCGACCACCACGGCGAGGCCACGGAACGCGAGCTGGTGCACCAGTGCGGCCGAGGCGTCGTCGAGCAGGTGAGCGTCGTCGACCCCGAGCAGCAGCGGCCGGCCACGAGACCGCTCGGCGAGCAGCTCGGCGGTCCGGCGGAGGGTCTCCAGACGATCGTCGCCGAGGCGCTCGGCCGGAGGCAGTAGGTGGGAGACGGCCCCGAACGGGATCGAAGCGGCCGCCCGGGTTGCCGCCAGCCACTCGACCTCCCACCTGGCCGCCTCGGCCCGGGCCAGGGCTTCCCGGGCCAGCCTCGTCTTGCCGATCCCGGCTTCACCGGCGAGCACCACACCGCCGGCAGGAGTGTCCGTAAACACAGCAGACAGCACCTCGAGTTCAGCCCGGCGCCCCACTAGCGGCCACGTGACGTCCATCAGGGCCTCCTATGCCGACCGGACCGCCAATAGAGTAGTCAACTACTCAAGACGGGACCGCCGCCTGGTAATAGCGTCCGGTCGGCGAAACCGGGAGCGGCGGCTCCGGTTTCCCGACGAGCTCTCGGCGGTGCAGGTTCCTCACGCCGTGAGCCGTGCTCGGTTCCGGGGGGGAGGCGGCGCCGGGCGGCTTCGGGGGGTCGCCGCCCGGTTCCGACCCCTGCCGCATTGCGGTCCGACGTCCCTTCTGCGGACAGAGCGGATGCCGAGGTCATGAACTCGACGGGACCATGGCTTGGTCCCGGGAGCTCAGCATCCGCCCGGTCAGGTGGTTCGCCGGTCTGGGGCCCGCCAGCCGGCGGCCCGGCTCAACCGATCCACCGCCGAGTCGATCGCATTCGATGTCAGCGGGCCCACTCTCCCGCCGCTGTTGGCCGGGTGATCCACCGTCGCAGGTGCTCCAGTGGCAGGCGACAGCTCCTCGGCGCGGTGCTCGGGCAGCCAGTGGCCGGCACCAGGAAGCACCTCGAACGGTAGGCGCCGGTGACCCATCGCCCGGTCGTGATGGCCGCCCTCGGTCCGAGGGCGGGATCACCCGACCCCCAGAGATACAGCGTCGGCACCCCCACCCCACGGGCCCGCAGACTGAACGGCGCGGCCGCCCGGTACCAGGCCGGCGCCGCCGACAGTGCCCCCGGCTGGGCCACGGCACGAGTGTAGGTGTCGACCCACTCGACCCCCAACCCGTCCCGGGCCAGCATCCGGCGCACCCCCCTGCCGGCGCGCCCAGCGGCAGCTCGGGCAGCCGAGGGAGGCGGAACACCGGGAGGTAGGCCGACCACAACCCCTGGGTGCCGGCGACCAGCTCGGGCAGACGGTGGGCCGACACTGTGGTGGGTCGAGCGGTGGGGGAGTAGCCGCGCTGGTCGGGCGCCACCGCGCGATACCCAGCTGCCGCCAGGGTCTCCAATCGCAGTGTCCAACAGGCGGAGGTGTGGGGGAAGCCGTGGGGCAACACGACTAGCTCACCGGTTGGCGGCCCAGCGGCGAGCGCGTCAGAGGCCATCCCACGGGCAGGAAGCTGGGCGGTTCGATCATGTGACGTCTTCATCGGGGGTCGGTCGGGCTGAGAGTTAGCCTTGGACCTTATCGCCGACCCAAGGCCAGAGCTCACCAGAGGGAGCCATTCGCCCGAGAGCGGGAGCCGGATGACCACAGGGCTGGATGGCGTGCCCATCGCTTCTGGTGAGGAGTCTCGAGGAGGATGCCGGAACGAGCGACCGGAGTGCTGTTCGGATCGCCTGTAGTTGGGTACCGTCGGGCACTTGGCCAGACGACCAGCCGCGACACTCCGGAGTAGGTAGCCATGCTGCGCGGGCCCACCAAGGCTAGTGGCAACCACTGTGGCAACCCAGGCGTTGATACCAGCCACCACGGGACGGCACCAGATGGAATCGGTGCCGCTCCTGAGCAGCCAGGATGGGTCTGGGCGGGTCCAGTTGAAAGACTTCGGTCCGACTCGTAATCGGAAGGTCGTCGGTTCGAATCCGACCTCGGGCTCTAAAAGACCAGGTCAGAGGGCATTTCTGGCGTTGCTGACTGGGGCGTTGGCGGCTGGCGGCCATTCCTTTGGTCGATCACCATGTCGTAGGCGCCTCTGGCCGCTTCGCTATGTAGGAGTCCGTACGATTGATGGCGAAGGCCCTTACGTCCGCCACCGTCCTGACCAGGTCGGCCTCGCCGGGAGGGCGTTAGTGCCGGGGAAGACCCGTCCACCGGTCAGAAGCGTGCTGGTCACACGCTAATGCCTACTCGGGTGATCGGCTTCTCTTAACGTGAGGGCGTTGCGCGGCCCAGCCTTGGAGGTGGACGCTTCTCGCTGTCCGTCCATCGTTCTGAGGAGGTGCTTTGGCGGCCAGTCAGCCCGATCCATCGGCCGATCCGCCGCTGGTCCAACGGGTGGTGATCGATGCCGAGTTGCTCGACCCGGTGCGCCGGCTGGCCAACGGTCTGCCCGAGCGGGAGGACCAGCCTGGACCGGTGATCGTCGAGCTGAATTTCCGCCATGCGCGCGGGCTGCTGGGCGCCGAGGAACGCTTCGTCGAGCTCTATGGCCGCATGGTCGCCGCCGAGGCCACCCTCCGCCGACAGCCCCTCGAGGTCGCCAGGGGATTCTGGCGCTGCGACCTGAGCGTCGACCAGGCGCGCATCCTGGTCGGGCTCGACCGCTCGCTCGGTCCTGAGGAGCAGGCAGTCCACCGTATCTGGATGGACTATCTGGTCAGGCGGCTCATCGACCGATCCTCGCGGACGGTCAAGGCCGAGGCGGCCCGGCGGCTGTTCAACGCCGACGGGCGCGACATTGTGTGGGCGGTCCTCGACTCCGGCATCGACGCCGACCATCCGCACTTCCAGACCTACTCGACGCTGGCTGGGGGCTGAGGTCGGCGGTTTGTATCGGGACTTCGCCGTGGACCCGGCGTCAGGCGCGCAGGGCGACCCGCTGACCGACGCCTACGGGCATGGCAGCCACGTGGCAGGCATCATCGCCGGCGGGCTGCCGTCCGGCGGCGACGGCCGGGTCGAGCTTCGCGTGGCCGAGAACGTCTCGCTTCCGGCGGTCCTGGGGACAGATACCGAGCTGTTCGACCTGGCCCGCCTCCGCGACCGGGACGCTGAGCTGGTGAAGACCCGCGAGCTGGAGCAGCTGGGGCAGCGGGAGGTTGCTGATCCGATACGTCTCGACGGCATCGCTCGGCGCTGCCGGCTGGTCAGCCTGAAGGTGCTCAACGAGCAGGGTACGGGTCGGTCAAGCGACGTGATCCGTGCGCTGCGCTACGTCCGCGAGGACCTGAACCAGGACGGCCGCAAGCTGGTCGTCATGGGGTGAACTTGAGCCTGGGCTATGACTTCAACGCCAAGGCGTTCGCGTGCGGCCAGACACCAATCTGCGTGGAGGTCAACCGGCTGGTCCAGTCCGGGGTGGTCGCCGTGGCGGCCGCCGGCAACACCGGGCACGGCACAGTCACCGGGCTGTTCGGGCAGCGGGAAGGAACCCTGCTGTCGACCATCAACGACCCGGGCAACGCGGCCGAGGCGATCACCGTCGGCTCCACCCACCGGGACATGCCGCACGTGTACGGGGTCTCGTGGTTCTCCTCCAAGGGCCCGACCGGCAACGCCGAGCGCGCCATCACCGTCGGGTCCACACACCGCGACATGCCCCACACGTATGGGGTGTCCTACTTCTCGTCTAAAGGGCCAACGGCCGATGGCCGGCCCAAGCCTGACCTGGTGGCCCCCGGGGAGCAGATCGCCTCCTGCGCCGCCGGTGGCTCCCTCAAACTGGTCTACGGCGACACGCGGCCGCCCGCCGGCCACGTCACCTACGTGACTGACAGCGGCACGGCAATGGCCTGCGCTCATGTCTCGGGTGCGGTTGCGGCGTTCCTCTCGGTCCACCGGGAGTTTCTCGGCCGACCCGACGACACCAAGCGGATCTTCCTCGAGAACGCGACGTCCCTGGGCAGGACTGCGGAGTTCCAGGGCCGTGGGCTTGTCGACCTGATGCGTGCCCTTCAGGCCGTCTGAGGCCACTACTTGGCCTCACCGGCATGGGTTCGAGTCCCCGCGGCCGGCGTCGAAGGCAAAGCAAACACCTCGTCACCAGACAACGTCTCTACTGTCAGGAGGCTCCTGACCTTGATCAGGCACGGCGGCGGACGCCGGGCTCCCCAGTGGGAACTGCGATCTTCCGGTCCGAGCGGACGGTGGCCATGGTTTGGTGGGCCTCCCTTGGGTCGGCTTGGTCATTCTCCTGGTCATTCCGCCTGCTATAACGCGACAGGTCAGGAACGCTTTTGACGGACGCGCTTGCTGACGTGAGCAGCCAGAACGGGCCTGTCTCGCTTTGCCTCGTGGGTCGTGGCAGCAGGTTGGGCACCCAGCCGCCGGATGAGCCTGCCCCGTCCGAGGACGGCCAGCTCGGTGCAGGTCTGCGCGACGTCGTCGGCGATATGGGCGGAGAGCAGCACCGTGCGGCGTTCGGCGAGCTGGGACAGCAAGATGCGAAAGCGGATGCGCTCCTCGGGGTCCAGGCCTGAGGTGGGCTCGGGGACCCTCAGGAGCTCGGGGTCGTTGAGCAGGGCCTGGGCAATGCCGACACGGCGGCGCATGCGGCCGGAGAACCCGCAGCTTGCGGTCGGCGGCGTCGGCGATGTTGACCAGCTCCAGCAGCTCGCCCCTTCCGGCTCCGTCTGGAGCCATGCAGACCGATGATCCGGGGCTGGGTCGTCGAACGGTCGACGGCCCCCCGCGCCTGGGACATGATCGACCGGAACGCCCGCAGGTAGACCGGCCAGCCCGAGCCGCTGCGCATCGACCAGATCGTGCTGCTGATCGAGGCGGACCACGCCCAGGCCGTGACCCTCGGCTGATCAACAAGGAGCGTCACATGGACGAGGACGGCTACTTCGGCGGGCAGGCGGCGGCACGCTACGACGAGCAGTCCGCCGACATGTTCGAGCCGGGCGCCGTGGACCCGGTGGTCGAGGTGCTGGCCAGGCTCGCCGGCGGTGGCCGGGCCCTGGAGCTGGGCATCGGCACCGGGCGGATCGCGCTGCCGCTGGCACGCCGTGGCGTCCCGGTCCACGGCATCGACCTGTCGCGGGCGATGGTCGCCCGGCTGCAGGCCAAGCCGGGCAGCGAGGCGGTCGGCGTGACCGTCGGCGACTTCGCCACGACCAGGGTGGACGGGACGTTCTCCCTTGCCTACCTGGTCTTCAACACGATCATGAACCTGACGACGCAGCAGGCGCAGGTGGCCTGCTTCGGCAACGCCGCCGCGCACCTGGAGCCCGGCGGCTGTTTCGTCATCGAGGTCAGGGTTCCCGAGCTGCGCAGGCTCCCGGCCGGCCAGGACGTCCTGCCGTGGCAGGTGAGGCCGCAACGGTGGGTGCTCTACTCCTACGACGTCGCTACCCAGGCGATGCGCGGGCACTACATGGAGGTCGCGGACGGCCGCGGCGAGTACACCACGATCCCGTTCCGGTATGTGTGGCCGGCCGAGCTCGACCTGATGGCGCAGCTCGCCGGGCTCCGCCTGCGCGAGCGCTGGGGCGGGTGGAGGGGAGAAGCCTTCACCAGCGAGAGCCCCCGACACGTCTCGATCTGGGAGAAGGCCGCCCGCTCAACCTCGACTCCTGGACAGGGACGCCCCGCGGCCGACTGAGCGATCGCGGGCCGAGTGTCATGTGCGATCCGTCTCAGGGTCGTCGGGGGACCACCCGGTCACCACGCCACTCCACCTTGGCTGGGTCTCCCAGGTCAGGCCGGTCATTTTCTTGGTCATTCCCCTGCCGTAACACCACGGGTCAGGAAGGCACTCAGCGGGCGGTCAGGGGTGCGGCACCCCGAGGAATGGGAACGCGGCCGTCAGATCCTCGTGTGGTCTGATGTCTTGGGGGGTGGCCTGCCCGTGGACCATGAAGATCATGCGGGCGGAGAAGACGTCGTCGGTCATG
>Ga0114129_10012859_pt1 | contig 11911 bp, 13 predicted proteins | sample RhiMetdeltSRZDD1_FD_80071 | JGI IMG/M metagenome (GOLD analysis project Ga0114129, IMG submission 80071) | Populus rhizosphere microbial communities from Tennessee, USA - Rhizosphere MetaG P. deltoides SRZDD1 (version 2) (version 2) | ecosystem: Host-associated > Plants > Roots > Rhizosphere >... | reverse complement strand
TATCAAGTCGAGACTGTCTGTTATTCTTTCTTTGTCTTCTCCATAGATTTCCTTCTGCGCGGCTTCCAGCGGTGGAATAAGCTCTTCAACGTTTTGTTTCAAGGTCCTAAGAATTGACAGATTTTCTTCCTTCATAGGGATTCCTTTCTTGTTTAGAACTGTGGCTTAAACACCTTATCAACTATTGATGGCATCCACACGAATAAACCCAACCCCTCCTGCCTTCGCGCAGCACACTCGAAGGAGTGCCACCTGCAGGGACGGTGGGGGTCATTCTCCCGCAACCCGTTGACAATCACCATAATTTTTCGGTGTCATTCACAAAACTGCTATCGATTGCAAAGTAATCTCTGGCTATGGATATACCACATGAGAATATTCAATGACCTGGTCTCTACCAACGGTTGCACGCCATATTATGTCCACACCCAAACTCCTGTAGTCTCGCCACACATCTGCTACGGAAGGCCAGCCTGCGTCAGATGCGCCAGGAGCGATCAATTCTATTTGAGGGCTCCAACCCTGCGTGACATTGCTAACCTTGCTGTTCTCTGTTGCGAGAGCCCGGGCAAATATGACAGGGTGATTATCAGAATTTAGTCCGCGCCAGAAGACATAAAAAACATCATTGGAATCGAATGCGACTGACGGTGATTCTTGGCCGGTAGATCCGGCAGAGGTGTTTACCTCTCCAATCGGAAAGGGTGACTGCCATTCATCGTCGATATATCGCGAGAAAAAAACCTGGTCCTGGCCACCGCTTTCCGTGGTTGCTCCTATCCATGCAACATAAATATTCCCCTGACTGTCGAGTGCTGCTGCGGCGGCGCCTGACCAAAATGGGCTCGTGCTCAGTTGTACCGGTTTGCCCCAGTGTCCCTCTGTATTATCTACCTCATACACTGAGACTCCAGGTGTTGCATAAAACTGGCTATCATTAAGGAACAAAAGGACTTTATCTGTGGCATTGATCTGGATGTCGGGATGCCAGCCAACAGGTAATACCGGCTCTGGTGGCTGTATCCACTCAGTACCATTATGGGTTGTATGAAATATTCCAATACCCGACCAGGCAACATGCGGATGATTCGCTGAATCTACTGCAATATCCCTTGCAAATGAACCTGTGCCAATGATTTCGTCAAATACCTTCCATTCCTGATCGACCAGCATGCCATAATGCACATCACTTGCTTCCGGACCTCTTCCCCAGGCAACATGGATCTGATCTGCGGAGTCGATAGCGGCAGCCACAGCCGGTCCTCCAGGGGGCGAGACTTGATAAAAATTACTGGGAGTGCTCCAAGTTCCAGCCTCATCAGACGAGTGCAGAAACAATAAATTACCGTCGAAGTCCCGTACAAACAGTGTCAATTGTCCCTGCGAGTCGCGGACCAGACTCGATTGTTTACTGTAACCAGCCATGTCAAATCCGGTAATAACTTCAACGATTGCAGGTATTCGAAACAGCTCAGGTCTCGGTGTCAAAGTCGCCATCATGGTTGGGGTTGGCGATATTGTTGCTACGGGCGGCGTCGGAGATATTGTTGGAGTTGGAATGTCTTCGTTTGTATTTGGATTAGCAGGTGCGAATGCAGCAAGAGCACCCAAAATCACGGAAATTAGCGCACTAAGAAAGAAAACCATCCACAGTCGAAGTGGTCGTGGATTTGGTCTTCTTCCACGTCTGGTGAAGAAATATGCAATGTTGACGGCTAAAACATTCCCTATAGCCGCAGATAAGATGCCTGCAAGCGCTGCAATAATCGTAAGAATAGCCCTTAGTTCTGCCGAAATGCTCGACATTACAATTCACCCTTGAATGCTTTACCCAAAACGGACGGCATCAGCGCGGATTGCGTAGCATCCCGTAGGGACAACTCCGACCCGCTCGTGGACCGGCTTGAGACGGGCGAGAAATGCACTTGCCTTACTAGACCGCCGTCTCTGCCGCGACAACAGTTGCATCTGGTGTGTAGCCTCTCTCCCATGGTTGCCCTTGAAATGGATCAGCTCGGAAATTCGTCTGGCGCAATAATGCTATTTGGGTTTGATGTTTGCCACACTGCTTTTCCGTTTTTGTTTGGTCTTATTGCCGGTTTCGGCTTTTTTTGCCTCGGTATTTTGTCCGTTTGTGGCGTCGTTATCTGCATCCTGCTTCGAACTCTCTGTTTCCTTCCTCCTCCTGAGGAGGTCCTGAATCCATTCTTGTGCCCATTTCCATACGACTTCGCTGAAAACAGCTGCAACAAAACAGGTTAAGAGCAAGGCATAAGAGTTTAGTTCACTCCCATCAGTAACAAAGATTGCGGTTCCTCCCTTCACTGCCAAAAAGACAACCAGTGTTGCAGTTGTTCCTCGAATGATAAAGAAACCGAGATCTTCAACAATTGGCTTTTTTTGGCGTGCACCTTCCTTTTCTGCGAGCTCCGCTGCACCAAACTGGAAGCCGCCGCGCCCAGGAGTCCAAAGCCCAGCATTCCGACAAGCTGCGTAAGAGGCATCGATTCGGTTTGTAGGAGCCAGCTTGCAATATTGCTAAAGGGGCCGAGGTCAGAACCCAATTTTGGCCTTGCCGGAGGGACTTCAAAATCAATCTCTGAATATCTGCACACGCTTTCCAGACCGCTGATCACGGATTGGACGATATCCGTAGGACGAGATTCGGCTGGTCGGACTGGTGCCAGGGAATTTTTGACGAATTCCCTGAGTGCTACCTCCGCCGATGCAATATCTGACCTGCACTCTCGAATATCTCTTTTTTGCGAAGTCAGCAAGCTGCGATACCACGCCTCAAGATCTGAGTAATGTTTGATCGTTTCCGCCAATCCCTTCTTGCTGGCAATGCCGGTGCTGTATTCATTAATTGCCTTCGATTTTTCTTCTTCAAGCTGCGAGTTCACTAGATTTATTTGTTCTGCTAACCGATCATACATACCCTGCTGTCCAGACTTTAGATCTGCCACAGCCGAGGCTAGAGATTTATCAGCATCGGGCTGGCTTGGATCTGATTCGAGCGAGCTAAAGTGATCTACTGGCTTATTATTGGTTGAAGACTCCTTCTTCCATGTTTCATACATTGCTGTTAAGCTTTCTTCCAGTTTTTGGGCACTCTTGTTTTCTGGTACCGGAGCTGATTCTTGTAAGATTGGGATAGTGATCAGGGCTGTGGCGCTGAAATAAACTGCCAGGATCAGGATGATATAGAACAAAAGGTTGCTCTTGGTGGGGTCGAATACACTTTGTGGGTTGTTCCGAGTCGTCGTAGGCTCTTGTCTTTTGTTAGGGAGGTCGAATAAGAATGTAAATAGTGCCCAGACAGCAAGAAAGTAGATGATCTGCCTGTAGTCTGTATTGGTTGGCGACAAACGCCCCAGGAAGTTATAGATCGCATCAGTCCAGGGTTTTACAAAGCCCTGGGTTATTTGTAACAGGCACTCTGTTGCCGGCCCGCCACATACGCTGATTTCTCTCTGCAGGTTTTGCACTAACTGCCAGGGAGCCAGAACAAAAAACAGGTGGACGAACCTGATTGGGATATTAATCAATGTTGTGATAGCTCTTGGGAATAACAATGCGGCTACTGCCAGTCCCAGAAGACTCGTTTTTGAATCATCCCCAAACAGATCGGTGTTTTTTGGCTTTAGCTTCCAGAGCCATTTTCCGATGGCGAAGATTCCTCTTAGTATCGAGAATAAGATCAGTAGTGAACCAACTATATAAACGATCAGTGCGATTAAAATAGACCAGGCTCTCGCATCCATGTACAACTCCTCTCAATAATAAGAACTACGCAGACTGATGCATTTCAGTCTTTTCAATGAGGTGAAACGTGAGTCATTTGCCTAAATCTGATGGCGAAGGTCAACAGATTGTTATTTCTTACGAAAGTATTCACAGTTCTCCTTTGAACGCCTTATCCAAAATGGAAGGCAGCAGCGCGGACTGCGGAGCGTCCCTCTGGGATTGCGCAGCATCCCGTAGGGACAGTTTCTCCCCGCTCGCGGATTGTTGTTCCAGCAGCGCGCTGGCATATCACACTAGAGCAACGATATCAGTTCTCGCAATGCCGGAGGAATAGTGGCCAGTTGGTCCATGTAGATTTCTCTATATGTGGGTTGTTGGTATAAGCTGAGAGCTGCGCCACAGCTATTTCGTACTTTTGAAATTGCATCTGGTAAATCAGGGTCGAGACTTTGCGGCTGTGAACCCGGCTTCGCCAGTTCTACCGTGATATCGATAATATACTGCAAAGTCGTATTGTCGATCTGATATTCTGTGCCATTCTCGAACTTTAGTTCTAAGAAATCCAGAAAATGCTGAAGCTTTCTTTTGTTGGTTTCGCCTGTTGCGCCCGATTCAGCAGATTGTGGATCGATGATCATGAGCTGCGTTTATTGCATCAATGCATTCTTCGTTGGTTCTGTCAGCTCGTGCATGAGTAATAGAGTTCTTCCGGCTCCAAAGACGAGATTCTCAAACTCGTTCGCCATCTGGGACTGAATGTCATCTGGCGGACGCTTTCCACCGACCAGGTGCTTATTCAAATTGAGCAAAATGGCCTTTAGGTTTTTGATCGACGCAAGTAAAAATTTACTCTCGAAGCGATAAATCTCATAACGGTCGGGGGAATGTACCTGTGCAACCGTTGCAACCAGGAGGACCTGATGCTGCATCTTCTTTAGCAATGCGACAATTTCCTCCGTTCTCGGATCCGCCGAACGCGGCGATCTGTAAAGGAAGTTCGCCTGTTTCTCTTCGATCGACTTCAAATAATGAATTACGGCGTTTGTCGAATTTTGGTATATCTCTGACACCTGTAACCGGGTCATTTCCTGTGGGGGCATCTTTACCTCTTCTTCTGTAAAGTCATTCTCTTCTACGAACATCCCGATCAATGTCTTCTTCTCCGCGCTGGATAGAGGCTTTCTATCCTTCGCCACGGAGCTGGTGAGCTTATCGACCAGGCTGAGATGTCCCGGCCCGCTTATGTTTCCGGGTGCGACCGATGGGGGAGAAACATCGCTTTGGTCAGAAGACAAAACCTGGGACGGTGCCCGGTCTGGATGAAACCCATTCCTCAAATTCTTCGGTGCCATGGCAGGAGCATCGGCACCATCAGTCTTTTGTCCCTCCAACACGGATTTGTACTGTTCCTCAATGGTACGAGCGATATCCACCAATACCAAGTTCTTTTTCGATTTCGTCAAACTATCGAGCGGCTCCGCAGGATCGTGTGCAGCCTGAAATTTGCTAAGGTTCGGATTTGCCTGATACAGGCAGGCGCTGACAAGCACCCAGCAGACCTTCAATTGACTGGATTCCGCCGCATTCAGGAGCGCCGGGAGTTCTACCTCCGAAATGAATTTGGATGCAAGGAAGCTCGGGCTAACCAGCAAAACAGCCACAGCACATTCTTGCAAAGCTGAGTCGATCTCAAGGCGCCAACGATCACCCGCTTTGATCCTTGTGTCATCCCATACCACCAGGCCATCTGCGCGGATGAGCGGCGCCAGCATCTTCTGTAAGGCCTGGAGTACTTTCTTGTCCTCGCGACTATAACTGATAAAAACTCTGTTTCTTGCCATGGGTTACCCTGCCTTATATGTACATTTCGAACAGCGCATCGCAATTATATGCCCGGAAGCCCTCATCCGGCCAGCCAGGTTGCCGAATTTTTATGCTGGACGGATGACCTGCCAAACGGTTACTCGGGCACGGATGGCATCAGCGTGGAAATCTCCTCCCCGCTCGCGGACTGTAGCGCCCGCAGCGCATTGGCGTTAGCCATCATAGTTCACTCACGCAGGTTCCTGATTGGTCAGCTACACAATGCTTTCAATATTATCTCATTGGTCTGCTGCAAATTGCTGTTCTTATCATATTAAGACTAGCCGTGCGAAATTGCATAAATTGCCTGTGATATCGCCAACCCGTGGGGAATGTCAGGAAAATGGGGAGGTATCTATCAATGTTTTTAATCTGGCTCTGAATCAGTTCACCTTCTTTCAGGCGGTCTATGTAACGTTCTATTTGGTCTTTCGACACAAGATTAAATATCCCTTTGTTGAATGTGACCACCGCCTCCACAGATGTCTCTTGAATTGTCCTCCTGAATTCATCATTTGCTTCCCGTTCAATCGATTCGCTAAAATACTCGCTTCCAAAAATGGTTCTGATAACTTCCCGGAAATTTGTTGGAAAAGCATAATAACAATAGAAGATCAGTTCAAACGGCCCCTCGTAAATCGCCTTGAGACAAATGTCTGCAAGTTGCTTTGGATTGCGATTTTCTTTTGCGATAGGCAGCCAACCCGCCTCTTCCATGACAGGCCAGAAAAGGTTCTCCCGCCCTCTCGAACTTGGTGAAAGGAACATGCCCTGATGTACGGAGTGTGGGTGAGGGTTTGAGAACAGAAGCATGACGCGAGGTCTATTTGTGGAGGCGATAGGAATCAATCTCTCTGTGGAAAAAGTGACACTTCGATTCGAATCATTGAACGTCATTAGATCTGGAATATCCACAAATTTGCCCAGGACTTGAGCTGCACGTTCTTTGATGCTTTCGTAGGCATCCCTCAACAAATAAGTTCTCGCGAAGTTTATTCTAGGCAGTTGAGCACTCATTTTTATAACTTGCTTGTCTTGAGGTAGTATTAACGGATAGATAGGATTATACAATGCCCCCACCGATCCTTTGGGAACCTGACACTTCGCTTCACACAATAACTGACATCCATCCTCAGCTCGCGAGTTGGGATAAGGTTACTTACCCATCACAAATTCGCCTGCAGGCATATCGGCAACCGATCATAGAACAGTTGCTTCCCTTGCTTCCGCAAGATGAACCGCTTTTTCTGCATCTGGACGTGGATGTTGGAAGACAAGAACATTTGCTCAAGCAGCACGATCTTGAAAACTATCTCACACCGCTATTCGGTGCGAGGTATCTCAATTCTGCACACTTTTTTCTGGTGACAGCACGGAAGTTTGTTGGAGGTGGCTCGAAGCTTGAGGTAGGCATTGCACGACCCGCAGTAGCTACTCTCTTCACAGAAGGCTGGGATTACTTTGCATACTCCGCTACGGGAAGCACGCAAACGAAGCAGTGGAAAGAAAACCTACGTAACACGCTCGCCTTGGCAAATCCCTCCCCCGTGACTGCACCTGCAGCAGAAGTACAAATTGCGTGGGTATGTTCACCGGCGCGCAACTGGGTTTCGCTTTGGAAGCCGACTGGCGACTGTATGGGACCCGTGCTCGGAGAAGAAAACCCGTTACGACCCTTTTCCCCAAACGATGACCGGATCACGAGTCTGAAATTTCATCGTGCACTCGATGACACGCTAGGGAATAATGTGATCGTTCATATATGGTGGCGCGCCGCTACGAGTTAGAAACGACTTCCGTCTTACATTTCCTCGTACTTTGCTAACCAATCACCAAAACTCTGTACATCTGTAAACTTTGTTTGTACTCGATGCGTGGCAAAGATACTTTTAATCTCAAAGTTTTTCGTTGCTGACTGCATAATATCCGGCCAATGCTTGTTCCAGGCCCTTTCACTGGTACGCGTGTAGCGCATCAGAACAACAAAATAGCGTAATTCAACTTCTTCACGGCTCAAAATCAGTTTTCCTAATTCTGCAATAGCCCCTTTTCTCTTGCCATTACTCCATCCTCGGTCATCTAATTTGAATTCGACCACAGCCTGCAACGGCGGGACGCTAGTATCTCTTATACTCCTAAAATCGCGATTCTTTACCGTCTCTACATCATGTGTTCTAACAAACCTTTCATTCAATATGACAATATCATAGTGCCCTCGGCTGGCTCGAGAATCTGGATCTAGCCGGGCAATCGGATTCTTATCATCAAAACGGAAGAAGGTAGGATATTTCTGATGTAGAGTCGATGTCTTATATCCATCCAAAGTCACTAAATTCTGATCTACTGTCAAATCCGTCTCAAGGATTTGATGGAATCTAGCGACTGCGTCAGCTTCTGTAAAAAATCTGTAGGGATCTTCACGGAACTCGGTCACTAGCGTGTGGATTGCATTTTCAATAACGGCTTGAGTGTCTGGCGTCATAATGATTCTTTCTGCGCAAAGAGTCCGTTACCGAATGAAAGTTCCCTGACCCTTCGTTCCATGAGTGTGTGCGCCTCTCTGGCCTGTGGGATGTTAGCTGCACTGAGATTCATAGTTAATGTCTTTGATGTCTGTTTGAAAGAGCCCAACGCCAATACCTCTTTTCGGAGATCGGAAATTTGTTCATCAGCGAACGGTAAATGAGCAAAGTAGACCTGAAACCGATCAGGCGGAAAACAATAAAAAAGCGTTGCCAGGTCGTCAGAACCCCGCAAGTGTACACGCACCGAAAAGCCTAAGGTTCCCCAATAAATCGTGTGTCCCTGTTTTTCAGCCAGCTCCAGGACATAACTGACAAACTGAGCAGCTTCCTGGGAGCAGTTCGCCAACATTTCATCCCGGCCGACTGGTTTTCGATTGGTTTGACCTTTGATCTCGCGTGCAGTTTCCGTCATACCTAATAATCGTGGAACGATTGCCGAAACACCATCGCCAATGAATTGCTTGGCTTCCACTGCCAGAACCTCAACGGTTGTCATCTGCTCGTTGAGAAATTCAACGAGGCGTCGTAATTCCGATGGAATGGAATCGGCAACAAAGATCAAACGCACATTGGAAGACTTTAGTTTTTCCTCGACACGTCTCCAATATTGATCGCTCTGGACGGGATCATCAGAGCCGATCAATTTTAGGATTTCGTCGTCCAATGATTTTCCACTCCGTTGGGCGGTTTCTGTAGCTGCCTGGCGTAGACCATCCATCTTCCAATAAGAGGTGCCGTTTGCAGCATAGTCCAGCATTTGTGCCACAACTTCACGGCGGCTTCGAGTATCTGACGATCGTTTGCATTCCACGAAGGTAGGAGTTCCGTCCTGGTCCAGGAAGAGGTGGTCAAGGCTCCAGCGCCCGTTTTCATCTTCACGACCAGGTACTCCTAGCTCTCTGGCAACGAGCAACCAGCGGCGCGGGTTTTCAAGATCGATTTGATCGCCAGGGATCAAGTCCGGATAATCGGCAAGCAATGCCTGTAAATTATCCTCCGTTACATAGGAAGTTTCGATCATTGGGGTTAGCTTTTGTTTTCCTTCTACCAGAAATATCTTTGCGCTCTTCATGAGTTTCTCCAAATCTAATCATGCCATTGGCAACGATTTAGTCGAAGACCTTGGAACAATCCCTATTCAAAAGACAGTCTTCACAGTTCGGATTTGACGCAAAACACCAGCGCCGCCCTATCTCCCAGAGCCCACCATCCAAGCCACCAGGGAATGATGGATTCATGGCGCGAGACGCAGCAAGCGCCGCATCAAAGGTTTGAGCGTCGCTAGCGCCTAGCCGATAGAGTACCCTCATAGTGTGAACGTCCGGTTTGATATCCATACCTGTTCGATCCAAATCACGGAACCGCACATCAAAAGCTTTCTCGATCAGCAGGACGCCCATATTTGCAATACCGGCTCCAACGCCGTGAATGGACCGGAGAATGCGGTTCACGTCAGCGGCCCGCCTGCCTTCCCAAACAAGGGATGCATCCCCACTGCATTCTTCAATTACAAAGCGTGTGAGATCAAGGATCGTTTTCGGCGCATCATTCACATAGCGGGGCTTACGTGGTAGCTGCGAAAATAGGTCAGTCAATTCCTCTAGTGACATCTTATAGATCAGCTGTGGGTCGAGATGGCCCAGCTTCATCTTCATATCATACGGGATTGTCCAAATGACCTGGGCCTTTGTGCCGCGATCCAGACAGACCGCAATGAGAAAGGCGTACGGATCAATTTCAATCAACGGAGCCGCCTCTGGCACAAGGGTCGGAAAAAGTGAGCTGCTAGGAACGGTTGGAGTGAATTCAAGCAGCGTCTGTGTAATTCTGGCTAAACGAGTTTCATCGATCATCTACGGAGTTTCCTAATTCTGTGAGCTTCTGTAATTGTCTTCCGATTGTCAATCCTTCGAATGGGACTTCAACATGCATCATGTGTTCAAGCAAGTATTTTCGATACTGGGCGCCAGCCAGAAAGATGAACTGATCTTCTTGTAAGTCTGTTTGGATCGCAAGTGCGGATAGAACACCCTCAGACCACTCTTTGATCTCTTTCGCAGACATCGTATTGAGCGTCAAATCGTATGGCTCGATTTCTTCATCCAATGGGACCAGTCCATATTTCGCCGAAAGGATAAAAATCTGATCCGGCTGCAACTTCAGAGCATACTGCAGGTTTTTCTTGAAGAGCGGGCTGGTATATAGGTCACGCGCTTTACTTCTGTAAGCGCGTTTTTTGCTCACGCAGGAGATCAATACAATTTTTTTCAGGCTAATCCCCTTTATTCAGGAAGTGCGTCGTCTTCATTATCATCCTGACCATTTCCACCAGCCGCAACGTCTCTCGCCATTTCAATCCACTCTAAGATCTTCGGTGATACCGACTTGGAAGGAAAAATATTTACATATCCCCAGGGTGAATTTCCTTTGCGCCAATATTTGAATTCATCATCTTGAATAGTCCCTTCACCTGCTCGCAATTCAAGTTGGATATGCTTCTTGCGGAACCGAATAGCCGCGAATACTCGCTCCTTCTTAAATCTTAATGTCTTACCAGTGCTATAAGAGATAGCTCCATCACGATCTAGTGATTTTCTGATTTGCAGAAACACTTGTTCGAGGTGGGGATGGCTCTTAAGTAGATCTGCCTCGGAAGTCGCTGTACGGATAGCAATCTCAACCTCGCTGTTATCAACCTCTAGTTTTGGGACGAGAATAACATTACCAGCCGTATCCTTAGCGACGAGATAAGAATAAACTTTTACATGGTTAGCAATCGCATATATGGCATTCTTTACACGATCCTCGATATCGGTAACCACGCAAATCAAGCGAATAGAAGGATCAAAATCCTCGATTTCTTTGTTGTATTGCCGAATGACCTTCTCAAGCATTGCCATGCGGTTTTCATCTCGTGCAAACCAACTTAAGTAATCCATTGCTTGGATTAGCGCATCTTTATCGAACTCACCACGACGCTTGTATTCAATAAAAACAGGTCTGCTGGTCTCACTATCATAGGCAAGAGTATCAATCCTACCAGTTCCAATCGTAACTTCCGAAGCAATCAATTCAAGACCTTCTTCAAGCTTTGAAAGATCTTGTTCGAATGCCGTTTGAATATCCTTTTCTCTAAATGTGACTTCTTCAGGGGAGAGTATTTTTATTTCCATATCTTATGCCTTTTATTTATGCCTCAAGAGGATTAGTAAACTGTATTAATCACCGATTTGAGTGCTGCGCATGATAGAACACAGCATACTGAAAAATACTGGTCTGAACAAGATGATTTTTGTTATGTTTCTCCCCATCCTTGCAAAACTGGAATGTGCCAGTTTGGGAAATAAATAGTGCTTCTTCAGTGCCTAAAACTTTACTTACTGGGTGTCTACAGTTAGGACTGGTTCCTCATCCACCATGACACCTTATTCCCACGAAAGTTACCGTTTTGGCGTTATTCTTACATATTTGTAACTTTATTGCCACAATTACACCAAAACGTTCTAGCGCACCCCATCTTTCAGCCTCAGCCCGCATCACCATCTTCCTGGAGAAACCGCCAGGCCCTATGACATCTTTAAGCTGAAAGGACCAGAAAAGCCCTTGCTTGCTGCGCTGACAGTAGAAGCATGGAAGCCAATGAAACACAAAAGACCCGCATCCGTGAGCGGGTCTTTAATTTAGGAGTGCAAATGTATGTCGTCAGAACATTTGGGACAGAGAGGGCAGTTTGCTAAGGTGAGGTTTCCGAGCTAGTCAAATCATACGAGGGACGG
>Ga0114129_10012856_pt1 | contig 11913 bp, 15 predicted proteins | sample RhiMetdeltSRZDD1_FD_80071 | JGI IMG/M metagenome (GOLD analysis project Ga0114129, IMG submission 80071) | Populus rhizosphere microbial communities from Tennessee, USA - Rhizosphere MetaG P. deltoides SRZDD1 (version 2) (version 2) | ecosystem: Host-associated > Plants > Roots > Rhizosphere >... | reverse complement strand
CGAGGAGTCGCCGCCGCCGGCGGTGATCGCAGCGCGCCTTCGCGAACTGATGGCGAGCGGTGACACGGTTGTCCTGCTGGCCGGTGACGGGCCGGATGGGCTCGCGCTCATGCGGTTTCGGCCGTCGATCTGGATCGAGAAGCTCGAGTGCTACCTGGGGGAGCTCTACGTCGTGCCCGATCGCCGGGGACAGGGCCTCGGTCGCGCGCTCATGGAAAAGGTGTTCGAGGTCGCGCGCGAGAAGGGCGCGGGCCACATCGAGCTGAACACCTCAGAGGACGACGTCGCGGCGCGCGCGCTCTACGAGAAACTCGGATTCACCAACCGCGAAGGCAAGCCGGACGGGCCCGTCATGTACTACTACGAGCGGGAGCTGTGAAGGGGTCCGCTTGCACGAATTCGCGGCCTGTCGCCTCCTCGAGGTGCTCTGCCGCGTCGAAGAGGCGCGCCTCCTCGCCCCAGGGCCCCTGCAGCTGCAGCGCCATCGGCAGTCCGCTCGAGTGGAGCCCTACCGGCACCGAGATGCCGGGCATGCCGGTCAGGTTGCCCATGCCGGTTTGACGCAGGTTGCCGGGGTCTGCCGGCGCGCGGCCCGACGGCAGCTCCACCGTCGGGTTTTCGATCGGCGGCGCCGGGGCGGGCACCGTCGGCCAGGCGAGCACGTCGCAGCGCGTGAACGCGTCCGCCGCCGCGCGCCGCAGGAGCGACCGGATGCGCGCCGCCTGGTACACGATCACCGGCGTCATCGTGAGCTCGAACTTCGTCAGGGCGCGCAGCACGGGGTCCGCATCCGCGAGGTCCTCGGGCCGCAACATCGGCAGGCTCTGGACGGTCAGGCACACGAGCGCGGCCGCCTGCTGGTGCTCCGCGCCGGCGAGCGACAGCTCGACGCGCTCCCAGCCGGCGGCGTCGATCGCGGCGTCACACGCGCGCTCGATCTCGGGGTCGAGGTTCGCCCACCACGGATCGCGCGCAACGCCGACTCGCAGCGGCCTGCCGTCGCCGCGGTTGAGCGCGCGTCCGGTGAGCACCTCGCAGAAGAGCCGCGCGTCCGCGGCGTCGCGGCAGAGCGGCCCGATCGCGCCCATGTCCGAGTATCCGTGCGTGTAGCCGTCGGTCTCGATCGCGCCGAAGGTCACCTTCATCCCGGTGACGCCGCAGTAGGCCGCGGGCAGGCGGACGCTCCCGCCCCCGTCGGTCCCGACGGCTGCGGCCACCAGTCGCGCGCCGACGGCGGAGGCCGAGCCGCCCGACGAGCCGCCCGCGCAGTGCGCCGGGTTCCACGGATTCCCGCACGGGCCCCAAGCCGAGATGTGACCGGTCGAGCCGGCGCCCCAGAAATGGCACTGGCCGATGCCGGCGATCACCGCGCCGGCGTCCCGCAGGCGCCGGTAGACCGCCGACTCGCCGGCCGGCGCCGCCTCGCCCGGCGCGCCGTCGGTGGGCGCGTACCAGGGAAGCCGGAACATGTCCTTGACGACGACCGGAACGCCGTGCAGCGGGCCGCGTGGCGCTTCCGAGAGCATTCGCCGGGCCTCGTCGGGAAAGCGCACGACCACCGAGTTGAGCGCTGCGTCGCGCTCCTCGATTCGCGCGAACGTCGCGTCGAGCAGCTCGCCCGGGTCGAGTTCGCCCGTGGCCACAGCCGCCGCCTGCTCGCGCAGCGAGAGATCTTGGGGGTGACTCATTCGGTCCCCGCCGGGAACCGCGAAGACGGAGCGCGACTCGGATCGAGGTCGGGTTCCACCCAGGTTGCGGCAAGATCGGCGTCGACAAGCGCGCGCAGCTGCGGCCCATAGACACCGTCGGCGACGCGCATCACGGCCAGCTCCGTCTCGTCGACCTCGAGGCCCAGCGCCTCCAGGCTCGCACGAACATGTCGCTCGAACGTGTCGATTGGCGCAGCGTAACCGCAGCTCCGACCACCGCGTGTTGTTGAATCCCCGACAGTGAAGCGCCTAGTGACAATCGCTACGGCGGTCGCGGTGGGGGTACTCGCCGTTACCGCCTGGGGCTTTCCCATGGAGCTCGGGCTCGAGCCTGACAACAAGCCCGAGGCCGACTGCAAGGACGAGCCGTGCCGCGCCACCGGCAAGATGAGCGGTTTCCAGGTCCAGCAGCTCAAGCAGGCGGACGGCACGCAGGTGACCAAGTTCCCGACGAAGATGCGCGGGGGCAACGGTTGGCTGGTGGCCTTCAGCCTCACGCTCGGCGATCCGGACGCAGAGCAGCGCGAGTTCTTCAACCGGCTGTGGGGCAAGCCGGCCGAGGCGCGCGTCTCGGTCTTCAAGCCGGAGCCGTCAGAGGGCGATCGCAAGAACAAGAAGCAGCGTTACAGCCTCCACAGCCAGAGCGCGGTGTACGACGTGCGCCCGTGGTTCGGGAAGAAGGCGTGGTTCGTCCTCAAGAGCCGCATGCACGTCGCCAGGGGATCGGTGATCGGGCTGACGCTGCCCACGTGGGCCCCGGTGCTCGCGACCGACCTACGCAACCGCGAGCGCTGGCGCTCGTCGAGGAAGCCGGATCAGTGCGAGGAGCTCGAGCGCGACAGGGCGCGCGAGACGGTCGGCGAGATCACGAAGTTCCAGTGCCGCCACAACACCGCGCGGCTGCTGTTCACGGCGCTCGTTGTTCGGAAGACGCCGGAGAACAAGTAGCGGGTCGCGCCCGCAACTCGACGCGGGCCACGGGCAGACCGAACCACCTGATCTTCAGCCGGTTGACGAGCGTGCCGTCGTCGACGGTCGCGCTGTCACGCACGGTGAGGCCGAAGTGCACCGGGCCGACCGGGATCGCGACGCGGTAGGGGACGATGCGGTAGCCGTCCTCCTCGAGCAGGATCTCTGTTCCGTCGAGTAGCGGGTCGGACATGACGCGGACGCGGTCCGGACCCTCGAGGGTGCAGAAGACGCGCCGCTTGTGGACGACCGTGCCGTCGGTACGGCGTGCCGTGTCGTCGAAGTACCAGGCCTCGTCCGTCAGGAACGTCGCGTCGCGCTGAATCTCGAGGCGCTGCGGGAACCGTCGCCAGAAGAAGTACGGCCACGGCACGAGCTCGCCCTCGCCGGACCACGAGCTGCCAAAGAAGTCGCGCGGCCGCATCGGCGTCGCCGCCGGCGGCTCGGGCTGTCTGCGCGCCTCCCAGAGGATGCCGATCGCGACGAGGACCACCCACGTGTGCAGCAGCCCGAGCCCGAGCCGCTGCGTCAGGCCGTCGGGCGCGTGGTGGATGCCGAACAGCACGGTCAGGCCGACGCTGAGAACAACGCCGGCGACCCCGCAAGCGAGCGTGGGGGCGGCGACGGGACGGTTCCACAGCGCGCGAGCGAGCGCGAACGGCGTCGCGAGGAAGAGCCCCTGCGCGACGAGGCTGCTCCAGGCATGGATCTTCGCCGAGGTGTCGACGTCCCAGGCGTCCCAGCGGTCCTGGCAGGTCGCGTCCACGGCGCTCGAGCAGTCGGCGTTGAACAGGCCGGACACGACGATCGCGAGCCCGGAGAGCAGGAACAGCCCGGCCGCGACCTGCGCGGCCCGGCGACGCGGTAGCACCCGGAGCAGAGCGGGGGCGAGGGCGGCGATCCCCAGCCCGAGGGCCACTATCGCCACGTTCATGATCGCCGGATTCGCGGCGCCGTCCGCGCCGAGCTCACTTACGTGATGGTCGAGAGCCGAGTAGCCGTTTTCCAGCGCACCCGCGACGATCCACGCCGCGACGAAGACGAACTGCGCTGCGATCGCGAACCACGCGAACGTCCTGACCCACTTCATGCTCCCTCCCCGTCCCATGTGTACACCGTACTGTACACTGTACACAAATGGCCGGCAAGCGGACCCTCTCGCGCGAGCTGATCACGACCACGGCACTCGACGTCGTGGCGCGCGACGGGCTCGCCGCGTTGAGCATGCGCCGCCTGGCTCAGGAGCTCGACGTCTGGCCGATGAGCGTGTATCGCCACTTCCGCGACAAGGAGGACCTTCTGGATGCGGTCGCCGCGGCGGGCGCCGACGACGTCGCGCTGCCGGCGGGCAAGCAGCTCTCGGCGTTCGCGGCGGAGGCCCGATCACTGCTCGAGCGCCAGCCGAGCGATCTACGGCGGCGCGCACTCACTTCGGCGGGATTGCTGCGGTTGGGTGATGCTGCTGTCGAGGCGCTGACCGAGGCCGGCGTGCCCTCGGCGGAGGCGGCCATCGCGTGGCGGACCGTGCTCGCCTACGTGGTCGGCTCGATCGAACTGGACGCGGCGACGGAGGCCTCCGAGGCCGACTTCGAGGAGGGACTAAAGCGCGTTCTGCGCGGTACGATCACCGTGTGAGCGCGGAGGGCTGGATCTTCGTGGTCGGCTTTCGGATCTTCGACGTCGGGCTGCTCGTGATCTGGCTGGTCTGGTTCTTCCGGCTGCGTGACGACGACGCCGGTCCGAACGACGATGGTGGCGACGACGGGGGCGGGCCGCCGGTCCACCCGCCGGAGCCCTCGGGCGGGGGCGGGCTGGGTCTGCTGTTGCCCGGCACGCTTCGCGCGGAGCGCAGGCTCCGCGACCACTCGCCGCAACGGAAGCCCGGCCGGCGCAGCCGTGGCGAGCCGCTACGACGCCCGCAGCCGGCGCGCGTCAGGCGCCCGCGGCGGCCGGTCCCGGTCCGCTAGGCGCCTAACAGGCGCCCGGGTTCTCCGAGCAGAAATCCTCGAACTGCTCCGCCTCGGATCCGGCGGGCGGCGGCGTGTCGTTGTCGGGTGAGTCGGGGGTGACCGGGGTCGGCGTCGGCGCCGGCGTGGGCGTGGGCGCCGGCGCAGGTGTGACCGTGCCGCTGTCCGGCACCGTGTCCACCGTCGTGTCGCTCTCGTCGCCGAGCGTCGAGGTCTCGTCGCCGGGCACGCTCAGCGGGACCGTCGGGATGGTTGTGGCCGACTCGTCGTCATCGTCGCCGCAGCCGGCGATCCCGAGCGCGAACAGGCTGAGTATCAGTGCGATCCGCTGCTTGTTCATTCCCGGCCTACCTCTCGATCGCGGGCATCCGCCTGCCGCACGTCGGGCAGTCGTTTGCGTCCTTCGGCGCGAGCTGCTCGAGCGAACAGCCGCATAGCCGCAGGTTGTCGACCGTCCAGGGAAGGTCGCTATGCGACGGCGCTAGCGGCAGCACCTTGCCGACGATCTCGAACTCCTCGCCGGTTTCGCGGTCAACGTACACCTTGCCCGGCTCGACGTCGCGAATTACCTCGCGATCCGACCGGGCCCGTAGTCGGTACTTCTGACGGGCACCCATCGGCGCGGAAACATAGCTGGTCAGACGGAGGCGAAGCGCTCCGCGACCGTGTCCCAGTTGATCGTGTTGAACCAGGCGTCGAGGTAGTCAGGGCGCTTGTTCTGGTACTTGAGGTAGTACGCGTGCTCCCACACGTCGACGCCGAGTAGCGGGGTCTGCCCGTTGCTCACGGGGTTGTCCTGGTTCGCCGTCGAGGTGATCGCGAGGCCGGAGCCGTCGTGCACCAGCCAGGCCCACCCGGAGCCGAACTGGCCGACGCCCGCTTCCTTCAGCTTGGTCTTGAAGTCGTCGTAGGAGCCGAATGCCTCGTTGATCGCATCACCCAGGTCGCCCGACGGCTCGCCGCCGCCGTCCGGCGACATGCTCGTCCAGAACAGCGAGTGGTTGTAGTGGCCGCCGGCGTTGTTGCGGACGGGACCGCGCTTGTCGTCGGGGAGGTCGTCGAGCTTCGTCAGGACCTCCGCCACGTCGAGGTCCGCCCATTCGGTGCCCTCGAGGGCGGCGTTCGCCTTGTCCACGTAAGCCTGGTGGTGCTTGTCGTGGTGGATGCGCATCGTTTCCTCGTCGATGTGCGGCTCGAGCGCGCCGTAGTCGTATGGAAGGTCGGGCACGGAATAGGCCATTTCAGTCCTCCTCGATTGCAGGGAGAGGCGGCGCAGCGGCCGCGCGGTGTGCGACTTTACCGAGCATCAGGATCCTCGTATTTCACGGCTACCTCCTCCGTGGCACCGGCAGCAACGTCTACAACGCCAGCCTGGCGCAGGCGATGGTCGGCCTGGGCCACGAGATGCACCTCCTGTGTCAGGACCGCGACGCCCGCGCGCTGCCGTGGGTGGACGCCGTCGGGACGTGGGAGGGCGGGGAGCTGCGGGTCGAGACGCTCCGCGAGCCGGTGCGCTGCACCGTGTACACGCCGCCGATCGGGCGGGTGCTCCCGGTCTACGTCGCGGACCGCTACGAGGGTTTCGACGCCAAGCCCTTCCACGAGCTGACCGACGCCGAGCTCGAGCACTACATCGGCGCCAACGTCGGCGCCGTGCGCGACGTCGTAGCTCGCTCGCAGCCCGACGCCGCGCTCGCCAACCATCTCGTCATGGGGCCGGTGGTACTCGCGCGGGCAGGCCTCACGTACGCGGTCAAGATCCACGGCAGCGCGCTCGAGTACACCGTCAAGCCGCACCCCGACCGCTTCCTGCCGCTGGCGCGCGAGGGACTCGACGGCGCGGCGGGGGTGCTGGTGGGGTCGCGCCACACCGCAGAGAGCCTGTGGGCCGCGCTCGACGACGCAGAGCTGCCGGAGCGAACCCGCCTCGGGCCACCGGGAGTGGACGTGCACGCGTTTCGGCCCCGCGGCCGCGAGGACGCTGCGGCCGGGCTGGCGGCGCTCGCGGACCGGCTCGAGGGCGCTCCGGCGGCGGGATGGGGCGGAGACGCCGGCGCCGCCGCAGCGCTGCGTGCGCTCGACCCGGCGCGCGACCGGATCGTGTCCTTCGTCGGAAAGCTGATCGTCTCGAAGGGCGTGGACCTGCTGCTCGCGGCCTGGCCGCTCGTGGTCGCCGCCGTTCCGGACGCCCGCCTTTGCGTGGTCGGCTTCGGCGAATACCGCGCAGGGCTGGAGCGGCTCGTGTCCGCGATCGAGCACGGCGACGTGGATGCGGCGCGCGAGGTCGCGGGCCGCGGCAGAGCGCTCGAGGGCGGCGCCGAGGGCGAGCTCGGTTACCTGGCTTCGTTCCTGGACGGGCTCGAGGGCGAGGAGCGCGAGCGCTGGCTGGGCGCGGGACCCGCAGCCGCTGCACGCGTGCACTTCACCGGCCGGCTCGAGCACTCCGACCTGCCCGACCTGCTGCCCGTCTGCGAGGCGCAGGTCGTCCCGAGCACGTTTCCCGAGGCGTTCGGAATGGTCGCCGTCGAGGCCGCGGCATGCGGCGCGTTGCCGCTCTCGGCGTCCCATTCCGGGCTCGCCGAGGTCACGGGCGTGCTGCGGGATGCGGTCGACGAGGACCTCCGGCCGCTGCTCGAGTTCGAGCGCGGCACGAACGCGGTGCGTGAGATCGCGGAGAAGCTGGTGGCCTGGCTGACGCTCGAGCAGCCGCGGCGGGCAGCCGCGGCCACGGCGCTCTCGGAGCTGGCGCGCGCGCGTTATGGCTGGGAGAGCGTGGCCGAGGGAGTGATCGCGGCCAGCCGGGGCGAGCTCGCGGAGCTGCCTCGTCCCGCCGGTCCTCCGTCCGAGCCGTTTTGATTGGATTCCCCGGCTTGCGCTCCGTGGCCCACAGGTCCCTGCTGTTCCTCTCGCTCGCCGCCTTGCTGGCGCTCGCCGCGTGCGGCCGTGAGGATTCGCCGGACCTCGTGAACGGGAAGACCCTGTTCATCGGCGAGGGCACGTGCGGCAGCTGTCACACGCTCGCACGGGCGGGCACCAAGGGCACCCAGGGCCCCAACCTCGACGAGGCGTTCGAGCAGGCGCGCCTCGACGGCATGACCGACGCCACCGTCGAGGGCGTCGTGCACCGCCAGATCGGGTATCCGCGCCGCGGCAGCATCATGCCGGCGGACCTCGTCACCGGTGACGACGCGCACGACGTGGCGGCCTACGTCGGCGAGGTCGCCGGCAAGCCGGGTGAGGACACGGGCGAGCTCGCCGACGTCGGCGTCAAGGCCGGTGGCAACGCGACCGCCAAGAACGGCGTGCTCGAGATCGACGCCGACGAGACCGGCGCGCTCGCGTTCACGGCGAGCACGGCCACGGCTCCGGCCGGCCCGCTCGAGGTCGTGATGAAGAACCCGTCGCCGATCGAGCACGACATCGCCATCGAGGGCGACGGGAAGGGCCCCACGGTCGGGACCGGCGGCACGTCGCAGTTCAAGACCACGCTCAAGCCCGGCAAGTACACCTTCCTCTGCACCGTGCCCGGACATGCCGACGGCGGCATGAAGGGCGAGCTCACCGTCAAGTAATCGGGAAGCGCGCCGCGTCGAGCTCGGGCGGGACCGCGCTCTTCTGTCCCACGATCAGGTCGGCGACGAGCCGCGCCGACGCCGGGCCGATCGAGATGCCCCAGGGACCATGGCCCGCGCACACGTAGAGGTTCTCGGCGAGTCTCCCGATCAGCGGGCGGCCGTCCGCGGACACGGGCCGTGCGCAAGCGCGCGTCGCGCGCACAGGGCCGATGCCGCGCAGGAAACGACGTCCGCGCTCGACGAGCGCTCGTGCCGTCGTGCTTTCGTCGGGCTGTTCGCTTGTAAAGGTCGAGCCGAGCCCGTGGCGGTCGCCGGTCGAGACCAGGCTGAAGAGCTGCGGAACGTCTTCGCCGGCCCCGAGCGCGTCGGCCAGGTCGGGAATGCCCGCCTCCTCCAGCACGTGCCGGGGCGGCTGTTCGAGCTCGACCTCGGCGACCACGCCCCAGACCGGCTCGATCGGAGCCCACCGCCCCGTCGGATCGACGACGCCCGACGTCCACGGGCCGGCGGTCACCAGAGTGACCTCGGCGTCGAGCTCGAACGACTCGGGCCAGGAGGCGAAGCGCGCGCCCGCCGCCCGCGCTCGGTCGGCCAGAGCATGCGTCGCGGCCGCGGGAGGAACCGCCCAGGCTGTCTCCGTGCGACACCCGTGCATGCCTTCGGCGATCCCGGGCTCCAGGTCGGCCAGCTCAGCAGGCGTGAGCAGCTGCGGGTCGAGCTCGGGCAGCTGGCGAGCCACGTCCGCCGCGAATGCCTCGAGCGGTCCCGGGTCGGGAGCCAGGCTGAGCAGACCGTCGGGAGGCCGGTCGATCGGAAACGCGTCGGTGCCGGGTGCCTCGAGCTCGCGATAGAGCGCGACCGTCTCCTCATGCAGCGCCGTGAGGGCCGGGTCGAATGGATGCTGGACCGCGCCCGAGTTGCGCCCCGATGCGCCAGCGCCGATCTCGGCCTGCTCCGCGAGGGTCACCTCCGCTCCCGCCTCGGCGAGGAACGCAGCGGCCGCGGCGCCCACGATCCCGCCGCCGATGACGGCGACGTCCATCAGGTCTCGACGAGCGGCCGCAGCGCTGCGACGAGGACGGCCTGGCCGGCGATCAGACCGAACGGCTCGCCGGTGAGCTCTTCGACCGCCCCGCCGGCTTCGCTCACCAGCAGGGTGCCGGCAGCCCAGTCCCAGGCGTTCAGGCCGCGTTCGTAGTAGGCGTCGAGCCGTCCCGCCGCGAGCCACGCGAGGTCGAGCGCGGCCGAGCCGGCCCGGCGGATGTCGCGCACGGCGGGGAGCAGCCGCCGCACGACCTCGGCCTGCTCGGCGCGCCAGGCCGCGTCGTAGCCGAAGCCCGTGGCGACGAGCGCCTCCGCGAGTGGGGGCGCGTCCCGCAAGCTGATCGACTGGCCGGCGAGCGTGGCCCCGGCGCCGCGTTCGGCGGCGAAGAGCTCGTCGCGGTTCGGGTCGTACACGACTCCGGCGGCCGGCCCCTGGGTGTCCTCGAGCGCGACGCTCACGCACCAGTGCGGATACCCGTAGAGGTAGGACACCGTCCCGTCGAGCGGGTCGAAGACCCACCGGCGCCCGCTCTCGCCGGTCGCGCTCGTGCCCTCCTCGGCGAGCAGCCCGTCGTCAGGACGCTCGCGCGCGAGCATGTCGCGGATCAGCGCCTCCGAGTCGCGGTCGGCGTCGGAAACGAGGTCGGTGACCGACGACTTCGATCCGACACCCCGAGCGGGGCCACCGAAGCGCTCCAGGAGGAGCGCGCCCGCCTCGCGGGCGACCCGCTCGGCCAGGGCGAGGTCGGCGCTCAGAAGATCGCCCGGAGACCCAGGACGAGCACCACGATCACGGCCACGGTGCCGGCTACGTACAGGAGGAACCGAAACGCCTCGCGCTCGGAGCGGAGCGGGTTGATCAAAGGATGTAGATCGTCGAGTAGACGATGATCCACATGACGTCGACGAAGTGCCAGTAGATACCCGGCACCTCGACGCCCCGATGCTCCTTCGCGGTGAAGTGGCCGCGGAAGGCACGGATGTTCGCGAACAGGAGCAGCGTGAGCCCGACGAAGACGTGTGCTCCGTGGAGTCCCGTGAGGCCGTAGAAGATCGACGACTGCGCGGTCTCGCCGACGGCGAAGCCGATGTGGAAGTACTCGTTGATCTGAACCGTCAGGAACGTGAGGCCGAGGAGGAAGGTGGTGAGAAGGCCGATGCGCAGTGCAGCGCGGTTCTCGCGCTTTGCGCCCTCGAGCGCCCAGTGCATCGTCAGCGACGACGAGAGCAGGATCGCCGTGTTGACTCCGGCGATCGCGACCGGGAGCTCGTCACCCTCCGCAGGCCACGGGTTGTCCGCCACGACCCGGATGAAGAAGTAGGCCGTGAAGAACGCTCCGAAGAGCATGACCTCCGAGATGATGAAAAGCAGCATCCCGAGCAGCTGGGGCTCGATCCGCGACGACTGGTTCGCGGCGGGCGGCCCGTGGTGCTCGTCGTGCCCGTGCGCGTGGTCGACAGCTACCGAGGCGGATTCCATCTAGCTCTCGACCTTCTCGCGGCTCGACACGACGTGCTCGACGGGCTTCGAGGTGGCGGCCTTGACACGTTCGATCAGGTTCGCGCGCAGCCATCCTGAGCGCTCGCCCTCGAACGTCGAGATCAGGATGTCGTCGATGGCGTAGAACTGCATCGCGTTCTGGATCGCCGTGAAGGGGTCGGGGTGGCCGATCTGGCCGACCGCCTGGACGCCGTCGTCGGACAGCCGCTTGAGCATGTGGGCGAGCCGCTCGTGCGGGTCGCCGCTGCCGCCGCTGGCCGGCACGACGATCGTGAACTGGTGCTTGCCGTCCCCGCTCAGCTCGACGATCCGCTGGTGCAGGGGGTCCGAGTCGGCGGTCTGGTTCGCGACGACGAGCGTACGGACCGCGTCTTCCCGCTCGGCGTCGAGGTCGACCACGACGTGCTCGACCGGGAGCCCGCTGTCATCCTCGACGCGCGCAACGAGGTCCTTGCGCATCCATCCCGAGCGGGTCTCGGGATGGGTCGAAATGATCACCTCGTCCGGGTTGTACGCGTGGATCGCGTCCATCGTTGCCGAGTAAGGATCGGGGTCCATGACCTCGCCACCCGCGTCGATCCCGACCTCACGCAGCTGTGCGAGCGTCGTCTGGAGCCGGTTGTCCGCGGCGCCTCGAGCGGCGTCGTCGTAGATGACCCACCCGCCGCGCGGGTCGTTCTGCGGGCAGATCACGGTGACCTTGACGTCGCCTCCCTCGGCGCGCTTCTTGACCGCGTCGATGAGGGTGGTGCCTCCGACCGTCTCGTTGGCTACGACGAGCAGATGCTTCATTCGTGAGCGACCACCGGCTTGGTAGCGGCCGGCACCGGTTTCTTGTCGTCGAAGACGGCGTGCTGCGCGCCGGGTATGCCGTACTCATAGGGACCACCGACGACGGTCGGGACCTTGTCGAAGTTGAACACCGGCGGGGGCGAGGAGACCTGCCACTCGATCGTGTGGGCTCGCCAGGGGTTCGCGGCGGCCTTCGGCCCGTGGCGCCACGACGAGATCATGTTGTAGAGCCAGATCAGCATCGATAGCCCGAAGATGAAGCTCGACGCCGAGATGATCGCGTTGAGCGTCGCGAACTGGTCCGCGTAGTCGGCAACGCGCCGGGGCATGCCGTCGACACCCACGAAGTGCATGGG
>Ga0114129_10012854_pt1 | contig 11914 bp, 11 predicted proteins | sample RhiMetdeltSRZDD1_FD_80071 | JGI IMG/M metagenome (GOLD analysis project Ga0114129, IMG submission 80071) | Populus rhizosphere microbial communities from Tennessee, USA - Rhizosphere MetaG P. deltoides SRZDD1 (version 2) (version 2) | ecosystem: Host-associated > Plants > Roots > Rhizosphere >... | reverse complement strand
TTTCGCCTCACGGCTCCTTGCCCTCCTCCGAATGCAGGCAGGTTTTCCCGGAGAGTACTCACACCCCGACGCAGCTCAGGGACGGGACCCACCGGTCGGCGAACCGCCTGCCTGCGTCGCGGTCCGTGATGGCGCAGGTTACAGGAGCGCCGACCAGGGTCGTAAGGGAGTGCTAGGCCGCATGCGCAAACTGTTATCCAGGCGCGATCTTCGTTGACCACAGCTTTCCGGCCAGCCCGTCGTCCACCACCAGTATCAACCGTTCACCCGATCCGGCGAGGGTCGCCGAACGGTCGGAACCGGCCGGTGCGGCCCCGGGCAGGACCACCGATTGCCAGGTCACGCCGCCGTCCGCCGAGGCCCAGAGGCTGTGGGCGGTACCGTCGCTGGCCGATACGAATACCTCCTTGCCGGCGACCGCCACGCCCGGGACGTTTGCGGTGCCCGACGAGCCGGTCGACCCGAACCGACCCGCCTGCTGCCATGATCCGCCGGTACGCCGCCAGGCGCCGAACGACGCCCCGGCCAGCCCCACGGCCACCAGGTCGTCGTCCAGAACGACGACCCGCTGCAGATCGTCGTACCCGTTCGTCCCGGGTAGCCCAACCCGCGACCAGGTCTTTCCGTCCGCGGAGAGGAACGCGGCGGGGTCGCGGTCGATGCGCCCGACGGCCTGGGCGCCGCCGACCACCACCCAGCCCTCGGGCCGGCGCACCGCGTCCGCGGCCGCGGTCGTCGCCGCGGCGTCCCGGGCCAGCGGTGGCACGCCCTCGACCAGCTCGAACGCCGTCGCGTCGCGGGAGAGCCACACGGCGCCGCCACTCGCCCGGTTGCCGGCGATCAGCCAGCCGTCGGGGCTCGCGACGATCCGCCGCACGCTGCCGGCGGTTGGCCCGCCGTACTGCTGGAACCCGGCGATCACCTCGTCGACGACGCCGTCGGGCCGCAGGTACCACTGGGTCACCCGGGGGTTACCGTGTGCCCCGCCGCTCTTCGCCCCGATCGTGGCGAACTCGTCGCCCCGGCAGGCGGCGGAGTAGAGCACGGCCTGCTCGCCGTAGAACGTGCGCGGGTGGAACCTCATCGAGGTCCAGGTCTGACCGTTGTCCGCGCTGGTCCAGGCCGCGGGCCGGGTCGCGTCGTCGGGTCCGATGACCGCACCGACGACGTACCAGCGCTCCCCGCAGGCCGTGGCGTCCCGCGGCGCGAGCCGCCCGGCCGGGCCCGGCGGGACGGGCAGCGCCACCTCTTGCCACGCGAAGCTGAGCGGCTCGGGCTCGGGGGCCGGCCCGGCGTCGTTACAGCCGCCCAGAAGAGTAAGGACCAGGATGATCCACGGGACCGTACGCGCCATGCGGCCGAGTCTATGCACCGCCGGCGGGGGTCTCGGGGGCCTCGACGAGGATGCGCTCGGCCACGTCCTTCATGGTCATCCGGTGGTCCATCGCCATCCGCTGGATCCATTTGAAGGCTTGCGGCTCGGTCATCCCGTACGCGATCATGAGCCGCCCCTTGGCCCGCTCGACGACCTTGCGGGTCTCCAGCCGCTCGCCCAGCGACGCGACCTCCGCCTCGAGCGCGGCGAACTCGGCGAACCGGGAGAGCGCGATCTCGATGGCCGGGACCAGGTCGCTCTTCTGGAAGGGCTTCACCAGGTACGCCATCGCGCCCGCGACCCGGGCCCGTTCGACGAGATCGCGCTGACTGAACGCGGTCAGGATGACCACCGGCGCGATCCGCGCGCTGGCGATCTTCTCCGCCGCCGCCAGTCCATCCATGATGGGCATCTTGATGTCGAGGATCACGAGGTCCGGCTTCAACTCCTCGGCGAGCCGAACAGCGGTCTCCCCGTCGCCGGCCTCCCCGACGACGTCGTAGCCCTCTTCGACAAGCATCTCGGCGAGGTCGAGCCGGATGAGGGCCTCGTCCTCCGCGATGAGCACCCGCCGGCGCTCGGACCCCGGCTGCTGCGTCCCGCCCACGCTGTACCTCTATCTCCGCCACCGCTGACCGACAACACCAGCGTAGTGGGTACGCTAGACCCGCTCAGGCCCCTGTAGACCAACCGGCAGAGTCGCGATCCTCAAAAGGTCGACAGTGTGGGTTCGAATCCCACCGGGGGCACGCAGATCAGGGGCACGACGGTCGTCACGATCACTGGTGATCGAGGCGACCGTTTCGCTGTCTTCGGGTCATGGATCGCTATCCCCGCTTCGGGGGACTGGAGCACCGTTGGGAACAAGGGTGCACTCGTGATGGTGATGGAAGTGCCGCGGTCGATGCCGCACCCGCCTCGGATGTCACCTTCGCTGTTCGCGAAGAGCTGATCCCTCCTACTAACACAGCCGTCGACCAGGCGATCCGGACCCAGCAGTGATCTCCGCCAGCAGATCACTGGCACTCTGACGGGAGCCATTGTGTCGAAGGGCGCGTCGCGTTTGGGATCCGGCTTCGGGTCATATAGCCGGCTGTTGCGAGTGCCCGGCGCCGTACCGCTTGCGTTCTGGGGGATCGTCGGCCGGTTCCCGATCGCCATGCGGTCGATCAGCTGCCTGCTCCTGATCTCGGCGGTCACCGGGTCGCTCGCGGCGGCGGGAACGGTGACTGCGGCGATGCTGATCTCGCAGGGAGTGGTCAGCCCAGTGCTCGGCCGGCTGGCCGACCGGTTCAGCCAGCGACGGGTACTGCTCGTCACCTGCCCGGTCCACGCAACGGGGATCACGCTGCTGCTGGTATCGATCGTGTTGGAGGCACCCCTGCGGGTGCTGGTCGTCGTGGCCGCGGCCACCGGATGCGCCACGGTCTCCTACTCCTCGTTCATGCGGGCGCGATGGGCCGCGCTCGTCGACTCCGAGCGGCTGCGGACCGCGTACGCGCTGGAGTCCGTCCTGGATGAGACGATCTTCCTGCTCGGGCCCTTGCTCGTCGCGGTGCTGGTCACGACCGTGCACCCGGGCGCTGGCCTGGTCGCCTGTGCGGTGCTCAGCACGGTCGGCTCCATCGCCGTAGCCCTGCAGCGGCGGTCGGAGCCCGCGCCCGAGCCGGGGACCGACCGTTTTCCCGAGCGGGCCATCGCGGTCCCCGGAGTGCAGGTCCTCATGGTCTGCTACGCCGGGATGGGTTTCCTGCTCGGCGCGGTCAACGTCACGATGATCGCGTTCGCGCGGGAGCAGTCGGCGCTCGGGCTCGGCGGGGTGTTCGTCTCGCTGACGGCGGTCGGCAGCCTGACCGCGGGCGCGGTGTACGGCGCGGTGGACTGGCGGCTGTCCCAGGTGCGGCTGCTCTCGGTCACCGCCTGCCTGCTGACACTTGGCGCGATCCCGCTGGCGTACGCCAGGTCGTCCCTGGCGATGGCCCTCCTCGCGATCGTCGCAGGCGTCGCGATCGCCCCAGCGCTGATCACGGGCAGCAACGTGCTGCACGCGGTCGCCCCGAAGACTGCCCTCTCCGAAGCTTTCTCATGGCTCATCAGCGCCGGAGCCCTCGGCATCGCCCTGGGCACTGCCGTCGCCGGGCGTGCGGCCGACTCGAGCGGTTCACGGCAGGCGGCCTGGGTCGCGGTCGGCGGCGGGGCCGTCGCCCTGGCCCTGAGCGTCGCGGGAGCATCCGCACTCCGCGGCACCAGATCCACTCCGTTCGGCGAGGCGGAGCTGGCTCCGCCGGTACCGGCCCGCACAGATTGAGGTAGCAGTCGTGACGTCGACTCATCAGATCACTGAACATCGCATTCCGGCCGGTCTGCCTGTCCCGCGCATGTCGTTCGAGGACTTCCTGGCCTTCGGCCGCCGGGCCCTGATCCGAGCCGACGTCCCGGTGGTGATCACCCTGCCCGAGGACATCCAGGGTCTCGGCCGGGCCGGCCTGGCCGAGCGCCTCGGCAGCATGCCGGTGACCCTGTTCACCGAGCCGAGCGACAAGGCGAACCCGCTGCGGTGGACCAGCCGGGAGATTCCGCTCAGGGATTTCTTGAACGACGACCGATATTGGACCGATCCCAGTACCTGGAACCGCATCGTGTCGAACATCCGCAACCGACCAGCCGATGTCAACGCGGCGCTCGGGTTCGACGCCGGGGAGCTTTTCGACTACCGGGGCGCGCTGAACGCGGCCAATCTGTGGGTCAGTCACCGTGGCGTGTTCACCAAGAACCACTGGGACGAACTGGAGAACTTCAATATCGCGCTCGAGGGCCGCAAGCGGTTCGTCCTGGCTCCACCCGGCCTCCGGGGGTACTACCCCCGTTCGGTCCTGCGCGGGTACGGCGACAAGTCGCAGGTGTTCGACCTCAACGATGTAGACCTGGCGCGGTTTCCAAAAGTCGCGGCCAGGCTTGCCGAGCGCCGGGAGTTCATCCTCGAGCCCGGGCAGATGCTCTACCTGCCGCTGGGCTGGTGGCACCAGGCCGAGTCGCTGGACGATGTCAACATCAACGTGAACTTCTGGCTGCGTGACGCGAAGATCTTCCGCCAGCCGTACGTGCTCGGCGTGGCGATCTATACAGAAATCTTCCGCAAGCTCAAAGGCATCTACAACTACCAGCCAGCGCAGGCAACGGCCGACGGCGCATCGTGACCGGCCGCCGGGCGATCACGCCGACCCACCGGTACCGCAACAACGACATGGCCATCGGGATCGGCAACGCCTTCTGGGACATGTCCGAGCGCAACGGGCTGGCGGGGATCGTCGCCGAGCTCGACGCGGGCGTCCTGCGCACCGCCGCCGGCCACGAGTTCGTCAATTTCACCTGCTGCTCCTATCTGGACCTGGACTCGCACCCGGCGGTGGTCGAGGGTGCCGTCGCGGCCCTGCGCCGCTTCGGCGTACTCGACCACTGCATTCCGCGCAGCCGGGTGCAGATTCCGGCCCTGCTGGAACTGGAGGCCTCGCTCGGCGAGCTGTTCAACGCCGACGTGGTCGCCGCGATCTCCGCCGGGGTCGCCAGCGCCGGCCTGCTGCCGCTCGTCGCCTCGGGGCACCTGGGCAACGGGGTGCGGCCGCTGATGGTGTTCGACCGTACCTGCCATGTGTCACTCGCCGGCGCGAAAGCGTCCTGCGCAGACGAGACCGAGGTGGTGACCTGCCGCCACCACGACATCGAGTTCCTCGCCGATGTGTGCCGGCGGTACGAGCGGGTCTGCTACGTGGTGGACGGCTCGGACAGCCTGGGTGGCTACGCGCCGGTCACGGCCCTCGCCGAGTTGCAGGAGCGGTACGGCCTGCTGGTGTACTACGACGACTCGCACTCGATCTCGGCCTACGGTGAGCGGGGCGTCGGCTACGTCCGCTCGCACTGCCCGGTGCTCGACGACCGGACCATCACCGTGGCCACGCTGAACAAAGGCTTCGGTACCAGCGGCGCGGCGATCCTGCTCGACGGGTTCCCAACGGCGACGCTCCGGGTGATCGAGCGGTTTGCCGGTGCCCTGTGCTACTCGCAACCGATGAACACGGCCGCTGTCGGCGCATCCCTCGCCTCGGCGGAGATCCACCGCTCCGCCGAGCTGACCACGCTCCAGCGGCGGCTGCGGGCCAACATCGAGCTGTTCGACATGAGCGTCGCGACAGAGCAGGCCGGCACGACGTACCCGATCCGGATCGTGCCGCTGAGCGACGCGACGGTGATCGAAGCGGGCCGGCGGGTGTTCGAGGCCGGGTTCTACGTCTCGCCGGTGTTCTTCCCGATCGTCGCCCGCGGCACAGCCGGGCTGCGGGTGATGCTTCGTGCCGGCCAGAGCGCCGAACAGATCCGCCGGCTGTGTGCGGTGCTCGTCGAGGTCGGCGCCCAGCCCTCGAGCTCGAGGCAGGAGGTGGCGCGATGACAGGTAGCAGCCGTGCGATACCCCGTAGCATTCTCTACACCCCCGCGTTGTCGCTGGACCGGATTGTGAAGTCCTGGTCCTACGACGCCGACGTGCACCTCATCGACCTGGAGGACGGCGTCCCGCCGCAGCGCAAGGCCGCGGCCCGGATGGTGTGCCAGGACGCGCTGGACAAGGCGGCGGCACCCGGCAACATCGCCGTTCGCATCAACCAGCTCGGCACCATCGACGCCGTGCACGACCTGGCGATGCTCGCCGGGTGCTCGGTCCGGCCGGGCCTGGTGGTGATGACGATGGTGGATTCCCCGGTCGAGGTGAGCCTGCTGCGGGACACACTCGCTTCGGCCGGGGCACACCCGGAGATCTTCGTGACTGTCGAGACGCCGGCGGCCATCGCCGCCATCGCCGCCATCGCAGCCGCCGCCGACGGGCTGATCCTCGGCTCGGCGGACCTGGCGGCAACTCTGGGAATCGAGATCACCTGGGCGGGCATGCTCGGCCCCCGGCAGGCGATGGCGCTGGCCTGCGCCCGGTACGACACGGCCTGCGTCGACACCGCCAACTTCCGGCTCGACGCGCCGGACGTGCTGGCGCAGGAGCTCGAGCGGATCCGTGAACTGGGCTTCCACGGCAAGGCGACGGTGCACCCGAGCGAGCTGGACGCGATCAACCGGGCTCTGCGGCCCGACCCGGATGGTCTGCGTTCGGCCCGGCGGGTCGCCGAGGCCGTGCAGGCGGCCGGCGGCGGCGTCGCCATCCTGGACGGCGCCATGGTCGGTCCGCCGTTCGCCCGGCTGGCCCGCGCGACGGTCGCCCGTGGGGACGCCTGGGCCGAGCGGTTCGCCTGCGGCGGGCGCGGTGGCCAGGGCGGGCGGGAGGTTTATCCATGACAGCCGCCGAGCCGGTCTATCCGGTCTATGTCGCCGTCATCGGCACCGGGGTCATCGGTCGGGACCTGGTCAGCAAGGTCCACGCGTCCCGCCTGCTGGAGTGCGCTCTGGTGGCCGGGCGCAACCCGGAGTCGGCGGGCCTGAGGCACGCCGCAGCGCTCGGCTACCCGACGAGCGCGGGTGGGATCGACGCGGTCCTCGCCGCCCCGAAGCCGTTCGACGTGGTGTTCGATGCCACCAACGCGATGTCGCATGCCGAGCACTGGCGGCTACTGGAGCCGCTCGACACCCTGATGGTGGACCTGACGCCCAGCAGGATCGGGCTACCGGTGGTACCTACCGTGCCCGTTGCGGGCGCCGCCAGCGGCACCCGTAACGTCAGCCTGATCAGCTGCGGCGGGCAGGCGTCGATCCCGATCGCGTACGCGCTGGCGAGCCGGTTCACCGTGGAGTACGTCGAGGTCGTCTCCACCGTGGCCAGCACCATCGCCGGCCGGGCGACCCGGCTGAACCTCGACGAGTACGTCGCCACCACCCAGCACGCCGTCACGCTCTTCTCCGGCGTGTCCGACACAAAGGCGATCCTCAACATCAGCCCGGCGGTGCCACCGGCCACGTTCCGCACGGCGGTTCACGCGATCGTCCCGGGCGCCAGCGCCGAGGCAGTGGGCGCCGTGGTCGCCGACGCCGCCCGGCGGGTGCGCAGGTTCGTCCCCGGCTACGACCTCGTCGCCTGCACCGTGGCCGGCGACCGGGTCGTCGTCTCACTGGAGGTCATCGCGGGCGGCGACGTCCTGCCCCGGTACGCCGGAAACCTGGACATCATCAACTCGGCGGCCATCCTGGTCGCCGAGCGACACGCGGCCAGGCGCAGCCGGGTCGCCCTCGAGGCGGTGGGCCGGTGACCGCCATCACGATCCACGATCCCACGTTGCGGGATGGTCAGCACGCGGTGCGCCACCAGCTCAGCGCCGCCGCGCTGCGGGGATATGCGCAGGCGGCCGACGCGGCCGGGATACCGGTGGTGGAGGTGGGCCACGGCAACGGCCTGGGCGCCTCCTCCCTACAGGTGGGACAGGCCGCGGTCAGTGACGACGTGATGCTGTCCACCGTGCGGGAGGCATTGCGGCGCGCCCGGATGGCCGTGTTCATGCTGCCCGGTTGGGGCACCAGCGAGGACCTGCGCCGGGCGGTCACACACGGCGCCGACGTGGTCCGCATCGGAGTGCACTGCACCGAGACGTCATTGGCCGAACGGCACCTGGGCTTCCTGCGCAAGGTGGGCGCCCAGGCGCATTGCGTCCTGATGATGAGCCACATGGCGACGCCGCAGGAGCTCGCCGAGCAGGCCGCGACCGCCGTGGAGTACGGAGCGCAGGCCGTGGGCATCATGGACTCCGCTGGCCACTTCCTGCCCCGCGACGTCACGGAGCGGATAGGCGCCATCCTGGAGGCGGTCGACGTGCCGGTGATCTTCCACGGGCACAACAACCTCGGTATGGCGGTCGCTAACTCGGTGGCCGCTGCCGACGCCGGTGCCACGATCATCGACGGCTGCGCCCGCGGCTTCGGCGCTGGCGCCGGCAACACCCAGCTCGAGGTCCTGGTGCCGGTGCTGGAGCGGTACGGGTTCCGCACCGGCATCGACCTCTACGCGCTGCTCGACGCGGCCGACCTCGCCGAACGGGAGCTGATGCCCGCACCGCCGGTCATCGGTTCGCTGAGCATCGTCAGTGGTCTGGCCGGGGTCTTCTCCGGGTTCAAGCACCATGTGTTCGACAAGGCACACCGCGCCGGGGTGGACCCACGCGACGTGTTCTTCGAGCTGGGCCGGCGGCAGGCCATCGCCGGGCAGGAGGACCTGATCGTGGACGTGGTGGCCGAGTTGAGCGCCCGGTTGGCAGCCGCGTGAGCCCGGCGATGATAGGCACCGAGCAGATGGCGGGCCAGGACCAGCTGGTACGGGTGATCGACACCTTGGCCGACGCGTTCGCCGACCTCGCGGCTGGGCGTACCAGGTCACCGTCGCGAACCGTGCTGGAACACGGCCTGCAAAGGCAGCTGCTCGCCGGAGCCGCGGTCTGGGAACGGCACGGAGTGGGCAGCGTCAAGATCACCACACTGACCCCGGGAAACCAGGAACGCGGGCTGCCACTGATCCACGGTCTGCTGGTGCTGACCGACCTGGCGACTGGGCAGGTCACCGCCCTGCTGGATGGCGCCGCGCTGACCGCCGTGCGCACCGGTGCGGTGGCAGGCCTGGCGACCCGCCTGTGCGCCGCGCAGGACGCCGAGGAACTGGCCGTCATCGGCGCTGGAGTGCAGGCCCGCGCCTTGGTTCAGGCGGTGTCTGCGGTACGTCCGATCCGCTCCGTGCGGGTCTTCTCCCGCGACTGGGACCGCACAGCGACGTTCGCGGGCTGGGTCCGGGCGACCTTGGGTCACCAGGTCATGGTCTGCGACACGGCTCGGGCAGCCGTCGCCGACGCCGCGGTGATCTGCACCGCCACCTCCACCGACGGCCGGACGCCGCTGGTGGCGGCCGACTGGGTGCGGCCCGGCGCACATGTCAACATCATCGGCGGTACCCACGAGGGCGCGATCGAGGTCGATCCCGCGCTGCTCGCGACCGCGTTCGTGGTCGTCGAGGAGCGCGCCGCCGCCCTGGAGGACGCGGGTGAGGTGCGCGCCGCACTGGCCGGTGGATTGATCAGCACGGACGACCTGCACGAACTGGGCACCCTGGTGACCGGGCAGGCCGGCGGTGGACTCGGCCAGACCACGGTGTTCCGCAGCGTGGGCATGGCCATCGAGGACACCGCGGCCGCGACCGCCCTGTACGCGGCGCCGGCGGCGGGTGATCACCGGTGGATCAGCCCGCCGTACGGCAGCGGACCATGAAGGACCTCTCAAAGATGATCACGATCTCCTTGGTCGACTTCGCACCGGTCGTCTCCACCGTGACGATCCCCGTCCCGGGCCGCGACCGGGAGAGCCGCCTGTCCAGGATGCGGCTCGTCGCGTACAGCGTGTCCCCGACGAACACCGGGGCCTCGAGGCGGACCTTGTCCCAGCCGAGGTTCGCCACCGCCCGGGCGGACAGCGCCTGCACGGTCATGCCGCTGACCAGACAAAGGGTGATCCCGCTGTTGACCAGAACCTGGCCGAACTCGGCGCGTTCGCCGTAATGCCGATCGAAGTGCAGCGGATGTTGGTTCATGGTCAGCAGAGTCAGCCAGGTGTTGTCGGTCTCGGTGATGGTGCGACCCGGCCAGTGCCGGATCACCATCCCCGGCTCGAAGTCCTCGTAGTCACCGCCGTGCTCCTCGACGAACTCGTTGTCCCCCACGCGACGCAGTGTCATCTGGTCATTGTTACGAAAGGCAACTGGCATGTGCGCGAGCATCGATCTCCGGACGGCCACCGGACATCCGTGGTTCGGCAAGTACCAGCTGATGCCGGCCGCTCCACCGGACACCATCCGGGAGATGCTGCGTTTCGAGCTCCGCGACACCGGCTGGCCCTACCAACCGGTGCTGCCCGCAGCCCCGATCGCGCTACCCCGGGCCGCCTACGCCGAGCTGTTCCGGGTTTCCGCGGCCCTGCTGGACCTGTTGCGGCGCACGGCGTTGGAGAGCGCGCCGACCACGGCGGGCCGGCTCGTGGCGTACAAGATGCCGCGCAGCGAAGACCAGTTGTTTGTCGCTGACCAGCACGTCGAGGAACGATACGCCGACTGCGTGACCCGGCCGGACGTCGTCATCGGGCCGGACGGTCCACAGTTCCTGGAGTTCAACGTGAGCGGCGCGCTCAGCGGCCCGATCGAGACGCACTGCCGTATGGAGGTCTGGCGCAAGCTCTACGCCGACGAGACCGGCCGGTTGCCGTTCAGCTACGAGGACCCGCTGGTCGTCCGGAGTCAGATGTTCCGGGACTTGATTGCACAGCTGGGGGTGGCGCCCCGGGTGGCTCTGGTCGGCAGCGCACGCGACCAGAGGGTGGAATCCACCCGGTACTTCGACCTGGAGGCCGACCACCTCAATAGCCATGGGCTGACCGCACGCTTCTTCGAGCCCGAGGACCTTCATGAGGCGTGGGACTGTCCCGCACACCTGCGCTACCCGTTGGGGCTGCGCAACTTCACCATCCCGGACTGGGTCAAGCGTGGCATCGATACCGCACCGGTGCAGGTCGCGCTGGACAATGGCTGCCTGCTGGTGGGCACCCAGACCAGCACGTTCCTGTCCAGCAAACTGACCATGGGAATGCTCTCGGAGGGCCGGCCATGGCTGAGCGCGGCCGAGCGGGCGCTGGTCGACCGGTACCTGCCGTGGACCCGGGTCCTCACCGACCGGCGCACCACCTGGCAGGGCCGGGATGTCGACCTCGTCCGGTTCGCCATCGACCACCGGCCCACGCTGGTGCTCAAGGCGGGCCTGGGGATGAGCGGCAGGCAGGTCGTCCTCGGCCGGGAAACGGACCCGGCGGCGTGGGAGGCGGCCGTGGTCGCCGCCGCCGAGGCCGGCACGAGCGTGATCCAGGAGTACGTGACCCCGCACACCTGCCGGCTGACGATGCTCGCCGACGGGGTGGACGAGCCGTACGACGTCGACGTCGCTCCGGTGTTCGGCCCCCTGCTGTTCGGCGGGCGGCCGGCCGGGCTGTTCTCCCGGTTCTTCGGCGACGGACGCACCGGGATCGTCAGCATGACGAGGACCGGCAGTTGCGACAACAGCGTGGTCGCCGTCTGATCATCGCTGTTCCCACCAGCGCAGCACCCGCAGCACCCGACAGGTGTTCCACCGGCTCGGGCCGGGTGGTTCGAGCTGGAACCACTGCCGGCCGGGGTACTGGGAGTACGTGGACCACCGGCCGTCCTTGCGCCGGCCCCGCCGGAGCACCTCGATGGCGTCGCCGAGCCGCTTGTCCCGCCGTGCTCCGCTGTCGCGGAAGTGCTCGAGCCCGCGGAGGACGTCGAAATGCCACTCCGGGAACGCGGGGAACTTGGTGCTCGCCCGGATGGCGATGTCTCCGGTGCGGTGTGACCGGTACAGCTGGTGCTCGAGAAAGAACTCGTGCCCCCGCCGCATCGGCTGGCGTACCGCGATCCGACCGCCCGTACCGGCGTACACCTCCAGCGCCTCGAGCGCCTGGATGCTCGTGTGGAACGAGCTGTGCTTGTTCTTGTCGCCCCGGCTCGCGCAG
>Ga0114129_10012853_pt1 | contig 11914 bp, 7 predicted proteins | sample RhiMetdeltSRZDD1_FD_80071 | JGI IMG/M metagenome (GOLD analysis project Ga0114129, IMG submission 80071) | Populus rhizosphere microbial communities from Tennessee, USA - Rhizosphere MetaG P. deltoides SRZDD1 (version 2) (version 2) | ecosystem: Host-associated > Plants > Roots > Rhizosphere >... | reverse complement strand
CAGATTTTCCTTTTGCCAGACCTGCGCGGATCGCGGCGTCGTACGCTGAGCTGTTCTTGATCGCATGATCGAAGATGGTCGGATTCGAAGTGAGCCCCGTCACCGATAGCTCGTCGATGTAGCGCTTGAGCGTGCCGCTAGTCAGCAATTCGCGCGTAATGTTGTCGAGCCAGAGACTCTGGCCTAGATTGTGGAGCAGTTGGGTTGCTTTCATTTTGTTACCTCCTGAGAAATTTGAATTGACTGTTGGCGCGCCAGGAGTGAGTCGAGATCGTAGTCCACCAGGTCGCCGATGCGCTCGACCGTCAGGTCCGCGGGTGGATATGCGGCGACGGCCTTCGGGTCGTGAGCATACTGACCTTGATGCGGAAATACGGTGGTTACGCGGTCGCCCCAGATTTTCTTGACCACGCCGAGAATGCGCGGCTTGTCATCCACGAGGACATAGTGCTCAGCCGGATAACGCCGCTCGACGTCATCGAGCGCCTCTTCTTTATGAATATAGATGAGCACATGACCGTCTACAGCTTCGAAGATACCCGAGCGTTCGACCTTGCGCGGCTGAAAAACCACGTCGCCGTCCGAGAGGATGACCGTCCGCCCCCACGAGCGGAACCGTTCGATCACGTCGAGGGATCCGGGATAGAGACGATTGGCGAACGGGTAGTCCACCAGGAACGACGACATCGATAGCAGGTGAATATCTTGCGGGTGCTCGACCCGGAAGCGTTGCAGGGCGCCGAGATAATCGCGGTAGCCCAGATCAATGAAGAGCTGTTCGAGAATCGCCCAGTACCGGTCGCGGCAGGCCGCCCCGAACTCACGTTCAAGGTGGCGCTTGAGGTCATTCTGGATCCGGTCGTTGTCGAGTAGTGTGTTGTCGACGTCGACTAGAAAAACAATTGGGCTCGGGCTCATGACGCAGCCTCCGCCATTTCGCTGGTCAGCGGACTCTGAATCTTGCACAGGCGGTTTGAACTTCTTGTCAAGTCCCGCAGCCAATCGAAAGCTGGAGCTGACATCATCTCTTCGGTACAGCGCCAGCTCCAGTTGCCTTCCGCACGGCCGGGGACATTCATTCGAGCCTCCTGACCGAGATTGAGCAGATCTTGCAGTGGAGCGATAGCGAGCGCAGCCCCGGAAGACCACGCCAGGCGCATCAAGTCCCAGGCGACCTTGCCGCTTTCATTCTCCGGCGACTTTAGATAACGCCACAAGTTTTGCCGCTGGTAGGGCGGCAGCTCTTCATACCAACCACGGCTCGTGGGATTGTCGTGGGTGCCGGTATAGACGACTGTGTTGGGGATGGTATTGTGCGGCAGGTGCGGGTTATCTGAATGGCCATCGAAAGCAAACTGCAGCACCCGCGTCCCAGGCAACTGGAACTGGTCGCGGAGCGCGCAAACGTCCGGCGTGATCAATCCCAGATCTTCGGCCATAAACGGAAGTACGCCTAATTCTCTCTTCACCACGTTAAAAAAATCTGCGCCCGGACCCGGCACCCAATTACCGGGTTGGGCTGTAGCTGCTCCCCTTGGTACATGCCAGGCAGCCGCGAACCCACGGAAATGATCTAGACGGATCACATCGACGTGGGCGAGCAGCGCACGTAAACGATCGATGCACCACCGATAACCGGTACGGCGTAGCGCGTCCCAGTTATAGACCGGGTTGCCCCAAAGTTGTCCCTCAGAGCTGAAATAATCCGGGGGCACACCAGCCACGAAGCGCGGTCTCTGCTGCTCGTCCAGCAGAAACAGCTCCGGGTTGGCCCAAACGTCGCTCGAATCGGGAGAAACAAAAAACGGTAGGTCACCAATCAAGCGCACGCCTTGAGTTCGCGCATGTTTCTTTAGGCGTTCGCCCTGGCGGAACAACAGGAATTGAGCAAAACGAACTTGATCGATGTTTCTCGCCAGATCGCGTTGGGCCCGGGCGATAGCTGCCGGCACACGCTTGACCAACTCCACCGGCCACTCGAGGTAGTAAGCGCCGTTGTGCCTGGCTTTCAATGCTCGAAACACTGCATAATCTTCCAGCCAGTGCGCTTGGTCGTGGCAGAACTGTTCAAAGGCAACCCGTAACTCCGCGCGCGCACCGCCGCTGAAGTTTATCCAAGCTCTCTCGAGCAACCGGTGTTTGAACGTGGTAGCCATACCGTAATCGACGATGGTTTCCGAGCACGAGGGGAGCGTGCAATCGCTTGCGCGTAACAATCCATCCTCGATCAACCAGTCTGGGCTGATCAGGATTCCGTTGCCGGCAAAAGACGATAACGATTGATACGGAGAGTTGCCGTACCCTGTTGGGCCCAGCGGCAACGCCTGCCACCAGCTTTGTCCTGCTTCATGGAGTTGATCGATCCACTTGAGCGCAGCCGGCCCGACATCGCCAATGCCGTACGGCGCGGGCAACGACGTAACGTGCAGAAGCAAGCCGGAAGCACGGTACTCCGGAGGAAATGGAGGTAAGCCAAACGGTCGAGAGTCGTCACTCATTAGTGGACCTGTCGCTACTGACGAGCTGAATCAAAGGACTTTAGTGCATCGTTCACGATCTCTTGAGCTTCGCTCACGATCGCATTCAAATGACCTTGATCCTTAAAACTCTCCGCATAGATTTTGTAGATGTTCTCGGTACCGGAGGGCCGGGCGGCAAACCAGCCGTTGTCGGCCACAACTTTGAGGCCGCCGATCGGCGCGCCGTCACCTGGGGCCGCAGTTAGTTTGGCTGTGATTGGCTCGCCGGCGAGCTCCGCAGTCGCAACCGCCTCTGGCGATAATTTTTCCAGCTTCGCTTTCTGCTCCGGCGTCGCTGGCGCGTCGATGCGTGTGTAGTATGGGGTGCCGAACTCGGCGGTTAGCTCGCGGTAGTGCTCGCCCGGGTCTTTGCCCGTCCGCGCGGTGATCTCCGCTGCCAACAAGTTCATGATCGGGCCGTCCTTGTCGGTAGTCCAAACGGTGCCGTCACGCCGCAGGAAGCTGGCGCCGGCGCTCTCCTCTCCGCCAAAACAGAACGAGCCGTCGAAAAGTCCCGGCACGAACCACTTGAAGCCGACCGGCACTTCGCATAGCCGGCGGCCGAGCTTGTTTACCACACGATCGATCATGCTGCTGCTGACCAAGGTCTTGCCGACCGCGATATGCGCACGCCAATGTGTTCGGTAGCTCAGCAGATAGCGAATAGCGACGGCGAGATAGTGGTTCGGGTTCATCAACCCCGCGGAGGGCGTGACAATACCGTGCCGGTCCGAGTCCGGGTCGTTGGCGAAGGCGACCTGATATCGATCCTTGAGGCCCACGAGCCGGGCCATGGCATAGGGACTGGAGGGGTCCATGCGGATCTTGCCGTCGTGATCCACCGTCATGAACGAGAACGTTGGGTCGATCGTCGGGTTAGCTACGGCGATGTTCAGTTGGTAAAAGGAGTTTATCGGCTCCCAGTAGGGCCCGGCGGCGCCGCCCAGCGGGTCCACGCCTAACTTGAGACCGGCACCGCGGATGATGTCTATGTCAACCACGTTCTGCAAGTCGCGAACGTAAGGTATGACAAAGTCTTCCTGGTGCGTGGTCTCCGCCTTGATGGCGGTAGCAAAGGGCAAGCGTTTTACGCCGGCGTTTCCCTTTCGCAGCAACTCGTTGGCCCGATCCTCGACCCATTGGGTTACATCGGTGTCGGCTGGGCCGCCGTTGGGCGGGTTGTACTTGAAGCCGCCGTCTTCTGGAGGATTGTGCGACGGCGTGATGACAATGCCGTCGGCAAGATGCTCTTTGCGACCGCGGTTATAGACGAGAATGGCCCGCGAAATAACCGGCGTCGGCGTTACGCCGCCGTCTTTCTGGATGATGGTCTCCACGTTGTTGGCCGCAAGCACTTCGAGGGCTGTACTCTGGGCTGGTCCGGATACCGCGTGGGTGTCCTTGCCCATGTAGAGCGGGCCGTCAGTGCCCTGGCTACGGCGGTAATCACAGATAGCCTGGGTGATCGCCAGAATGTGCGCCTCGGTGAACGAACCGTGCAGCGGCGAGCCTCGGTGCCCGCTGGTACCGAAACTGACCAACTGGTTGGGGTCTCCCACATCGGGCTTTCGCTCGTAGAACTGCCGTTCAAGATGAGCCAGATCGACCAGCAATTCTTTTGGCGCCGGCTTGCCTGCGAGTGGGGAAATCGCCATGGGATTTGTCCTCTTCTTATTCTTTCTTGACCCCTAAGACTCGACTCTCATGACTCCTCACTCGCTAGTACGGCCAAGTCCAGTCGGCGATCTCCGGCCGGTCGGTGCCCTGCTCATGCGCGTAGCACAGGTTGTCTATGATCGCGTTCTTCATCTCCTCCTTTAAATGAGCGGCCTTTGGGAGCAGCTTCGGCACCCGATCGATCACATCGATAACCAGGTGGAAACGTGAGGTCTCGTTCAGCAGCGCCAGCTCCAGTGGAGTATTGATGTTGCCCTTTTCCTTGTAGCCACGCACGTGCAGGTTGTCGTGTGCCTTGAAACGGTAGGAGAGCTTGTGGATGAGCCAGGGATAGCCGTGGAAGTTAAAGATGATTGGCTTGTCCGTGGTAAACAGGCTGTCGAACTCGCGCTCCGTCGAGCCATGCGGATGCTCGGATACCGGCTGCAGCTTGAACAGATCCACCACGTTGACAAAGCGCAACTTCAGATCCGGCACCCCCTCGCGCAGGATGGCGGCTGCGGCTAACGCCTCCATGGTAGCCACGTCGCCGCAAGCAGCCAAAACCACATCCGGCTCTTCGCCCTTGTCCGTGCTCGCCCGCTCCCAGATGCCGATGCCTTTGGCGCAGTGAATGATCGCCTCGTCGATGGTGGTGAACTGCAGGTGCTTCTGCTTGTCGGCCACGATGACATTGATGTAGTCGGTCGAACGTAGACAATGATCCGCCACCGACAGCAAGGTGTTGGCGTCGGGCGGCAGATAAATACGTGTGACCGATGGGCCCTTGTTGGTAACTAAATCGATGAACCCGGGATCCTGATGAGAAAAGCCGTTGTGATCCTGGCGCCAAACGGTGGACGACAGCAGGATGTTCTCGGAAGCGACCGAGGCACGCCATGGGACGTGGTTCTTACAGATGTCCAGCCACTTGGCGTGCTGGTTGAACATGGAATCGATGACGTGAGCAAAGGCTTCATAAGTATGAAAACAACCATGCCGGCCCGTGAGCAGATAGCCCTCGAGCCAGCCGATCAATGTGTGCTCGGAAAGCATCTCCATGACACGGCCATCCCGAGCGAGCTCGCCGCCGTCGGCGTCCTCCGGCAACATGTCCGCCATCCAGGTTTTCTTGCTCGCTTCGTAAACGACTTGGAGACGGTTAGAGGCGGTCTCGTCCGGGCCGAAGACTCGGAAACTCGTCATGTTGTTTTTCATCACATCGCGCAGGTACTCGCCGAGGGGTTTGGTGTTCTCGTATTGCGCTGCGCCTCGATTAGGAACTTCGACGGCGTATTTGCGAAAGTCCGGAAGCTTGAGTTCTTTGCGCAATAGCCCGCCGTTAGCATGGGGGTTGGCGCTCATGCGCCGATTGCCCTTGGGCGCCAGTGCCTTGAGCTCGGGCACGAGCTTGCCGCTCGCATCGAACAACTCCTGAGGCTTATAGCCGCGCATCCAGTCTTCCAGGATTTTTAGGTTCGCCGGATTGTCGCGCACATCGGCAAAGGGCACCTGGTGTGCGCGCCAGAAACCTTCCACCTTGTGTCCTCCGATCTCTTTCGGTCCGGTCCAGCCCTTGGGGGAACGCAGTACGATCATGGGCCAGCGCGGACGGAACGGGTTGTTCGATTCCCGCGCCCTCTTCTGGTGGGCACGGATCTCGCCGATTGTCTCTTCCAACGTCGCGGCCATCTTCTGATGCATTACGGCCGGGTCGCTCCCTTCAACAAAATAGGGCTTGTAGCCGTAACCGACAAACAGTGCTTCCAACTCCTCGTGGCTTACCCGTGAAAGGATGGTTGGGTTGGCGATCTTGTAACCGTTCAAGTTCAGGATCGGCAGCACCGCGCCGTCGCGCACGGGGTTAATGAACTTGTTGGAATGCCATGCCGTAGCGAGTGGCCCGGTTTCCGACTCGCCGTCGCCGACCACGCAGGCCACGATGAGATCAGGGTTGTCGAGCGCCATGCCGTAAGCGTGGGAGAGACTGTAGCCAAGCTCGCCGCCTTCATGGATGGAGCCGGGCGTTTCCGGAGTGACGTGGCTCCCGATATGGCCGGGGAAGGAGAACTGCTTGAAGAACTTTTGCATCCCTTCCGCGTCCTCGCTCTTGTCCGGATAGATCTCGGAGTAGGTGCCTTCGAGATATGCCGGCCCCAGCACCCCCGGTGCCCCATGGCCCGGACCGGCCACGAAAATCACATCGAGATCGTGCTTGACGATCATCCGGTTGAGGTGCAACCAGACAAAGGACAGCGCCGGGCTGGCGCCCCAGTGGCCCAGCAGCCGGTGCTTCACATGCTCTGTCTTCAAGAGCTCCTTGAGCAGCGGGTTATCCTTGAGATAGATCATCCCTACCGAAAGGTAATTGCACGCCCGCCAATAGGCGTTCATCAGTTCCAGCTCTTTATTGGTTAATGGATTTTCCATTGCACCCTCCGTTATATTTCTTATAAGGCCCCGAAGTGCTATGGCACCGGGCACGGTCCAACTTTCCAGATGTCAGCTGCGTACTCTGCGATGGTGCGGTCGCTGGAGAACTTTCCTGAGCCGGCCACATTTAAGATCGCTTTGCCTGCCCAGTTATCCGAGTCTGCGTATAATTCGCGCAGCCGCTGGTCAGCCTCGAGATAGGATTTGAGGTCCGCCAAGTGCATATAATAGTCGCCGTGCGTCAGCAGTGCGTCACGCAGCGAAGTGAAGACGCCCGGCTCATAGCGACTGAAGTGGTCGCTGAAGATCAAGTCCAACGCCGCGCGGGTCTCGGGCTCGTTGTCATAGTGCCAACGCGGGTTATACCAGGGGCGGCTGGCGGCCACTTGTTCCGCGGTCAGGCCGAACAAGAAGAAATTCTCTTCGCCCCCTTCCTCGGCCATCTCGATGGTCGCGCCGTCACGCGTGCCGATGGTCAGCGCCCCATTCATCATGAACTTCATGTTGCTCGTCCCACTGGCCTCGTAGCCGGCGGTCGAGATCTGGTTTGAGACATCAGTAGCGGGGATCAGGCGCTCTGCCAGCGAAACACAATAGTCGGGAAGGAACAGGACCTTGAGCCGGCCGCGCATCGCCGGATCGCCATCGATGGTCCCGGCAAGGTTGTTGATGAACTTAATGATAACCTTGGCCAGTTGGTAGGCGGGTGCCGCCTTGCCGGAAAAAAAGAACGTGCGCGGTGGTATGTCAAGGTTTGGGTTTTCCCGTAGCCGGTTGTAGAGCACAACGACGCGCAATGCGTTGAGCAGTTGCCGTTTATATTCGTGGATTCGCTTGATCTGCGAATCATAGATGGAGTCCGGATCCACCGTCTGCCCAGATGTCGATTTAACCCAATCGGCAAACTGCGACTTGGCCGCACGCTTGGCTTTGCGGAAACTGTCGCGCAACGTCTTGTCGCCGGCCAGGGGCTTCAACCTGCTCAGCTGATTGAGGTCAGTCATCCAACCGCTGCCAATGGCTTCCGTGATCGTGCGGGCGAGAGCCGGGTTTGCCATCAGTAGCCAGCGGCGCGGCGTGACGCCATTGGTCTTGTTGCTGAAACGCTCAGGAAACAGCTCGGCCAGCTCCTTAACCGTCATCGCACGCAGCAATTTGGTATGAATCGCAGCCACGCCGTTGGTGCTGTGCGAGCCGACGATGGCCAGGTTGGCCATGCGGACATGCTTCGCCGAACCTTCCTCTACGAGACTCACGCGCTCGACGCGGCTATCGTCCCAGGGATACCGGGTTCGGACCTCATCAACCAGGCGTCTATTGATCTCAAAGATTATCTCCAGGTGTCGCGGTAGCATGATCTCGAACCATGCGAGAGGCCATCTCTCGAGAGCCTCAGGTAAAAGCGTATGATTCGTATAGGCCAGACTCTTTTGGGTGAGGTCCCAGGCTTGATCCCATCCGAGGTCCGCTTCATCAAGCAGAATCCGCATCAGCTCGGGGACCGCCATTGTCGGGTGCGTATCATTCAGCTGAATGGCGACTTTTTGGGGGAGCGCGCTCCAATCGGAATTGCTGCGCCGGAAGCGCCGCACGAGATCGGCCAGGGAGCAAGCGACCAGAAAATACTCTTGCACAAAGCGTAGCCCCTGCCCCATGCTCGTGGAGTCGTCAGGATACAGCACCCGCGTAAGCGATTCGGCTTCGAGCGTCTCGGCCAGCGCGCCGACAAAATCGCCGCTGCTGAATTCTTGAAAATTGAAGTAGTCTTGTGCGGCTGCGGCCCAGAGCCGCAGCGTATTGATGGTCTTGCCAGCGTAGCCAACGACCGGACGATCGAACGGCACACCGATGAGAGTCGATGGCCGGCCAGTGACCGCGCGCAAGGTGCCGCCGCGTACTTCGAATGAACAGTTAAGCTTCACCTCGACGGACTCGTACGGGCGAGCGACTTCCCATGGGTCGGGACGACGGAGCCAGTTGTCAGGTAATTCCTGCTGCCAGCCGTCCTGGATAGACTGTTTGAAGATCCCGTATTCGTAGCGCAGGCCGTAGCCCATGGCTGGGATTTGCATCGTGGCCATCGAGTCCAAAAAGCAAGCCGCCAGGCGTCCCAAACCACCGTTACCCAGACCCGCGTCGGGTTCCTGTTCCAGCAACTCGAACCAATCGAGGTTCTTTTGCTGGACCACTTTTTTCGCGACTGGATCGAGGAGGAGGTTGGTGACGTTGTTAGCCAGCGAGCGGCCGATGAGAAACTCCATCGAGAGATAATAGACGCGCTTAGCGTTCTCGCGCTCGTAGGTCTTTTCGGTGTGTACCCACCGCTGCGACAGGACATCGCGCACGGAGCGGGCAAAGGCCTCAAAACGCTCGCGCGGACCGGCAGCCATCAATTCGACGACGTTATCGAAGAAGAGATGACGCTCGTAAAGAGCATTGTCTGTTCCCGTGAATTGAATCGGCCCGCAGCCGTATTGCTGGATGAGCTTTGATGTATCATCGGCAGCAGTTGTCGGGGGAACTAGTATTTCCTGTCTCTCTGCCTTCATCGCAATATTCCTTTCATAGATTCGGAGCCACGTTCTTTTCTTTCAACCACACGGTAAAACCAAATGACTTGTAGTTGGTGAGCAGCCGCATCGTGAGCTTTGAGACTAGTAAACTTACGGCCGGACCTCTATTGCATTAACTCTGTATTAACTCTGTATTACCCCTGATTTTTAGCTTCGATTTCCCTTAGGTAGAGACTGTCGACTTTCACAGAAACGGCCTCTTCGGCTTGCATAGAGGGTCCGAGCGCATCCCTGACTCTTCTCGGCGTCTGGTGCGAGCAAGTGCATCCGGTCACGCCTTCACATGGCGAGTGTCGTCCCACAGCCGAATTACTGGCTCAGACAGGTTGTGTTCATAACCCAACGCGCTCAGGCTCGCGGTGCTCAGTACAAAATATCTACCGAACGCGGCATCGAGCCCGAGCCAGCGAGCGGCGAATACTCGCAGAAAATGCGCACTGGAAAAAACTAGGACGTTACCTTCGACAGCGCGCACGTGCTTCACCGCGCGGTCTGCGCGCGTGCCAACTTCATTCGGCGATTCCCCTCCTGGGCACCCATCGCGAAAAAGTTGCCAATCAGGGCGTTCCCTATGAATGTCAGTGGTAAGGCGACCCTCATACTCGCCATAGTTCCATTCGAGCAAGTCCCGGTCGATTTCAGCCACAGCGCCAAAGCCGGCCAGCTCGCAGGTCCGGGTGGCACGCTGCAACGGGCTGGTAAATACCTTGGCGAAAGTTATTCCACGCAACCGTTCTTCAAGCCCGCGGGCATTGCGTTCGCCACGCTCCGTGAGCGGCAGGTCGGTAAGTCCCGTGTGTTGGCCCGAAAGGGTCCAGGCAGTTTCCCCGTGCCTGGCCAGGTAAATGATCGGAAGCGTTTCTCTCACGGGTTCATGCCTCCAACTCTCTCACTATCTCGATCGCGCGCATCATTGATCCAACAAACCGCGTGATAAAATCTACTCATGGCGTCGTTTGTCGCTCAATCCATTCGCGGATATACGCGGGGCAATTCACGAGCTTGACGCCCTTCGCTTCGCAACTAGCCAGAAACCCAATCACGTCGCGATCCACGAGTTTCACCTCTTTCAAATCTAAAAGGAGGCTTTGATCATGCGATTCGGAATCCAGGAGCCTTTGTAACTCGGTTAAGCCTGATGAGGTGATTCGTCCGCTCAGAGTAAAGACAACAAAGTTTTCATCCGCCGATCTTTGAATCTTAAACATCGATTTGGGCGTTCAGCGCATGCTTGGAGCAGTGCAAGACGAACACCAATCGTAAGCGATTGAAAAAATTGGAATCAGCGGACGCCAAAATGCCGACCTTTCGGAAATTGCCGAAAGTCCGGCAGAGATTCTGCCGAAGGGTGGAGCGACTAGAAGGTTTTGAAGCGATGAGCGTTGATCTTCAATGGCCTGATCTTCGAATCCAGAGTCGATCGCGGGATCAGAATCCAACCGTGATGTGAAGGCCACAGGATGTTACTCATTCGGCTATCAGGTGAGTGACGGCGGGCTCATCAACTCCGATGTGGAACGCCCGGATCCGCTTTTGTATCTCCCGATCAGACTCCGTGCTACGGCCGTGCTGGCGTAAATGCTCGGCCCAGGTTTCGACAAGAAATCTTTCGATGAACCGATCGGGCTCGGCGGGATCGCGAAAAAGACCCCATTGAAAGGCACCATCGCGCCGGCGGAGTCGTCTCATATCCCTCATGGCACGGCGAAATTCTTGGGCGCGATTCGGATCAATTCGGTATTCGATTTGCACGAGCACTGGTCCCTGCTCCGGCTCTGGCTGAACTACCACAACCGGTTCGGGCCAAAGCGTCGAAGGAGCCAGATTCAAATCGCCACCATCGATCAATCTGTATCGCAGGCTGGCTGCAAGGCCGATGATCAGGCCAAGCGCGGCGCAGGTGAGCGCGCTGGTCACACCAAAGTGAGCCGCAACGGTGCCCCATGCCGCACTCCCAAATGCCATTCCGCCCATGAATACAAGGGTGTAAGTCGACAACGTCCGTGCCCGTGCCCATGCCGGAGACGCGGCCTGCGCGGCGGTGTTGAAGCTCGACATAACCGTGATCCATGCGATGCCACCGAGAAACATGGCGACACCAGCGATCATCGGAACGTGTACGTGAGCGAGGACAGCGGTGACAATGGCGAACAGCACAGTTGCGCCGACGACGAGCAGATTGTTCGAAACCTTTTCTCGTACCTTGGACAAGAACGCCGCACCCGTAACCGCTCCGGCGCCAATGCTCCCGAGGAGCACCCCGTAACCGAATGAGCCGAGGCCGAGGGCGTGTCTGGTCTGCAACGGCAAAAGCGCCCATAGAGCGCTCGCGCACACGATAAACGCTGCCGTGCGGACGAGTGCTGCGCGAAGCTCCGGCGCATGGCGCACATAACGAAGGCCGGCGCGCATGGCACCGAAGATCTGTTCACGCGGCATAGTGCTCTGTGTAGGAACCGGTTGCCACCGGTAGATCACAAATATGACACCCAGAAACGAAAGTGCATTAAGGAGAAAGACGGGTCCGGATCCGGCGGCAGCAACCAGCAGCCCTCCGAGAGCCGGCCCGACTGCGCGGGAGACGTTAACGGCAACGCTCACCAGAGTAACAGCCGCCGGGATTTCGCGGCGTGGCACTATTTCAGGAAGGATCGCCTGAAAAGCCGGACCGTTCATTGCAGTACCAAGCCCGAGAGTGAAAGTAAGCAAGAGCAGCAACCAGGGCGTGACTAT
>Ga0114129_10012848_pt1 | contig 11916 bp, 7 predicted proteins | sample RhiMetdeltSRZDD1_FD_80071 | JGI IMG/M metagenome (GOLD analysis project Ga0114129, IMG submission 80071) | Populus rhizosphere microbial communities from Tennessee, USA - Rhizosphere MetaG P. deltoides SRZDD1 (version 2) (version 2) | ecosystem: Host-associated > Plants > Roots > Rhizosphere >... | reverse complement strand
GTGAACTTCTCCCAATCCCGAAACGCCATCATCTGAGCTTGCGCCACCTCAGGGCCGGAGACGGGTTCTCGGTCCTCCCTGCGTTCCAGCAGCCGATTGACAAAAGCTTCGCCCGCTGCCTGGCTCGATGCAGTTGGAGCGAAAAAGATCTTCTGAAGGATGGCGTAACCTTTGATCTTCGGATCCTGCAGAAACTTGGACAGGTTGGGTTTCTCCAGGTGCATGATGTCCTCGCCTCCCCGCGGAGCTGTTCCGACAAGGACCATTCTTCGGAAGATCGAGGGACGATCCAGCGCCATTTGTTGTGCGACCATGCCGCCCAGAGAAAATCCGAGAACGTCGCAGGTGTCCAGGCCCAGGCCGTCGAGGAAGGCAAGAGCGTGCTTTGCCATACCCGCCACTGTTTCCGGCACCTTGCCGGTTGACCGTCCGATACCTGCGCTTTCAAACAGAATGACCTCGCACCCCTGCGCTAGCGGATCCGTCACGGCGGGATCCCAATTGTCGAGCGTACCGGTGAAGTGCTGCAAAAGTAAGAGCGGTAGTTGGGAGCCGCTTCCAAAACGCCGGTAGGCATATGTTTCGTTTTTCAATGCGAGGAATTGCGTTGGAGCCGTGGTGTTGCTCGCTCTATCAAAGGCTGCCATGTTCATGTTCTCCTTGGCTAAAAGAGCAAGTGGTCAAGTGAAACCATTTCGGGGGGCAGCGGCCACTTCAGGTATTGATCGAGCAAATGGCGGACGGCGCTAGACGCGGAATTAAAGCCGCCGATGATACTGCCGCCGCCCTGGCCATGCCCGAGAAGATCTCCGATGATATACAGTTTCGGAACTGAACTTTCCTGTACGGCCTCCGGGATCGGCTCTCCTTTTCAGTTCCGTTCAACTCCAGCTGTTTGCAGGAAGTTGACGGGCGTCATACCCCCTAAGCCGTAGAGAACCGCATCAAAGGCTTCCGGTGGATATTGAGCTTCCGCAAATTCCACAATTGGACGCCCATTATCGTTTTCAATCTTGATGACATTGGAAGGCATCAATGCGCGAATTTTTCTCTCAGCGATCATGCCGGCCATGATTTTTTCATTGATGGAATTGAGGCGGCTGAAGCTTGCCTGACGATAAGACAACGTCACATCGTTTTTGACGCTCAGCATTTGGGCGTATTCCGCGGCGCTGTCCCCACCGCCGACCACCAGGAGCTTGGCGCCATCGAAAGAACGCGCATTGATATCGAAAAGTATACGTTTTTCGTTTTTGAGGATTGGTGGGATCGCTTTGTAGTAATCCGGCTGCCTTGGCCGTCCCATTTTGCCAATCGCAATGATCACGAACGTCGCCCGATATTGCCCACCGGCAGTGGTTGTGGCAACGAAGAGATCGAGGGCGTCGGTTCTTGTGAGGCTCCAGACCTCTGTATTGTATAGAATCGGGATGCGGCTGGATTCGATGACCTGATCCATCATAGCCAAATAGCCTTCACGATTGCCGTCGCGTAGACAAAGGATGCCCGTACAGAGGGCCTCCACTCCCGCGTATTGAGCATCGACCCGTTTGCCTTCCTTGTAATAGGTGCGGATCATCTGCGAATGCGATGGTCCTTTTTCTAAGACCAACAGATTCGAAATTCCTGCGCGCTGAGCCTCAACGGCAGCAGCGAGCCCCGCAGGGCCTGCGCCGATAATGAGGAGATCGATGTTCTCACTTGTCATTTTTATATTGATGGCGATGACTAGTTTATATTGCTGGCTGATGACTAGCTCGATCTATTGAGAGTCCCCGCTGCTCAAATGCACTTAGTGCATTAGCTCGCATATGCGAATACCAAAACTGAAGGATCCTTCATAGACTTATTTAGACAAAGGTTCGTTATACCAGCCGAGCTATTTTGAAACGAACCAGGAAATGCTTGCTCAGAGAGGAGGAGCACGGAAATGATGACACCGACGAATCTCGGCGGAAGCTTCACTTTCGCGAACACGAGCATGCGCGTAAACCGCATGGGCTACGGCGCAATGCAACTGGCGGGTCCGCAAGTGTGGGGGCCACCACGCGATCGGGAAGAAGCCGTGAGAGTTTTGCAAGAGGCCACTGAGGCTGGTGTGAACCACATCGATACCAGCGACTACTATGGCCCTCATGTAACAAATCAGATCATTAAACAGGCGCTCCATCCTTATGCGGATGGGGTGGTGATTGTCACCAAAGTGGGCGCGCGCCGAGGACCCGACAAGTCGTGGATTCAGGCTCTTTCGCGCCAGGACTTGATCGACGCAATTCATGACAATCTGCGAAATCTCGGCCTGGATAAGCTCGACGTTGTCAATCTGCGAGTAGGCGACGTGCTGAAACCTTCGGAGGGATCCATTGAGGAACCGCTCACTGTGCTTGCCGAGCTTCAACGTCAAGGACTGATCCGTCATCTCGGCCTCAGCAATGTCACACCGCGGCAATTCGCGGACGCGCAAAAGATATCGGAGATCGTCTGCGTACAGAACTTCTTTAACGTCGCTCAACGAGACGATGATGCCTTTGTGGAAGAGCTTGCTGAGCAAGGCGTGGCGTACGTGCCATTTTTTCCGCTCGGAGGATTCTCGCCGTTGCAATCGTCCGAGTTGGATGCTGTCGCAGCATCCGTCGGCGCGACGCCGATGCAGGTTGCGCTCGCGTGGCTGCTTCAGCATGCATCCAATATTCTGCTGATCCCCGGCACGTCTTCGGTCAAACATCTCCGCGAAAATCTCCAGGCCGCGGCGCTGCAACTACCTCCGGAAGCGATCGCGAAGCTCGATTCGATTGCAGGCAGGAGATTGGCATGACGACGATGTCGAAGCGGAAAGGGAACACGTTAGCCGAGTGATGTCTATCGGTGGAGTACAATACCACTCGCTCGAACGACGAATCGTGTCGGCGCACTCCGACTGTCGAAATCGCCGGCATTCTTAAATGTTAAATGAAGTAAGGTATTGATTCCCAAAACAGACTTCCGCGGTCCCACAATTGCAACTGGACGGTTCACCAAATGCCAAAGGAGAACGCCATGACTCAAACAAGTGCTTCACAAAACCGCAGCAACCAGACGGCCGAGAAAAATACAGTTCGTACGTTTCATGTGAATCTTCGGCTGACGGTGATCGTTACCGTAGGGTTGGCCGTGCTGGCCGGCGTGGCTATTGCCGCACAGGACAAGTACACGGTGAAAGTGCCGGGCGGACTCGCGTTCTCTGAGTTTAGAGGATACGAAGGATGGCAGGCCATCTCCATCAGTCGGAACGAAAAAGTGATGGCTATGATCCTCGGCAATCCGGTGATGATCGACGCTTACCAAGCCGGCATTCCCGGCAACGGCAAACCCGTTCCCGACGGAGCCAAGATGGCCAAGATCCACTGGACCCCGAAGCCGAACCAGTTCTTCCCGGATGCGACGGTTCCAGGCAACCTGCTGAACGTGGACTTCATGGTGAAAGACAGCAAGAGGTTCGCGGACGGCGGCGGATGGGGATACGCCGTGTTCGACTACGACGCCGCGTCCGATACGTTCAAGCCCGGCACCACAACTGGAACGCCGCCGCAGGGGAACGACGCCAAGTGCGGGGTCGCGTGCCACACGAGAGCGAAGGCGAGAGATTATGTTTTTACGGAGTACGGGAAGAGGTGAACGGGTTCTATCTCCAGCCTCCTCCAAGTGCTTTGTATAGTTGGACCACTGATAGAGATTCATCCAGCCGGATCCGAGCCAAAGTGAGCTCGGCCTGGAACAGGTCGCGATCGGCATCCAATGCATTGAGTTGCGTATCAACTCCTCCTTGATAGCGAACGTAGGCGAGCCGCAATCGATCCTGTAATGTAGCGACGAGAGACTCCTGCTTTTCACGACTTTCTCTCACTCTCTGATGCGCGATCAAACTATCGGAGACTTCGGCAAAGGCCGTTTGGATTGTTTTCTCATAATTGATTAAGGCTCGTTCTCTCTCCGTCTCCGCAAATTTCACATTTGCACGAAGCCGGCCGGCCGTAAAGATCGGCTGAGTTACCTGAGACGTCAAATTCCACGCGGTGTTCGCCTCGTTGAACAAACTCCCCAATTGAGTGCTCTGGCCTCCAAGGAATCCGCTGAGGCTCAGCTGCGGGAAGTACGCCGCTCTCGCTACACCAATCTCAGCATTGAGGGCGATTAGGTTTTGTTCAGCGACGCGAATGTCCGGTCGACGCTCGAGTAATTCCGATGGCAGCCCGGGAGGAACTTCCGGTGGTAAATTCTGATCGGCGACACTTAGTCCACGTACGACGTTGCCCGGATTTTCGCCAATCAATAGCTTGATCTGGTTTTCTGTCTGCTCGATTGCCTGTTGTAGAACGGGGATGGTCTGTGCAGCGGTATCTACAAGTTGTTCGGCTTGTCGCAGATCGATAAGCGTTGCGACGCCACCAATTTGCCTCGACCGCGTCAGCTCGAGCGATTTTTCGCGCGTTTCAAGGGTGCGCTTCGATATCTCAAGCGCGTAGTCGAGCTCGCGGAGAGTGAGATACGCCGTTGCCACATCGCTCACCAGAGTGGTGACGATTGTTTTGCGGAATTCCTCTGCGCCGAGCAGACTGGCACGCGCTGCCTCGGTTGCTCGCCGTAACCGGCCCCAAACATCAATCTCGAATGAGAGGAGAGCGAGCGTGGCTGTACCGAAGTTCCGATTCTGCGTCGGCAGAAACAGCGTCGATAGTCTGGTGGCTCCATCACGGGAGACGCGATTGAACTGGACGGCCCCGCCGGCTGCAAAATTCGGGAACTGATTCGATCGGGTTCTTTCCAGGAGTGCTCGCGCCTCTTCGACGCGTGCAACGGCATCGCGCAGATCGTAATTCTGTGCGAGCGCTGTTCGAAGCAGCTCTTGAAGCTGGTCATCCTTGAACAATTCGAACCATTTCAGATCGGCGAGGGAACCGGCTCCGGCTTGGTCTGTGGTCGGTGGCTCAGGCGTCCGAAAATTCGAAGGAACTGGCGTTGAAGGACGTTTGTAATTGGGACCGACTGTGCAGCTTGCGCAGGATAGAACGACGGCGAAAAACAGTGCCTTGTGGTTTTTCATTGTTCAATCTCCCTGCGCCGGCGAGGATTCTGGCGGTGGCATTACTGCATTGTCTTGAACAGCCGGAGTGGAACGTTTCTCGACAAAGTAAAACAACGCCGGTACGAACACGATGCCAATGATGCTCGCCGCCAGCATGCCGCCGATCACGGTCGTTCCCATAATTTGACGCGACACCGCTCCTGCGCCTGTTGCAATCCACAAAGGAACGCAACCAAGAATGAACGCGAACGACGTCATCAGGATCGGGCGAAGGCGCAGCCGCGCGCCTTCCAATGCCGCGTCTGCCAAAGGTCTTCCTCTTTCGAATTCATCCTTTGCGAACTCCACGATGAGGATCGCGTTCTTCGCGGCCAATCCGATCAGCATGACGAGCCCGATTTGCGAGTACACGTCGTTTTCGATTTGGACCATGTACGGCGGCGCTAAGAATCCCGACACCGTACGCCGGAGCCACAAGATACCGAATGCGCCGAATACTGCGATCGGTGTACTGAGCAAGACACTGAAGGGCAGAGACCAGCTTTCGTAAAGCGCCGCCAGAATCAGAAAGACAAACAGAACTGAGAATCCAAAGATGACGGACGGAGAGACTCCCTCTTGTGCCTTTTTCTCCTGAAACGACATGCCCGAGTAATCGAATCCCATTTCGCGCGGCATGGTTTGCGCAAAGACTTCTTCGAGCGCGTTCGTTGCCTGCGCGGAGCTGTAACCGGGTGCGGCACCTCCGTTCAGCTGGGCCGCGCGGTATTGGTTGAAGCGCATAGTGAACTCCGGTCCCGTGCGCGGCTCGAACCTGGTAATCGCAGACAGGGGGACCATATCGCCGACGGCATTTCTCACGTAGAACTGCCCCACGTTTTCGGATCTGGTACGGTATTCGCCTTCCGCCTCCACGTACACTTGCCACTGTCGGCCGAAGCGATTGAAGTAATTGACGAACAAACCACCCATGAACGCCTGAATCGTACGGTAGACGTCGTTGATCGAAACGCCTTGTTTAATGACCTTGTCTCGATCGACGACGATGTATTGCTGCGGCACACTAGGCAATAACGTCGTGCTGAGGTTCCCGATCTCGGGGCGCTTCCGCGCTTCGGTCATGAACTTGTTCACGTTATCGGCCAGGAATTGGATATCGCCACCGGATCGATCTTCCAGAATGAATGTGAACCCGCCGGATGTGCCGACGCCCGGAATTGACGGCGGCGAAAAGCTGAAGGCGACCGCGGTGGGAAGTTTGCTCAATTCCGCATTCAGTCGCGCTTTAATGGCTTGGTATTGCTCGGCGAACGTTTTCCGGTCTCCCCAATCTTTCATGCTTACAAAGATGAAAGCGTTGTAGCTGGTCCGGACGTAACTCAGGAGACTGAAACCGAGAACACCAGTCGAATATTCGATACCCGGAGTATTGGCTAGAATTTTTTCCACCTGAGCGGTGACCTCCGTTGTCCGCTGCAGGGAAGCCGCATTTGGAAGCTGGATATTCAAATAGAAGTACCCTTGATCCTCATCGGGAACGAAACTGGCAGGTAGTCTCGCACCCAGGAGCAGTCCTGCTGCGCCGAGTGCGGCCAGCAGAATCAGCGCCAGTGCACTCTTTCGAAGCAATCCTCCGCAAAGCTGCACATAATGACCGGTGGCCTGAGCGAAGCGATGATTGAACCAATCGAAGAATTTTCGGAGCGGCCCGTGGCTTTCCGTTTTTGGTTTAAGGAGGAGTGCGGCAAGTGCTGGACTGAGCGACAAAGCATTGAACGCCGAGAGGATCACAGAGATCGCGATTGTCACAGCGAATTGTTGATAGAGCCGTCCGGTAATTCCGGGGATGAACGCTGTGGGTACGAACACCGCGGAAAGGACCAGCGCAATACCGATAACAGGACTAGAGATCTCTTCCATCGCCTTAATAGATGCCTGTTTCGGCGGGAGGCCGTCCTCGATGTGCCGCTCCACGGCCTCGACGACGACAATCGCGTCGTCAACAACAAGGCCAATAGCGAGAACGAGGCCGAAGAGTGAGAGTGTGTTGATCGTAAATCCGAACACCGGAAAGAACACGAACGTTCCCACGAGGGACACCGGTACGGCGAGTAGTGGAATCAAAGTCGCTCGCCAGCCTTGCAGAAACAAATAGACGACGGCAATCACCAGGACAATGGCGATAAAAAGCGTTTCGAGAATCTCCTTAACGCCTTCTCTGACGGCACGGGTCGTATCGACGGGTACCGCGTACTCCATGTCGTCGGGAAATCGTGTTTTGGCTTCCTCCATCAACCTTTGAACGCCGGCTGCAGTCTCGACAGCATTGGATCCCGGTAATTGGTAGACGGCAACAATGGCGGCCGCCTTCCCGTTGAGGTGACCGGTCACGCTGTAATCTTGTGAGCCCAGCTCCACTCGCGCCACATCGCGCACGCGAACGATGCCTGTCTGTGGTGTCTCGCGGACAACGATGTCCTCGAATTCTTCGGGGGAAGTGAGACGCCCCTGCGCGCGGACCGAATATGTGAACTCCTGACCTTTAGGTACGGGCTCGCTGCCGACCTGTCCAGCGGGATTCACCGTGTTCTGTGTTTGGATAGCCGCAACGATTTCCGGAACAGTGATCTGAAGCTTCGCCAGCCGATCCGGCTTAACCCAGAGACGCATTGCGTACTGTCCCGCTCCAAATACCTGAACGCTTCCCACACCTTTGACGCGCGTGAGTTGGTCGTACAAATTGATGTATGCGTAGTTCGCCAGGAATCGCGAATCACGGCTGTTTCCCGGCGAGGACAATGCAATCAGCATCAGAGGCGCGAGCACAGATTTCTGAACTGTGACGCCATAGTTGGTCACATCGGCGGGAAGTTGGGACGCAGCTTGTGTCACGCGGCTTTGAGAAAGGATCAAATCTGTATTCGGTTCGGTGGCCACGTCAAAGTTGACGGTCATCCGCATCTCACCATTTGCTGTGGCATTGAGCGAATACATGTAGTTCATGTTGTCCACACCGCTCATCTGCTGTTCGATGGGAGTTGCAACGGCTTGCTCAATCGTCAGGGAATCTGCGCCGACATATCGCGCGAAGACTTGGATCTCGGGGGGCGCGATGTTGGGGAACTGCGAGACAGGCAAACTCACGATAACGACCGCGCCGACAATGACAGTGATTATGGCGATTACCATCGCCACGATCGGACGATTAATGAAGAACTTGGACATAAGGTTTCGGACTTACACGCGTCCCTTGACGGACCTTCTGCACCCCTTCAACGACGACGCGCTCGCCTGGCGAAAGTCCCTCGTCGATGATCCAATCCGTACCGATTGTTTCAGCAAGCTTCACGGCTCGGATTTTCACCGTGTCGTCTTTGTCGACGACGGCGATCTGGCGCGTGCCCTGAAGATCGATGACGGCGCGTTGCGGAACCAGCAGTGCCCGTTCTCGGCTTCTTATCGAAGCGCGAACTCTTCCATACAGGCCAGGCCTCAGACTGTTTCCGGGATTTGGGAATAGCGCCGCGACCTTGATGGCGCCTGTGCGAACATCCACCTGACGATCGGCAAAGGAAAACCTACCTTTGTGTGGATAGGTCTCGCCGTCGGCGAGAATCAGCTCGAATTCTATTTGCCTGAGGTCGGCCTGTCGCAACTCGGCCGTCGGGAACCGGCGCGCGAAATCGATGTACTCTTGTTCGCTCGCCGTGAAGTAGACCTTGATCGGATCAAGAGTCGATACCGTCGTGATGGTGCCGCTCGCCGGACTGACTAAGGCGCCGACTTGAAGCTGCGCTATTCCCGGAATTCCATCGATCGGCGAGGTGATCCGCGTGAATCCCAAGTTGATCTGTGCCGTTTCGACAGCAGCTGTAGCCGTCTGAATCGCGGCCTGGGCCGCATTAATTTGCGCTTTGATTGTTTCGACTTGCGCCCGCGCCGCTTGCAGTTGCGCTTTTGCCGCTAAGTTGTTCTGCGTCGCGTTGTCGAGATCCTGTTGCGTGACAGCTTGCTGTTGTGCCAATGGAGTGTAACGTTCCACGTCAAGTTGCGTCCGGCGCTGATTTGCTTCGGCGACGGCAACTTGTGCTTCCGCCAAAAGCAGCTGTGAGCGTGTCTGTTCCAACTGGCCTTGCGATTGCGCCAGTTGACCCCGGCTCTGATCCAGTGCCGCCTGGAAGGAACGCGGATCAATTTGAAAAAGCAGTTGGCCTTTCGAAACAAATGTGCCTTCGGTATAGGCCTGCTGAATGAGATAGCCGGATACCTGAGCTTTGATATCGGCATTAACAAGTCCGTCCAGGGTGCCGATCCATTCCTGATAAATCGGAACATCCTTTTGCTGCACCTCTACGACTTGAACTTCAATCGGCGGCGGAGCCGTTGATCCACTCGTTTTGGGAGTGCAGCTCACACTTGAGGCGAATAGGCCCGCGACGAGCAGAGTCACAATCGAATGTTTATGTGTTGGGCGCATATTTGAGTTGAAGATCCATTGGAGTCATTTGCCCCGCTCTTGTTCTTTCGTGATCCAGTTTCTAATGTACGGCGAGCAATGGAGCAGCGCCACACCCTTTCTGCGGCAGCTTCCTAGAAAACGAACAGTTTCCACATCGACCAGCTTCAGTTCCTCCAGATCCAGCACGATTCTCGATTCGCTCTCGTTGATCAGTGTCTGCACGCCCGTCAAGTGCTCGGCCTGCATTCGGCCTATGAGTCGAATGGTTGTTTTATGCTCGGCGGAATGCGTCTCGATTTTCAGCGTCATGTTCCGACCAATCTGTGCAATCGGCTTCGAAGATGGCAATCCTAGGGCCACCGGTAAGCGTAGGAATTATTGGTCTGTGTGCTGCGAGTGAGGGCCGAACCATCGGCATTCGCTGAAATATCGGCATAAGAATAGTGTTCCTTAGAAATCGGTGATCCGTGTAGAGGAGGCCTACGATGCCTTAAAACGATAACGGTTGATTCCCAGTTTGTTGATCTTTGATTCGAGGGTCTGCCGGGGGAGACCTAACTTTGTAGCCGCACCGGAGGGACCAGAAATCCGGCCTTTTGTTTGGCGCAGTGCATTTTCAATCATCGTCTTCTCGTGCTCAGCAAGACCGACTGTGAAGGAAGGGCTCGCGTGCGATATGGGAGCAGCCCGTGTGAACCAACTTGCATCAACACGAAAGGTTTCGCCATCGCAAACAATAACTGCACGCTCGATCACGTTCTGCAATTCGCGTACATTGCCGGGCCAGCTGTAGCTCTGGACCAACTGTAGTGTCCGTTTGCTGATGCTGCGAATTCGTTTTCCTGCCTTATTCGCGTATCGATCGACCAAATACTCAACCAACAAAGGAATGTCATCCACGCGGTCGCGAAGCGGTGGAACCTGGATGGGAAACACATTCAGCCGGTAGAAGAGATCCTTTCGGAAGCTGCCCTCTTCGACGGCCGCGTGCAAATCTCTATTTGTCGCTGCCAGCACGCGCACATCAACGTGTATGGGTTGATTTCCACCCAAACGTTCGAATTCCCGTTCCTGCAGAACTCGAAGCAGGGAAATCTGCGTCTCTTGTGGAAGTTCTCCAACCTCGTCCAGAAATATCGTTCCGCCATCGGCCGATTCGAAGCGACCAAACCGTTTCTGTAGCGCGCCCGTGAAAGCGCCTTTTTCGTGTCCAAACAATTCAGAAGCGATCAGCGATGGCGGAATCGCGGCACAGCTCACCCGAATGAAGGCACGATTGGCGCGCCTGGAGCGATTGTGGATCGCCCGCGCGATCAACTCCTTGCCGGTCCCCGTCTCTCCTTGAATCAAAACCGTGGAATCGGTCGGTGCTACCCGCGAGATTTGCGCTACTATCTCGCGCAGCGCCTCCGAGGTTCCGACAATCTCCTCGAACATCGAAGAACGGACAATATCCTCTCGCAATGCGACGGCTTCGTTTCGCATCCGATCTTCGGCATGCTTGCGATCTTGGATGTCAGTAGCCGAAACGAACCACCGGACAATATCGCCATCGCCATCCAAGACAGGTTTGTAGCGAAACAGAAACCAGCGAAACAGGCCATCTTTACCCAACAGTCGCTTTTCTGTCTCGAACGGAACTCCCCTTGCCAAGCCGGTGCTTCGTTCGCTTTGAACTCTTTCTCGATCGTCGGGATGAACGTCTCTCTTGATCCGCTGCTGATCTCCTCCGCCCTTCATTTCTTCCAGCGTATAGCCAATGTAATCGAGCATCGTCTTGTTGGCCTGAAGCAGCGTACCTTGCTTGTCCAGAACGATGATTTGCTGGGGGAGGAAATCTATGAGTTGCCGAAGTTCCCGCTCGTCTTGTCGGAGCTTGTCTTGCGCCTGCTTAAGGTCCTCGATGTCCGTTCCCGTCGCGTACCAGCGAACGACTTTCCCGCTCTGATCAAGTAATGGTTTGTATCGGATCAGGAACCAGCGATATTTGCCGTTCCTCCCAAGAGCCCGCTGCTCATTTTGGAAGGGAACAGTGCCGGATAGCGCTTTCTGCCGCTCGTCCCGAACTCTCTGAACGTCCTCCGGATGGAAAACACGATCGTGAAAGTCATCGGCGCTCACCTCATCGAGAGAAAGCCCTGTGTACTCAAGTGCTCCAAGGTTGGCATAAATGGCTTTCCCATAGCGATTCAAGACGATGATTGCCTGTGGAATAAGATCAACGATTCGTCTGAGTTCATGTTCGTCCTGATGGAGTTTGGCCTCACTACGCTTGAGATCGTCGATATCGGTTGCCGTTACCGCTTCCTGAGTTAAGGCGCTACCGGGAGCAGAGGCGGAGTTGGGTCGATCGTGCTCTTGTTTCAGGCCAGCGCCGCTTGAGTGTGGCATCACT
>Ga0114129_10012845_pt1 | contig 11917 bp, 13 predicted proteins | sample RhiMetdeltSRZDD1_FD_80071 | JGI IMG/M metagenome (GOLD analysis project Ga0114129, IMG submission 80071) | Populus rhizosphere microbial communities from Tennessee, USA - Rhizosphere MetaG P. deltoides SRZDD1 (version 2) (version 2) | ecosystem: Host-associated > Plants > Roots > Rhizosphere >... | reverse complement strand
CGAACTCTCGTGGCTGGTGCTGTGGATCTGCGCTGGCATCTTTGTGATTGTCGTCGGCCTCCTGACCTATATCCTCATCCGCTTTCGGCACCGTCGCGCCGACACCGATGAGCCGCCACAGGTGTACGGGAGTACTCAGATCGAACTGGCCTGGACCGTGATCCCGTTGTTGACCGTGGTCGTGCTCTTCCTGGTCACGACGCGCACGATTCGGGCGGTGCAGAGTGCTGTGCCGCCGGCCGAGGCCCTGCAGGTAACCATCGTCGGGCACCAGTGGTGGTGGGAGATCCGTTACCCGGCCCTGGGGATTGTGACGGCCAATGAAGTGCACGTGCCGGTCAGTGACCGGGCTAGGCCCCAACCGACCTTTCTGCGGCTGGAATCGGTAGATGTGGCGCACAGCTTCTGGGTGCCACGCCTCGCCGGCAAGACCGATGTCATCCCCAATCGTGACAACCACATGTGGATCGAGCCCTTCGAAGCGGGGCTCTACCTTGGTCAGTGCGCCGAGTACTGTGGGACACAGCACGCCAACATGCTCCTGCGCATCATGGTACACTCGCGGAGTGACTTCGAGCGTTGGGTGGCAGCGCAGCAGCAGCCACCCGTACGCGATCTGTCCGTGCAAGCAGGCCGCGATCTGTTCCAGGCCACTGCCTGTGTGAACTGTCACACAGTGCGTGAGACGGTTGCCAACGGCACGTTCGGCCCTGACTTGTCGCATCTGATGAGCCGTGCTACGCTCGGCGCCGGCGTGGTGGACAATACCCTACAAAACCTCCAGGCCTGGATGAAGAACCCGCAGCACCTCAAGCCGGGGAACCTCATGCCTGATATGAAGCTGACGCCGCAAGAGCTGGAGCACATCGTCGCGTACCTGGCGACGCTCAAGTAGGCTCCGGGAGAATACCATGGCCTTCGAATACCCTCTAGCGCGACCACAGGCGGAGGCGCCACGTCTGCCACTGCTCGTGCAGTTGCACGACTGGGTGGTCACTGTCGATCATAAACGCCTGGGGATCATGTATGTCTGCACCGGTTTGCTGTTCTTTGCGGTGGCCGGGCTTGAAGCCTCGATCATGCGCTGGCAGTTGGCTTTCCCCAACCATAATGTAGTAGCGCCAGAGGTGTTCAATCGCCTGTTCACCATGCACGGTACGACCATGGTCTTTCTCGTCGGTATGCCGCTCATCCTGGGCTTGGCCAACTACCTCATACCCCTGATGATCGGAGCGCGCGACCTGGCGTTCCCACGCCTGAATGCCTTTGGATTCTGGCTGTCGCTGTTTGGCGGTGTGCTGCTTTACTTTAGCTATCTGGGAGGGGAGGGGCTGTCTGGCGCCGGCACGGCGCCGGACGTTGGCTGGTTTGCCTATGCCCCGCTCACGGAACGCGCCTTCTCGCGCGGCCATAGCACCGACTACTGGATCCTCAGTCTGCTGGTGAGCGGCATTGGTAGTGTCGCCACCAGTATTAACATTGTGACGACGGTCTTCTGTATGCGTTGTAAGGGTATGACCCTGGCGCGGATGCCGCTCTTCGTGTGGATGTTGCTGGTCGTGGCCGGCATGATCCTCTTCGCCATGCCGCCACTGACGGCGGCCCAGCTCATGCTGCTCCTGGATCGTTACCTCGGGGCTCGCTTCTTCGATACGCAGGCCGGCGGTTCCGCCGTACTGTGGCAGCACTTTTTCTGGATCTTCGGACATCCCGAAGTGTACATTCTGATGCTGCCGGGGTTCGCTGCAGTCTCGGAGATCATCCCCGTCTTTTCCCGCAAGCCGATGTTTGGCTACGCCGCCATGGTGGGCGCCACACTTGCCATCGCTTTCATCAGCATGGGCGTGTGGGCGCATCACATGTTTACCGTGGGCATGAGTGCCATGGCGAACGCCTTCTTTACGGCGTCGACGATGCTCATTGCCGTGCCTACGGGCATTAAAATTTTCAACTGGCTGGCCACCATGTATGGTGGGAAGATCCGCTTTGCGACACCCATGCTGTTCTGTATCGGCTTTCTATTCCAATTCCTGTGCGCGGGCTTGACTGGTATTATGCTGGCCGCGTCCCCCTTCGACTGGCAGTTGAGCGACTCCTACTTTGTGGTGGCGCACTTTCATTACGTGCTGATTGGCGGCTTGCTGTTTACGATTTTTGCGGCGATTCACTACTGGTTCCCCAAAGCCACCGGCAAGATGCTCAGTGAAACACTCGGGCGGTGGCATTTCTGGCTCCTGGTCATCGGTTTTAACCTGACCTTTGGGCCGCAGCATATTGCGGGGATTCTTGGCATGCCCCGCCGCATCTACACCTATGCTCCCGGGCGCGGCTGGGAACTGTGGAATCTCCTGTCGTCCGTTGGGGTCGCCTTTCAGGCGCTGGCGGTGCTCTTCTTCGTGTGGAATGTCATACGAGCCTTGCGCCAGGGGCCACCGGCAGGGGATGATCCGTGGGACGCTTGGACGCTGGAGTGGACCACGACCTCGCCGCCGCCGGAGTATAACTTCGAGACCTTACCAGAGGTGCAGAGCCGTCGGCCACTCTGGGACTTGAAGCACCCACACGATCCGGATTGGCACCACGAATGAACCGGAGAGCCTGGCGATGATCAACGCTACTGCCCATACCTACCATGCCGAACCCACCGAGGAAGCCTTGCCGTCGCGTGGTCGGGTTGGCATGGTCTGCCTCATTGCCACAGAGGCAGCGCTGTTTTCGATCTTTGTCGTGGCTTACCTCTTCTACATCGGCAAAAGCTTAATCGGTCCCTATCCAGCGCAAGTGCTCGAAGTACCGATGCTGCCTACGATCTGCCTGCTCGCCAGTAGTGCCACGATTATGCTGGCGGAGCGTGCCCTGCGCCAGGGGTACGGCGTGCTCTTCAAGGGCTGGTGGTTCCTGACTATGCTGTTGGGTGTAGCGTTTCTATACGCTACTGCGGTCGAGTGGTACAGGTTGATCTTCACGCATCACTTGACCATCAGCACAAACCTCTTCGGAACAACGTTTTACTCGTTGGTGGGGTTCCACGCCATGCATGTGACGGTGGGACTGATGCTGCTGACGCTGGTTTTGATCTTGAGCCTTTGTGGCTATGTCACCCAGGCGCAGAGTGAGCGCGTCGCAGCGCTGTCGTTGTATTGGCATTTTGTCGACGTCGTCTGGATTGTCGTCTTTCTCGTGGTCTACGTTATCGGTCGTTGACCAGGCGAGGAGAGGCAACGTATGGCATCTGAAGCGAGAGAAACCCGGGTTCCAGAGACTATTGCCATGCCCGCACCCACGGTCTGGCCGCTCGTGACGGCTCTTGGGATCACGCTTGGGTGCGCCGGGCTGGTCACCCACATGGCGGTCAGCGTGGTAGGGCTGGTGCTCTTCCTGTGCGGTCTGGTCGGCTGGTGGAGAGAGGTACTGCCGGTGGAGAAACACGAGGCGGTCCCAGTACCTCCTCCAGAACGGCGGGCGGCTCCGGTGCAAACACAGCTCCACACCGTGGCGCGTCTGCACTTGGGGGAAGGGGGCCATCGGGTGCATATCCCAGCCCAGATCCATCCCTATTCGGCTGGTATCAAGGGCGGGATTGTGGGCGGCATTGCCATGGCCATCGTAGCCGTGGCCTACGGGATCATCGCCTATGGCAGCCCATGGTACCCGATCAACCTACTCGCGGCTGTGGCTGTGCCCGTATCACGGAACCTAAGTCTAGAAGAGCTGAAGGCCTTTCATGGCCTTGCCCTGATCGTAGCCTGCATCAGTCACGGCGTCCTCTCTCTCCTCGTTGGCCTGCTGTATGCGGCGACGTTGCCCATGCTCCCACGCCACCCGGCGTTCTGGGGTGGTCTCATGACCCCACTCATGTGGACAGGTCTGATTTGGGCCTTTCTCGATGTGATCAATCCGACATTGAATCAACATATCGACTGGCGCTGGTTCATCGCCTCACAGGTGGCCTTTGGTATGATAGGCGGTTTTGTGATTGCCCATTCAGAACGGATCGAGACGATGCAGACCTGGCCAATGGCGGCGCGGGCTGGTCTGGAGACACCGCAAGTGGATCCCGAACAGGAACAGACACCATGAAGGGCAGGGGTTATCTCGTTGCGGTGCTGGTAGGTCTGACGGCCTATGGCCTAGTGCTCGGCTGTGATCGCATACCGGGGAAGCCAACAGAAGCGCAGCGGCCACTCCTTTCCTCCCAGGTGAGCAACTTCGATGATCTCTACGGCCGCTCCTGTGCCGGGTGCCATGGGGGCGACGGGCAGCTAGGAGCAGCGCGCCCCCTGCGTGATCCACTCTATCTGGCGCTGGTGCGCCACGACACCCTGCGGCAGATTATCGCCCAGGGCGTGCCAGGCACGACGATGCCGGCCTTCTCTGAGCGCTTTGGCGGAGGACTGACCGACAAACAGATTGACATTGTGATCGATGGGATGCAGAACAGATGGGGGCGCCCACAGACGTTCACGAACGTAACGCTTCCTCCTTATAGCCTTGAGGACGCTAGAGCCGTAGGCGCAGAGACAGGCGATCTGGAGCGTGGCAAGACAGCTTACATCACCTATTGCGCCCACTGTCACGGCCCGGATGGAAGCGGGGGAGCGAAGGGTGGGGCGGTGCTTGATGGCGCCTATCTTGCTCTGGCGAGCGATCAGGCCTTGCGCACCGCGGTCATTGCCGGCCGCGTGGACCTGGGGATGCCAGACTGGCGGGAGGCTGTAGCCGGCCAACCGATGACACCCCAGGACATCGCCGATGTCGTGGCCTGGCTAGCGTCACACCGGCAGCGTCTCCCAGGTCGGCCCTCTGGCGCTGGCCAGGGCAGTTAGAGCCAGGTCATACAGTTATGAGATCCGCGCCTGTCCGTCTTTTCCCTCCCCCTGAGATGGGGGAAGGACCTGACGGCCCTGCGCCGACGCCGTCGCGCCAGGGCGAGGGTGGGGGTGAAGGAGGGCGAAAGGGGGCGAAGGCTCAGGGAGGCGAGGGCAAAATCGAGCACTGCATGGCCCTGAGTTAGAGCCCCTGGATTGTTGCGTAGGAGAAAGGAACAGACCCCATGGCCGTGCACGAACCCCAGCAGTCCCAGACAACATCCGCTGACATCTCGCGTCGCGGTTTTCTGTTCGCCCTTGGGGTAGCACTCAATGCTGTGGCAGCAACTCTTGTCGCTATCCCTATCATCGGGTACGTGTTCTCGAGTTTCCGCTACAAAACATTGCAGGAATGGATTCAACTCGGTCCACTGGCCAACTTCCCCGAGGGTCAGACGCGCCTGGCCACGTACAGAAATCCGTTCACCTCACCCTGGGACGGCTCAACGGCAGATATTCCCTGCTGGGTGCGGCGACTCGAGGGTGAGAAGTTTCAGGTGTTTGCGATCAATTGCACGCATCTCGGCTGCCCGGTGCGCTGGTTCCAGGAGTCGGGCCTGTTTATGTGTCCCTGCCATGGTGGGGTGTACTACGCGGACGGCTCACGGGCGTCCGGCCCGCCACCGCGTGGCTTGTTTGAGTACGAGTACAAAGTCCAGAACGGACACCTGTGGGTGCTGGGTGGCCAGCTTCCAACCCTCTCAAGCCACCCTGAGGCATAGCAATGAGACCCGGTATGCTGCGCTCTGTCGCCCTCTGGCTCGACCAACGTTTGCACGTGACCCGGCTGTTCGCGTCGACGGCTGGGCACTCTGTGCCGGCCAGTGCCCACAGTTGGTTCTATGTCTTTGGCAGCGGCACCTTGCTCTGTTTTGTTATCCAGGTGGTGACCGGCATCTGTCTGGCCTTCGTCTATGCCCCATCGGCGCGTGATGCCTGGACCAGTCTCTTATTTCTCAACTATCAGCAGCCTCTGGGCTGGTTTCTGCGCGCTATGCACTACTGGGGCTCCAATTTCATGGTCGCCGTCATGACGCTGCACATGGTGCAGGTCTTTTTGTTTGGGGCGTACAAATACCCGCGCGAGCTGACCTGGCTCTCCGGCTGTATCCTCTTGCTGTGCACGTTGGGGATGGCTTTCACCGGACAGATCTTGCGGTTCGATGACGATGCCTATTGGGGGTTGGGCATTGGCGCGTCGATCATGGGTCGCACGCCGTTCATTGGCTCGCGCCTGGTGCACCTGATGCTCGCTGGCCCTATCATTGCTGCTGAGACCCTGTCCCGTTTTTTTACGCTGCACGTGTTCGTCATCCCCGGCCTCATCATTGCTCTGGTGAGTATGCATCTGCGGTTGGTGCTCACCGCCGGCATTAATGAGTATCCGCAGCCCGGCAAGCTCGTGCGCAAAGAGACGTATGTGGCGGAGTATGAGGCGCTGGTCGAGGCAGAGGGAGTCCCATTTGTGCCCAAAGCCATCGGCAAAGATCTAATTTTCAGCGCTCTGCTGATGGTGGGGATCCTGGCTTGCTCGGCGGTTTTTGGCCCTTCTGGTCCGAGTGGGCCGCCTGATCCGACCCAGATCAATACCGCACCACGGCCGGATTTCTACTTTCTGTCGCTGTTTGCCCTGTTCGCCCTGCTGCCGGCATACTTGGAGACGTTTCTCCTCCTCGTAGCGCCTGTCATCGCCATTGCCTTCCTCTTTGTCCTGCCGTTCCTGTCTGGCACAGGCGAGAAGAGCCCGCGCCGGCGACCCGTCGCCGTGTTGAGCGTCATGCTGATCTTGCTGGTCATCGGGCTGTTGGCGTATCTGGGGACGTACTCGCCATGGTCGCCACAGATGGATGCCTGGAGCGGGGCGCCAACACCGGTCGAGTATGTCAAAGGGCGTACGCCTCTCGAACTCCAGGGGGCTCTGGTGCTGCAGAACAAGCAGTGTCGGAATTGTCATAGCCTGGGAGGGGAGGGTGGTCGGCGTGGTCCAGCCCTCGACGGTGTCGCCACCCGTCTTACCCGTGATCAATTGATCCGGCAGGTGATTCAAGGTGGGGGCAACATGCCAGCCTACGGCAAAAATCTCGCACCGCACGAAGTGACGGCCCTCGTCGCCTTCATGCAGACATTACGTCAACCGCACGAGGCGGTGGCGCGCGACGCGACGGTGCCAGTAGTGCCCTCGGCCCAGGCACAGCGCTAAACCTGGCACTGCTTTAAGGTATCCCCATGGATCCTGCCCTGGCAGCCTTACTGCGGTCATGGACATTTGACCCCTGGCTCATCGTCCCCCTCAGTGTTGCTGCCGGCCTCTACCTCCGCGGTTGGTGGCTCCTACACCGCCAGATGCCGCAGCGTTTCGACGTCTGGCGCCTGAGGAGTTTTCAGCTTGGGCTGTGCATGCTCTTGCTGGCGTTGGCATCGCCGCTTGAGGCGCTGGCCGAGGTGTTACTGCAGGCTCATATGGTGCAGCATCTGGTGCTTATGATGGTAGCACCACCGCTGCTTGTATACGGTGCGCCGACCCTACCGCTGCTGCGGGGCTTGCCACACGTGGTGTTCAAACGTGGGCTGGGACCGCTGCTGGCCTGGACGGTGCGGCGGCGCCTCGCACGCCTCCTGACCCATCCAGTGCTAGGATGGCTGGCATTTGTGGTAGCTACAGTTGCCTGGCATGTCCCGGCGCTCTACGAGCTGGCCCTGCACTCACACTTCTGGCATCATGTGCAGCACCTCTGTTTCCTCAGCACCGGCATGCTCTTCTGGTGGCCTGTCCTGCAGCCCTGGCCCAGCCGACCGCGCTGGCCACGCTGGGCCATGATCCCCTACTTACTCCTTGCCGATATTCAGAATACGGCCTTATCGGCCGCCCTGGTCTTCTCGGAGCGTATCCTCTATCCCACCTATCTCACTGTCCCACGCGTTTGGGGCATCTCGGCTCTCGACGACCAGGCAGCCGCAGGGGTGATGATGTGGGTGCCCGGTTCGCTCGTCTATCTTGTGCCAGTGGGGCTGCTGGTGATGCAGCTCTGCGGGCGGATCAGCAATGCAAACGGTCTTTTGGCGCAGCTCCCTCGGGAGTAAGGTGCGCCGGCACTCCCACCCTTGGACCGCCAGCCTCACCAATTGACGGGCCGCGACCTCCGCAGCAACGCTGCGCCTCGAAGCAAGCCCTAAGCCAACCCCTGCTGCGAATTCATTGAAGCAGCAAGAGATTTTTAACAGGCCATGGAAAACGGGTAGCTCTCCACTAAACCGTGGTGAGGTGCACTTGGAAGAAAAATGGGGTCCAGACATACTCCTTCTTGGCATGTGCCCCAACAACGCCAGGAGGATCGTCATGAACCCCACGACGGTATTTTGCCCCAATCTGGCATGCCCTGCCAGAAGCCACATCGGCCAGGGCAATATGCGCATCCACTCGCGCAAGGACCAGCGCTTTCGGTGCACGGAGGGCCCCAAGACCTTCAGCGCCACGCCAGGCACAGCCTTGGATCGCCTACGGCCTTCTGCAGAGACCGTCAGCCTGGTAGTGACACTGCTGGCCCACGGATGCCCGCTGCCAGCTATCGTCGTCGCGGTTGGCTACGACGAGCGCACGGGGACGTGTGGGCTGGCGCGTGCTGGGGAGCAAGGCCCAGCGGTGCAGGAGCCTCGTGTCGAGCCCCCCCGCGCCTTGGGGCAGGGGCAAGCGGACGACATCCGTGTCCAGACGCAGGGCGGCATTGTCTGGAGGGCACTGGCCCTGATGGGCAGCACGCGCTGGTGGCTGGGCGGTGAGGGCAGCGCGCAGCGGGAGATGGCCCTGCGCCGGCGGCGGCTCAGGCGCGTGAAACGCTGGGCCGCCCACGGTCCCGTGTTAGGCTGTCCGGACGGCTTGGGGTCCTATGGCCGGGCCGTGCGGGAGACGTTTCGCGAAGCCGGGCACACGGGGCAAGGCGGACGGCCTCGGCGGCGTCCGTGACGCAACGTCTGCATCGCCCAGGTGGTGAAGCGCTAGGCGCCACGGCGTGTCGTTGATGGCGAGCGCTGCATGGTCGATGGCACGCCGGCACGCGTGGAGACGCTTCGACGGTGCTCGCAGGGGGACAGGGGCATCACCACGGCCTACAGGGAGCGGCGCAGTGCGACCAGCCGTGCGCGGTTGGCTGCGCTGACACGCCGAGGTCGAGCGCTGGCGCGTCACACGTTGCCGTGGCCGCCTGGGAGGTATCTGCTCGGCACGGTGTATAATTTTTGTACCCCTCATGCGAGTCGCAGCGCGGCGGGCGCCACGACGCCAGCGATGGCCGCCGGGATCACGGAGCATTGCTGGAGGGGACAAGACCTGTGGTCGTATCATGTGCCGCCGCCGCATTGGACCCCACCCAAGCAACGTGGGCGTCCCTCACATGCCCTCAAACGCCTCATTGAGCGCTGGTGCGAAGACCACGGTGAGCTGTGGGGCTACCCATACCTGGCATTAGACCCTAAAACCAAAATTCATTTTCCCAGTTTGCTATCTAAATAACCGCGCCCTTCTGCCTATGCAAAGTTGACCTGCTTTACAAACAGTGGTACATATGCCATCATATGCGAGTCATCCTCGATACCAATGTGCTTGTTGCTGCACTCCGCTCAGACATGGGAGCCTCGTATGCCATTGTGGCACAGCTGCCTTCGGAGCGTTTTCAGATGGCGTTGACGGTACCCTTATATCTGCAGTACCAGGACGTGCTCACACGGCCTGAGCACATGACCGGCGCCAGTACACGAGACGACATTCTCAATTTCTTACGCTACTTGTGCAGCATCGCACACCAACAGCGCGTCTTCTTTCTGTGGCGCTCCTGGCTCAAAGATCCACAAGATGACATGGTGTTGGAAGCAGCCGTGGCGTCCCAAAGTCGCTACATCATTACGCACAATCTCCGCGACTTTACCGGGAGCGAGATTGAAGAGTATTTCGGTATTGTGCCTATACGTCCCCGCGAGTTTTTACACCGCCTCAGGAGGTGAGAGTTATGAGTACGATCACTGTCCGATTACCGAAATCCCTGCATGCCAAAATTAAGGAATTGGCCCAAGCAGAAGGGATTTCCATGAATCAGTTTCTCGTCATTGCGGCAGCAGAAAAGATGGCCGCCCTCTTGACTGAAGACTATTTAACCAGAGAAGCCCAGCACGGGAAGCGAGCCGATTTCGAGAAGGTCTTGCAAGCGGTGCCCCATGTTGAGCCAGAGGACTACGACCGTCTCTAAACGGCCATGGTATAACGCTGGGCGGGCAGCTGACTACCTACAGCCTACGCTCCGCTGCGGCGCAGCACTATGCGTATGACGGCAGGAGACTTGCCGGCACTGCAAGGTCCGAAATGATACAATGGCTTGCGAGGGTATCCCTCTAAACCGCATACGAGGACCGTGATGGAAAAAAGCTACGTCGAACAGCGGGACGGTGGATACTGGATAACGGGAACGCGCATTTCCCTGGACTCGATTGTCTACGCCTTCAAGCGTGGTGCGGCACCCGAGTCCATACAACGGGCGTTTCCACTCCTAACGCTCGAGGAGATTTACGGCGCTATTACCTTTTATCTAGCGCAAGCACAGGAGATTGACACCTATCTGGTGCAGACCGAAGCGGAATTTGCTGTCCAGGCGAGCGCCACGAACGCTGCCGCGCGCATGACCAATCCTGCCCCGTTCCAACGTCTTGAGCAGATGCGCCAGGCACGCGAGACGCCACGCTAATGACCGTCCGCTTCCAGGCTGATGCCGACCTCAATACGGAGATTCGGGATGGGGCACAGGCGCAGGCCGTGGCCGAAGCCATTGCGCAGGAAGCGTTGCATCATGTAGCCTATGTTACTGGGACCTTGGAGACCCTGCTGCGGCCCATGGCCAGCATGTAGGCAGGAGCACGGACTGCTATGTGAGGAGCCCCCTATGGCCCTATCGCTGATCCGCGGTAAGTATGTCATCTGTAAAATCCACAGTCGCACCGCAGCCGATGTGATCGAGGACGGTGCTGTGGTGCAACGCGATGGCACCATCCTGGCCGTCGGCCCATACGCGGCGCTGGCGCAGCAATATCAGCCTGACGAGACGTTTGGTTCGGCCGAGCACGTGGTCATGCCTGGCCTGGTCAATAGCCATCATCATGTGGGTCTGACGCCCTTCCAACTGGGGTCGCCTGACTATGCGCTCGAACTCTGGTTCGCCAGCCGCATGGCGGCGCGGAGTGTTGACCCGTATCTCGATACCCTGTATTCGGCTTTTGAGATGCTCGAATCTGGCATCACTACCGTCCAGCACCTGCACGGGGCACGGATTGCCCCAGTGTCACGGGTGCTGGAAGCGGCTGAGCAGATCCTCAAGGCGTACGATGACATCGGCATGCGTGTCTCGTACTCCTATGCCTTGCGGGATCAGAACCGGCTCGTCTACGAAGCCGATGAGGCTTTTGTGCGACGCCTTCCAGCGAGCCTTGCCCCGGACGTCGCCGCCTACCTGCGTGGCCAGACTATTCCGCTCGCTGATCATCTGGCGCTGTTTACGGCTCTCCGGGAACGCTGGCATAGCCACGAGCGTACGCATATTCAGCTTGCACCGGCGAACCTGCACTGGTGCTCGGACGAGGCCCTGCACGCCCTGAGGGATTATGCCGAGACCTATCGTGTCGGGCTGCACATGCATGTGCTCGAAACGCCGTATCAGCAGGAATACGCGCAGCGTCGGACCGGGACCACGGCCGTGCGGTACCTCGCCGACATGGGATTGCTCGGTCCGCAGTTCACCATCGGCCATGGGGTGTGGCTTACCGACGCGGACATCGACCTCGTTGCCAGCACCGGCACCATGGTCTGCCATAACGCCAGCTCGAATCTGCGCCTGCGCAGCGGCGTGGCCCCGTTGAATCCCCTGCTGGCGCGCGGGGTGCGGGTGGCGCTGGGATTAGATGAGGCCGGGATCAACGATGATCGTGACATGTTGCAGGAGATGCGCCTGGTCCTGCGGCTGCACCGCGAGCCTGGCATGGACGACAGGGTACCAACCTCAGCCCAAGTCTTG